>Ga0070665_100000089_pt1 | contig 177659 bp, 189 predicted proteins | sample KBSS13metaG_FD_65862 | JGI IMG/M metagenome (GOLD analysis project Ga0070665, IMG submission 65862) | Switchgrass rhizosphere microbial communities from Kellogg Biological Station, Michigan, USA - KBS S1-3 metaG | ecosystem: Host-associated > Plants > Roots > Rhizosphere > Soil ...
CGCCATGCCCTTGATGCCGCCGTCGAACTCGACCATCTCGCCCGCCTGGACGTTGTCGAGGCCGTGGATGCGGGCGATGCCGTCGCCGACGCTCAGCACGGTGCCGACTTCGCTGACCTGCGCGTCGGTGCCGAAGCCGGCGATCTGCTCCTTGATGACCTTGGAAATTTCAGCGGCGCGGATGTCCATTATCTAGCCTTTCATCGCTTGCGCGAGACTGTTCAATTTGGTGCGAATGGAGCCGTCGATCATGCGGCTGCCGATCTTGACGACGAGCCCGCCCAATATGGCGGGATCGACCTTCAGATCGACCGCGATGTCGGCCCCGTAACGGGTACGGAGATTTTGCCTCAGGGCCTCGACCTGGCCCTCGTCGAGCTTGTGGGCGGAGGTGACTTCGGCATTGATCTCGCCGCGGTGGCGGGCGGAGAGGGTGTTGAAGGCGCGGATCACGTTGCCGAGCTGGCCGAGGCGGCGATTCTTCGCCAGCACGCCGAGGAAATTGGCGGTGATCGGATCGAGCTTCATTGCGCCGGCCGACGCGGCGACGGCGCGTATCGCCTGGTCGCGGCCGATCAGCGGGCTGGTGGTCAGTTCGCGGAAATCGTCCGAATCGGCAAGCGCCTGCTTCAGCGCGGCGAGGCTTTCGCCCACCGCGTCGAGTTGCTTCTGCTCGTTGGCGAGCTCGAACAGGGCGATCGCATAGCGCCCTGCCAAGCTAGCCTGAATACCGCCGGAAATATCCACGCGCGTTGAACCCCTGGGTCGGAATTTTGAGCCATGCGAAGGGTGCGCCGGAGCGCGCCCATTGGCTTCGCGGGCGCCCTAGCAGGCGCTTTGCTGCGTTGCAAGATAGGTGGGCTTGCAAGTTGGCCGGCGCCCTGCGAATTTCCCGGGAGCGCGGCGGGGAAAAGGCGAATTGGGAGGATCATGGGGCTGTTCGACCTGTTCAGGCGCGCCAAGGCGGCGCCGCCGCCGCCAGTGCCGGACCCTCCCGCCGCGGGGGAAGCGCGCTTCCATCGCGACCGCGGCCGGATGTTCGACATCGGCAAGACCGGGCAGCTCGGCGCGCTGTTCGCGGCGCCGCGCGACCGGCGCGATGCGGCCTGGGTCGCGTCGTTCTGGGAGGCGGCCTGGTGCGGCTCGGTCGCGCTGGCCGATCCGCAAGTCTTCCACGGACCGGACGGCTTTCCCTATTTGCGGCTCGACGTGCCGCGTCCCGACAGCGCGTTCGAATCCCAATGCCTGGCCAACCTTGCCGCCGATTGCCTGAAGAATCGCGTCGGCGCGGCCTTTTTCGCAAGCCCGGACGACGCGCCCGATCAGGCCCAGTTCGTCCTCACCTACGGCGTGATCGACAGCCTGCTGCGCTACGATTCGCCTTATGGCGACCCGATCGACCTCGCCGAGGCGGAAGGATCGGTGGACGGCGAGACGTTCGACGTCGAACGCGGCCTCTGGAGCAAGACGATGATCACCAAGGCCGCGCACGAGGTGCTGATCGCATCGCCGTCGGCCGATTTCCTGCCGCCCGGACCAGCGGCGGCCCTGTGCGGCTTCCTCGAGCAGGTCTGGGGTCTCGCCGATCCGCGGGTGGAGCTGCTGATCGACATGAAGCTTCGTCCCCACCGCGTCCTCGTCATCGGTCGCAAGCGCAGCGAATTTCCCGCAGGCAGCGACGTCGATCACCTGGCGCGGACTCCGCTCTGGTATCTGCCACCCAGCCGGTCGGTGATGCTCATGCCGGAAGACGGTTCGCGCGACCGGATGCTGCCTTTGCGGAGCCTGTTCGACGGGGATTGAGCCACGGCCAAAGGCCGCGGCGGCTCGCATATTCGCTTTGAAAGCAAGGTTCGGGACGCAGCCCGGACGCGAAGGCTGCAAAAAGGTCTCCACAAGGACGGAGACCCTCATGACCTACAGAATCGAAGGACTGGCGCCCGAAGCGTTCGAAAGCCTGTTCAGCATGACCGACGGCGAGCTGGCCGCCCGCAACGCCGTGCGCGTGACCGCGGATTCGCCGACCGGCTATCCCTGTCGCGTATCCCTGCAGGATGCGGCGCCGGGCGAGGAGCTGGTGCTGCTCAACCATGTCTCGAACGACGTGCCGACGCCATTCCGCACCGCTTATGCCATCTACGTGCGCAAGGGCGCGCAGGCGGCCGCCTTTGTCGACGAGGCCCCGGACTATCTCGCCAGGCGCACGCTCAGCCTGCGCGGGTTCGACCAGGCCGGCATGCTCCAGGACGCCTTGCTCGCCATGCCGGGCGAGGCGGATGCCAGGCTCCGCGCGCTTTTCGAGCGGGCCGATATCGCCACCATCCACGCGCACAATGCGGCTTATGGCTGCTTCCTGGCGCGAATCGAGAGGAACTGACCATGGCAAGCCTTGCAAGACTCGATACGGGCCATAGATCGGCTCCCGTGAACGATCGTCACACCATCACCTCGGACGAGGCCTGGGCCGCGTTCGAGCGGCGCGACCGCGCCTGGGACGGCCGGCTGGTCGGCGGGGTGAAGACCACCGGCATCTATTGCCGCCCGAGCTGCCCGGCGCGGCGGCCCAGGCGCGAGAATGTCGAATTCTTTTCCAACGCCGTGGATGCCCGGGCCGCCGGCTATCGCGCCTGCCTGCGCTGCGAGCCGGACGACGTGAATCGCGAGGAGGTCGCGCTGGAGAAGGCCTTCGCCCTGCTTGCGGCCGCGGAGGAGGCGCCGTCGCTGGACGAGCTTGCGGCGGGCGTCGGCTATTCGCCCCACCATTTCCACCGCCTGTTCAAGCGCGCCACCGGAGTCACCCCGGCGGCTTATTATCGAAGCCTGCGGGCGCGACGTGCCGAAACCGCCCTGAGCGAGAATGAGCGGATCACCGACGCGATCTACGACGCCGGCTATTCCGGGCCGGCGCGCTTCTATGCCGATGCCGGCAAGAGGCTGGGCATGACTCCTTCGGCCTGGCGCGACGGCGGGCGTGGCGAGACGATCCGCTGGGCGACCGCAGAGACGGATCTCGGCACCATGCTGGTCGCCGCGACCGGCAAGGGCATTTGCCGGCTCTCCTTCGACGAGGACGAGGCGGCGCTGCGCCGGCGCTTCCCGCATGCGGCGATCGAGCATGGCGGCGGCGACATGGCGGCCCTGATCCGGCGGACGGTGGCGGCGGTGAACGCGCCAGAGAAACCGCACGACCTCCCGCTCGACGTCCAGGGCACCGCCTTCCAGGAAGCAGTGTGGCGCGAGCTGAGCCGGATCCCGGCCGGCGAGACCCGCACCTATTCCCAGATCGCCGCCGCGGTCGGACGGCCCGCGGCGGTCCGCGCCGCCGGCACGGCAAACGGGGCCAACAATGTCGCCGTGCTCATCCCCTGCCACCGCGTGATCCGCACCGACGGGACGGCGGGCGGCTATGCCTATGGGCTGGAGCGCAAGGCGAAGCTGCTGGAACGGGAGAGGGGCGGGGCCTGATGCGCGGCCGGGCCCAGGCGTCGCCGCTCCCCTTGGCTTGGCCTCGATAGGAGCGCCGCCACCGTGGCGACAACAAGGGAGCCGGGATGACGCTGAATGTAAGCGCCAATCGATCAGGCTGATTGATTACGGACCTTTGGGGGCGGCAGCCGGCGAGGGTGCGGGCGCCGCGCCTGCCTGCCGCTCGCAGGTATAGACGAGCCGCTCGTTGGGGAGATGCGGCAGGACCGCGTTGATGTCGCGCTGCTGGTCGGCAAGCACCGTCCGTGCCTCGGCGTCCGCGGTGCAGGCCTTGACGTCGACGCCGCGGCGGAGCGCGCGCACCCGTGTCATCGCGGCCGCGTCGAGCGCGTAGCGGGTGACCACATACTCACCGCTGGCCGGCCTGAATTCCAGCACCGAGACATTCTGCTCGCCATTGGGGACGAGGATCCTGGTCCAGGTTTCGCCATTGCGGGCATATTGCGTGCGCGTGTTCATGCAGCCGGATTCGGTCCAGTCGAGCGGGACGTCGTTGGTCGGCGAAACCGTGACCCGGCTGCGGTCGGGCTGGAATTGGCACAGATTGTGGCCGACGGAGCGATCAGGCGCCACAGCCTCGGCGCTGTTGCCGGGCGGCGCGTCCTCTGCGGCGACCAGGCTGGGGCGGAGCAGGAAGGCGATCACCGCGAGCAGCAGCAGGCCGGCGCCGGCGCCGCCCAGGATCTTCGCGGGCGTCATCCTGTCCTTCTGCAGCATGATCCCGGCGCCGCCGAAGGCGACCAGCGAGAGGACCAGCAGCAGGACGGCGATGGCGAGACGGGTCTCCCGGCTCTGCTGGACCTCGGCGAGGCTGCGGTCGCGCGCCTCGCGCGCCTTTTGTGCCTGGCCGGCGGCCGCGGCATCGCGGGCGCGGGCCTCGGCCTGGCTGCGCTCCTGGTCCTGGCGCAGGCGGTCGGTCATCGAAATGCATTCGGTGGCGACCGCCTGGAAGGGCTGGCGGTTCTGCTGGAGGAACGCAACCAGCTCGCGGTTGGCGACGGCGAAGGCGAAGGTCGAATCCCCTTCCTGGTTGCGGGTGATCAGGCTGTTGACGCCAAGCACGCGGCCGCACTGGTCGAGCAGCGGGCCGCCGCTATGGCCGCGGGCAATGTTGGCGGTGTGAAGCAGGGTGGTGATGCCGTTGATCGGGCGGACGTTGGAGAAGATGCCGATCGATCGGGTCGGCGGCAGCGGCGTGATATAATCCTGGGCCGAACGGGCGGTGGCGAGATCGACATTGCCGGGATAGCCAAGCGCCGCGACCGGCGTGCCGTCGTCGAGCGGGCCGGTGTAGAGCGGGATCGGAGTCAGGCTGCCCTGCTCGATCTCCAGCAAGGCGAGATCGCGCGCCGGATCGATCGCGACGATACGGGCGCGGGTGGCCTGGGCGCCCTGCGACGGGATGATGCCGATGGTTACCGCCTTGCCCTCCTGCGCCATGGCGACGACATGGGCGTTGGTGACGACGCGGTTGGGCGCGATCGCGAAGCCGCTGCCATGGCCGAAGTCCGACACGGACTGATCCTCGCCGAACTGGATCACGACCACGCGGACGACCGAGCGTCCGGCGACGGCGATGTCGTCCGCACGCGCCGGCGCGGAGAAGGCCAGAGCGGTCAGCAGCAGCAGGAGAAGGCGCCGGATCATCATGTGCCTTCTATGGGCGGTGGCGCCCGGCTGGCAAGCGGTGGAGCGCTGCGTTATGCCCCGCCCGGGGAGGGGGAGACATGTCCGAAGAGATCGAGCTTCCGGTGCCGCCGCCGCCATTGTCGCGGACACGCAGGATCATTGCCTTTCCGCTGACCCTGATGCTGATCGCCGTCATTATATTCGCGGCGGGGACGGCGATCGCGATCATGCTCATCAAGCAATTGCCGGCGCATCCACACTCCCCCTGGCAGCTCGCCAATGCCGCGATCATCATCCTGTGCCTGCTCGCCGCCTTCTGGCCATTCTTCCGCTATGTCGATCCCGATGCAGCCGGGTTGTTCGGCCGCCGAGGCTGGGTAGCGGAGCTGCTCGCCGGGATTGCCGGTGGGGCCGTCATCTTCTCGGTCATCGTCGCCATCGGAGCGATGCTCGGCTATTATCAGGTGACCGGCCGGAGCGGGCTGGAGACGCTTTGGGGGCCGCTCGCCGGCGCGGCGCTCGTTCCCGGCTTCACAGAGGAGCTGTTCTTCCGCGGCATCCTGTTCCGCTATATCGAGAAGGCGGCCGGCAGCTGGATTGCCCTCGCGCTGACCTCGGCCCTGTTCGGCGCGGCCCATCTGTTCAATCCCGACGCCACCTGGTTCTCGAGCTTCGCCATCGCGATCGAGGCCGGAATCCTTCTCGGCGCGGTCTACATGCTGACCCGGCGGCTGTGGGCCGCGATGGGCCTGCATGCCGCATGGAACCTCACCCAGGGCTGGGTCTTCGGCCTGCCGGTTTCGGGCGGCAGCGGGGGCATCGGCCTGCTCAACGGCCGGCTGGTCGGCCCCGAGCTGATGACCGGCGGCGCCTTCGGCCTCGAAGCCTCGCTGCCGGCGGTCATCATCGCGACGACGGCCGGTGTCGCGATCCTTCTGGTTGCGATCCGCAGGGGGCGGCTGGTCGCGCCGATGTGGTCGCGCGAGGCGGTCGGTGCGCCGGCCGCCGCGCTCCCGGACGGGCAATCGGATACATTGCCCATGTGATGTCGCGGCCTCGGTCGGCGAGAAGGGAGAGGAATCGATCGCGGCTTCGGCCGTCGCGCCCGGCTCCACCCCGGTGCGCGAAGACGATCAGTTGGAGGACAGGGGTCCCTCGGCCTCGCCCGGATTATTTCTTCCGCCGGCGCACGGATCCGCCGAACTGGCGTTCGCGGGCAGTCAGCACGGGATTGATCTGGGCTTTGCAGCTTGCGAATTCCTGCACGACAAACCCCAGAAACGCGCTCCCATAACAATCGGCGTGCTTCTTGAAGTAGCTCGGCAAGCTCTTTTCCACGCTCCTAAGATGGACCTTGATCGTATTCCTCCAGCCTTCGAGATAATGGTCCTGGCTGGCCATTTCGTCGGTCGATGCGAAGGCCCCCCCCCGATGCCTCGATTCCAGCCGCACCCATTCGTGAAGCTCTTCGAGCGTGTAGAGGCGGAAGCTTAGCATCACTTCATCGACATCGACTTCCTCGCCGGCGACCTTGATGAGACCGGAGGGAAGCTCGTCGCCCTTGAGTATCAGATCGAAGCGCATTCGCAGAAAATCGCCGAATAGGCTGTGCATATGTGCGGTTCGGCGTGCGCGGGCATCAAAACTATATTGACGAAAGCCGAGAATGACGCCGGCGCTGGCTGCCGCCAGCGCTACGACCGTCGCGATATTGCTGAAGAACTGCGCGCGCTGCGCAAGGTCTGGCGATACGGAAAGACTTATCAGCCATGGAACCGCAACGGCGAGCGCAAGGAGGATCGGCGCGACAAGCCACAGGCTTTCCTTGTTGGGCATTCCGATTTCTCCCCCGTCACGCGGCCCCGGATGGAAATGGATCACAAATTGGCGGGCGAGAAAAGCAGTTTCAGAGGAAGGAATAAGGGTCGACGTCCACCGAAACGCGCACGCCGCGCGGCCAGTGGAGCGCGCCGAGCCACTCGCGGATGATGTCCTGGACGGGCACCGCCCGGTTGGCGTGGACGAGCAGCCGCAGCCGGTGGCGGCCGCGCAGCATGGCCAGCGGGGCAGGGGCGGGGCCGAACACGGCCATGTTGTCGTGGCGCGGCGCGGCGCGGCCGATCTGACGCGCCGTCTCGGTCGCTTCGGCCTGGTCCTCGGAAGAGACGATGATCGCGGCGAGCCGGCCGAAAGGCGGCATCGCGGCCTCGCGGCGGGCATCGGTCTCGGCCTCGTAGAATCCTTCGATGTCGCCGCTGACCAGGGCCTGGATCACCCGCGCCGAGGGATCGTGGGTCTGGACGAGGACGCGGCCATGCTTGTCGCCCCGGCCGGCGCGGCCGGAGACCTGGCGAATCTGCTGGAAGCTGCGCTCGGCCGCGCGTAGGTCGCCGCCCGACAGGCCGAGATCCGCGTCGACCACGCCGACCAGGGTCAGGTTCGGGAAATGATAGCCCTTGGTGACGAGCTGGGTCCCGATGACGATGTCGATCTCGCCGGCCTCCATCCTGGCGACGAACTCGGCGGCCTTGGCCGGTGACCAGATGGTGTCCGAGGTCACCACCGCGGTGCGGGCCAGCGGGAAGAGCGCGGAGACCTCGTCGGCGATCCGCTCGACGCCGGGGCCGCAGGCGACGAGGCTGTCCTCCTCCTTGCACTCGGGGCAGGCGTGCGGGGCGGGCATGACATGGCCGCAATGGTGGCAGGCGAGGCGCCGGGTGAAGCGATGCTCCACCATCCAGGCGGTGCAGTTCGGGCATTGGAAGCGGTAGCCGCAATGGCGGCAGAGGGTGAGCGGCGCATAGCCGCGGCGGTTGAGGAAGAGCAGGCTCTGCTCGCCGGCTTCAAGATTCTCCTCGAGCGCGCGGACGAGGGCGGGCGCCAGCCAGCGGCCGCGCGGCGGCGGATCCTGCAACATGTCGAGCGCCGCCATGTCGGGCATGCGCGCGCCGCCATAGCGGTCGGGCAGCTTCAGCGCGCGGTAGGTGCCGATCTCGGCCATGTGCCGGCTTTCGATCGCCTGCGTCGCCGAAGCGAGCACGACCGGGATCTCCTCCAGCTTGGCACGCATCACCGCGACGTCGCGGGCGTGATACTGGACGCCTTCCTCCTGCTTGAAGCTCGCCTCGTGCGCCTCGTCGACGACGATCAGGCCGAGATTGCGGTAGGGCAGGAAGAGCGAGGAGCGCGCGCCGACCACGACCCGGGCCTCGCCGCTTGCGATCGCCCGCCAGGCGCGCCGGCGCTGGGATTGCCGCAGGCCCGAATGCCAGGGCACCGGATCGCAGCCGAAGCGGGCGGCGAATCGCTTCAGGAACGGCTCGGTGAGCGCGATCTCCGGCAGCAGGACGAGCGCCTGCCGGCCCGCCCGGATCGCCTCGGCGATCGCCTCGAAATAGACCTCGGTCTTGCCCGACCCAGTGACGCCGTCGAGCAGCCAGGGCGCGAACGTGCCTGCGGCGACGGCGGCGCGCAGCTCGGCCGCGGCTTCGACCTGCGCCGGCTCGAGCGCCGGCGGGTCGTGGTCCGGATCGGGGACTGGAAAGGGATCGTCGATGGTCACTTCGATCGCCTCGATCGCACCCGCCCTGACCAGGCCGCGGATCACGCCGTCGGAAACGCCGCCGATAATGGCCAGCTCGGAAACCAGGCCCTGCCGCTCGCCGATCCGCTCCATCGCCTGCGCCCGCTGCGGCGTCATCCGCTCGGGCAGGTGGCCGGTGGCGCGATATTCGGTGATCGACCGCGCGCCTTCGAGCGCGCCGGTCGAAGGCAGGGCCATGCGCAGCACCGACGCCAGCGGCGCCAGATAATAATCGGCCGTCCACTCCACCAGCCGCCGCAGCGGCGCCGCGATCGGCGGCAGATCGTAGACGTGGATCAGATTGCGCAGTCGGTTGTCCCCGACCTCCTCGCTCGGCAGCCGCTCCGGCTCCCAGACGACGCCGATCAGCTGGCGCGGACCAAGCGGCGCGACCACGACCGAGCCCGGCTCGACGCTCATGCCCTGCGGCACCCGATAGTCGAGCGGCCCCAGAGCCGAGTTCATCACGATCAGTCGGGCGCGGTTCATCCTGGCCCCTAGATCGAGTCTCATGTGCCGAAAGGCAACCGGCACCTGCATCCATAAGCGGTTCCGCTCCGTATCTCCTGCGCAGCTTCCTGCGAAGCTGACCAACGGGAGAGACCAGCCGCACTCGGCGGCGTGGCAAGCGACGAACGACGACCAATTCAACAGGAGAAATATCCATGCTAAAATATCTTTCTGCCGCCGCCCTTGCCGGGACTGCCCTGTTTTCATCCCCCGCGCTCGCCCAGGACGCGGACAACTGGACGGGTTTCTACGTCGGCGGCCAGCTCGGCTACGGTTTCCAGCCGAACGACGATAATGAACGGATCCTGTTCGATACCAATTTGGAGGGAATCTCCGGCGATACGGTCCGCACCGGCGCCGGCGCCGACGCCTTCTCGCCCGGCTTTTGCGGCGGCGCTGCAACGACCAACGCGCCGGCCGGCGGCTGCAGGGACGACCGGGACGGCATCGAAGGGGGCATCCATATCGGCTACGACGCCCAACTGCCCGACAGCGGCTTCGTCGTCGGCCTGGTCGCGGACTATAGCCGGACCCGGCTGCGGGACAGCGTGAGCGCGTTCAGCACCACGCCGGCCTCCTACACAATGACCCGCGAGCTGCGCGATTTGTTCACCCTGCGCGGACGGGTCGGCTTCGCCGCCGGCCGGGCGCTGATCTTCGGCACCAGCGGCGTCGCCTATGGCCGCATCCGCAACAGCTTTTCGACCACCAACACGGCAAACAGCTTCACCGGCAACGGCAACCAGAACGGCTGGGGCGGCGTGGCCGGCGGCGGTGTCGAATATCGGCTGACGGGGAATTTCACGATCGGCGCGCAATATCTTTATCGTTCGGTCGATGCGGACGATTATGTCGTGCGCGCGGGTCCCGGCACCGCGCCGGCGACCAACCCGTTCCGCCTGGTCAATGCGAATGGCACGGATTTCACGCGCAGCGGCGGGCGGCTGACGTCACATGGCGTTCAAATGACGGCGAGCTACCGCTTCTGATCTGAAGCGGCGCCGCGGCGGCGGGCGGTCGAGCCCGCCGCCGCGACCGGCGAATGGCTGGAATCGTGGAGCGCGCGCCGCGCTAACCGAAGGTGCGCATTGCCAGGCGCGGCAGCACCAGCGCCTGAGCCGCGCCGCGCGCCACCAGGAACAGGGTGAAGGCGAGCCACAGGCCGTGATTGCCGAGTGGGCCGGCGGCGAGCAGCAGCAGGCCGTAAATGGCAAAGGCGGCGCCCATGGTCAGCAGCATTGCCCGCGTCCAGGTCGCGCCGATGAAGATCCCGTCGAACACATAGGCGCTGACGCCCAGCACGGGCAGCAGCACCGCCCAGCGATAATAGACCATGGTCGTCGCGACCACCGCCGGATCGGTGCTGAAGCTGGCCGCGAAGCGGGCGCCAGCCAGCGCGTAGACCAGGCTGATCGCCGCGCCGAAGGCGAGGCCCCACAGGATCAGCGCCCGGACCAGGCGCTCGAACAGGGCCCGGTCGCGCGCGCCCACGGCTTCGCCGCACAGCACCTGCGCCGCGCTCTCGAAGCCGTCGAGGATGAGGGCCGAGAGGATGAACATCTGGTAGAGGATGCTGTTGGCGGCGAGCACCAGGGGGCCCTGGAAGGCGCCGGCGCGGGTCAGCAGCAGGATCGCCACGGTCAGCAGCAGGGTGCGGATGAAGAGATCGCGGTTGAGCCGGAAAAGGGCGCCCATCGCCGCGCGGCTCCAGCTGTCGCGCCGCCGCGCAAGGCCCGCGGCCAAGGCGGCGGGCGGCTCGCGCGCGGCGATTACGATTACCGCGAGCAGCTTGCCGCCTTCCGACAGCAGGGTCGCGGCCGCGACTCCCGCTACGCCCCAGCCGAGCCCGAGCACGAACAGCAGATCGAGCGCGATGTGGATGATATTGGCCGCGACCTCGATCGCGAGCACGGTGCGCACGCGCCGCCGGGCGATCAGCCAGCCGGTGATGACCGCATTGAGCAACCACAGGGCGCCGCCCCAGTAGCGGATGCCGACATAGGTCCGTGCTTCCGCAGCGACGTCGCCCCTGGCGTGGAGCAGATCGAGCCCCGCCGGAATCGCCAAGGGCATCAGGGCGAGCAGGATCATGCCGATCAACAGGGCGAGGCCGGCGGCGCGGACCAGGGTCGCGGCCTGCGTCTCCGAGTCGCCGCGGCCGGCGGCCTGGGCGGTCAGAGCGATCGTCCCGGTACGCAGGAAGTTGAAGACGACGAGCAGGCCCATCATGAACTTGGCGCCGATCTCGACGCCGGCCTGCGCATGCGCATCGCCAAGCTGGCCGATCACCCACAAATCGGCCAGGCCGAACAGGGCGGTGGCGACGTTGGTCAGCATCGAGGGCAGGGCGATCGCCCAGATCGCCCTGTGCAGTCCCGTTTGCCGATCGATGGTCGCCAAGCCCGTCCCCGCCGCGCTACTATGGCGCGAATCCATTTCCAGGGGCGCCTTACATGAAATTCTTCGCCGACACCGCCGACACCGCCGACATCAAGGACCTGGCCGAGACCGGCCTGCTCGATGGCGTGACCACCAATCCCTCGCTGATCCACAAGGCGGGCAGGGATTTCCTCGAAGTTGTGCGCGAGATTTGCGGCATCGTCGAAGGTCCGGTCTCCGCCGAGGTGGTGGCGCTCGACCATGACGGGATGATGCGCGAGGCCGAGATATTGCGGAAGATCGCGGACAATGTCGCGGTCAAGGTGCCGCTGACAATCGACGGTCTCAAGACCTGCAAGAAGCTGACCGCGGACGGCACCATGGTCAATGTCACGCTCTGCTTCTCCGCAAACCAGGCCCTGCTTGCCGCCAAGGCCGGCGCGACCTTCATCTCGCCCTTCGTCGGCCGGCACGACGATGTCGGCTATCCGGGCATGGAGCTGATCGCCGACATCCGCCTGATCTACGACAATTACGATTTCCCGACCCAGATCCTGGTCGCCAGTGTGCGCAATCCGATCCACATCCATGACGCCGCCAAGATCGGCGCCGACGTGATGACCGCGCCGCCGGCCGTGATCCGGCAATTGTTCAAACACCCGCTCACCGACAATGGCATCAAGGCCTTCCTCGCCGACTGGGAGAAGACCGGCCAGCAGATCGGCTGAGTCCGCGACGAGGTCGGGCCGGTCGGCGATGGCCGACCGGCCCTCACCACCAGGCCAATGGTGGCTGAGTCCAACAGTCCCGTCCGGCGCGCCGGGCTGTCGACAGTTCGCCTTGGAAATAGGTCAGGTCGCCCCCGTTATCGTGTCGAGCAGGCCGAGCTTGCGAAAGCTGGTCCAGCCGGCGCGCGAGATGATGATGTGGTCGTGGACACAGATGCCCAGGATCAGGGCGGCGTGGATGATGCGCCTGGTCGCATCGATGTCGCCCTTGCTCGGCTGGTGGTTGCCGGACGGATGGTTGTGGACGAGGATGATGCCGGTTGCGCCGACCTCGAGCGCGCGCTTGACGATCTCGCGCGGGTAGGCCGGAGCCTCGCCGACCGTGCCTTCCCAGACGAGGTCGTCGGCCATCAGCTCGTTCTGCGAGGTCAGGAAGAGCACCCGGAAGCGCTCGGTGATCAGATTGGTCATGTCCGCCTGCAGATAGTCCAGCAATTGCCGGGAGGTGGAGATGATCGGGCGGTCGGCCAGCTTCAGCCGCAGGCAGTGGAGCAGGGCCGCCTGGATGTCGGCAAGGAAGCGCGCCGGCTCGGCCCCGATGCTGCGCGCGCGATCGCTGGCGCCGACCGCGAGCGCGGCGGGCAGCGATCCGAATTCGGCGATCAGCGCATCGGACCAGGCGGCGGCATGTTCGGGCCAGGCGCGGCGGAGGAGCGCGTCCAGGAGGGATCGGCACCGTCCCGTGTCAGCCGCCTCTGGTGGTTGTATGTCCCCGCCGCGATCAACATCAGGATCGGATAGCTCCAGATCGAAAGGACGACCGCATAGGCCCACGGAATCACGCGCGGGTGACCCAGCATCGCGAGCGAGGCGAGGACTCCGATGCCGATGAGCGCGCTCACCCATATCGGCCAGAACCGGTTGGCGCGCAAAGCGAGCAGGACGAAGCCGGTGAAGACGCAGACATCGACAATGAATACTCCCACCTCCACGCCCTTGAAGCGGATGGGCGGCGCGGAAACCGCTACATAGGTGAGGACAGATCCGGCCGCGTAGATCGCCATTCCGATCCGCTCCGGCGCCGCCCCCCTGATGAAGGCGTAAAGGCAGCACGCAACGAGCAGGACGAGAAAGACGTAATTGACGGCCATGGCCTGACCGGACCACGCGGACGCGGCCCGGTCAAGACGATGTCCTTCAGGCGACCGCGCGAAGCGGGATCGGCGGGGCCTTGCCTTCCGTGAAGACCTCCGGCTTCGGCACCAGATCCCCGGTGGCCACTTCCTTGAGGCCGATCTGGATCCGTGCCGCGTCGAGCGACTGGTGGGTCTCGACGACCCGCCGCCGGGCCAGGACCAGCGAGCTGAACGTCTCCGCCGCCTTGTCGAGCGCATCCTGCCCGATCATCGCCGGAAGGCGCGCCTCGCCGCGCGCTTCTGGCATGGAGGCATTGAGCTCGGCGGCGCGGGTCAGCGCCAGGTCGATGGCGTCTTCGAGAGCGAAAAGGCGTTCCGCAACCTTCTGGGCGACGGCTTGGCGTGTCCTTGGCATAAGTGTTCCCCTTCCGCGACGCACTGCGCCGCGGCCCCTGATGGTTAAACCCCGTTCTGGTCTGCTAGCCCGGCGTCCGACCCAGCCGGGACAGCGCCTCGAATCCGGTTATGAAGAGACCGAACGCAAGGGCGATCAGGATGATGAGAAGGAAGATCCAGCCCAAACGCCACAGCGGGCTCAGATCGCTCGGTTTCCCGTCCCTGATCGGGAGGGGAAGCTTCAGCGACTCCAGCGATGGCGTGGGATGGACATGGAACACTGCCCTTTCCTCCCGTACCGCCTCGCCATATGCCGCGTTCTGCTGCCCCCCGGTCGATGTGCCGAACATCGCCGGATCGCCGACAATGGCAACGTCCAGCGACTGGTATACCAATGGCTGGGCTGTCCTGGCCTCATGCTCGGCAAGCATCCGCGCCGCCGCGCGGCGGTCGGCGACGCCGAGGATGCGCATCGCCGCCTTGATATATTGATCGACGGTCCCCGGCTCGATCCCGAGGCGTGGGGCGATCTCCTTGGAGGACAAGTGCGCGTAAACGAGCCGAAGGCACTCGCGCTGCTTTTCGGTCAAGCGAGCAAGGCGATCAGAGTCCATGCTTTCCCTCTTATTGCTTGAATCGACGCGGTTACAAAGGCCTGTCTGCATCGGCCGCGGGACAGGAGTCCGTGTCGGCGGTCACGCCAGGGCCGAAAGGAAAGCGCTCGGGACCGGGCGCCGGTTTCGCCGGAATGCGAATCGCCGGGCACCGGTTCGGTCCGGGACGATGCAATCGCAGCCTTGCGATCCCGATCCCGTGGGCACTTTTCGCCATCGCTTCTTAACCATATCCGTATTAGGTTCGACCCATGGGACGGGTGATCAGCTTCGAAAATCATGCGCTTGCGAATTTGCGGGCGCGTGTGGCGGCGGCGGAGGAGGCCAATCAGGATCTCATCGCCTTCGCCCGCGGCCATTCGGGCGCGGTCGCCTCGATCCATGCCGCAGTGCTCGCCGCGATCGAGGCCGAAGGGCTGGATCACCTGCTTCATGTCGTCACCCAGGAATGGCCGCAGATATTGGGGCTGGATGCGGTCGCGGTCGCCTTGTTCGCCGGCGACATGGGCGTGCGCGCCGACGCCTCGGGCCTTCAATTCGTCGATCCCCGGCTGATCGAGAAATCGGTCAGGGAGTTCGACGGCGTGCTGCTGCGCGGCGTGGAGCGCGGTCATCCCCTGTTCGGCCCGGCCTGCGAGCTGATTCGCGCCGAGGCGCTGATCCGCCTGACCAGCGAGCCGCCCTTGCCGAGCGGCCTGCTCGCCCTTGGCCAGCGCAATTCGCAAAGCTTCGACACGCGCCACGGCTCCGAGCTGCTGATCTTCCTCGGCCGGGTCCTGACCCGCTGCATGGGCCGGTGGCTGAACCCCTAGAGCTTCCCTCGGATGACGGCGCGTTTGCGATCGCGCGGCGCTGGCACGACCATCTGTCGCGCGAGCGGCGGCGCTCCGAGCATACCGTCCGCGCCTATGTCGCCACCGCGTACCGGTTGATCGCCTTCCTGTCCGGCCATCTCGGCGACGCGGTCGACGATGATGCGCTCGCCGCGCTGCGGCCGGCCGATCTGCGCGCCTTCCTTACCGTCCGCCGCGCCGAGGGCCTGGGCAATGCATCGGCGGCGCGCGAGCTTTCAGCCGTGCGCGCCTTCCTGGCCTTCGCCGCCGCCGAAGCCGGGCGCGAGGGCGCGCTCCCCCGGCTCAAGGGACCGAAGAAGCCGCGCAGCGTGCCGCGGCCGGTCTCGCCCGACGAGGCGGTGTCGCTGGCCGAGGAGGCGGCCGACGGCGCGCACGAGCCCTGGCTCGCGGCGCGCGATCTCGCCGTGCTGCTGCTGCTTTACGGTTCGGGCCTGCGCGTCGCCGAGGCGCTCGGGCTGACCGGCGCGGCGCTGCCGCTCGGCGAGGCGCTCGCCGTCACCGGCAAGCGCAACAAGACCCGGATCGTGCCGTTGCTGCCGATGGTGCGCGAGGCGATCGAGCATTATCTCGCGCTCAGCCCCTGGCCGGCGGCGAAGGACGAGGCCTTGTTCCGCGGCGCGCGCGGCGGGCCGCTGCGCGGCGAGATCGTCCGCCGGGGAGTCATGAAGGCGCGGCGCGCGCTCGGCCTGCCGGAGCGCACGACGCCGCACGCCTTGCGCCACAGCTTCGCCACTCATCTGCTCGGCCGTGGCGCCGACCTGAGGTCGCTGCAGGAGCTGCTCGGCCATGCCAGCCTCTCCTCGACCCAGATCTACACCGCGGTCGACGCGGCCCATTTGATGGACGTCTATCGCAACGCCCATCCGCGGGCGTGACGACCAAAATCCTCCCCCGCTTGGGGGAGGGGGACCGCCGCCGTAGGCGGTGGTGGAGGGGTGTCAGCGTCTGGGTTCATTCTCGGAGGCTGATACCCCTCCACCAGCCTGCGGCTGGTCCCCCTCCCCTTTCAGGGGAGGATTAGCGACGCCTCGCTCTACGACAGCTTCCCCTCGATCGAGTCCCAGATCAGTGCCGGCGTGTCGGTGCCGTTGAAGCGGTCGATCGCGACGATGCCGGTCGGCGAGGTGACGTTGATCTCGGTCAGCCATTCGCCGCCGATCACGTCGATGCCGACGAAGAGCAGGCCGCGAGCTTTCAGCTCGGGGCCGAGCGCGGCGCAGATTTCCTCCTCGCGCGGGGTCAGCGCGGTCTTCGCCGCCTTGCCGCCGACCGCCAGATTGGAGCGGATCTCGCCCGCCCCCGGGATGCGGTTGACCGCGCCGGCGACCTCGCCGTCGACCAGGACGATGCGCTTGTCGCCCTCCGACACGCCCGGCAGGAAGGCCTGGACGACGTGCGGCTCGCGATAGGCCGTGTTGAACACCTCGATCAGGGAGGCGAGGTTCTGGCCGTCGCTGCCGACCTTGAACACCGCCTTGCCGCCATTGCCGTGGAGCGGCTTGACCACGATCTCTCCATGCTCGGCGAGGAACCGGCGGGCCATGTCGAGCGAGCGGGTGATCAGGGTCGGCGGCATGAAGCGGGCATAATCCAGCACCCACACCTTCTCCGGCGCGTTGCGCACGCTGGCCGGGTCGTTGACCACCAAAGTCTGTCCCTGGATCCGCTCGAGCAGGTGGGTCGCGGTGATGTAGCCGAGGTCGAACGGCGGATCCTGGCGCATCAGCACCACGTCGGCGTCGCGGCCGAGATCCAGGATTTCCGGGTCGCCGAACCGGAAATGATCGCCGGCGACGCGCTGGACCGTGACCGGATGCGCCTCGGCCCACAGCCGCCCCGCCTGCCAGCTCAGCGCTTCGGGTGCATAATGGTAGAGTGTGTGGCCGCGCGCCTGCGCGCCCAGCATGATCGCGAAGGTCGAATCCCCCTCGATGCCGATGCTCTCGAGCGGATCCATCTGGACGGCGACGCGCAGGCTCATGCCGCCCGCTTAAGCGAGCCGCGCGCCGCTGTCATCAACCGCCGGATATGTTGATCATATGATGCGGCAGCCGCCACGGCGTCACGAACATCGCATCGATCCGGACCACGTCGCCGTCGCGCATGTAGCGCGGCATCAGGGCCTCGGCTGCGCGGACCACCCGGCGCAGGCGATAATCGTCGAGCGCGATCGCGGCGCCGGCCTCGGTCGCGCGCGCCTTGACTTCGATGAAGGCGAGGATCCGGCCGCGGCGCGCGATCAGATCGACCTCGCCGACCGGGGTGCGGGCGCGGATGGCGAGGATGCGCCAGCCCTTCAGACGCAGCCACCAGGCGGCGAGCCGCTCGGCCCGCCGGCCGCCGCGCTCGGCCTTGCGCCGCTTCACTTGAGCCGCTGGGCGCGCTCGTAGACGGCGCGCCTGGGGATGCCGAGCCGCTCCGCCACCTCGGCGGCGGCGCGCGAAGGGGAGAGGCGGGCCATGGCCTCGCGCAAGGCCGCTTCGATCTCATCCTCCCCGGCCGGCGCCGCCTCCCCGGGCGGGCCGACGACAATGACGATCTCGCCCTTCGGCGGTGCTTCCGCATAGCGCGTGAAGAGTTCGGAGAGGGTGCCGGTCACGCATTGCTCGAATCGCTTGCTGATCTCGCGCGCGACCGCCGCTTCGCGGTCGCCAAGGCCCGCGCGCAACGCGGCCAGCGTGGCGGCGAGCCGCGGCCCGCTTTCATAGAAGGCGATCGTGCCCCTGAAGCCGGCGGCCTCGGCGATCGCCGCCGTCTTCGCCCCGGCCTTGGCGGGAAGGAAACCGAAAAAGGCGAATCGGTCGGTCGGCAGGCCGGCCAGGGTGAGGGCGGCAATCACCGCGCTGGGCCCGGGAATCGTCGTCACGGCGATTCCCGCGGCCCTGGCGTCGCGGACCAGCTTGTAGCCGGGATCGGAGATGAGCGGCGTGCCGGCATCCGAGACCAAAGCCACTGCTTCGCGCGCCATCCGCTCGATCAGGCCGGGCCGCACCCGCTCGGCATTGTGATCGTGATAGGGAATCATCTGCCGCTTCACGCCGATATGATGGAGCAGTTTGGCGGTGACGCGGCTGTCCTCGACCGCGATCAGGTCGGCGCGCGTCAATATGTCGGCGGCGCGCGGGCTCAGATCGGAGAGATTGCCGATCGGGGTGGCGACGATATAGAGGCCGGGCTGAAGCGCATCGTCCATCGGGAGTATCGTCATGGCATCTGCAGCCCTTTGCCAGCAAGCCTGTCCTGAGCCTGGTCGAAGGGCCTGTCCTGAGCCCGAACGAGGAGTCGGTCGCGCGCTGGCACGATGGGCGGCGTTCGCGGTGGCGGCCGTAGCGCTCTGCGGTTGCGTGCCGCGCTCGCGGCCCGTTCAGGCGCCGCCCCCGCCCGAGCCCGTTCAGCAGGAGGTCCGCCCCACCCAGCCGAGCCGTCTGCCGGCGGACGAGACCCGCAACCGCATCGCCGTGCTGGTGCCGCTCACCGGCCGCGACGCCGCGCTCGGCCAGTCGATCCTCAATGCCGCCAATCTCGCCTTGCTCGACACCGGCGGCCAGCGCGTCCGCATCACCGCTTACGATACCGCGTCGGGCGCGGTGCCGGCGGCGAACGAGGCGCTGGCGGAGGGCGCAGGCCTGATCCTCGGCCCCTTGCTCGCCGAGGATGTGCGCGCGGTCGCGCCGGTCGCGCGGCGCGCGGACGTGCCGGTGGTCTCCTTCTCCAACGACGTCAGCGTCGCCGGCGACGGAGTCTATGTGATGGGCTTCAATCCCGGCCAGTCGATCCAGCGCGTGGTCGCCTTCGCCCATTCGCGCGGCGTCAACCGCTTCGGCGCCCTCGTCCCCGCCAATACCTATGGCGAGCGCTCGGCCCGGGCGATGACCCAGGCGGTCGAAGGCTCGGGGGGCAGGATCGTCGGCATCCAGACCTTCGATGCGAGCGCCGGCGGCGTTCGCGGCGCCGCGACCCGGCTCGCCGGGCAGGGGCCGGTCGATGCGGTGCTGCTCGCCGACGTGCCGCGTTCGGTTCTGCCCGCGGCGCAGGTGTTGCGCCAGGCTTCGCCGGCGCCGCGCCTGCTCGCCACCGAGCGCTGGGCGAACGAGAATGCGATCGGCGCCGACGTCTCGCTGCGCGGCGCCTGGTTCGCGGCGCCGTCGGACGCCAATTTCAACGCTTTCCGGACCCGCTATCGCACCCGCTACACGGCGACGCCCTTTCGGCTCGCCAGCCTCGGCTATGATGCGGTGCTGCTGGTGGTGAGGGCTGCGGCCGATTGGCCGATCGGCCGGCCGTTCCCGGCGCGGACCCTGCGCGATCCCGGCGGCTTCGTCGGCGTCGACGGCGCCTTCCGCTTCGGCCGCGACGGCGTGGCCGAGCGCGCACTCGAAATACGCGAGGTCAACGCGACCGGCACCACCATCGTCTCGCCGGCGCCGCGCGGATTCAATTGACGCGGACGACCTCGGCGAGGATCGCATCGAGCAGGAGCATGCCGCGCGGCGTGGCGCGCAGCCGCGCACCATCATAGGCGACCAGGCCCTGGCCCGAGAGCCGCTCCACCGCGTCCATCTCGAGATCTTCCGCGCCGCAGACCACACCTTCGGCAAGCCGAAGCCCCATCAGCAGCGCCTCGATCCGCGCGTCGCGTGCCGCAATCACGGCCTCCTCGGAAATGCCGTGGCCGTTGCGCGCCAGCGCCGACAGCCAGTTCTCGGGCTTGCGATGCCGCTGGGTCGCATGCCCGCCCCGCCGGCCATGCGCGCCGGGGCCGATGCCGGCGTAGCTGCGGTAGCGCCAATAGCTGAGATTGTGGCGGCTCTCCTCGCCGGGCCGGGCATGATTGGAGATTTCATAGGCGGGTAGACCAGCCGCTGCGGTCATGTCCCGGGTCAGTTCGTAGAGCGCGGCGCTTTCGTCCGGATCGGCGGGGACCAGCTCGCCTTTGGCGGCCATCGCCGCGAAGCGCGTGCCGGGCTCGATGGTCAGCTGGTAAAGCGAGAGATGGCCGGTGCCGAAGGACAGGGCCCGGCCGAGCTGCGCCTGCCACGCGGCGTCGCTCTGGCCGGGTAGCGCATAGATGAGGTCGAAGCTGATGCGCGCGAACGCGGATAAGGCCGTGTCCAGCGCCGCCAGGCCCTCGTCGACATCGTGGGCGCGACCGAGGAAACGCAACGCCGCATCGTCGAGCGATTGCAGCCCCAGCGAGACCCGGTTCACCCCCGCGACGGCAAGATCGGCGAAGCGCGCGGCCTCGACCGAGGAAGGATTGGCTTCCAGCGTGATTTCGATGCCCGGCGCGAAGCCCCAATGCGCCTCCGCCGCTTCGATCAGGGCGGCCACCGTGGCCGGCGGCATCAATGAGGGCGTGCCGCCGCCGAAGAAGACCGAGGTCAGCCGCCGCCCTTGCGTCTCGCGCGCCTCATGGGCGAGGTCGGCGAGCAGGGCGTCGCGCCAGCGCTCCTGGTCGACCGTCTCGCGGACGTGGCTGTTGAAATCGCAATAGGGGCATTTGGAGACGCAGAACGGCCAATGGACATAGAGAGCAAGATCGGGCGTTCCGGACTCATTCATGGCCCGCCGGCTAGGGCATAGTTCGCTTCGATTGAAGCACTATCCCCTGGCGGACTTCATTTGCCGCATTTTCGGAGTCGTCTGCTGTTGCCGTCTGACTTGAAAATGCTCCGGGCCGCCGCGGATCGAGGAGGAAGGATGCGTCTCGCTGTGTTGCTGCTTCTGGCCGCCTGCTCGGCGCAGCCCGCGCCCGAGCCGGCGCCCGAGCGCGTCGTCGAGCCGCGGACCAGCGATGCGCCGGCGCTGCGTGGTGCGTCGCGGCTGCGCGATGCCATGCTCGCCGGACACAACGAGGCGCGGGGCGCGCTCGGCCTGCCGCCGCTGACCTGGAATGCGAGCCTGGTCGTCGACGCGCGCGACTATGCCGAGGAGCTGGCGCGGACCGGGCGGTTCGAACATTCGGCGCAGCCGCGCGGCAACCCGACCCAGGGCGAGAATCTGTGGACCGGCACGCGCCGCGCCTATTCCTATCAGGAGATGATCGGCCATTGGGTCGCGGAGCGGCGTTTCTACCAGCCGCTGCCTGTCCCGGGATCGAGCAATAGCGGCCGGTTCGGCGATGTCGGCCATTATACCCAGATCGTCTGGCGCGCGACGCGGGAGGTAGGGTGCGCCGAAGCCAGCAACCGCACCGACGATTACGTCGTCTGCCGCTATTTGCCGGCGGGCAATATCGTGGGGCAAACGGCGTATTGAGGCGTCTAGGGTTTCCAGCCGGGCATGGCCGCAGCCTGTTCGAACCAGCGCGCCAGCTGCGCTTCGTCCAATGCGTCATCTTCGCGGATGTCGAGGTAGCGCACGCCTTCGCTCTTGCTGGCGCCGGGCGGAAGCGGGCGCAGCGACGCGCCGCGGAAGAAGGCCAGCTTGATGTAATGCGTGTAGGTGTGGAACGACAGGAACCACCCCTGGCCCTCGATGCCGTAGAAGGGCGAATTCCATTTCACCGCCTTGCGCACGTCGGGCACGGTCCGCGCGACGAGCGCGTCGATGCGCGCGCCGACGTCGCGCTTCCAGCCCGGCATTGCGGCGATATAGGCCTGCACCGGTTCGTCGCCCTCCGCCTTGGCGATGCGCGGATTGCCGCCCGAGAGGAGGGTGGTCGCCTTGGCTCCCGCCTTCGGCAGGGGTCTGGGCGCGGTGGGTGATTTGCGCGGCACTTCCGGGTCTAACGTTTCTTGGCGCGCAGGCTATTCTCGGCCACCGCCGCGAGCACCAACGCCTTGAACGCACCGGCATCGACCTCTTCGCCTTCCTTTATGTCGATCGCCCTGCGCACATTGCCTTCCAGGCTCGAATTGAACAGGCCCGACGGGTCCGGCAGGCTGGCGCCCTTGGCGAAGGTGAGCTTCACGACCTTCTTGTAGGATTCGCCGGTGCAGATGATGCCGTGGTGCGACCAGATCGGCGTGCCCATCCATTTCCACTCCTCGATCGCCTCGGGATCGGCTTCGAGGATGAGCGCCCGCATCCGGGCCAGGGTCTCGCCCCGCCAATCGCCGAGCTCGCGGATACGCGCGTCGATCAGCTCCGAGGCGTTGCCGCCGTCGGCCTTGGCCGGTGTACCGGTCGTCTTGCCTGCCATGATGCTCACTCCACTCCTAATGTACCGCGCCCGCCGCGCCACCGGGCGGCGTAAGGCAGCATGAACAGATAGAGCCCGGTGGCAAGCAGCAGCGCAAGCGGAGCCCCTGCCAGGATGCCGAGCCAGACGGGATAATCGCCCCGCACGACGGCGACGGTGTTGATGATCACGCCGAGCGTGAAGACAATCGAGAGCTAGCGGTGGATCTGTCTAACCAGCGAGTTCAAGGGGACCTCCTGCGATCAACGGTGGAAAATTGGGACTCGCGGCCTTCAATCCGGCCGCTCCAGGACCTGCTCCAGCTTTGCGAGGAATTGCGGCCAGCCGACCCGGGCGCCGCCGGATGCCTGCTTCTGTTCCGGCCGGAAGCCCGACTGCTCCATCCTGAGGTGCGTGCCGGTGCCGGTCGGCCTGAGGGTGAAGGTCACCACGGACTTCAGGTCGAAGGCCGGATCGTCATGGGCGAAATCCCAGCTGTAGGACAATGTCCGGTTCGGCTCGATTTCGAGGACCTCGCAATCGAGCACGCCGCCCCAATCTCCGCGAAGATTGAAGCGATGGCCGACGACCGGCGCGAAGTCGGTCTTCATCAGCCATTCCTCGATCAAATGGGGCTGGGTGAGGGCGCGCCAGAGCTTCTCCGGCGGATGCGCGAACTCGCGCTCGACGGTGACGGTGCGGGTTTCGGAGTCGGTCACTGGTCCATCCTTTTGAGCAAATCCTCGAGGTCGTCGAATCGGCTTTGCCAGAAGCCGGCCATCTGCCGTGTCCAGTCGACGAGCGGCGCCAGCGCATCGAGTTGCGCGCTGTAATGCGTCTGGCGGCCCTCATGGCGGTCGCGCACCAGGCCGGCCTGCTTGAGGATTGCGAGATGCTTGGACACGGCCGGCTGGGAGACGCCGGCTCGCGCCGTCAATGCCCCGACCGTCTTCTCCCCGTCGCGGCAAAGCCGCTCGAACAGCGCCCGCCGGGTCGGGTCGGCGAGGGTTCTGAAGAGGATGTCCTGAGGGTCAGTCACGGACTATTCATAACTACCAAGTTATGTATATGTCAACCGTGCGGGGCTTGGCCCGGCATCCCGGTGGGCCCCGGATCAAGTCCAGGGTGACGAATCTGCCATAGCCTGACGGTTATGCGCCGCCGCAAGGATCCTCCCATAGGAGGAGGATCATTCAGCCAACGCTGTCTAAAGAAGCGCGGCCACCAGCTTGCGGAACGCGTCGGCGCGGTGGCTCATCGCATGCTTCTCTTCGGGATCGATCTCGCCGAACGTCTCCTCGCGGCCGGCGGGCACGAAGATCGGATCGTAGCCGAAGCCGTTGGCGCCCCGCGGCGGCCAGGTCAAAGTGCCGTCGACGCGGCCTTCGAACCACTCGCAATGGCCGTCGGGCCAGCACAGGGCCAACGCGCAGACGAAGTGGGCATTGCGGCTCGCCTCCGGGCCGATCGCCTCGAGCTCGTCATGGACGCGCTTCATCGCCAGGTTGAAGTCGCGCTCGCCGGTCACTTCGCCGGGACCGGCTTCGGGCGGCACGCTCTGATCGGCCATTGCCCAGCGCGCCGAAAAGATGCCGGGCCTGTCGCCAAGCGCATCGACGCACAGGCCGCTGTCGTCGGCGAGCGCGGGGAGGCCGGACAGGTCCGCCGCGGCGCGCGCCTTGAGGTCGGCATTGTCGATGAAGGTGGTGCCGATTTCGTCCGGCTCGGGCAGATCGAGCTCGGCCGCCGAAACCGCCTCGATCCCATAGGGGCCGAGCAGCTCGCGTATCTCGCGCACCTTGCCTTCATTGTGGCTGGCGATGACCAGCCTGCCGGCCTCGAGCTTCCTCACCGGACCTTGGCTCCAGCGACGGCGGCGTCCTGCGCCGCGAAAATCTCCGTGCAGCCGATCCGCGCGAGGCGCAGCAGCCGCAGCAGCTCCTCCTCGTCGAAACATTCGCCTTCCGCGGAAATCTGCGCTTCGACCAATTTGTTGTCGTCGGTCAGCACGAAATTGCCGTCGCAGCCGGCACTGCTGTCCTCTGCATAATCGAGGTCGAGCACGGCATTGCCCTGGTGGATGCCGCAACTCACTGCGGCGACCTTCTGGCGGATCGGGTCATTTTCGATCAGCTTCTTCGCCAGCAATCCGTCCACCGCGATGCGAAGCGCCACCCAGGCGCCCGAAATGGCGGCGGTGCGGGTGCCGCCGTCGGCCTGGATCACGTCGCAGTCGAGCGTCACCTGGCGCTCGCCGAGCGCTTCCAGGTCGACCACGGCGCGCAAGGACCGACCGATCAGCCTCTGTATCTCCTGCGTCCGCCCGGTCTGCTTGCCGCCCGCGGCCTCGCGCCGTCCGCGGGTATGGGTCGCGCGCGGCAGCATGCCATATTCCGCCGTCACCCAGCCGCGCCCCTTGCCGCGCAGCCAGCCGGGAAGATTGGTCTCGACCGACGCCGTGCACAGCACGCGCGTGTCGCCGAAGCTCACCAGACAGCTCCCTTCGGCATGGCGGGTGAAGCCTGGTTCCATGACGATGGCGCGCATCTGGTCTGGCGCGCGGCCGGAAGGACGCATATCAACTCCTCTGATGAGGCGGCGGGCTTTAGCCAATGCGGCGAGCCCATGCCAGCCCGCAGACGGGGAGGGTGAAATGGCGGCGCTCAGAATCATCATGCTGGTCGTCGGCACATTGGCCGTGCTGATCGGCCTGCTCTGGATCGGGCAGGGGACGGGGCTGGTCCACTGGCCGGAATCGAGCTTCATGCTCGACGTCACCGCCTGGGCGGTGCGCGGCTGCGTCCTCGCCATCGGCGGCGTGCTGATGATCGTGTTCGGGCGACGCATCGGGCGATGAGGATCGCATTCGGGCCGTTTGCGGCGCTCGCCCTCACGGCCTGTGCGACCATGCCCGCCGATGCAGCCGACCGCGGCCTGCGTAGCATCAGCTACGAGGCCGGGCCGTGCTTCGGCGCATGCCCGGCCTATCGGGTCATCGTATATGCGGACGGCACCGGACTGTTCGAAGGGCGTCGCTTCACCGCCGTATCGGGCGAGCGAAGCTTTACGGTCACGCCCGCACAATTCCGCGCCTTCGCCGCCGGGCTGGCGCCGGACCGCCCGGCCCAGGGCGAGCGGCGTTACGCCGGCGAATCCTGCCGGCGAATGGCGACCGACCAGGATTCGCTCGAGATCGTCTGGCGCGGCACGGGTGAGCAAAGGCTCAATGTCTATTATGGCTGCGACATGGAGCGGAACCGGGCCATGTTCGAGCGCCTGCGTGCCGCCCCGCGTCTTCTCCCGATCGAGGCCTTCATCCGGGCCGGACCCTGATCCGGACAGCGCCGGTTCAGCGGGCGGGTGGTCATGCTCCCGGCATGAAGAATATCACCCTGATCGGACTGGTGCTCGCCGCGCTCCCCGCCTCCGCATCGGCGCAGCCGGCAACGCCCGTCCAGTCCATCATCTTCGAGACCGGACCCTGCTTCGGCACCTGTCCGGTCTACCGATTCCACGTCAACAGCGACGGCAGCGGCGTCTTCGAGGGGATTCGCTTCACTGCCTTCACCGGCCGCCGGCCGTTTCGGGCGACGCCGCGCCAATATCAGGCTTTCGCGCGGCAGCTCGAGCCGGTCCGGCCGGCGCGCGGCGCGGTCCGCTATGCGGGCGAGGCCTGCCGCAGCACGGCCACTGATCTGCCCTCGGCCGAGGTCACGTGGCGCTCGCGCCGCGGCACCCAGAATCTCTATTTCTATTATGGCTGCGACATGCAGCGGAACCGCGCGCTGGCGCAGCGGCTGCGCGCCGCGCCGGACCTTCTGCCGATCGGGGATTTCATCCGGCCCGCGCGCTGACTACATCATAGCCTATGGCGACCAGCATCGGCGAAATGAGCGACCGCGCGCGTGACGTGTTCCGGATGGTGGTCGAGGCCTATCTGGAAAGCGGCCAGCCGGTCGGCTCGCGGACCATCTCGCGCACCTCCACCCTCAATCTTTCGCCCGCCTCGATCCGCAACGTCATGCAGGATCTCGAGGAATCGGGCCTGCTCGCTGCGCCGCACACCTCGGCCGGGCGGATCCCGACCGATCCCGGCCTGCGCCTGTTCGTCGACGGCATCATGCAGGTCGCCGAGCCGCGGGCCGAGGACAAGGCGGCGATCGAGGCCCTGATCCACCGCGGCGGGCCGATCGAGGAGGCGATCAGCAACGCCACCGCCGCCCTTTCCGGTCTTTCCGCCTGCGCCGGCATCGTGCTCGTCCCCAAGGAGGAGCCGGTCCTGCGCCAGCTCGCCTTCGTGCCGCTCTCGGCGCGGCAGGCGGTCGCGGTGGTGGTCGGCAGCGACGGCAAGGTCGAGAATCGGGTGATCGATCTGCCGCCGGGGGTCACGGCGTCGACGCTTGCCGAGGTCGGCAATTATGTCAGCGCCCGCCTCTCGGGCCTGACCTTCTCGCAGGCGCAGGCCCGGCTCAAGACGGAGATACGCGACGGCCAGGCGGCGCTCGACAAGACCGCGCAGAAGCTGGTCGCCCGGGGCCTCGCCATGTGGTCGGAAGATGGATCGCGCCGCCCGGTGATGATCGTGCGCGGCCAGGCCAACCTCATCGACGAAAGCGCGGCCGCCGACCTGGAGCGCGTCCGCCAGCTGCTCGACGAGCTCGAAGGCAAGGAGGAGATCGCCCGCCTGCTCGATCAGGCGCGGGCCGGATCGGCGATGAAAATCTTCATCGGATCGGAGAATGAGTTGTTCGCTTTGTCCGGTTCGTCCGTTATTGCCGCGCCCTATCGCGGCCAGGACGGAAAAGTGGTCGGGGTCGTCGGCGTTATCGGCCCCACCAGGTTGAACTATGCCCGGGTGGTACCCATGGTGGATTTCACCGCGAAAACATTATCGAGATTGCTGAGATGAACGAAGACGAAATCAAGATCGAAGACGGCGAGATCGACTTTGACGGCGCGCTCAACCTCGATCGGTTGGGCGAGCTCGAGAAGGAGCTGGAGGAGGTGCGCCAGCACGTCCTCTACGCCCAGGCCGAGACCCAGAATGTGCGCCGCCGGCTCGAGCAGGAGAAGATCAGCGCCGCCCAATATGCCGCCGCCGGCTTTGCCCGCGACATGCTGAGCGTGAAGGACAATCTGGAGCGCGCGCTCACCGCCATCCCCGAGGATCTGCGCGGCGACGAGCGGATGAAGGGCCTGATCGCCGGCATCGAGGCCACCGGGCGCGAGCTGGAAAGCGCATTCCAGCGCCACGGCATCGCCCGCGTGGAGGCGATGGGCAAGCCGCTCGACCCGCATCTCCACCAGGCAATGCTCGAAGTCCCGACCGACGATGCCGAGCCCGGCACCATCGTCCAGGAAATGCAGCCCGGCTACACGCTCAAGGACCGGCTTCTGCGGCCGGCTTTGGTGGGGGTGGCGAAGAAGGGGTAAGGCCCGCTCTCGTCATTCCCGCGAAAGCGGGAATCCCGCTTCTACGTGTTGTTCGTCTCCTGCTGCAGTGAGTTGACGATTCGACTCAATTCCGCGTGACGAGCCTTGAAGTCCGCCAAACTCAGGATCATTCGGCTATCATCGGCTGCTGCGTTCCGCAGAACCGCGACTTTCTCGCCCTCGATTTCAGCAACGGACATGGTCGAGTGAACAAGCTCCGACCTCAATTTGGACAGCGGCTCGAGGCGTTCGAGGAGCGGCCGAATCTTTTTGTCACGGAGCGCACATTCGCCTTCACCAATCAGGCGGCCCAGATTTCCCATCTTCTGCGAGAGAGGCGCCTTGGGTAAGGAGGCGCCGCCGCCGGCCCGCAGAAGGCGGATCAAGTATCGCTCCGCCTCAGCGCATTTGTCGACAATCTTGCTCCGCCAAACGTGGCCAAGCTCGATAGTGAGAATCGGCTCGGTGCCCTCTGGGGACAGTTCGGAAGCAGGCGAGATGAAGTTCACGATCTCATTTCGAGCGCCCAGGCTTGAAATTTGGTAAAGGGCAAAGAAAAAGCGGGATTCCCGCTTTCGCGGGAATGACGTGATGGGCCGGGGACACGAATCGTGTCAGTCCCGCTAAACCCGCGTCCAATGCATTTCCCAGCTCATATCCCAGGTCGTGCCGCCATCGCTCGACGTCGCCTGGTGCCAGCGGCAGGAATTGGGCGTGATCCGATCCCAGACGCCGCGCGCCTTGATCGGCCGGCCATTGTCCTCGTCGTCCGACATGAAGGTGCCGACGCCGTTCTCGAACGTGCCGGACATTGGCGGGTTCACGATTCGCTGCTGGCCGTTCACCCAATGGTCGTTCCACACGCCCGCGGCGGCGTCGTAGAGGCGGATGCCGAGGCCCGAGAAGTTGCGCGCCGGAATTCGCAATTCCTCGATGCTGGCATTGCCGGCGAGCACGGATTGAACAGTCGATTCGCCCGGGAATTCGATCCACGCGCCCTGCTGGAGCATGCGGTTGGCGATCCGCCATTCGCCGGCAAGGAAGGCGAAATCGCCAGTTGCCGCGCGGCCCGCTGCCTGCGCGCCGCCGGCCTCAAGCGCCAGCCTTGCGCCGGCAAAAGCCGCCACGGATTTGAGCAAAGTCCTGCGGCCCATCACTATATCTCTCCCTGCACGACGAGCCCGCCGTCTCTTTGCGCCCGGATAACTGACATTCCGCGTCAGGATATTGCGGCTAAGAAGAATAAATGCGCGCCAGCCGCCTGCTCTCGATCCTGATCCTGCTGCAATTGCGGCTGAGGCTCACCGCCGAGGCGCTGGCCGAGGAGTTCGAGGTTTCGGTCCGCACCATCTACCGGGACATCGACGCGCTCTCCGCCGCCGGTATCCCGGTCTATGGCGATCGCGGTCCGGGCGGCGGCTTCAGCCTGCTCGAGGGCTATCGCACGCGCCTGACCGGCCTTGCCAGCGACGAGGCCGAGGCGATGATGATGATCGGCCTGCCCGGGCCCGCCGCGTCGCTAGGGCTCGGCGCCGCGGCCGCGCGGGCGCGCGGCAAGTTGCTCGCCGCTCTGCCGGCCGGGGGGAGCGAGGAGGCGGGGCGGATCGCCGCGCGCTTCCACATCGATCCGGTCGACTGGTATCGCGCCGAGGAGCCGGTGCGGCACTTGCCCGCGCTCGCCCGTGCGGTGCTCGACCGGCGCACGGCGGCGATGACCTACGAAAGCTGGACCGGCGTCAGGGAATGGGCGGTCGAGCCGCTCGGCCTCGTGCTCAAGGCCGGCTCCTGGTATCTGGTCGCGCGCGGTCACCTGAAGATCCGCATCTTCCGCGTCTCCAATATCCACGCGCTGGGCGTAAGCGAGGTGGAATTCGAGCGGCCCGCCGAATTCGACCTGCCCGCATGGTGGAAGGTGGAGCTGGCGCGGTTCGAACAGGAATTGCGTCCCGGCGTCGCCGGCCTGCGCGCCTCGCCCACCGGCCTGAAGCGGCTTGCCGAGCTTGGCGCCTTCGCGGCCGACGCGGTGCGGGCGGCGTCGCCGCCCGACGGCGAAGGCTGGTCGCGGCTCGATCTGCCGATCGAAACGATCGACCAGGCGGCCCTGCTGCTGCTCGGCATCGGCCCAGAAATCCTCGTTGTCACCCCGCCCGAATTGCGCGAACGGTTGCGCGCGCTTGCGGAACAGGTTCTTGTGCGAGCGCGATGACTCGGCTTCTCCTCTGCCTCTCCCTGCTCCTTGGCGGCTGCGCGACCACGCGGCCTGCAACGGCCTGGGCGACCTTCGACCGCAGCGGCGTGACCGCTAGCGGCGCCACCGGCCTCGCGGACCGCACGTACGGCCGGGCACTGACCGTCGACAGCCCGGTGCGGATCGCCTCCATCTCCAAGCTGGTGGTCGCATTGGGCGTGATGCGGCTGGTCGAGCAGGGCAGGCTCGATCTCGATCGGGACGTATCTGACGATCTCGGCTGGAGCCTGCGCAATCCCGCTTTCCCCGACCGGCCGATCACGTTGCGGCTCCTGCTCTCGCATCGTTCCTCGCTTCGCGACGACGTGGATTATGCGATTCCGCTCGGCACGGAGCTACGCGCCGCCCTCGCCGCGCCGGCCGCATTCGACGCCGCCCACCCGCCCGGCACATTCTTCCGCTATTCGAACCTCAATTTCCCGGTGATCGCGACGATCATGGAAAGGGCCACGGGCGAAAGGTTCGACCGGCTGATGGCGGCCCAGGTGCTGCAGCCGCTCGGCCTCGACGCCTGCTTCAACTGGACGACCTGCAGCCGCGACGATCTGGGGCGCCGCGCGATCCTGTACGGATCGGATGGCCACTCGGTCCGCGACGAATTCCCGAGCGGAGATCCCGGTTGCCCGGTGCTGGCCCCGGCGGACATCGCCTGCGATCTCGCGGCCTATCGGCCGGGCAGCAACGGCGCGCTCTTTTCGCCGCAGGGCGGGCTGCGCATCTCGGCCCGCGACCTTGCCACAATCGGCCGGCTGCTGCTGAATCTCGGGATTCACGACGGCAACCGCTTCCTGAGCGAGGCGAGCATCCGCACGCTGGTCACGCCGGTGTGGACCTTTGATGGCAGCAACGGCGACACCGAAAATGGGTTCTATTGCGCCTACGGCCTGGCCACCCAGAGCCTCCCGGTGGCGCAAGCCGGCTGCCGCGACGATCTGTTCGGCAACGGCCGCGCCGTCAGCGGCCATGCCGGCGACGCCTATGGCGTCCGCTCCGGCCTCTGGATCGACCCGTCAAGCGGCACCGGCATCGCCTATTTCGCCACAGGGAATGGCGACGATCCGCCGCGCGGCCGTTCCGCCTATCGGGCGATCGAGGAAAGGCTGGCCGCGCATTTGCGACACTGAGCGTCTCCCGCTGCGTTCAACCATTTGCGGACGTCGAGCCACCTCATAAGGTGAACCGATGAGCTCCCCGTGCAACGCTGATGAGATCATCGACCGAATCGACGCGGATCAATTACATCCAATGAGTCACCCGGTGGCTCGCGCACTCATCGAACACATTCCGGATTACTCGGAAGAGGATCGCATACTGATTGAAGCGTTCGACGCGAACTGGCTAGATGCGCAGGACTGGATCGCAAGAGAGTTTTTGCCACGGATCAATGCTCTTCCTAGCAAGAAACCAGGGCGACTATGGCTGATATGGCAATTGCTTCGGCCCAATCATCCGGTCGACTGGCAACTGGCCGAGTACCTGATTCATTGGGCAGAGGACGAGGACGTATCCGAGGAAAAGATATGCGCGGCCTTCGGCCTGGACCTGTCGGGCCCGGCATCTTCAGCGAAAAGTTGAGCGCACGTTCTGAGCGTGCCCTCAAGCTCGCTCACTCCAGGGGGAGGAGGTTGGGGTGAGGGGGTTCTCCGGGCGCGAATATTTTTCCGACACCGAACACCCCCTCCGAACCATTGCGGCCGCAGGTTCGTCTCCCAGACGAACCAAAGAGCGGTCGCAATCCCTCAAGGGTGAGGACTTCATGGCTTGAGAATCCGATACACCGAGCTGCCTCCGCTCAGTATGGAGGAGCCGCCTCACTGCCTGCTAGGCGTACGTACCGCAGGACCACCGAACCTTATGGTCCCCACCATCCGCTCGCGCGTCGAATCCGTCGGCAGCAGCTCGATGTCGACCACCTCCTCATGCTCCGTCGCCCGGCCGAAATCCCTGATGATCCGCGCGGTGACCCGTTGCGCGCCATTGGGGCTCAGCTGGTCGGACGAGAAGATGTTCGCCCGTACCACATAAGCGCCATTGGGCGCGCGGTGGAGGAGATATTCCTCCGGCCCGAACCCCTGGGTCATGTCGTTGGAGAGCCGGCCGCCGAACGCAGTGCGCGGATTGTGGTAGATGGCGCGCTCGCCGCTCGGCTCGTCCACCCAGAGGTCGACGTCGGTCGCCTCGCTGTTCCATTCGATCGTCACGCGCAAATCGACGTCGAGCAAGGCGATCAGCCGCGGGTCGAGGGCGATCGTCTCGCCGCCGAGCGCGCGATAGCGCGGGATCAGCCGATTCGCCTCCATCAGCGAGATCATCTCGATCCCGTCATAGGCGTTGCTCCACGGCGTCATCACCACTTCGGTCAGCAGCGACAAGGCGCGGGCGAGGTCTGCCCGCGCCTGCTCGCGCGGCGCGCTTTCGGCGCGTTTGGCGAGCGCAAGCGCGAGGGTGCGGCGCGGCTGCGGCCGGTCGTCCTCGGCGGCGAGCAGGCGTTCGAGCAGCCAGATGGCACGGTCGGTCTGGCCATAGCGCATCAGCCGTTCGGCGACGATCGACAGCGTCTGATTGTTGCGGGTCGGAAGCTCGAGCGCCGAAAGCACCAGCTGCACCGCCTCCGCGCGGCGGCCCTTGCGGAAGGACCAGTCGGCAACGTCGAGCCAGAAGGCGGGAAGGCCGCCATGGGAGCGCTGCTGCTCGGCGAAGACGCGGTCGAGCTCGGCCGGAGAGGCCGCGTCCAGCGCCGCGAGATAGGGCCGGTTCGGGGCCCATGGCTCGAGCGCGATGGTCGCGCGTGCGGGCTGGCCGGCTTCGGCGCCGCGCGCCGCCTGCACCGCATCGCCGCGCCGATCCGCGCCGACGCGGCCGCCGGTCACGACGATGTTCGAGTCTGCGTCCTCCACACTTTGCGCCGCGCTCGGCGCGGGCGCGCGCAAAGCGGGAGGAGGGGGTGGCGCTGATTGCGCCGGCGGCGGCGGCGGCGGCGGCGGTGGCGGTGGTGGTGGTGGCGCGGAAAGCGGTGCCTCCTCAGTCGTGACCGGCACCGTGTCGGACTCGCGTCCCTCCACCTTCGGCGCCTGGGCCGGGTCGAAGCGGGTCGCCCACCAGGTCCGCATCTCCTCCCATTGGGAGAGGATCGTCTGGAGGCGCTGGCCGTGCTGCGCGGTCTCCTGCTCCTTCATCTGGTCGCGGGTGCGGCGATAATCGTCGCGCAAATCGGCCGGCAACAAGGTAGGCGGCTCGAAATGCGCCATCGCATAATCGCGCCCGGTCTCCAGGACGATGAAGGAGACCTCCGGGCTCGCGATCGAATAAAGGCGCGAGAAATTGACCAGCGCGTCGCGGTTGCGGTCGTCGCCCGCGGCCATCAGGGCGGCGCGGTCGGCGGCCCAGAGCGCGCCGGCGCCGCTCATCTGGGCCGGCTCGCCGCTCGTCGCATAGAGCCGCTCGGCCGACCCCGAGGGGAGCCCCGACAGGCGCACGACCACGTCGCCGCTCGCCGGCATCGGCCCGACGATCCGCCAGCCGGATTCGCCGCCGTCGAGCAAAGTAAAATCGATGCGGGCGCCGCTGGTGGCGCGCACGTCGACGACGCGGGGAACGCGGCGGGTCAGCCGGGTCAGCACTTCCTCGGTCGCGCGGACGGCAAGGTCGTAGGCCTCGCCACCCGAGCTGCGGGCTAGCGAACCAAGATAGGCCCGATCGGCGTCGGGCGCGCTGGACATGGTGAAGAGCGGGCAGGCGGGCCGAAAATCCTCGCGCCGATCGATCGTCACCAGGCCGTCGCTGAACAGCAGGCAGGAATCATAGGCGGCCAAGGGCACTGGTGCGAGCACGGCGAGGCTGGTCGCGCCGCGATAACGGACGGCGCGAAGCCGGGCGACCAGGTCGGCGGCGCTTGCCGCGCGGACCCGCTCGACGCCGCCGCTGTCGAACAGGACCAGGTCGATCGCCTGCGGCCGCGCCCGCTCGAGATAGGACCGAACGAGCGCGATCTCCTTTTCGAGATCGTCGTCGGCGCGCGACAGCGACCGGTCCCAGAGCACGGCGACATTGCGCACCGGCGGTGCCTGGCCGCCGCCCGAGGGCGCCGCGTCGGCGATCTGGAAAAAGCGCTCGCCATTGTCATGGCGGCTGACCAGTAGTGTGCCGGCGGGCTGCGGCGGATCGATTGCGATGTCGCCGTCGAGCCGCACTTCATTGCGCGTCAGCGCGTAGCGGAACGTGCCGCCTTCGCCGGCCCAGTCCGGCCGGCTTTCCCCGGCGACGCGCAGTGCCGGCGCGCGCGCGATGCCAGTGGCCTCAATGACGAGCGTGAAGGCGCCGACCTCGTCCGTCTCGCGGAGCGGAAGGACATAGCCGGTGCGCGGATCGAGCGGGGTGGTGAAGCGCAGCAGGATGGTTCGCCCCGTGCCGGGAAAGATCGGGAAGACGCGGGTGTGGAAGATATTGTCGCGGCCGACTTCGGCGAGGCCGGGATCGATGCGCTGGCGCACGCGCGCCTCATAGGCCACCCGCGCCTGGCGCTGGTCGACCAGCACCCCGTCGATCATCCGGCCGTTCACGTCGAGCGCGTAACCGGTGACGACCGAGCCGGCCGGCATGGCCAGGGTGAAATCGCCCTCGAGATTCTGCTGGCCGGCATTGCCGAACCGTGCGGTGATCACGGTCTCGGCGATGGTGCCGTGGATCCGGACCCGCACGTCGAGCGAATCGATCCTCAGCTTGCGGCTCTGCGCCGCCTCGCTGTTGACGCCGGCAATGCGCGCGGTGAGCGAAGGGCTGGCGGCCTGGGCAACGGCCGCCGCGGGCGCTAGCGCCGAGAGCAGGAGCGCGCCGAGCGCGAGGGAGACCGAACGGAAACGCGACAAACCGATCATCTTGCCCACCTCATATACTCAGCCCCGTGAACCTAGCTGAACCGGCGCGCTGTGCAAGCCCCTTGTTACATTATATCATGGTCGAGCATCGCAGTTGCCGCGCCGAACTTTCCAGTTACTGTGCGCGCCATGATCCTCGCCTTCGCCTTCGCAGTGGCCGCAGTTGCACCGATTGCCGACAGCGGTTGTTATCAACCCGCGGAAGGCGAAATCCTGGTCCAGCGCCTGACCCTTCGCGGCCGGACCACCGCTTATGAGGCGGTTTCGGTGAGCCGGCTTCTGCCCGGGCAATATAGACGGCTGGACGGGCGGATGATCATCTTCGGCCCGCATTGCGCATGGCTGTTCGAGCGCGATTTCGGCGACGCATGGGAAGTGCGTTTCCGGATCGCGCGGCTGGGCGCCGAGCCGGTGCTGCTGGCGACTGCGATCACGCCCGGCGCATCGTCCGACGGCTATGCGCATGTCCTGCTTGGCTATGGCCCGCGGTGGCGGGAAATCGCGCCGATCCCGCTCGAGAATGCAACGACCGGCGGCATCTTCGTCGGCAATCTTGGCGGCAACAGGGGGGCAGGGCCTGGCCCGTTGGGAAGGCGTGTGGGCCGAGGACGAGGCCCATTATTCGGCGCACCGCTACGAGGTGACCTTCTATCACTGGCATGCCGGGCGGCTCGAGCGGAGCGCGCATTACATCACCCGCAACCGGCTCAATGCCGATCCGGACCTGGCCGCACGCGCCATGGGCTTCTCGTTTCGCGACATGAGCGGACGGGCGCGTTTCACGCACACCATCCGGGCCCAGAACGGGGATATTCGCCCCTGAGGGCCGGCGCTGGACTCCCGCTTTTAGCGGACCAACACCGTGACATCGCTCCAGCCATAGGCAAGCTCGACCAGGATAAGGTCCGGCGTCTCGTCCTTCTTCTCGCCGACAACCGTGCCACCCAGGCGCTCGTAGAAGCGCCGGGCAACGAGATTGTCGCGCAGCACCCACAAGCTCGCGGCCCGGCGACCGGCTTCCAGAAGGGCTCGCGCCATCAGGCCCATGATCGAACGGCCAATGCCCTGATGCTGGTGCGATTGCAGGACGTAGATGGCGCCGATCCCGCCGCTGAAACCCGATTCCATCAGGCTTTCATCGCGTTGCCTGCCGCAAGAGCCGAAGCCGACGAGATGCCCTTGGTCCTCCGCGACGTAAATTTCCGTTCCGAAATGTGCCTCGGGATCGCCAAGAACCCCAGCCCACATCGCCGCGCGTGACTCGACGGACAGGCTCGCCAACATTTCGTCGGGCAGAATCCCGGCATAAGCTTCGCGCCAGGACGCGACATGCAGGTAGCCTAGCGCCGGAGCATCGCTGGGGATCGCGCCGCGAAATCTTATCGCGCCCACACAGCCTCCTCGCCGGAAATGGCTGCTTTGCTCTTAAAGTTGCATTCAGTCATCTGGACCTCCGAACCGTTCGGGCTGAGCTTTTCAAAGCCCTCCCCTCCCTTTTCTGCTGCAAGAGGAAGGAAAGCCCTTCGACAGGCTCAGGGCGAACGGAGGGGGTTCAACCCGATGTTCAAACCCCTAGATCCCCGCATACCATTCGTAATCGTTGCTATCCTCCCAATAGCCGCCGCGGCCGTCCCACAGGCCGGCGAGGGTCTCGCGCGCTTCGATCCGCATCAGATATTTGGCGTGCTTGTAACCGAGCTGGCGCTCGACGCGCAGGCGCAGCGGCGCGCCGTTGGGGATTTGCAGATAGCGGTCGTTGAGCGCCCAGGCGAGGATGGTCTGGGGGTGGAAGGCATCGATCAGGTCGATGCTCTCGTAATAGGGCCTGTCGCCATAGAGGTCGGCGCAGTGGAAGACGATGTAGCGCGCCTGCTGGGCGAGGCCGGCGGCGGCGAGGATCAGGCGGAGCGGCACGCCCATCCACTTGCCGATCGCCGACCAGCCCTCGACGCAATCATGGCGGGTGATCTGGGTCTGGCGCGGCATCCGCCTGATCTGATCGAGCGAGATCGAGAGCGGTCGCTGCACCAGGCCGTCCACGACCAGCCGCCAGTCGGCGAATGCGCCGGCGGCGAGGCGCTGGTAATCGGGCCCCACCGGCATGCGCGTGCCGTTGGCGCGGAAGACCGGCGAGATGTCGGCCGCATCGAACTCGCGGGCCAGCGCATTGCGGTCGCTGACCAGCCGCTGCGCCCGCATCGTCAGCCCTTCCGCCGAGCGCAATATGCCGCGGAAGGTCTCGCTGCCATTGAGGCGGTCGCAGCCGGTCAGCAACGTTGCCGCGCTGCCGGCAAGAAGGGTGCGGCGCGTGATCATCGCCTGGCGTCCCGCTCGGGCGGCAGGCGGTAGCGGCCGGTGATCATCGATCTGATCTCGTTCACCGGCCCGGCCAGCATCACCATGATCAAATGGACCAGGATGAAGGCGGCGATCCCCACCGCGCAGATGAAGTGGATCGAGCGCGCCGACTGGCGCCCGCCGGTGAGGTCGATCAGCCAGCCCCAGGCCGCGTCCATCGCCGGCGACATTGCGAGGCCGGTCAGCACCAGCAGCGGCAGCAGGATGAAGATCACCGCGAAATAGCTCAATTTCTGCAGGCTGTTATAGCTGAGCGCCGCCGCGCCGGCCGGGAAGCGCAGGCGGGCATGGTCTTTGATCTCCCGCCACAAATGGCGTGGCGCAAGCTCGGCCGGTCGGGGAATCAGATCGTGCCACGCGTGGCGGTTGATCAGGCTGGTGATCCAGAAGGCGATCAGCCCGATCGCAAGCACCCAGGCGAAGGCAAGGTGCCAGCGCCGCCCCGCCGACAGGCTGTAGCCGGAGGGAATCGTCGCCCAGCCGGGAAAGGCGCGGCGGTTGACCGCGCCGCTTGTTTCTGTCCGGTAGCCGAGCACCCCGGTGGTCGCGACGGTGAGGGAGCCGACCCGCAAATAGCCCGCATCCGCCGTCGATCCGATTTCGAGCCATGCATGATCGAAATTCGCGCCATATTGCCCCCAGTAAAGGCGCGGATGGGCGTTGAAGATCATCAGCCCGCTCATCAGCATGACGAAGACGGTGAGCGCGTTGATCCAGTGCCAGATCCGGGTCGACAGGCGATGTCGCTTTACCAATGCGCCGCCGCCGGCGGATTGCTGCGTCACATCGGGCTGGTTGTTCCGAATCTGCGTGGCCATTGCCCGCCGCCTAGCAGATTTCAGACATCCTCGTGCATGTCGATCTCGCGCACCCGGCGCCTCTGCCGCGCGGCGTCGACGAGGCGCCGCAAAGTCTCGCGCCGCTCCTGCGCCCGCCCGATATTGGCGATGACTAGGTCGCCGTCGCGGGTCGTCTCGTCGGAGGAGGATATGGTGATGCGGCCGATGCCCGCGATCTGGTTGATGATGGTGAAATCGATGCGGACGTCCTTGATCCGGTAGAGCTCGATCTCGTCGATGCTTTTGACGAGGATGCCGCGGCGGATCACCAGCCGCTCCTCGGTGATCTCATATTTGGATGCCATGTTCTCGATCCAGCGCCACAGGATGATGAGCAGGGCCACCGCCGTCAGCGCGATCCAGTAGAGTCCATATTCCATGAAGGTCAGCACCACGCCGGCAATGGCAAGCAGGATCGTCCCCCAGCCGGCCAAGGTCCCGAGCAGCCATCCCTGGGTCGATGGCCGGAAAGTATCGAGCGCCGCGTCCATCATCGTCTCCCCTCTGAGATATCGCGTGGCTAGCATGGACGCGGCCCATGCGAAACCGCTTAGGATCGCCCCGGTCGACCGGTTCGTCGCTGGTGCGAGCAAATATTCGAAGCGCGCCCGGACTTCTTGCCAGGCAACCAGCAAGCAGTTGACGATTTGACTGGAACGTCGGTCGCCGATCGGGGATTTTCGTGTCTCTCGACTGATTCAGGAATGGAGCGGCGCCATGACCGAACTGACCATCTGGACCTACGACTGGGTTCCGCCGGGCCCTCGTGGTTTCGTGCGTGATCTGAGGCTGAGATGGGCCTGCGAGGAAGCGGGTCTCGACTATGCGATCGGTTCGATCCCGTTCGACAGCCGCGAGACCAATCATCTGGAGCATCAGCCGTTCGGCCAGGTCCCCTACCTGAAGGACGGCGACGTGGAGATATTCGAGAGCGGCGCCGGGCTGCTGCATCTGGCCCGCAAGAGCGACAAGCTGATGCCGCGCGATCCGATCGGCGAGGCGGCAACGCTGGAATGGACGATCGCCGCGCTCAACTCGATCGAGATGGTCTCGGTGCCCTGGTGGTTCACGAAGATTACGGGCAACGAGAATGACGGTCTCGCCGGATGGATGGGCAAGCGCCTCGACCAGCTGGAACGCGTGCTCGGCGCGCAGGAATGGCTCGCCGCCGGGCGCTTCACCATCGCCGACCTGTTGATGGCCGATGTGCTGCGCGTTTCGGACGTGCGCGCGTTCGGCGATCGGCCGGCGAGCGAAGCCTTCGTGAAGCGCGTGACCGATCGCCCCGCATTCAGAAAGGCGCGCGCCGACCAGATCGCTCATTTCGAGGCGGGCGACCGCAAGCGTGCTGAGGCAAGTTCGAACTGACCCGAGGCCAGGTCCGGTTGGCGCGTTTGCCTAAGGCCCGACGTCGCCGCCGGTGGGGACCAGGGTTGCCGCCAGGGTGACGGGATCGCCGCGCTGGAAATGGAGGACGAGGTCGATCCGCTGACCCGCCGCAATGTCGCGGCTTACGTCGTAAACCATCAGATGCCGCCCGCCCGGCGTGAAGCTCAACGTCTCTCCGTCATGGACCGGGACCGGGCCGAGGGCCCGCATCGCGCTCATATTGGACATGTTCATCGTCTCGTGCATCTCGATCCGCCCGGCCTGCGGCGAGGTCACCGAAACCAGTGCGCCGCGGTTCCCGTCGATCCTCAACTGGAAATAGCCGGACGCCGGCCGGCCCGGCACGGCGGCCAGCCGCACCGTCGCCGCCGGCTGCGGCGGCGCGGCGTCGCCGCAGCCTGAGAGGGCGATGAGGGTGGCCATGATCGATACAAGTCGTTTCATGCCCGCCGCTTAGAACGACTGCGCTTCTTGTCGCAACAAAAACGCCTCCTATATCGCCTTCATGACACTCGCGTCCGCCTCAAAAGCGGCCCGCGGGCAGGAGAAATTTTGAGGGGCTAAGAGGTAGTTATGGCAAGAGTGATCGGCATCGATCTCGGCACCACCAACAGCGCGGTGGCCGTGATGGAGGGCGGTAAGCCCAAGGTTATCGAAAATGCGGAAGGCGCGCGCACCACGCCGTCGATCGTCGCCTTCACCAAGGACGGCGAGCGGCTGATCGGCCAGCCGGCCAAGCGCCAGGCGGTGACCAATCCGGACAATACCGTATTCGCGGTGAAGCGCCTGATCGGCCGTCGCTTCGACGATCCGATCACCAAGAAGGACACCGAGCTCGTTCCCTATCACATCGTCAAGGGCGCCAATGGCGACGCCTGGGTGAAGGCGGGCGACAAGGATTACAGCCCGAGCCAGATCTCGGCCTTCATCCTCCAGAAGATGAAGGAAACCGCCGAATCCTATCTCGGCGAGCCGGTCACCCAGGCGGTGATCACGGTCCCGGCCTATTTCAACGACGCCCAGCGCCAGGCGACCAAGGATGCCGGCCAGATCGCCGGCCTCGAAGTGCTGCGCATCATCAACGAGCCGACCGCCGCGGCCCTTGCCTATGGCATGGACAAGCAGGACGGCAAGACGATCGCGGTCTACGATCTCGGCGGCGGCACGTTCGACATCTCGATCCTCGAGATCGGCGATGGCGTGTTCGAGGTGAAGTCGACCAATGGCGACACCTTCCTCGGCGGCGAGGATTTCGACGCCAAGATCGTCGATTTCCTGGCTGACGAGTTCAAGAAGCAGGAAGGGATCGACCTTCGCACCGACCGGCTCGCGCTGCAGCGGCTCAAGGAAGGCGCCGAGCGCGCCAAGATCGAGCTCTCCTCGGCGCAGACCACCGAGGTCAATCTGCCGTTCATCACCGCCGACGCCAACGGGCCGAAGCATCTGGTCAAGGCGATCACCCGCGCCGACCTCGAGAAGCTCGTCCAGGATCTGATCAAGCGCACGCTCGATCCCTGCAAGAAGGCGCTTGCCGATGCCGGCCTCAAGGCGGCCGACATCGACGAGGTCGTCCTGGTCGGCGGCATGACCCGCATGCCCAAGGTCCGCGACACCGTGAAGGAGTTCTTCGGCAAGGAGCCGCATGTCGGCGTCAATCCGGACGAGGTCGTCGCCATGGGCGCCGCCATCCAGGCCGGCGTGCTGCAGGGCGAGGTCAAGGACGTCCTCCTGCTCGACGTGACGCCGCTGTCGCTCGGCATCGAGACGCTTGGTGGCGTCTTCACCCGGATGATCGACCGCAACACGACGATCCCGACCAAGAAGACGCAGACCTATTCGACCGCCGAGGACAATCAGAACGCGGTGACCATCCGCGTCTTCCAGGGCGAGCGCGAAATGGCGGCGGACAACAAGATGCTCGGCCAGTTCGATCTGGTCGGAATCCCGCCGGCGCCGCGCGGCGTGCCGCAGATCGAGGTCACCTTCGACATCGACGCCAACGGCATCGTCAACGTCCAGGCGAAGGACAAGGGCACCGGCAAGGAGCAGCAGATCCGCATCCAGGCCTCGGGCGGCCTTTCCGACGCCGACATCGACAAGATGGTCAACGAGGCGGAGCAGTTCGCCGAGGAAGACAAGAAGCGCCGCGAAGCCGCGGAGTCGAAGAACCAGGCCGAGAGCCTGATCCATTCGACCGAGCAGCAGCTCAAGGAGCATGGCGACAAGGTCGACGAATCGCTGAAGTCCGAGATCGAGGCTGCGATTGCCGAGGCGAAGACCGCGGTTGAGGGCGGCGACAGCGACACGATCAAGGCCAAGGCCGAAGCGCTTGCCCAGGTTGCGATGAAGCTCGGCCAGGCGATCTACGAAAAGGACCAGCAATCCGCGGCTTCGCCGGGCGCCGAAGCGCCTGAGGGCGAGACGGCCGGTGCCGGCGAGGAAGAGGTCGTCGACGCCGAATATTCCGAGGTCGACGAAGACAATAAGGGTTGAGGGAGCATGTCCCTCTCCGTTCGTCCTGAGCCTGTCGAAGGACATTCCTCACTTCTTCCTGATTTGAAGAAAGAGAGGGCTTCGACGGGCTCAGTCCGGGCGGCTTGTGGGGCGTGGGGGCGTTACCGTGGCTGAAACCGATTATTACGAAATGCTCCAGGTCGAGCGCACCGCGGATCCGGCCACGATCAAGGCCGCCTATCGCAAGCTCGCCATGGAATGCCATCCGGACCGCAATGGCGGCTGCACCGATTCCGAGGCGAAGTTCAAGGCGCTGAGCCAGGCCTATGAGTGCCTGAAGGATCCGCAGAAGCGCGCCGCCTACGATCGCTTCGGCCATGCCGCCTTCAACGGCCAGAACGGCTTCGGCGGCAATGGCGCCGGCGCGCAGGATTTCGGCTCCTTCGCCGACATTTTCGACAATATCTTCGGCGAATTCATGGGCGGCGCCCAGCCCGGGCGCGGCGGCCGCAACGTCCGTCGCGGCTCGGACCTGCGCTACGATCTCGAGATCAGGCTCGAGGATGCCTATGACGGCCGCCAGGTCGAGCTCCAGGTCGACACCACCGCGCCGTGCGAGCCCTGCGCCGGCTCGGGCGCCAAGGCCGGCACTACCGCGCGCTCGTGCGGGACTTGCGGCGGCCGCGGCCAGGTCCGCGCCCGCCAGGGATTCTTCGTCGTCGAGCAGACCTGCCCCAATTGCCGCGGCGTCGGCGAGACCATCGCCGATCCCTGTCCGGCGTGCCGCGGCGAAGGCAGAATCGAGAAGCGCAAGGCCCTGTCGGTCAACGTGCCCCCCGGCGTCGACGAAGGCACCCGCATCCGCCTCGCCGGCGAAGGCGAGGCCGGCGTGCGCGGCGGCCCGCCCGGCGACCTCTACATCTTCGTCCACCTCGCCCGGCACGCCATCTTCCAGCGCGAGGGCACGACCCTGTTCGCCAAATGCCCGGTCAGCTTCACCACCGCGGCGCTCGGCGGCACCATCGAGGTCCCCGGCCTCGACAAGCAGAAGCACCAGATCAACATCCCGGTCGGCATCCAGTCCGGCAAGCAGCTGCGCCAGCGCGGCGCCGGCATGCCGGTGATGAACGGCCGCGGCCATGGCGACATGGTCATCCAGGTCGAAGTCGAAACTCCGACCAAGCTGACCGCGAAGCAGCGCGAGATCCTCGAACAATTCCGCGCGACGGAGACGGGTGAGGAATGCCCGGCCTCGATGGGCTTCTTCCAGAAGCTGAAGAGCGCGATCGGCGGCTGAGACTCTCTACTCCTCTCCCGCTTCGGGGAGAGGAAGGGGCCCGTCGCCGCGCAGCGGCGATGGGAAGGTGACGGAACCTTCAGTCTCTTGAAAGCGAAAAACTGCCCTCATCCTCCCACCGCTTCGCGGCGGGCCCCTCCTTCTCCCCAAAGTGGGAGAAGGGGATTCTCCTCAATGCCCGTCGATCGACCAATGCGGTTTGTCGGTCACCAGCTTGTGCACGCCATAACTCGCCCCAACCGCGTGCAGGCCGGTATTCGTCTCCCCACTGCGCGGCGCCCCCAGCGCCTTCACATGTCCATCAGCGTCCGTGATCGAAAGCGTCCCGCTCCAGTCGATGTTCATATCGATCGCGTGCCCATCGATATGGCGGCCCTGCAGCGCGGCGACATGGGCCATGCCGAACAGATTCACCATCTCCCGGGCGGCCGCCTTTGACTGGGCGAGATTGCCGTGATCCCATTTGATCGCGCAGCCCGGCTTGGGCGGCACCGACGCGGGCGCGTCGATTCCGTTGGCGATCGTCCAGCAATAATGCATCAGATAGGCGCGGATCGGATGGCGCAAGGTCGAGGTGACGCTGACCCGCGCGCCGGCTGCGTTCAGCGCGTTGACGAAGGCGATCGCGCGGTCGCGGAATGGCGGATTGAGGTCGGCCAGCTTCGAGCTGTTCGGGAAATTGGCCTGGTTCGCATGCCACCAGGCCGCGCCGCTCAGCGCCGGGCCGCTTGTCGGCGCCGGCGGGGGAGGGGGCGGCGCGACCGTCCGGCCGGCGACCAGCGCCTTCCAGGTGCCGCCGCCGACGTCGATCCGTCCGTCCGGATTGGCGTTGCCGCACACCATCTGCTGGTAACGGGCAATCGCATTGTTGGTATTGTCGCCGATCCGGCCGTCCTCGTCGAGAAGCGGCAGCCCCAGCGCGCGGACATGCACGTTCAGCAATTGCTGGACGGTGGTGACATCCGCCTTGTTGTTGACCCCGCCTTTTCCGACTGATGCGCTGATATTGGGCATGACTGAAGCCTCCCCGCTCATGACTATCTTCGGTCGAGCGGTGACTTCGAGTCAAGGCCGGGCCGGAATCTCCAGCCCGCGCTGCACCGCCGGCCGGGCGAGGCCACGGTCCAGCCAGGCGGGCACGTTGGTCAGGCTGTCATAATCGACGATCTCGCGCGCCTCGTAGAAGGTGATCAGATTGCGGACCCAGCCCAGGGTGGCGATATCGGCGATGCTGTAATCGTCCATCAGCCAGTCGCGGCCTTCGAGCCGCGTCTCCAGCACGCCGAGCAGCCGTTTCGTCTCGGCGACGTAGCGCTGCAGCGGGCGCTTGTCCTCATAGTCCTTGCCGGCGAATTTGTTGAAGAAGCCAACCTGGCCGAACATAGGCCCGATCGCGCCCATCTGGAACATCACCCACTGGATGGTCTGGTAGCGCAAGGCGGGATCGGCGGAGAGCAGCTGCCCCGTCTTCTCCGCAAGATAGATCAGGATCGCGCCGGACTCGAACAAAGCGAGGGGGGTGCCGCCCGGGCCATCGGGGTCGATGATCGCCGGAATCTTGCCGTTCGGATTGAGCGACAGGTATTCGGGCGTCCAGCTTTCATTGTCGAAGATCTTGATGAAATGCGGCTCGTAGGGAAGGCCGGTCTCTTCAAGCATGATCGATACCTTCACGCCATTGGGCGTCGGCACCGAATAGAGCTGGAGCCGATCGGGATGGGCCGCAGGCCACCGCGACGTGATCGGGAATGCGGACAAGTCGGCCATGATGATCTCCTCGACAGGCGCGCTAGATAGGGCTTAATCCTCACCCTGTAAGGGGGCTCGCCATGAAACGGATCGTCGCCACGTTGCTGCTTGCGCTCGCCGCGCCGGCCGCGGCCCAGCCGACCGGCTTCGACACCGTCCAGATCCGAGTCGAGCGGCTCGCGCCCGGCGTCGCCATGCTGGTCGGCCGGGGCGGCAATATCGGCCTTTCCTACGGCGTCGACGGCAACGTCCTCATCGACGATCAATATGCGCCGCTGACCGAGCGCATCGTCGCCGCGATCCGCGAGGTCGATCCCGATCCGATCCGCTTCGTGATCAACACCCATTGGCATGGCGATCATACCGGCGGGAACGAGAATGTCGGCCGCACCGGCGCGGTGATCGTCGCCCACGACAATGTCCGCCGCCGGATGTCGATGGAGCAGATGGTTCGTGGCGAGAGGGTGGCGCCGTCTCCGTCGGGCGCGCTGCCGGTGGTGACATTCAGCCAGGGTATCACCTTTCATCTCAACGGCGACGACATTCGCGTCGTCCATGTCGAGCACGCCCACACCGACGGCGATGCGCTGGTCTACTGGAACCGGGCCAATGTCCTCCACATGGGCGACACCTTCTTCAACGGGATGCTCCCGTTCATCGATCTCGATTCGGGCGGCTCGACCGACGGTTTTATCGTCGCGGTCGAGGCCGGGCTCGCGCTCGCCAATGAGGGGACGATCATCATCCCTGGCCACGGCCCGGTCGCGCATCGCGCCGATCTGGTCCGCTACCGCGATATGCTTGTCAATCTCCGGAGCCGGGTGGGGCAGGGGATCGCCGCCGGCCGGACGCTGGAGCAGATCAAGGCCGAGCGCCTCGCCGACGGCTATGGCCCGCCGGACGGCTTCATCTCGCCGGACGCCCTGATCGAGGCCATCCATCGCAGCCTGCGCGCGGCGCCCTATGCGGAGGCCCGCCACCACTGATCCACCCAGTCCGCCCGAGCGATGCTTGGACGCCGGGCGACATTGCCCCTATGATCGTTTCGGGGCCGACCCGGCCTTCGGGAGGAAGCCGCCATGGCATCGATACTCGCCTTTCTTCGCCGCCTGTTGCGATTCCTCGGATTCGGTGCGGCGCAACCCGCCCCGCATGCGCCCCCCGCATCCCTTCCACCCCCTCCGCCGAGCCTGGCCCCACGCCCGCAGGAGCTCGGCGGCGAAAGGCCCATGCCGACGACGACGCTGGCCATGCCGCAGCTCATGGCCCTCACCGGCGAGTTCCCGACCCACGGAGACGGCGGCACCAATGCCTATTTCACGCTTGGGATGGTCCAGACCTTTGCCGGCTCCCTTTCGGCCTTTGGCGCGCCGCGCACCGAAGGGCAGGAGCTGCAGCTGAACAATCCGCCGAGCAACCAGGCGCTCTTCTCGGTGCTCAGCATCAATTTCGGCGGCGACGGGATCAGGACTTTCGGCATCCCCAATCTCGTCGGCCGCGCCGCGATCGGCGGGCAGCAAATCGGCATGTTCGGCCAGGGGACGCTGACCATGGCCTGGCTGATCTCGACCGGACCGTCTACCCTGGCGCCGGTCCCCGGGACGCTCGCCATGTTCGGAGGGAATTACGCACCCGATGGTTGGGCGTTCTGTGACGGCAGCACGCTGCCGATCCAGCTCTGGGTCCCGCTCTTCCAGGCGATCGGCACCGCGTTCGGCGGCAATGGCGAAACGATATTCCTCCTGCCCAATCTCAACGGCGCCGCCCCGGTCAGCGCCGGCCAGGGGCCGGGCAGGGCGCCCGTGACGATCGGCCAGCAGATCCCCGGCGCGATACCGGGGCTTGGCATCAATTACCTGATCTCGCTCGAAGGCCCCTATCCGCCGGCCTCCGGCCCCGGCGCATTCCCCGACACCGGCCAATATCTCGGCCAGGTCATCGCTTATGGCGGCGCGTCGGCCCCGGCGGGCTGGGCGATTTGCGACGGCTCGCTATACCCGATCTCCGCCAACATGGAGCTCTTCCAGCTGATCGGCACCACCTATGGCGGCGACGGCAAGACCAATTTCGCGCTGCCGGATCTGCGCGGCCTGATGGTGACGGGGCTGGCCGGCTAGTCCCCGTCTCCACCGCTCTGCGTGCGGTCCCCCCCCAATGAGCTACGCTCGCAGCGAGGATTGGGGAGCGTCACTCCCGCGCTGGCGCCAGGCTGGGGTTGATCTGGACCAGGAGCCGCCATTCGCGGCCGCCTTCGCTGCGCCATTCGGAATGGGGGCACATTTCGCGCTCGTGCCGCCGTTCATTTTCCAGCCGGACGAAGGCCATGTGGCTTTGCGAGCGGATCGTGAACAGCTCCATGGCGGAGATGCCCTGCGCGTCGTCGGCGAGCATCCGCGCCGCATCGGCCCAGTCGGCGGCATGCACGCCGTCGCCGCCGTCCGCCGGCCGCGTCGTGAAGTTCGGGAGGTCGCCGAGCCGGTCCGCGCCGGGAAGCACGCCGAAGCCGGCCTGCTCCAGCCGCTGCTTCAGCGCCTGCGCGCGGGAAAGCGCCTCGTCGAGCGACAGCAGGCCCGGGGCGTAACTGAAACTGACGCCGCCCACCCGCTCCCCTTCGCCGTCGGTGGAGATCATGAGGGGCTGGCGCCCGCCATCGACCCGGCCGAGATCGATGACCGGCCCGTCATAGCCGAGCCTGAGGTCGATCGGCCCGCGCGCGACCGCGATGCCTTCGCCGTCCAGTCTCGTCAGCGTGTCGCCGGCGCGGGCCACCAGTCCGGCGAACGGCTCGCCGATGGCGACTTCGAGCGCGGCCGGCGCCGCGTCCACGCCCGATCCGGGTGGCGGCGGCAGATGCGGCAGCTGCTGGCCGACCGCCGTGCTCTCCCGTGTGTATCGAAAGGGCGATTCCCGCCAGGTGAAGGTCAGCGCGCCGTTGGCGACCGTCGCGCGGACATTGCGGAAATCGGCGCGGCCGAGGTCGTTGCGAATGAAGCGGAAGGTGAAGACATTGTCGCCCCCGGGGCTCACCGGCACCCGCTCGGACAGAAGGTCGAAGGCGCCGCTGCCGACGAAGACGGCGGCCGCGGGCCGGGGCGCGTCGGTCGGCGAGCGGAATTGCAGCGCCTCGAACTGGCCGGCGACCCGCTCGCCGCCTTCATATTCGACGATCGGGTCGAGAAATTGATAGGCCTGGCCCGAATCACAGGCGAGCCGGATCGCAACGCCCGGCAATGAATCGCGGCTCCGGCCGACCAGCTCGAAGCGCGGCGGCGTGACCGGCGGATCGCTGTTGAGCAGGATCGTCCCGTCGCTCTCGCGCGTCCATCGCCCCTCGGCATTCATGTCGAGCGCGCCGGCCGAGAAGAACCACAGAAAGCGGCCGTCCGGCGCTAGCGCCAGCTGCGATCCGACCTCCATCATCCGGCTTTGGTAGATCCCTTCGATCGGCGCTGCCGTCTGGGCCGAAAGCGGCATTGCGCAGCCCGCGAGCGCAAGTGCCAACCCCAGTCGAAGAGTCTTCGGAATCCGCATGCGCCCCTCCCCAATCCCGGCCGACCGCCGCGCCTTCGCTTGTGAACAGCTGCGGGCTGCGCCGCAACCTCGGCCCGTGCGTTCCGCCCGAACCAGTTCAGCCGAATACGCGCGCGAAGATCGTGTCGATGTGCCGGTAATGATAATCGAGATCGAAATTCGCCTCGATCTCCGCCGCCGGCAGCAGCGCCGTTACCTCATCGTCGGCCTTGAGCAGATCGAGCAGGGACAATTCCCCGTCCGATTCCCAGACCTTCATCGCATTGCGCTGGACCAGCTTGTACGAATCCTCGCGGCTCGCCCCGGCCTGGGTCAGCGCGAGCAGCACGCGCTGCGAATGAACGAGGCCGCCCATCCGGTCGAGATTCCTGCGCATCCGCTCGGGATAGACGAGCAATTTGTCCATCACTCCGGTCAGGCGGGCGAGCGCGAAATCGAGCGTGATCGTCGCGTCCGGCCCGATGAATCGCTCCACCGACGAATGGGAGATGTCGCGCTCGTGCCACAAGGCCACATTCTCGAGCGCCGGCACCACGGCCGAGCGGACCATGCGCGCAAGGCCGGTGAGATTTTCGCTCAACACGGGATTGCGCTTGTGCGGCATGGCCGAGCTGCCCTTCTGGCCCGGCGAGAAATATTCCTCGGCCTCGAGCACCTCGGTGCGCTGGAGATGGCGGATCTCCGTCGCCAGCCGCTCGACCGAAGAGGCGATCACGCCGAGCGTCGCGAAATATTGGGCATGGCGGTCGCGCGGGATCACCTGGGTCGAGATCGGCTCCACATTCAGCCCCAGCTTCCGGGCGACATGCGCCTCGACCCGCGGATCGATATTGGCGAAGGTGCCGACCGCGCCCGAAATCGCGCAGGTGGCGATGTCGTCGCGCGCCGCGGCGAGGCGGGCGCGGTTGCGGTCGAATTCGGCATAGGCCTGGGCGAGCTTCAGCCCGAACGTAACCGGCTCGGCATGGATGCCGTGGCTGCGGCCGATCGTCGGCGTCAATTTGTGCTCGATCGCGCGCCGCTTCAGCACCGCCAGCAATGCGTCATGGTCGGCGATCAACAATTCGGCGGCCTGCTTGAGCTGCACCGCCAGGCATGTGTCGAGCACGTCCGAACTGGTCATGCCCTGGTGCAGGAATCGCGCCTCGGGGCCGACCTGCTCGGCCACCCAGGTCAGGAATGCGATGACGTCGTGCTTCGTCACCGCCTCGATCGCGTCGATTGCGGCGACGTCGAATTCGGGGTCCCCGGCCCACCAGTCCCAGACCGCCTTCGCCGCTTCCTTTGGCACCGCGCCGAGCTCGGCCATCGCGTCCAGTGCGTGCGCTTCGATCTTGAACCAGATCCGGAATCGATTCTCCGCCTCCCAGATCGCCGTCATTGCGGGGCGGGCATAACGCGGAACCATCGGGAGCCTTTCCGGATAACGAACGCATGGGTTCGGCGCGGCGGCGATAGCAAGCGCGCGAACTCCAGTCGATGCTCCAGCGGGGACGCGCTTGACATTCACTTGATTGATCGTTCAACTGATTGGCGGAAGGAATGCCGATGTCTGTCCTTGCCCTGCTGCTCGCCGCCGCAACGCTCGCCGAAACGCCCCTGGAGCCGCATCTCCAGCCCATGGCGTTCCTCGTGGGCTCGTGCTGGCGCACGACAATGCCAGGCAATCTAGGCACAGATACCCATTGTTTCACGCCAATGCTCGGAGGCCATTTCTTGCGCGACCGCCATACGCTGACGGGCGTCCAATATTCGGGGGAGACGCTATATCGTTGGGACCCGGTTACAGAACGGATCCGGTTCGACTATTATTCTTCGCGGGGGTTGGTGATCGCAGGAACCGCAGCGGCCACGGAGGGTGGCCTTGCATTCGAGCTGTCCTATGTCTCGCCCGAGGGCAGGCCGATCGCTGTGCGAGCCGCCTGGACCCGAGATGGCCCCGACGCCTATGTCGTCACGCAGGAAGTCCGCGAAAATGACGCCTGGCGTGCCGTGCCAGAGCATCCGCGCTTTCAACGCATTGGCCCGGCCCCGCCCGACTAGAGGCAAAGCCTATCAGGTTGAATCCTCACCCCGAACTAGATCCGGGGTACACCTTCTCCATGGCTGGCCGCCCAAAAGAAGGTGGATGCCGGGTCAGGCCCTGCGTGACGAAAAGAAGTGTGTACACCTGATCGAATCTAAGTCTTCGCCTACGGGATTGGCGGTGGCGGACCCACGTCGGCATCGGGATCGGCGAGCCTGGTGAGGAGATTGCCGAGCACGGTGATCGGATTCCGGCCTTCGCCATAGCCGGCCTCCGCCATCTCGGCCCTGCTGCACCTGCGCTGACCCTGGAATATGCCGCAGCTTCCCGTCGCGGCCGCGTCCGCGGACGCCCTGGGAGCTTCGCCCCGGACATGGTCCCCGAGCCTGGCGGAATTGCCGCGGCCGATCTCGGGAATGCGATATCGGTCCCGATCGCGACGCGCGCCACAAACCACGATTTCGTCCGTCGGAGACGTGTCGCACCTGTTGAGCGTATCGAGGATTCGAATGTTGGCGATGGGGTCCTCCGCTCGGGCCTGGCCGATCGCGGCTGACGAGACGGCGATACAGATCGCGAATGCGAACAGGGGGCGGATCACCGCGACGGAGTCCGCAGGAACTCAGGCATCGGTCTCGAATTCGTCTACCGGCGCTTCGGGCAATTCGCGATCGAGCGCTTCGCGGTAGCGGACACAGCCGTGCAGGAATTTTGGCCAGGGCGGAACCGCCACCTCCGGCGCGATCGGCTCCGGAAGCAATCCCCAGAGCTGCGGATGATGCCAGCACAGATCCTGGCCGCTGCTGTCGCGGTGCGCGCGAATGCCCGCCCGCAGCCGCTTCAGCTCCGCGATGAGGGCGTCATGACTCATGGTCTCGAGATCTTCATCCAACGCTCGCCACCTCCGATCCTTCCCACACCCGCTCGTTGGCGATCGTCATGTCCTTCGAATTGCCGGCAAATAGAATTGTGAACCCGGCATTCTGTATCGGCTCTCACTGGCGTGCCTTGGTGCAAAGCGCAATATTCGCGCAAATTCCGATCAGCCCATCGCCTTCAGGTTTCGACGTGCCGGCGCGGTCCGGCGAGGGGGTCGGTTTGATGTCGCCGAGGCCCAATGCTATACCCGCCGGGATGGCCAGCTCATCGGCCCATCCCGCATCGCATTGCGGTGCGTCGGCGTCGGCATCCCCTCGCGCGCTGGTGCCTGGCCGCACGTGCGGCAGCTGCACCCTTTGCTGCAAGACGGTTGCCGTCACCGAACTGGCCAAGCCCGCCGGTTCATGGTGCGCGCATTGCCGCCCCTCCAGAGGTTGCACGATCTACGAATCCCGTCCCGCCGGTTGCCGGGATTTCCATTGCGAGTGGATGCGATCGGAGAAGCTCGGGCCCGAGTGGAAGCCGGACCGGGCCAAATTCGCGCTGATGGTGACCGCCACGGGCCATCTCGCCGCATGCATCGATCCAGGCTTCCCCTCGGCATGGCGGCAACCGCCTTATTATCAGGCCCTGTGGCGCTGGGCACGGGAGCGCGCCGAAAGCCAGTCGTCATCTTGGCCGGGAGTCGACGTGTGGATCGGGAAGCGCTGCATCATCATCCTGCCCGATGGGGAGACGGACCTCGGGATCGTCGCCGCGGATGAGGAAGTCCGGATCGACCGCACGATGACGGCCGCGGGGCCGGTCTACGTCGCCACGAAGTTCAGCGTGCCCGCTGCTGGCCGGCCGCAACCGAACTGAGGGACCATTTTCCCGCCGGCCGGCATGAAGCCGAGACCCGCGAACCCCCTTTCGCCCGCTTGCCCGGTTTCCCCCCTGGTCCCGGCATCGTTCGAGGCCAGTCCATGGCTTGACTAAACTGCGAAACGCCGCCGTAATCGCTGCAGGGAGGGGGTGAGATGGTCTATTTGCCCAATTACGAATGGGACATCTTCATAAGCTACGCCCACAGGGACAATGACAGTCCCGGCCCGTCGCGCAAATGGATCACGAGATTCTATGAGCGGCTCGTCCCGGCGATCGAAGGCAATCTCGACGGCGAACTGAAGACTTTCTTCGATCAGCGCGAGCAGCGTTCCTACAACACGATCGAGAGCATCATCGGCGAGGTGCAGAGATCGGCCATATTCCTCATCATCGGCTCCCCCAATTGGGTCAGAAGCAATTGGTGCCAGAAGGAGCTTGACGCCTTCAACAGCCGCCGGGCCGATCCGACGCGCGTGTTCGTCGCCGAGTTCATGCCGCCGCGCGGGGAGCTCAGATATTCCAGCTCGGTGCCCAACAATCTGCGCCTCCGCTTCTGGAAGGAGAGCGAGGAATATAATCTGCCGATCTCGCTCAAGCACGAAGACGATTTGTTCGAGGAAAGGCTTGCCAAGCTCGTCTTCGACGTCAGCGAACGGATCATCGCGCTGAAGAATTCGAGGAGCAGCGGCGATGCGCGCGTTACGGTCGGAACACAGGGTCGAAGCGGACCCGGGCCGGCGGGCGGGCACACCATATTTCTCGCTTACGGGACGCCGGACGTGGAGGAGGAGCGCGAGGCGGTGCGCAACCGCCTGGTCTCGCTCGGCGTGGATGTGCTGCCCGTCGGGGACCTGCCGGCCGATCCCGAATCGCTGCGCGCGATCGTCGAGGATGGCCTGAGCCGGTCCACCATATTCGTGCAATTGCTCGGCCTCAGGAAGAGCAGGGCCTATGCGGGTTCGGAGATCAGCCCGACCATGGTCCAGGCGGAGCTGGCCGGCGATCGCTGCCGGCTGTTGGAGGAGGAAGGCGACCGTCGCCGCCAGTTGAAGATCTTCCGCTGGCGGCCGGACGATATCGATCCGCTGAAGAATCCGGACGAGGTTTACAGGCCTTTGCTCGCCAGCGCCCAGAACGGCAGCCCGACCGAGCTCGGCCAGGACATCATGGACACGCTTGAACAGCAGCAGGGCATCATCGAAGGTCCCGTTCCGACATCCGATCTGCTGAAGCTCATCATCAATTCCGACCCCGTGGACCGGGCCCGTGCGGAAGAGCTGTTCAAGGCCTGCGAGGGCAAGAATATCGAAGTGATGCTCGACGAGTTCGACAATAATGAGCTTGCCCGCGCAGACTGGGCAGACGCCTCGGCCGTTGCCTATCTCCAGGGCGAGGTCGCGCCCAGCTGGCTGATGGCCCGCTGGGCCGTGTTCGGCCGGGCGCGGCGAACGAGCGGCGCCAGCAGCGACCTCAAGGGCCAGGCGCTCGTCTTCGCGCCGCCGCCCGAGGACAAGGCGAAGGGAAGGATCCTGGCCCAGCGCCTCAAGGAGCTCGATCTCAGCACGGACTGGGACGTCACGAAGTTCGCGGCGTGGGTCGATGGGCTCACTGGCGATGCACCCCGCAACGGCTAGGGAAGGAGCGGTCGCGCCAGGATGCAGGAGGGTCCCGCAGGAGAGCCGGAATTGGGTGCGGGCATGAGCTCGCCCTATCCCGGATTGCGCCCGTTCAACCGCGACGAGGCGCATCTTTTCTACGGCCGGGACAACAGCGTCGATGCGATGATCGGCACGCTGGAGGAGACGCGCTTCCTGGCCGTGCTCGGGCCGTCGGGGAGCGGCAAATCGTCGCTCGTCCGCTCCGGCCTGTTCATCCATCTCGAGGCCGGGCTGGCGCGAAAGGCCGGATCCCGCTGGACATTCCTCGACATCAGGCACCCCCGCCAGCAGCCTTTTCGGGAGTTGGCGCGTGAGCTGCTGCGCGAGGAGCGGCGGCTGCCGGGAGAAGCCGGCGAGGAGTCGGTCGAGGCGCGACGGAAGGAATTGCGCAAGGATCCGCTGACTCTGGTCAATTGGTGGCTTGAGCACCGGCCCCACGCCGAGGAGAATCTGCTTCTGCTCGTCGATCAGTTCGAAGAGTTGCTCGGCTATGGCGAGGCCAGCCAGCGCGACGATGTCGAAGCCTTTGTCGATCTGCTCCAGCAGAGCATCCGCAACGCCAAGGTGCCGGTCTATGTCGTCCTGACGATGCGCTCGGAGTTCCTCGGCGGCTGCACCTTGTTTCCGGGGCTCGCCGAACAGATCAACCGGAGCCTGAACCTGGTGCCGCGCATGACGCGGCGCGAATGCGAGCTTGCGATCACCGGTCCCGTTGACGGCGAGACGCTTCGCCTCGAGCCGCTGCTGGTCACCACTTTGCTCAACGACATGAACCGGCTGGCGGCGTGGGCCGACGATGACAATGTGGCCGGGACGGCGGTGACGCAGGCGGCGGCGGGCGCAGGCTCGGCCATGCTTCGCCAGGCCGATCTCATCGCCAGGCGGGCGGACCAGCTGCCGCTGATGCAGCACGTGCTGAACTGGATGTGGCAGCTTGCCGCCGCGAAGCGGGATGGTCCCGACGCGCCGATCCTGCTGACCCTTGCCGACTATGATAAACTCGGCGGGCTGGCCGGCGCGCTCAGCCGGCGCGCGCATGAAGTGATGGAATCGACCGGCGATCCGGAGTTGACCGAGAAGGTGTTCACCGCCCTGACCGACCAGCCCACGGTCAGCAGCAACACGGGCTCGGCGGAATCATCCGCCGTCCGCCGGCCGAGGACGATCCGCCAGTTGGCCGAAGAGACAAGGACGGATGAGCGAAGCATTCGCGCCGTCGTCGAGCCTTTCCGCGCGGACGGTGTCTCGATGCTCACGCCGGGTCCAGACACGCCTTTGACCAGCAAAACCGAGGTCGATATTTCCCACGAGAGCCTGATTCGGCAGTGGAGCGACCTGCGAGGCTGGATCAGGGCCGAGGCCGAGCGCGGGCGGGCCTGGCGCGAACTCGTCCGCAATGTCGAGCAGGAGGGCAGGAAGGAAGCCGAGCTGCTGCGCGGCCTTGGCCTTTCTGACCGGCGGCGCTGGTGGCGGGAAAATGTGCCGCACGCCGCATGGTCCGATCGTTACGGCGGCCAGTTCGATCCGGTCGCCGCCTTCCTCGACCGCAGCGTGGCGGCGGAGCGCAGGCGCAGGATCTTCGGCTTTGGGCTGACCGGCGCCCTTGTGCTGGTCGCGGTCGCCGCCACCTTGTTGAGCGTCAACGGCTTTTATCGCGCCCGCAAGGCCCAGGCGCAGGTGGCGCAGTCGCAAAGCGCCGCGAGGGCTTCCCAGGCCTTGGCGAGTGCCGCCCAGGTGAAGATAGACCAGGCGCGTCTCACCTTGGAGCGCGCGCGTGAGCTCACTGACGACGCGCGTCGCGATGCGGAGAATGCGGAACGCCAGATGGGGGAGGCCCAGCGGGCGGCGGCGGCGGCCCAGGCGCAAGCCAGGATGGCAGCGGCCGCGGTCAACCAGGCGGTCGCCCAGCGCGCGAGCGTGGAGCGGCAGAGGCGGGAGATCACCAGCGCCACGCGCCAGCTTGCGGACGAGTTCGTTCGTCCGCTCGTCCGCCAGGCCTCGGCCGGGCCGCCCGGCACTGCCCTGCCGCTCGTCAATGCTATGGCCGCGCGGGCGCAACCTCTGATGGCCCTGAGCCCCGCGGATTTCTCCGAGCTGACTATGGACTTGAGGGCGGAGCGTGCCGAATTGGCGGAGGCTGAGCTGGACGGCCCCGCTTTGGCAGCGGCCGCTGACGCAATAGACGCAGCTGCGCGCCAGGCCGGCCCGGAGGTTGGCGCGGTGATGCGCAGCCAGGCCCGGACCGCTCGGGGGCATTTGCGGCTGCTACAGGGCCGCTATCAGGAGGCCGTCGCGTTCTTTGCGGAAGCCGACCAGACCCAACTCACGGACACCCCATCGGCCTCCCTGCGGGCCATCGCATCGCAGGCGAGGTCGAACGCCTTGCTCGGTCGCGCGCAGGCCCTGCTCCAGAGCGGCAATCGACCGGAGTCGGCCGCGGCGGCGGTCAATTGCCTGAGGGTGCTAGGAGCGTTCAGTACCAACGTGCCGGGACACCGCTTGCTCGAGGCCGAGTGCCTCATCGCTTGGGCCGCGGCCTCACCAAATGTGACGGAGGGAGCCGAGCGCTTGAACGAGGCGGGGAGATTGATCGTGGATCTCGACAACACGGCAGGCGCGTCCGCCGATGTGCAACGGGCCCGGCTGAGGCTGGCGCGCACATGGGTGGGCATAGGGACCGAGGGTGCCGTCGAGATGCCGCCGTTCGTGTCCGCTGCGATTGGCTCTTTCGTCCGTGATTGGGCCGAGCCAAATTCCGGCGGGCTACCCGTCGGGAACCGTACCGTCCCGTACGTTTATCGCCGGGATGCAGTCGCCGAAATTCAGCTGATCGACGATATCATTGCGACCGACGACGCACCCCCGGGCGACGCATTTCAGCGCAACTGGAATCGGGGTACGCAGCTCTTCGTCTACGCAGCTGACGGGCTGATTGGCGAATCTCGGCCGGAAGCACTCGGAATCCTTGTCCGCATGTCCGATGTCAACACGCGGCACAGCCGGGTCTGGCTGGATGCGACCACGAGAAACCCCACTGACTTCGCCTCGGGGCCCGCAATCGCGATCGGCAGCGCCATCCTCAACGGCGCCATGTTTGCGCGGACGATCGGGGGTGATGAGGGAGCGGCGGCGCGGTTCCGGCTTCAGGCTGAGGCTGAAAGGTTGCTTGCCCTTATGGAGGGGACAATCGACGAGGTACGGTATCCGGACCTCCCCGATTTCATCCGCGTGGAGGAGATAGCCGATGAACTTTGCGGGCCGGCTGGCGGCGCGATAGCCGCGCCCTGCGCGCCGTTTCGTGACGCGGCAATGCGTCTCGCCGCCGAGGGCCGCAGGCGGATGACGGCGCTCGAATCCGCGGCGCTCGACGCCCTGCGGCAGCCGTCGGTCGGGCAGGTCTGGGCTCGCCAGGGCATCGCTCTGGACGGGTACGACCCGGTCAGCTGCGCGGCCCAGCCGACCTTGTCGGCGGGCGACGGATGGGCGACGGCATCGCGCAGGGGGAATGCGGGGCAAACCGCGAACGCGCCCCGCATTGCGCCCGCCTGCGCGTTGAACAAGGGCCGCTATGTCTATTCGGATGTCTGGGACGGGCGTGTCTGGCTGTTCGAGAACCCCGACAATCTCGCGACATTCCGGCGCAATCGCCGGCAATTCGTGCCGCAGTTCGGCGGCTATGACGCTGCCGCACTGGCCGGAAGCGAGCCGCTAAGCCCACCGACCGGACTCATTTATCCGGCGACGCTCGGCGGGCAGATCTATTTGTTCACGCGTGACCCCCGATACGTGACTTTCGACATCGCGACCGCCCGGCAGGACTGGATCAGGCGTCGCGGCGCGGCGACCGCCAACTCGCCTCCCCGGTCCGACCCGAACCGCTGATATCCGCCGGCTCGGCGCCGGATCGATCCCGACCCCGCGCGTCGCGCCTTCCTCCCAAGATGGACGCGCCGCCGGGCACGCGACGGCAGGAACCGGGGCCGGCGCTACGGTTGACGACTCACCCGGCGAGGCGCACAGCCTCAGCCTGGCCGCGCGTCAGCGTACCAATCATCCTCCACGGCCGAGCACGCGTTGCGTACGCGTTCATCGTCGATTCCAAGTTGGAGAATGACCATGTCCGACATCCGCACGCCTTCGAGTCCCGCCGCCGCCGAAACGCCGGCTTCATCGCCCACGCAGAGCGAAACGACGATCGAGGCGAGCCTGATCGAACCAGGCCCGTCGATCCGGCCCTTCCAGTTCCGCGCCTCCGATGAGGCGCTGGCCGATCTGCGCCGCCGCCTCGCCGCGACCATCTATCCTGACCGGGAGACCGTGGACGACGGCAGCCAGGGCGTGCAGCTCGCGACGATGCGCAAGCTCGCCGCATATTGGGCGACCGATTATGACTGGCGTGCCTGCGAGGCGCGGATCAATGCGCTGCCCAACTTCGTGACCGAGATCGACGGGCTGGATATCCATTTCATCCACGTCCGCTCTCGCCATGCGAATGCGCTGCCGATCGTCGTCACGCATGGCTGGCCCGGCTCGATCGTCGAGCAGCTCAAGATCATCGCGCCGCTGACCGATCCGACGGCCCATGGCGGAAGCGAGGCCGATGCCTTCGATGTCGTGATCCCGTCCATCCCCGGCTACGGCTTCTCCGCCAGGCCAACCGCGCCGGGCTGGAATCCGCCGCGCATCGCCGCTGCCTGGACCGAGCTGATGAAGCGGCTCGGATATACGCGCTTCGTGGCGCAGGGCGGCGATTGGGGCGCGGCGATTACCGAGATCATGGGCGTCATGGCGCCGCCGGAGCTGGCCGCGATCCACACCAACATGCCCTCGGCAGCGCCGCCCGAGATCTTCGATGCGCTGCGCGCCGGCGAAGGCCCGCCCGCCGGCCTCACCGACGAAGAGCGCCATGCCTATGATCGGCTCGATCTCTTCTTCACCCACGGCCTCGCTTATGCGCAGCAAATGGGGCAGCGCCCGCAGACCCTGTACGGGATCGCGGATTCGCCCGTCGGCCTCGCCGCCTGGTTCCTCGATCACGACATCAAGAGCTACGAGATGATCGCGCGCGTCTTCGACGGTGCCGACGAGGGCCTGACCCGCGACGACGTGCTCGACAATATCACGATCACCTGGCTGACCAACACCGCGGTTTCCGGAGCGCGCCTCTATTGGGAAACGCTGCCGCGCGGATCGGCCGGCTACGGCATCGAACGCAACAATGTTCATTTCTTCGAGCCGTTCGGTGTGAAGGTTCCCATTGCCGTGAGTTCCTTTCCCGACGAGCTCTACCAGGTGCCGCAAAGCTGGGCGGAGCGGATCTATCCGAACCTGATTCATTACAACCGGCTCCCGAAAGGGGGCCATTTCGCCGCCTTCGAACAGCCCGGCCATCTCGTCGACGAGCTCAGGGCGGGCTTCCGGTCGCTGCGCTGATCTCAACGCCGGAAGGGAATTGAATATGGCAGACGGGACGCTCTCCCGCCGCATGCTGCTCGCGGGTTCGGCGGCGGCGGGGGCCGCCGCCCTGTTCGCCGACGCCGGCTTCGCCGCGGCCCAGCCGGCCGCGGCACCGGATGGCGTCCGGCCGTTCCGGGTCCACGTGCCCGGACCGGCGATCGCCGATCTCAGGCGCCGGATCCGCGATACGCGCTGGCCCGATCGGGAAACCGTCGCCGATCGGGCGCAGGGGGCGCGGCTTGCCGACATGCGGTCGTTGCTGGCCTATTGGGGCGGCGCTTATGACTGGCGCCGGGCGGAGGCGCGGCTGAACGCGCTGCCGCAATTCACCACCATGATCGACGGGGTCGAGATCCATTTCATCCACGTCCGCTCCCGCCATCGGGGCGCGCTGCCGGTGATCGTCTCGCACGGCTGGCCCGGGTCGGTCATCGAGCAGCTCGGGCTGATCGGCCCGCTCACCGATCCGACGGTGCATGGCGGCCGGGCGGAGGAGGCGTTCGATGTCGTGATCCCCTCCTTGCCCGGCTTCGGCTTTTCGGGACGCCCCACCGAAACCGGCTGGGGGCCGGATCGCATCGGCCGCGCCTGGGACGTGCTGATGAAGCGGCTCGGCTATGCGCGCTACGTGTCGCAGGGCGGCGATTGGGGCTCGGTGATCGCCGAGGCGATGGGGCGGCATGCGCCGGCCGGCCTGCTCGCCATCCACGTCAATCTGCCTGCCGCGGTCCCGCCCGAGATCGGGCCGCTGCTGGCCGGCGCCGGGCCGGCGCCGGCCGGCCTCTCCGCCGCGGAAGCCGCCACCTTCGAGGGGCTTCGCGCCTTCATTCGCGGCGGCAATCTCGCTTACACCACGATGATGTCGGCGCGGCCCCAGGCGGTGGGCTACGGCATGACCGATTCGCCGGCCGGCCTTGCCGGGTTCCTGCTCGTCCATCCGGGCTTCGCCGACTGGTCGTTCGGTGCTGATCCGGCGCAAACGCCCGGCCGCGACGAGGTGCTCGACAATTTCACGCTCTACTGGCTGACCAACAGCGCGGTCTCTGCGGCGCGGATCTACTGGGAGAATGGCGGCACCAGCGCGACCAGCGCTGCCGCGAACCGGACCGCCGAAATCTCCGTGCCGGTGGCGGTCACGATCTTTCCGGATGAAGTCTATCGCGCGCCGGAAAGCTGGGCCCGGCGCGCTTTCCGCAATCTGATCTATTTCGAAGCGGCCGATCGCGGCGGCCATTTCGCCGCCTGGCAGCATCCGGCGCTGTTCGCCCGGGAAATGAGGGCGGCGTTCCGGACGCTGCGCTGAAGGAGGGAATGATGGGCATGAAAATGATGACAGCCGTCTCGGCGTGCGCGCTGCTGGCCGCGGGCGGCGGCGCGGCCTTGTTCGGGCAGGCGCCTTGGACGGGCGTGACGCGCACCGACCTCCAGCGGCATGACCTGAGCATTCCCGGGCGGGAGGTGGTCCAGGCGACCATCGCATTGGCCCCCGGCGTCACGGCCCCTGCCCACAGCCATCCGGGCGAGGAGATCGTCTACGTGCTCGAGGGCACGTTCGAATATCGCGTCGCCGGCGCGCCGGTCAGGCTCGGCCCCGGCGGCGTCCTCTTCATACCTGCGGGGACGATCCATTCGGCCACCAACGTCGGCGCCGGCAATGCGGTCGAACTGGCGACCTATGTCGTCGAGAAGGGAAGGCCGCTCCTCATACCGGCGCCTTGATCCCGGAATTTCAGGACCATTCCGAGATTCAATTTGCCTTCCCTCCTGTGCTGATCAAGGTGGCATCGGGTGGACCGCCGTCGAGGCCGGGAGAAGAGATGATGCGACCCAATCCCTGGCTCATTGCCGGCGGCATCCTGAGCCTGGCTGCGTCGCTGCTCCATATCGGCATCATCCTCGGCGGACCCGGCTGGTACCGTTTCTTCGGTGCCGGTGAATATATGGCGCGCGCCGCCGAGCGCGGCTCGGCCGAGCCGGCGATCGTCGCCGCAGCGATCGCTTCGGTGCTGGCGATCTGGGCGCTCTATGCCTTTTCCGGAGCCGGATTCATCCGTCGGCTCCCTTTGCTCAGGACGGGATTGGTGATCATCGCCTCGATCTATCTGCTGCGCGCGGCCGCGGCCCTGCCGATCTTCGCCTTTCGCCCCGCCGCGGCCAATGCCTTCCTGGCCTGGAGTTCGCTGATCGTGCTGGTCTACGGGCTTTGCTATGCCGTCGGAACCTGGATCGCCTGGCCGGGCCTTTCCAATGCCGGCCTGAAGTCCGGACGAAGCCCCGCGCCGCCGGCGTGATGTTGCGTGTTCCCCGGCTGGGTCGGTCCCCGACCGGACGCCCTAGGCGGCCGCGCTCATGGCATCGGCTTCGCAACCAGCGCTGTCGAGCCTACCGGCGCCCTTGCCTTCGAGCAGGCGCACCGCATCCGCGACGCAGAAGCAGGATTCCGCCTCGTCATCGGAGACCATGACCTCGAATCGTTCCTCGAAGCGCATCGCAAGCTCGATCACGTCGAGCGAGTCGGCGCCGAGATCCTCGGCGAAGCGCGCCTCCAGGGTGACCGACTCCACGGGGACGCAAAGCTCCTCGGAAATGAACGTCCTGACGCGATCGGCCAACATTTGAATGTCCCGTAATGCTGCTATGCAGCAAAGCATTGCAGCTGATATGCCGCGGAACAACCTCAGGTGAAATATTCACACCCACGCCTTGGCCGTTGCGAATTGTGCATCGCAGCAACCACTTCGCACTTGCACAATGGGGCCGCCGGGCCCATGTATGCAATGCCTTTCAGGCATCCTCTCCTAAGACTTTAGACCGGCCTCAGGGCCGGTCTTTTTTTGCTTCGCCCGAATCACGGAAGGCCACGAGACAGCGGATCTGGGCCCCTCACCGGCAATTTGGCGCGCCACATAAGGGGAAGGCTGGGGCCTGACACGGCCCGGTTGAACGATGTGCATCGCCCTTATAACAAAGCGAGGGCGTCTGATATCGGGGGCCCCATGAAGTTCGCGTTCAGGCTGATCCTCTTCCTTGCGGCCTTTTCGGCGATCGCGGCGGCACCCGTCGCTGCGGCGCCGGCGGATTTGCGCGCGCGGGCGGACGCCTACCTTGCCGCGACCTGGCCGGCGGACCGGCCGGGCGCGGCGGTGATCGTCACCGAGCACGGGCGCACAATCTATGCGGCGGGGCGCGGGCTGGCCGACGTGGAGCGGCACAGGCCGATCACACCAGCCACCGTCTTCCGCCTGGGCTCCATCACCAAGCAGTTCACCGCCGCGGTGATCCTGCAGCTGGCCGACGAGGGCCGCCTCTCGCTGGACGACCCGCTTTCGCGATTCATCCCCGATTATCCCCAGCCGGGCGCCTCGGCGACGGTACGGCAGCTGCTCAGCCACATGTCCGGCATCCAGAGCTATACCGGCATTCCGGGCTGGATGGTCGAGGCGAACATCAATCGCCCCTACACGACCGCGGAGATGATCTCGGTGTTCCGGGATCGTCCGTCGCCCTCACGGCCCGGGGAGCGCTGGGCCTATAACAATAGCGGCTATGTTCTGCTCGGCGCGATCATCGAACGGGTAACCGGCATGCCCTGGTACGAGGCGGTGGCGCGCCGGATCGCGCGGCCGCTCGGCCTCAGGACCATCCGTTACGGCGCCGCCGAGGAGGCGGTGCCGCTGATGGCGCACGGATATACATTGTCGCCGGAGGGCGCCGTGCGCCCTGCCGATCGCATCCATATGAGCGTGCCGCATGCCGCCGGCGCGCTGATCGGCTCGGTCGGGGATATGGCCCGCTGGGCGCAGGCGCTCCACCATAGGCGGGTGGTCAGCGCGGCAAGCTATCAGCAGATGACCACGCCGACCCGGCTGCCGGACGGCGGCACCAGGCCCAACGGCTACGGCTTCGGCCTCGTCATGGGGGAGATGCGCGGCCGGCGCACGATCGGCCACGGTGGCGGCATTCCCGGCTTCGCGACCGACAGCCTTTATCTGCCCGAGCAGGACATATTCGTCGCGGTCTTCGCCAATTCGGACACGCCGGCGCCCCCTCCGGGCGTGACGCTGAGGCGGCTGGCGGCGATGGCGCTCGGCGTTCCATATCCCGAATTCACCCGCGTGCCAATCGATGCCGCAGCGGTCGAGCCCTTCCTCGGCGTCTATGCGCTGTCCGAAGGAGCGGGCGAGCGGCATTTCTACCTGCGCGACGGAAAGCTCTACGTCCGCCGCGGCCGGGAGCCGGAGAGCGAGGTTTTCGCCGCCGGCGACAACCACTTCTTCTACGGGCCGAACAATCTGACCTGGTTCAGCACGATGCGCGCCGCCGACGGCGCCTTGACGATGGTCCTGTATCCGAACGGTTCGGCCACGGCGGAGCGCTCGCGGCGCACCGGCCCGATCCCGCCCGAGGCGCCGGCGGTGGCGGTGCCGCGCGAGACGCTTGCGCTTTATGCGGGGCGCTATGTGACGGGTGACAATCGGGTGCTGACGATCGCCTTCGGCCCGGATGGCGGGCTGACCTCGCATATGGGGCGGATCGGCCCTGTCCGCCTGCGCGCCACCAGCCAGACCGAGTTCGAGGAGGTGGGCTACCCGTCGTCGATCGTCTTTCATGTCGAGGACGGGGCGGTGAACCGGGTCTTCATCCGCCAGGACGACGGCCGCGAGATTCCGTTGACCCGCGAGGCGCCGTCGCCCGCCCTCTAGACCTCAGAAATCCCGCCGCCCGCTTCGGCCTCGTTCCTGCGCCAGGGCAGTGGGGGGTGGCGCGCTCCCGCACGCGCCGGTTGGACGGACAAGGATGTTGAAGTCGGCGCTCATGGCCCTCCAACGCCGGCGCTTTGGCCGGCAAGAAGCGCGTCCAGTTGCTCGAACTGCTCCGGCATGCTGCTTTCCATTCCGACGAGGGCTTCGTCGAGGGCTTCCTTCGAGGGATAGAGTTCGTGGAAGGTCAGCAGGGTCTTGCCGCCCTTCTCCTCGAAGGTCACCGTGGTCACGGCACCCTTCTCGCCTTCGTCATTGGTCCAGACGAGGCGAGCGCCCGGCGTCACTTCGATATATTTGCCGAAGAATGCGAATGTGTTCGAGGCATCCTGTCCGAACTCGAGCCGGTATCTGCCGCCGGTGCGAACATCCATCTCGCAGGAAAGCAGGGGCACGCCCATCGACTTGGGCGCCCACCATTGCATGAAAAGCTCCGGCCTGGTCCAGGCCTCGAACAGGATATGCGCCGGGGCGTCGAAGGTTCGCGTGACGACCATTTCCCGGTCGGAGGTCCGTTCCACCATCGTGCGGTGCTGCGTGGCGGGCTCACTGCCGCTTTCGTCCATTCTCTTCCTCCTTCGCTTTCATTTCCGCGACCACCTTGTCCAGGGCGTCGAAGCGTTCGTCCCAGATCTGGCGGTACGCCCCGATCCAGGCGGCCTCCGCTTCCAGCCCGAGAAAGCCCAGCTTGCAGGTCCGAACGCGGCCGACCTTCTCGGTCATCACGAGTCCCGCCCGCTCCAGCACGCCGACATGTTTCTTCATGCCCGTGAGGGTCATGTGGAAGGTCTCGGCAAGATCGCTGATCGAAGCATCGGCGCGCCCGAGCCGCTCCAGGACGCCGCGTCGGGTGGCATCCGAGAGCGCGGCAAACGACGCATCGAGCCGGACTTGCGCATACTGAACCATATGGTTCAGTATCTAGTGGGCGATCCGGCGACGTGCAAGGCCCGCCGGACGGCGCGCGTCAGATGAATTGCGAGGTCTCGGCAGCTCCCGAGATAGTGGAGCGCGTGAAGCTGTCCCTGATACCAATAAAAAGAGAGGCCACCCGCTGCCAGGCCGGCGGCGAACAGCGGCCACACGATCAAATGCTGCTGGCGGGTCCTCGGCGGCCCCGCGATGAGCGCGTGCACCGGCGCGCCGCCGATCAGCAAGGCCAGGCCGTAGACGATGACCAGGGGCGCGGCGAAGAAGATCTTCGTCGGGAAGGAGATTTCCTGAACTCCGGCATAGGCCTGCGCCAAAGGCCGCCACGCGAAGAACCAGGCCAGGCCGACGCCGATGCCGACCAGCACGAGCCCAATCAGGCGCGCCTTCAATCCCGCCCCCATACGCCTCTCCCCCGCCTTCGACGCCGCTCCCAAGTCTACAAGCGGCCATCAGCTTATGCAAAATGCCGCACGGGCTGGCAGGCGCTCGATGCGGCAAATTCGGGCGACTCCCGCACAGGCGGTTCCCGTCGAACCCGGATAGGTCCATGATCGCGCGTCGGCGCGCTTCACGCGGCCTCTTTCGGGGGAACGAACATGTTGGACCATCGCTGGACCGCCCTGGTCACGATCGCGGCGCTGCTCGTCTATCTGGCGATGGGCCTGAAGGTCGCCTCCGCACGCGGCAAGTCCGGTATCGAGCCGCCCGCCATGACCGGCGATCCGATCCTGGAGCGCGCGGTCCGGGTCCACATCAACACGCTCGAGTGGCTGCCGCTGTTCCTGATCGGGCTCTGGCTCTTCGCCATTTACTGGAACGAGATGGTCGCGGCCGGCCTCGGCCTGGTCTGGATCATCGGGCGATTGCTCTATTCCGCCGGCTATCTGGCCGATCCGGCCAGGCGCAGCACGGGGTTCCTGATCCAGGCCCTGGCCACCCTGGTCCTCCTGCTCGGCGCCCTCGGCAGGATCGTCTACGGCCTGGCCACCGGCGGCGCCTGACTTTCTCCGAGTGGGACAGGATCCACCCGCAAAGGGCCTGCGCCAGTTTCTCGATCCCGGGCAGCAGCGTGACTGGATGGAAGGCAAGGCCAACCCGCGCGACGCAGACACGCGCTCGGAAGCCCTGGAGCAGCGGTTCAAATATGTCGCGCGGTTCGAGAAGCTGCTTCGCCGCCCGCAGGCGCCGCAGGTCCTGGAGCTTCTCGGGCTGTACGGCCGGAGCTGCATACCGATCCCGCGCACGACGGAGCGTCATTATTGGTCGGTTTCCTGCCTGCCCTCGACCTCCGACAAGCCGCTCGCCCGCGTCAATGCGAGCTGGATGGAGCTTTTCACACTCTATGCGGGCAACGAGGACATCCGATCGAGGTTCATCGTCCATCTTTCCGATTTCACCACGGACCGTTCGGCCGCGGCGGACCATGTCGACCAGGTCTTTCTCGAGCGATGCGTCACGGCGCCGGAAGATATCGGCTGCTTCTTCCCGCGCGGCGAGGACATTTTCGGCATCAATGTGCGCGGCGCCGCCTCGATCCGCGAATTCCTCGCCAGCCGCCGCGCATTGTGCGCCATTCGGGCTTTCAACCTGACCCACATGAACCGCGGACGCAACGCCTACCAGGCCAGCCATTGCTACAGCCTGGCCGATGAAATGCTGGCGGGTCCGGAGGAAAGCCGGGGACAATGACCTGGCGAAGCTTGTCCTGCACACCCGCCCGTTCCCGCCCGGACACTCTCTTTCGCATTGCGAACCTTCGGCAGGCACCTACATGGGCGCGATGGGCGCATTTCGGCATTGGACGTGGCTTGCGCCTTTTGCCTCCTGGTTACTGATCGCGGTGAGCTTCTCCGCATCCGCGCCGACCTTTCTTCTCGCCGCCATATTGATGATCACCGTCCTGGCCGCCGTCCATCATGCGGAACTGGTCGCGCACCGCGTCGGCGAGCCGTTCGGCACCTTCCTGCTCGCCATCGCGGTCACGATCATCGAGCTGGGGCTGATCGTCACGCTCATGTCCGCCGCGGGGGAAGGGGCCGCGAGCCTGGCCCGCGATACGGTGTTCGCGGCGGTGATGATCATCCTGAATGGGCTCGTCGGCATTTGCATCCTGGTCGGCGCCATTCGTCACAAGGAGCAAACGTTCCAGCAAACCGGTGTCAGCGCCTCACTGGCGACGATATGCGGACTTACCATTTTGACGCTCGTGCTTCCGAACTTCACGGTCACCGAGCCGGGGCCTGTCTATTCGGCATCCCAATTGGGCTTCGTGGCCGTCACGTCCTTTCTGCTCTACGGGACCTTCGTCGCGGTGCAGACGGTTCGCCACCGCGACTATTTTCTCCCGGCCAGTCCGATCGCGGCCGACCTGGAGAGCCATGCCGAGCCTCCCACCGATCGGCAGACCCTGACTTCGGGGCTGCTGCTGCTCGCTTGCCTCGGCGCGGTGGTGCTGCTCGCGAAAAAACTGGCGCCCCCGATCGAAACCGCCGTTGCGTCGGCCGGCGCCCCCAGGGCCATCGTCGGCGTCATCATCGCTGCCCTGGTGCTGCTCCCGGAAGGTCTGGCCGCGCTCCGTGCGGCGCTCGCCAATCGCTTGCAGACCAGCCTGAATCTCGCCCTCGGCTCCGCCTTGGCGACGATCGGCCTGACCATTCCCGCGGTGGCCGCCTTGTCCCTGATGATGCAGCTGCCGATCACGCTGGGGCTGGACGCCAAGAGCATCGTGCTGCTCTTCCTCACTCTGCTCGTCGCGACGCTCACGCTCGGCACCGGCCGCACGACCGTCCTCCAGGGCGCTCTCCACCTCGTCATTTTCGCCGTCTATCTGTTCACGACGATCGTTCCCTGACGGCGGATCGGGAAGGGCCCGCCCTTTCAGGGGTGCACGACTCCACCCTAGCGGCGGCTCACCGACAGGGAGGCGTCATCGATCGTCAGGCTGAGACGATCGGGATCGACGTCGCGCTGGATCAGGAAGACATAGTCGGTGCCGGACTGGACGATCGCGTTCATCGCCCGCTCGATGCGAATCCGCACCGTCGGGATCCGCGGATAATCGCTGCTGACCTCGACGAGATTGGGGCCGGCCCGGGTCACGATGATGGTGACCCCTTGCCGGGAAGACCCCCGGGCATCGGAAATCACATCGCCATGATAGGTCCCCGCGACTTCGGTCGCGAGATCGACCCGCTGCTGCGTCGCCCGTCGCCCTTGCGCCGACACAGGTACGCTCAAAGGGAGCCCCGCCGCGAGCAGAAGGCCCAGGGCCGCTAACCGACGAATCATTTCGATCTCCTTTGCAACAGGCACTGGCATCCGCGCGCATTAGAGCGATTCAGGGTTCTCTGGCGACCGGGAAAATCGGGTCATATCAATGCTTCCCGCCTTCGGTCGACGAACGGCATCGCTGCACACCGTCCGAACAAGCGGATCCAAGGCCAGATCGGGAGCCGGCTCAAGCGCTGTCGCGTCGCGGCGCAACCGGCGCTATGCCTGCCGCTGCGATCAACAACAGGAAGGCCGCCATGCGCTCCAAGCCATTCGTCGTGACCGTCGCTGCGATTTTCGCGCTCGCGACCTTCAGTCGCACTTCTGCGTCGAACGCGTCTGCCGAGGCGGGCCGGAATGTCGCCGGGCCGGACGCTGTCTCCGTGCAGGCCAATGCCGGCAATGCCGCCTCGGGGAGCGGCCTGTGGGGCGTGGCGGAAGCCGAGGACGAAGCGTCGCATCGCGGCCTCGATTTCATCGCGTTCAACCGCACCGGCCGAACGGTCACGGCGCTCTCGGTCAGGCCGGACGAAGGGCCGCTCGATCCCGGGGTCGCGCCCGACCCGTGGAGCGCGAACGTCCTTGCGCAACGCGAGCTGCCGGACGGGCAGCGCGCGGCCGCGCATTATCAGGCCGATATCGAGCTGTGCCGCTGGCAGCTGCGCGCGACCTTCGCGAACCGGCAGACCCGCGACTATCCCAGCGTGAACCTGTGTGAGACGATCCGCGTGGATCTGCGCTGAAGCGGATGCAGACGGCATCGGTACCAGTGTGCTGATTACGCAACTCGGAACGATCGGTTATTGCGGTGCCAGTTTCCCAAACGCCTAGATCAACCCCATCGCCTTCAAACTCCGATGCCCTCCGCGCCGATGATCACATAATCATGCACCTGGATCTTCAGGTGCCGCGCCGCCTCGACCAGGTCCCGGGTCAGGCTGATGTCCTGCCGGCTCGGCGTCGGGTCGCCGCTCTGATGGTTGTGGAGGCTGCCAGCGACGATAGCCGCGACGGCATTAGAGTCCTGGATCGACCCCATCGCCTTCCAGATCCGTGCCCCTCGCCCAGATGATGCCATGCTGTCCGCTACTTCGAGAACCGGTAGATCGCGAAGACGCCCAGAAGAGACAAAGTTGTCGTGCCGAGCAGGACTGCCTGCATGCGCTGCGCAACCGGGGTGAAGACGAGGATCAGCGACAATGCGAGCAAGGCAGCCGCTTGCGTCGCCAGTGTCACGGCCAGCATGCGCTCGAGCGGCCGGATGAATGTCTGGGCACCGATCCAGAAGAACAGCAAGGTGGGCATTGCCAGCAACAGACCTGCGATGATCGTGACTGCCCGCACCATCCGTCCTCCTTCGTGGTCAGATAGCGGGCGCGCGATGCCGCTCCAACTTCCGATCGTTCATACGAAGGCGCGGCTTCCGGCTCATCCGCTCGGCCACTCAGGTGGCGTGGTGATGAGATTGAAGGTGGCAGCCCTCCAATCGATCCGGGGCTACCAGGTGCCAAGGCCAAGTCCGGCCGCGCGATATTCGGCGATCCGGCGCGCAGTGGCCGGCGACACGGTGGGCGGCAGCGCGTCCAGGGAAAACCAGGCCGCCTCCTCGATCTCCATCGGGTCGGCGACGCGCAGCGACGCGGCCGTGTCCGCTTCGAGCCGGACAACGAAGACCAGGATGTGATCGTCCTTCGATTGCCGGCGACTGTGATAGACGCCGAGCAGGCGTTCGACCTTGCCGTCGGCGACCGCAATCTCCTCCCTGAGCTCCCGCCGGAGGGCCGCCTCGCAGCTTTCGCCCTTCTTGACCCCGCCGCCGGGCAGATACCAGGCGGCGGTGTAGGTGTGCCGCACCAGCGCGATATGGCTGTTTGGGTCCAGGACGATCGCGCGCACGCCGAGCGTCCGGGGTCTGCGCACAAACCAGTAGAGGCGCGCCGCCTGCCCGATCAGACGATGGCGCAGCGCCATGGGCTCAGCAAACCTTTCCAGCCAGGCGTGGTTGCTCGACCTCGACGCCGTGGGCACAGAGTATCGGGGCCACGATAACTGATTGCTCGGCTTGGGGTTCAAGCCCGACAATGTGCATACCAGCCGCGCTCCCTTCCTAATCCCCCAATTGGCACAGGCCGGGGCCCAAGCCCAGCAAGACCTGGAGAGTAGGCGTAATGTCGCTGGAATGGGGGTAGTGAAGTCGACCGAGCCGGCCCGCGATCGGCACCCTGCGGCTGCCGCCGCCTAGATCAACCCCATCGCCTTCAAACTCCGATGCCCCTCCGCGCCAATGATCACATGATCATGCACCTGGATCTTCAGGTGCCGCGCCGCCTCGACCAGGTCCCGCGTCAGGCTGATGTCCTGCCGGCTCGGCGTCGGGTCACCGCTCGGATGGTTGTGGACGATGATGATCGCGGTGGCGTGGAGGTCGAGCGCGCGCTTCAGCACTTCGCGGATATGGACCGCGGATTCGTCGACCGATCCTTCCCACATCGGCTCGTTGGCGATCAGCATGTTCTTCGAATTGAGGAACAGCACACGCACCCGCTCGATCGCCTCGTGCGCCATGTCGACGCGCAGATAATCGAGCAGGGCCTGCCATGAGCCAAGCACCGGCTCCGCCTTTGCTCTGGCCTCGAGCATCCGGTTGGCCGCGGCATGGGCGATCTTCAGCGCCGCCGCCGCGCTCTCGCTGATCTTGCCGACGCTGGCGATCCGCTTTGGATCGGCGCTGAGCAGCCGCCCGAAGCCGCCGAATTCCTTGAGCAGCTTCTTGGCCAATGGCTTGGTGTCGCGGCGGGGGATGGCCAAGGCGAGGAGATATTCGACCAGCTCGTGATCGAGCAACGCGTCGGGCCCGCCCTCGAACAGGCGGGTCCGCAACCGGGCGCGGTGCCCCTTGCCGTCAGAGGACGCGTCGTCGCCCATCCCCGTGGATTAAGGCCGGCCATGGCGTTAGGCAAACCCCGACGACAGGGAACGGCGTGCGCAGGGACGGGTTGCAGCTAGGGTGGACGAGGCGGGCATAGAGACTAGGAAGCCTCGGCGCTGGCCCCGGCGGCTGGGCATCGGCGCGCTGGTCGCGTCGCTCCTGCTCGTGCTCGCTTTCACGATCGTCTGGCCGATGCGCTTCGACATCGCCCGCAACTTTATCGACGACGCGCTGGCCGAGCGCGGCGTCCGCGCCACCTATCAGGTGAGCCGGGTCGGTTTCGGCTCGCAGATCTTCGACAATCTGGTGATCGGCGATCCGCGCCGTCCGGACCTCATTGCGGACCATGTCGAGGTCCAGATCCTGTTCGGCTTCACCGGGCCCTCGGTCGGGCTGATCACGGCGCGCGGCGTGCGCATGAACGGTCGCATCGAGAACGGCCGGCTCAGGCTCGGCGAGCTCGACAAATTGCTCGGGCCGCCGACCGGTGAGCCCTTCCGCCTCCCCGACCAGCGCATCGACGTGCGCGATGCGGCGCTGACCCTGGCTACGCCGGCGGGCGAAATCGTTCTCGCCTTCGCCGGCCAAGGCAATCTCTCGAGCGGCTTCCGCGGCGGCCTTGCCCTGGTCGCGCGCGAGCTCAGGTTCGGCGATTGCGTGCTCAGCGGCGCGGTGGCGCGCCTCGCCCTGCGCATCCAAGATGCGCAGCCGCGCCTGCGCGGGCCGGCGGCTATGGCCCGCGCCGCCTGCGGTGGCTTCGTCGCCGAGCGGCCATTGTTCGCGCTCAATGCGGTGCTGGCGCCGGCCCTCGATCATTGGCGCGGCACCACCGCGACCCGCATCGCGTCGCTGCGCGGGGGCGGGCAGGGCCTCGATGCGCTGCGCGGCCATTTCAGCTTCGAGGGCGATGCCGCGCGCACCGCCGGAATTCTGGACATCGCGACCGGCGCCGCCACCGCCGATGCGGTCCACGCCGCCGAGATCAAGTTCGAAGGCGGTTATGCCGCCTCCATCCGGGCCGGTGAAATCGCACTGGAGGGCAAGATCGGCCTGCTCGGCCTGACCCATGATGGCGCCGAGCGCTGGGCCGCCTCATTGCGCGGCGCGCGCGGCAGCCCGCTCGGGCCGATCGGCGAGTCGCTTGCGGTCGCGCTCCGCAACGCCGGTCGTGGCGGCGCCGATGCGGTCGCGGACGTGGACCTGGTCCATCGCGGCGGCGCCGGCTTCGCCCGCTTCCGCCAGCTCAGCCTGGTCAGCCGCAGCGGCGCGCACCTGCTCAACAGCGACGGCAACGGCATTGCCTGGCATTGGCCCTCCGGCGCGCTTGCGCTCGACGGGGATTTCAAGCTCGCCGGCGGCGGCTTCCCGTCTTCCGAATTCCATCTCGCCCAGGCGGCGCCGGGCGGCCCAATCCAGGGCGTCGGCCGGATTGCGCCGATGGAGGCAGCTGGGTCGCGCCTCGCTCTGGGCCCGATCGCCTTCACCGCTGCGCCGGGCGGCCGCACCAGCTTTCGCACCACCGCTCTGGTCGACGGACCGTTCAGCGGCGGCCGCGTGACCGGCCTGTTCGTGCCGTTGAGCGGCCGCTTCGGCGGCGGCGGCTTCGCGCTTGGCGAGAGCTGCGTCGCCGCCGGCTTCCGCGCGCTCCAGCTCCAGTCGCTTGCCATCGGGCCGACCCGGCTTTCCCTCTGCCCGGTCGGCGGTTCCATGGTCGCCAATGGCCGGATCGGCGCCGAGCTGCGCGCGCCACGCCTTGCCGGGCGGCTTGGCGGCACGCCGATCGGCATCGCCGCCAGCCGCTTGCGCATCGATTCCCAGGGCTTGGCCGCAGCCCAGGTCGCGGTCCGGTTGGGCGCGGCCGATCGGGTCAGCCGGCTCGATGCCGCCAGCCTGGCCGGGCGTTTCGCGCGGGACGGGATGGCGGGGCGCTTCGCCGGCCTGTCCGGGCAGCTCGCCGGCGTGCCGCTGCTGATCGGCGAGGGCAGCGGCAATTGGCGCCTGCGCGGCGCCGCGCTCGCGCTCGACGGCCGCCTTGCCGTCGCCGACGCGCAGACGCCGCTCCGCTTCCGCCCGCTCGCCAGCGAGGACGTCCGGCTCACCCTGGCCGGCAATCGCATCCACGCCACCGGCACCTTGAGCCACCCCGCCAGCGGCACCCGCGTCGCGCTCGCCACCATCGATCACGATCTCGCCGGCGGCGTCGGCCACGCCATCCTCGACGTCCCCGGGCTTCGCTTCACCCGCGCCTTCCAGCCCGAGGCGCTGACGCCGCTCACCATCGGCATCGTCACCCTGGTCGACGGCAATGTCAGCGGCCAGGGCCGGATCGACTGGGATGCGCGGGGCGCGCGCAGCACCGGCGCCTTCGCCACCACCGGCATGAACCTCGCCGCGCCCTTCGGCCCGATCGAGGGCCTGTCGACCCGGGTCGCGTTCACCGATCTGCTCGGCCTGACCAGCGCGCCGGAGCAGGAGGCCAGCATCCGCGTGATCCGAAGCGGCATCGACGTTTATGACGGACTGGTCCGCTACCAGCTTCGTCCGGACTATCACGTCGCGGTCGAAAGCGCGCGCTGGCCGCTTGCCGGCGGCACTTTGTCGCTCGAGCCGGCGCTGCTCGATTTCAGCCGGGAATCGGTCAAATCGCTCACCTTCCGGGTCGAGGGGCTCGATGCGGCGCGCTTCATCCAGACGCTCGAGTTCAGCAACATCGCCGCCACCGGCACATTCGACGGAATCATCCCGATGCGCTTCGGCCAGGATGGCGGCCGGGTCGTCGGCGGACGGCTCGTCGCGCGCCAGGGCGGAGGCACCCTTTCCTATGTCGGCGAGCTCAGCGACCGCGATCTCGGGCCCTACGGCATCCTTGCCTTCGATGCGCTAAAGTCGCTGCGCTACAGCCGGCTCGAAATCAATCTCGACGGCGCGCTTGCCGGCGAGTTCCTCACCCGCATCGACATGGACGGCCTGGCCCGCAACACCGCCGGTCCGCGCCGCGCCGCGGGCAGAATGAGTGCGATCGTCGTCGGCCGCGTGCTGAACCAGCTCGCCCGCATCCCTTTCCATTTCAACATCCGCGTCCAGGGCCCGTTCCGCGCCCTCGTCGCCACCGGCCGCTCGTTCGAGGATCCGAGCGACCTGATCGGCGCCTCGCTGCCCGAGCTCCTCCGACGCCAACGCGGAACCCCACCTGAACCGGGCGTTCAGCCCCATGAAAGAGAGCCCCTGCCATGATGCAGCTCAACTTGACGAATGCGGTTCGCGGTGCGAGCCGGAAATGCATGGAGAGGATCGCACAGGCCTTGCTTCTCGTCTTCGCGACCGCCGGACTCGCCGGCTGCGTCAACGTCGCGGCGCCGGATCGGCCGATCGAGATCAATCTCAACATCACCATCCGCCAGGAGGTGGTGGTCCGGCTGCAGCAGGACGCGCAGCAGCTGATCCAGAACAACCCGGGAGTATTCTGATGAACCGCCGCACCAAATTGCTGATCGCCGCTTTGGTGGGGATTGCCGTGGTCGCCGGCCCGTCCGCTTATGCCCAGGCCGATACGGCCGGGCAGCTGCGCGCTTCCGGCCAGGCCGGCGAGCAAGCGGACGGCTATCTCGGCCTTGTCGGCACCGCGCCGGCGGACGTCCGCGCGCAGATGGAGCAGGTCAACATCCAGCGCCGTGCGGCCTACACGCAGCTCGCCGCGCAGCGCGGCGCGACGATCGAGGAGGTTGCCGCCGCCACCGCCTGCCAGCTCTTCGCCACCCGCGTCGGCCCCAACCAATATTACCGCCTCCCCGACGGCGTCTGGCGCCGCCGCAACGGCAACGAGCCGGTGCCGCGCCCGAGCCATTGCGGGTGAGCGCCTCTTCTTAATCCCCTCTCCCGCTCGCGGGAGAGGAAGGGGCCCATCGGAGCATAGCGGAGATGGGAAGGTGAGGGTCTTCTTCTTGTTCGCGGCATCTGCCAGGCAGAAGAAGTAACAAGACCCTCATCCTCCCCCCGCTGCGCGGCGGGCCCCTCCTTCTCCCGCGAGCGGGAGAAGGGAAAGCCCCAAGTCCCCGATGCCCCAACCCCAACCCCACCCATGCTGCACTGCGGCAGACATGTTGACTTGCCCCCGCCCGCTTCCTAAAGGAACCGCGCCTTGGCGGGTTCGTTCGCCGGCATGTCCCACGCCCTCGCACCGCGCTTTTCAACGTGCGGCCGCATAGGAAAGACGGCATGACGGAAGACGAGCCCTGGCAGGACCCGAAGTCTCCCCAGGATGCGCGGCTGGCCTCGCTCGACGAGCGGCTGGATCGGGCGCAGGCGGAAGAGGCGGCGCGGTCCTCCGGCAAGGCAGGGCCCGCATTGCCCAGGGGCCAGGCCCAGGGCATGCGGATCCTGTCGGTCCTGATCGCCTATCCGTTCGGCAGCGCGCTGGTCGGTTATGCGATCGATCGGATGGCCGGGACGCACGGGATTTGGGTGGCGATGCTGTTCGTTGGCTTCGGCCTCGCCATGTGGGAAGTTTGGAAACGTTCACAGGATCGCCCGCAATGACCGGGCCGAGGGAAGACTGAAAAGTGGCGGCGGAAAGCAGAATCGACCCGATGCACCAGTTCCAGATCAGCCCGCTTGCGGGCAATCTGGACGGCAGCCCCTTCGTCTTCACCAACAGCGCCTTCTGGATGCTGATCATCCTGGCGTTGATCTGGCTGTTCATGCTCGGCGGCATGAAGCGCCAGCTGGTGCCCGGCCGCTGGCAGGTCGCGGTCGAGGGCGTCACCGGGTTCATCACCTCGATGCTGGAGACCAATGTCGGGCCGCAGGGGCGCAAATATGTGCCCTGGGTGTTCACCATCTTCATGTTCATCCTGGTCGCCAATCTGCTCGGCATGATGCCGTTCGCCGTCCTGTCGCCACTGATCGGCGCCAGCGCGCAGCCCTTCACCGTCACCAGCCAGTTCACCGTCACCGGCGTGATGGCGATCATCAGCTTTTCGATCGTGCTGGTCGTCGGCTTCTGGAAGCACGGCTTCAAATTCTTCTCCCTGTTCATCCCGCACGGCACGCCGATCGTGCTGCTGCCCTTGATCTTCCTGATCGAATTGCTCTCGTTCATGGTGCGGCCGTTCAGCCTCGCGTTGCGGCTGTTCGTGGCGATGATCGCCGGCCATATCCTGGTCGAGGTGTTCGGCAGCTTCGTCGTTCAGGGGATCAACGCGGGCGGCGTGATGGGCCCGGCGATCAGCCTGCTCTCATTCGTCTTCATCGTCGGCGTGATGGCGCTCGAGATCCTGGTCTGCGCCATCCAGGCCTATGTCTTCGCATTGCTGACCTCGCTCTACATCAACGACGCGGTCAACCTTCACTAACATTTCAACAGCTTGTCTAAGGAGAATATCATGGACCTCGCATCCGCCCAAGTGATCGGCGCCGGCCTCGCGGCGATCGGCGTCGGCGCCGCCGCCATCGGCGTCGGCAACGTGTTCGGCTCGTTCCTCGAGAGCGCGATCCGCAATCCCGCGGCTGCCGACGGCCAGCAGGGCCGGCTGTTCATCGGCTTCGCCGCCGCCGAGCTGCTCGGCCTGATCGCCTTCGCCGTCGCGATGATCATCCTCTACGCCCGTTAAAGGGTGAAGCGGGCGGGGTTCTCTCCCTGCCGGTGACCAGAGGAAGACCATGCCTCAGATCAATCAGCTCGCGCTCGTCGCTTACTCGCAGTTCTTCTGGCTGCTGCTGGTGCTCGCCCTGATCTATTTCGGGATCGGCCACGCGATGCTGCCGAAGATCCAGTCGACCGTGGATGCGCGCGAGAAGCGCATCACCGACGATCTCGCCGCCGCCCAGGCGGCGCGGACCGGCGCCGACGAGACCGAGGCGGCCTATCGCGCCCGCATCGACGCCAGCCGCGCCGAGGCGATGCAGGTCGCCCAGGCGGCCAGGCAGGCGAGCGCGAAATCGACCGAGGAGCGGATGCACGCGGCCAATGCCGAGAGCGTCGCGAAGATCGCCGAGGCGGAGGCGCGCATCCGCGCCGACGCCGATTCGGCGCTCGCCGACATCGAGACGGTCGCGGCCGACGCGGTGCGGGACATGGTGCAGCGGCTGGCGGGCGTGTCCGTCACTCCGGGAGATGCGGCCCAGGCCGTCAAGGCGGCATTGACCCATGGCTGAACACAAGACCACGAGCCACACCGCGGAGCCCGCCCATCACGCCGAGCCGACCGCTCTCGGCTTCGGCGCCCCGGGCTGGATCGCCCTGGCGATGCTGGCGGTGTTCGCGATCCTGATCTGGAAGCGCGTGCCCTCGATCATCGGCGCCGCGCTCGACAAGAAGATCGCCGGTATCCGCGCCCAGCTCGACGAAGCCGCCCAGCTCCGCGCCGAAGCCGAGGCGCTCAAGGCCGAATATGAAGCCAAGGCCGCCCAGGCCGACGCCGAGGCCGCGACCATGCTGGAGCGCGCCCGCACCGAGGCGCAGGGCATCATCGCCCAGGCCGACGTGGATGCCGCCGCTTTGGTCGAGCGCCGCGCCCGCATGGCCGACGACAAGATCGCCGCCGCCGAGCGCGCCGCGCTCGAGGAGATCCGCGCCAAGGCCGTCACGGCAGCCGCCGCCGCCGCCGAATCCCTGATCCGCGACAAGCTCGACGCCGCGGCCGACAAGCCGATGGTCGACGCGACCATTGCGGGGCTGGGCAAGCGCTAGCTTTATCCTCTGCCTCTCAGGCGGGTGCTAACATGTTAGACGCTACGCCACGGAATTCAGGATTCCTTTTCAGGCCATAAGTCTGGATCGTTAAGGTCGAAGTCCTCGACGAAGCCGCCCCACACTGCCTCTCGCCAAAATTCCTTCGACAGCTCTTGTGCTGACGCGAACATGGTCGCGCCCGGATACTCCGCGTCACCGGGGGGCGTGCCCCAGGTCAGGTGAACTATTGCAAAGCGGCAGTTAGTTGCCTCGCCCGGCAGGTGAACCACGATGTCATCACTGCAATCGCTGCGTCCGATCACCTTGACCTGCTTACCCCACAGCGGATGGAGGCGCGAAAGCTCCCGCTTAAACTGTCGTTGCAGGGCTTCTTTCTCGTCCTCCGCTTTGAGCGTGCGAAACGGTTCGCGCCATTAGACTTCGTCTTCCATCGATCTCGTCTTTCATCATGTGCGGGCCTAGCGCTCCGCAGGCCGCGGCAAATCATATTTGACCGCGTGGCTTGGTATCGGCGTCGTCATGATTACCAGGCCACTGAGGATCCCGAGCGCGCCCCAGACAAATCGCCGCTGCCGAAGATCCACGATGCCGCGAATGACACAAAAGACGGCAACGGCAATGCTTGCGTAAATCCACCCATTCGCGAAAATCCAGGCACTCACCCCAGCCCCTCCACCTTGCGCAGCTTCGCCGGCGCCCTTTTCGCCCACGCCCAGTCCAGCGTCCGTTCCAGCCATTCGTCCGAGACCATGCTCAACGTCATCAGCGTCGATCCGCCACGGCCCCAGGCGCCGGCCGCGGGCCTGAACGCCTCAGGCTCCGCTTCCATCGCAAGCGCCTGCTGCTCCGGATGAAGCGCCACCATGCCGGTGTCGGACCCGGGCGCATGCAGGGTCGCGAAGATCCTGCCGCCGACGCGGAAATCCGGGTGGCCCATATGCGCCTTCTCCTCGGCGCCGGGGAAGGAGAGGGCGATCCGCCGGAAATCCTCGCGCGTGGCCATCGGTCCGAGACTATCACGGTGGCGGTTGCGCGATCCATTCCCTAAATCCCTCGCGTGACCGAAAAGCCCGACTCCCCCGACCGCTTCAACGAGGACAAGGCGACCTATTCGCTGCGCGGCGCCGGCGCGCCCGATCTCGAGGCGGGCGTCGCGGCGATCCGGGCGGTGGTGAAGACGCTGCCGGTCCGGCCGGGCGTTTACCGCATGCTCGATGCGCGCGGCGACGTGCTCTATGTCGGCAAGGCGCGGGCGCTGAAGAACCGGGTGACCCAATATACCCAGGTGACCCGGCAGACGAAGCGGCTGCTGCGCATGATCGCGCAAACCCGCTCGATGCAGATCGTCACCACCAACAACGAGGCGGAAGCGCTTCTGCTCGAGGCGCAGCTCATCAAGCGCTACCGGCCGCCCTACAACGTGCTGCTGCGCGACGACAAAAGCTTCCCCTTCATCCTGCTGCGCGAGGATCATTTGTTCCCGCGGGTCCAGCTCCATCGCGGCGCGCGGCGCTTCAAGGGCCAGTATTACGGGCCGTTCGCCAGCGCCGGGTCGGTGCGCAACACGCTCAACTCGCTGCAGAAGCTGTTTCTGCTGCGCAGCTGCACCGACAGCTTCTTCGCCAACCGGACGCGGCCCTGCCTGCTCCACCAGATCCGCCGCTGCAGCGCGCCCTGCGTCGGCCGGATCGACGAGGCCGGCTATGCCGAGCTGGTCCGCGACGCCAAGGATTTCCTCGGCGGCAAATCGACCAAGATCCAGCAGAAGCTGCAGGCTCTGATGACCGATGCCTCGGATGCGATGAACTTCGAGCTGGCCGCGGTGTATCGCGACCGGCTGCGCGCGCTCACCTACGTCCAGGGCAGCCAGGCGATCCATGCCGAGCGGCTCGGCGACGCCGACCTGTTCGCCCTGGCGAACAAGAGCGGGACGATGTGCATCCAGGCCTTCTTCATCCGCGGCGGCCAGAATTGGGGCCACCGCTCCTTCTTCCCGGCCCACACCAGCGAGGTCCCCGAGGACGAGGTGCTGCAAAGCTTTCTGGTCCAGTTCTACGAGGAGGTGCCGGCGCCGAAGCTGATCCTCGTCGACCGCGTGCTGCCTGAGGCCGACCTGCTCTGCGAAGCCTTTTCCGCTCGCGCCGAGCGCAAGGTGTCACTGAAGACCCCGCAGCGCGGCGAGCAGGCGCGGATGATCCGCCAGGCCGCGCGCAACGCCGAGGAGGAGCTCGACCGCCGCCTCGCCGAGACGTCGACCCAGGCGCGCAATCTGCGCGAAATCGCCGATGCGTTCGAGCTGGCCGAGCCGCCGCAGCGGATCGAGGTCTATGACAACAGCCATGTCATGGGCACCAATGCGGTCGGCGCGATGATCGTCGCCGGCCCGGAAGGCTTCCGCAAGAACCAGTATCGCAAGTTCAACATCAAGCGGCCCGAGACGGCGCCGGGCGACGATTTCGCAATGATGCGCGAGGTGCTCGGCCGCCGCTTCGCACGGCTCGAGAAGGAGGATCCGGACCGTTCGAAGGGCGATTGGCCGGACCTCCTCCTGATCGACGGCGGCAAGGGGCAGCTTTCGGCGGTGTGCGAGGTGCTTGAGGATGCCGGCGTCCACGACGTGCCGGTGGTCGCGGTCTCCAAGGGGCCGGACCGCAATGCCGGCCGCGAGGTCTTCCACCTGCCGGGAGGGCGCGAGATCACCTTTCCGATGAACGCGCCTGTGCTCTTCTACCTCCAGCGCCTGCGCGACGAAGCCCACCGCTTCGCCATCGGCGCCCACCGCCAGAAGCGCGCCAAGGCCTTCACCGGCTCCACCCTCGACGACGTCCCCGGCATCGGCCCGGGCCGCAAGCGCGCCTTGCTGATGCATTTCGGCACGGCGCGGGCGGTCAGGAATGCGGCGCTGGAGGATATCGAGAAGGTGCCCGGAATCTCCGGCACGACAGCGCGCGGCATCTACGATTATTTCCACCCTGGGGGGTGAGCCTCGTCATTCCAGCGAAGGCTGGAATCTCACTTCTTCATTGCACCGGCGTCGGCAAAGGCAAAGAGATTCCAGCTTGCGCTGGAATGACGGGCCGGGGTTAGCGCCCCACTGCCGTCCGCGCCTTCCTGATCGCCCGATAGGCATAGGCCTTGGCCCGGTTCGGCTGCGGGAACGGCGCCGGCGAGGCCGGCTCCACGCCCCATTTGCGCAGCAGATGGTTCATGCCGCGCACGTCGGCTTCCTCATAGACCCAGGAGGATTTCCAGGTGATCGAGAAGCTGATCGAAGGCTCGGCCCCGTTCTTCACCCAGTGCGGCCACATCAACGGCACGTGGACCGCGTCGCCCGGGACCATGTCGAACGCCCGGCCGCGCGCCGCATAATCGTCATTCCACGGCACGTTGCGGTGGCCGCCGACATGATAGGCTTCGTGCTTCTGCGGCGGCACCACCGATTCGTCTCCCTCGACGATCATCATCGTCTTGCTGCCCCGAATCTGGAGCAGCACATTATGCTCGGGATCGAGGTGGAACGGAGTCACGGCGCCCGGGGACGAGACGAAGATGAAGCCGACCTTGTTCAGCATCTCGCCCGACACCGGCTCGATCACGCCGGCCAGCTCGCCGAGCGCTTCCTCGAGCAGTGCCTTGTAGGCCGGATCCTGATCGACATGCTTCAGCACCATCCAGCTGTTGCATTCCTCGATGCCGCGAATCGTGTCCTCGACCGAGAGGCCGGTGTGGCTCACCTCCTCAGGATCGACGCCGTAGGGCAAGTCGCCGGCATTATATTCGACGCTGCTGCGGGGCAGGCGCTTGCCGAGCTCGACCAGCGATTCCAGCGTCAGCAGGGGATGGCCCGTCAGCTTGTGCGAAAGCCTGCCGGGCTTTTCCGGATAATAGGAACGCAGGCGATCAAGATCGGCCTCGCTGAAGATGGACATGCACGACTCCGTTTCGAAACACGGCGATCCATAAGGAAAAGTCCTCGCCAATCGGTTACCAAGGCGCGTGCATCTCGAAACCCAGGCGATCATCTGCGCGGTCCGCAGCCATGGCGAGCATGGCGCGATCGTCCGCGCGCTGACCCCGGGCGAGGGCATCCAGCCCGGCTATGTCCGCGGCGGCAAGTCGCGGCGCCTGCGGCCGGTGCTCGTGCCCGGCAATCTGGTCGAGGCGGATTACCGGTCGCGGACCGAGGACCAGCTCGCCCATCTCACCGTCGAACTGGTCCATAGCCGCGCCTTCCTCCTTTCCGAGCCGCTCGCCTCGGCCGGCATCGAATGGGCGACCGCGCTCACCGCCGCCGCCCTGCCCGAGGGCCAGCCCTATCCGCGCCTGTTCGAAGGGCTCGACGGCGTGCTGACCGCAATCGAGGCGGCGCCGAGCGCGCGGGGCTGGGCGGCGGCTTTGGTCCGCTACGAATTGCTGCTGCTCGCCGAGCTTGGCTTCGGCCTGGACGAGGAGGAGTTCCGGGCCTTTCCGGCCGCGACTCGCGAGGGCCTGCGAATCACCGGCGATCGCCTCGCCCGCGACGTGCTGACCGACCGCCAGGCCGAGGTGCTCGCCGCGCGAGAACGTCTAGTCGAGCGCCTGAAGCGCATGGGCTCATGATCGCGCGGCTGGCGAAGTTCCGGGAGGAGTTGACCTAGGAGGGCGGGCGTAGGAGGAAGCGGGCGTGAAAGAACTTTTTCCCCACGCCAGCACCACCCGCGACATCACCGTCCGGGTCTCGGTGAGCTTCCTTCCCGAGCAATCGGAGCCGGGCAAGGGCCGCTGGTTCTGGGCCTATCATGTCCGCGTCGAGAATGGCGGCCGCCAGGCCGTGCAACTGGTCAGCCGCGAATGGGTCATCTCGGACGGGCGCGGCGCCCGCCACGAGGTGCGCGGCGAAGGGGTGGTTGGAGAACAGCCGGTGCTCGAGCCGGGCCGTTCGTTCGACTATGTCTCGGGCTGCCCGCTCACCACGCCGACGGGGGCGATGGAGGGCCGCTACTTCATGGTTGCCGCCGATGGCTCCAGCTTCCCGGTCGACATCCCGCGCTTTCCCCTGATCGCGCCGGCGGTAGCCAGCTGAGAGGGCTCAGGCGAAGGTCGAGGCCATCGAAAGGCCGCGCGCGCGTTCGTTCGCCTTGCGCACCATGCCGGGGATCAGGAAGCCGTCGACGAGGATCCAGATGCCGGCGACCGGAACGAACAACAGCCCGGCCGGCGATTTGCTGAGCAGCAGGGCGTAGCCGATCGGCGCCAGCAGCAGCTGGATGATCCCCGAGACTTGAAAACCGAGATAGAATCGATGCGCCGAAAAGCCGCCCAGGAAGAACCAGAGCAGATAGGCCGTGCCCATCGTCTTGAGCGCGACATAAGGCCGCTCGCTCAAGGCCGGCCTGGAAAGGCCGACCGCCGTGTCGCGGCCGTGACGATCGTCCGCCGGGGCGGATTGGGCGCGCGCCCGCTCCGCGGCGAGGAAGGCCGCGCGGCGGGCGGCCAGATCGGCGTCGGGACCGGCGCCCTTGCGCCCGAAGGTGGCGCCGCTCATCGCGGGCCCGATCCGGCATGGAGATGCCGCAGGCGGATGCCGTCGGCCAGGTAACAGAGCCAGCTCAGGGCCAGCCCGGCAAAGGCCTCGTAATATTGGAAGATGGCCACGGCGCCGACGCAGCCGACGAAGAGCAGGGCCTGGATCGCGCCGGTGATCGGCCGGCGCAGGTAGAAACGGTGGCCGCCGCCCAGGCCGAGGAAGAACCATAGGAGGTAGGCCGTCCGCAACGACCGGTCGGTCGGAACCAGCACGGACTCGGCCTTGAGCGACGCCACTGCCTCTTCGGTCTTCGCGGTCGGCAGGACGGCGTGCTCGCCCCGCGGGTTGTCGCGGGCGCGCTCCTTGGCAAGGAAAGCGGCCCGCCGGGCTTCCGAATCCTCGCCGGGATCGATGCCGTCGCGAATCGGCTGGAACGCGCGCGGCTGCTGGCCCGCGACGAGGTTCGCGCGCCGCGGCGCCAGGGCGCCGCCCGCCACGTTCTTTCGCCCGAAACCGGAGGCAGTCATCCGTCAGCTCCCAAGAAGAAAGGCGGAAGCTAATGCGAGAGGGCAAAAATCCGGTTAATTCCCGGACCTGTCACCAGCAGGCATCTTCACAGGCGACCCGGCGCGTGCCAACGACAAAGGACAATCGAGACGGTCGGCGGTCCAGCCGGCTCACTGTCTCGCCATCTGTACTGCCCGCGCGATCAGGCCGACGAAGCGCTGTTCCTCGAGCGGCGCGTCCGGATTGTTCCAGCTCCCGGTGATCACCTGCCAGGCGCCGGCGCGGTTGCGCACCAGCCAGGTGAGATTGAGCACGCCCGCCTCCGATCCGCCCTTGAACCCGACATAGGCAAGCTCGCCGCGAAGCTGCGGCCCGACCCCGGAATTGATGGCGAGGATCGCCCTGGTCGTCTCATCGCCATTGCGCCGAAGCCAGTCCATCACCCGGACCATGTCGGCGGCCGACGCATGCCATTCCACGTCGAGGTGGAGCGGGTTGCCGGTGAAGCGGGCGATGTCGATCCGGGCGGCGTCGATATTCGCATAGTCCGTCGCCAGCATGCGCCGGCGCCCGGCCTCGTCGGCCTGCTGCCAGAGGTTCAGGGAAGGGGCGGGGGCAGTCTTGATCGCCGCCATTTCCAGCGTCGAGAGCAACGGCCGGTTGAGCGCTTCATTGCTGACGCCGATCGTCGTCATCATGCGCTCGACATTCTCGCGCCCCAGCGTGTGGAGCAGCATGTCCGTGGCCGTGTTGTCGCTCACCGAGATCATCAAGGCGGCGAGCGTGTGCAGGGTGACCGGCGATCCCTGGGGCCAGGTCTGCAGCGTGCCCGATGGAATCGAGCGGCGATCGAGCGAGACGACGTCGCCCCAGTGGCGCTGGCCGGCACCGATCTGGCGATTCAGCTCGGCAAGGATGAAGAGCTTGAACGCCGACCCGATCGCCAGCGGCTGTTCGGGCTCGAGCGTGGCAAGCATCGCCGGTGCGCCGTCGCCGAGCCGGGCGATGGCGACGCTGGTCCGGCCCGGCAGGGCGCGGATCTCGGCGATGATGGCGGCGAGGCTGTCGGCGCGCATGTCGGCGCCGGTGATGAGCAGGCCGGCGATCCGGTTCGGCGCCTGCGGCTCGACCACGATCTGGATGTGCAGGGTCGCCCGCTCCAGCGCGACGTGCATCACGCCCGACTGGGGAGAGCCGGCATCGAGCCGTTCGAGCCCGCGGACCGCGCCATATTGCGCGAGGACCTGCTGCCCGATGGCGCGGATCTGCGCCGGCGGGACCTGGGCGAGGAAGGCGGGCGTGAACATCGCAATTGGATCGCCCTGGCCGCGGAGCAGGCCGACGACCTGATCGGTGCGGCTGCGCAATGCGGCGCTCGCCTCCTGCTGCGCCCGCGCCGGACCGCACAGGCCGAGGCAGATCAGCAGGGCGAAGATCAGACGTTTCATGATTGCCCGCTTTCCCGGCTGCGCGGGCGCAACCGGCGCCCTCTTATAGTGTTGTAGCCTGTACATCTGATTTTGGGAGAGATTCATGCCGGTATCCAACACCAGCCTCGTCGAGCGGATCGCACGGGTCATCGCCGGCCGGATGATCAGCGCCAATGCGGAGGGCGGCCACACGTCCGCCGGCTCGCTCGTCGATTCGGTGTGGCGCGACTATCGCGACGACGCTTTGTCTATACTCCGCACGCTGCGCGAACCCGACGCTGTGATGGCCGACCTCGGCGATGTCGACACCTGGGAGCGCATGGTCGAGGCCGCGATCGTTCAAGCGGAGGCGGAGACAGCTTCGTAGCGCGCCTGGCCAGACTCCCCCATCCAGTGTGGGGGAGGGCAGGTCACCAAAGGATTCGCCACACCCGCCAGAGGGCATAGGCCGAGGGCGCGGCGATGACGATCCCGGCCACCACATCGAACGTGCGGATCGGCCGGACCTGTGCGCCGCGTTCGCGCGCCCGCACGTCCATGAAGGTGATCAGCAGGATCGAGAGACCACACAACAGGGTCAGGGCGAGCAGGGCCGCATAAGGATAGAGAAGGGCGTCGGCCCAGCTGCCGAAAGCGACCGACACCAGCAAGGCCGCCAGTCCGAACACGAAGCCGGCCCCGGTCGCGCGCTGGATCGTCCAGCGGTCGCGGAGCCGCTTCGGCGGCGGCGGCGGGCGGCGCCTATGCGTCAATCGCTTCCTCGTCCAGTTCGGCCGCATGGGCCTGGATGAAGTGGAACCGGTGCTCCGGGTTACGTCCCATCAGCCGCTCGACCAGGTCGCGGACCAGGAATCTTTCCTCGGGATCCTTGGGCAAGGTGATCTTGATCATCGACCGCGTCTTCGGGTCCATCGTGGTTTCGCGCAGCTGCATCGGGTTCATCTCGCCGAGGCCCTTGAACCGGGAGACCTCGACCTTCTTGCCCTTGAACGTCGAACCTTCCAGCCTGGTCCGATCCGCATCGTCGCGCGCATAGGCGATCGTCCCGCCAGCGGCGAGCCGGTAGAGCGGCGGCTGGGCGAGATAGAGGAAGCCTTGCCGAACCAGCTCGGGCATTTCCTGGAAGAAGAAGGTCATCAGGAGGGTCGCGATATGGGCGCCGTCGACGTCGGCGTCGGTCATGATCACGATGCGTTCGTAACGCAGGTCTTCCGGATTGCACTTGTCGCGCACGCCGCAGCCGAGCGCCTGAATCAGATCGGCGATCTCCTGGTTGGCCCGGATCTTGTCGGCGGTGGCGGAGGCGACGTTGAGGATCTTGCCGCGGATCGGCAGGATCGCCTGGGTCTTGCGGTCGCGGGCCTGCTTGGCCGAGCCGCCGGCGCTGTCGCCCTCGACGATGAAAAGCTCCGTGCCGGCCGGCGCGTCATTGGCGCAATCGGTGAGCTTGCCGGGCAGCCGCAGCTTGCGCGACGAGGTCGCGGTCTTGCGCTTGATCTCGCGCTCGGCCCGGCGCTGGAGCCGCTCGTCCATCCGTTCGAGGACGAAGCCGAGCAGGGCCCGGCCGCGGTCCATATGGTCGGCGAGATAATGGTCGAAATGGTCGCGCACCGCATTCTCGACCAGCCGGGCGGCGTCGGGCGATGTCAGCCGGTCCTTGGTCTGGCTCTGGAACTGGGGGTCGCGGATGAAGACCGAGAGCATGATCTCGGCCCCGTTCAGCACGTCCTCGGCCTGGATGTCCTTGGCCTTCTTCTGGCCGGTCAGCTCGGCGAAGGCGCGGATGCCGCGCGTCAGCGCGGTGCGCAGGCCCTGTTCGTGGGTGCCGCCATCCGGGGTCGGGATGGTGTTGCAATAATAAGAGGCGCTGCCTTCGCCCCAGACCGGCCAGGCCACCGCCCATTCGACCGAGCCCTGCTTGTTGGGGAAATCCTGCCGGCCGGTGAAGGGGATGTTGGTCGCCGTTTCGCGCTCGCCGATCTGTTCCTTCAAATGATCGGCAAGGCCGCCCGGAAACTGGAAGACGGCCTCGGCCGGGGTTTCATCGCTGATGAGATCGGGATCGCAGCGCCAGCGTATCTCGACGCCGGCGAACAGATAGGCCTTGGAGCGCGCCAGCCGATAGAGGCGCGCCGGCTTGAACTTCACGTCCTCGCCGAAAATCTGGGGATCGGGGGTGAAGGCGATGGTGGTGCCGCGCCTGTTCTGGGTCGCGCCGATTTCGACCAGCTTCGAGGTGGCGACGCCGCGCGCGAAGGTCTGGCGGTAGACGACCTTGTTGAGCGCCACTTCGACGATGGTCTCGCTCGACAGCGCGTTGACCACGGAAACGCCGACGCCGTGCAGGCCGCCCGCCGTTTCATAGGATTTGTCGGAGAATTTGCCGCCCGAATGGAGCGTGGTCATGATGATCTCGAGCGCGGACTTGCCCGGAAATTTGGGATGTTCGTCGACCGGGATGCCGCGGCCATTGTCGGTTATGGTCAGCCGCCCGCCGGCTTCGAGCGTGACCTCGATGCGGTTGGCGTGGCCCGCCACCGCTTCGTCCATGCTGTTGTCTATGACCTCGGCGGCGAGATGGTGGAGCGCGCGCTCGTCGACGCCGCCGACATACATGCCCGGCCGCCGCCGCACCGGCTCCAGCCCTTCGAGCACCTCGATCGAGCTTGCGTCATAATCACCGGGCCCGCGCGGCGGAGGCGCGGCACCGAACAAATCATCGTCAGACATGGAGGGGCTATAGAGGCTGCGGAATCCCGATGCCAAGCGGATTGGGCCTCGGGCGCCGGCCCGCGCGATTTGCTAGGACCGCCACGGCTCCGCCGGATCGCGAAACGATCCGGCGGAGGCCATGCGCCGCAGCCTCAGCTGCTGTAATACATGTCGTATTCGACGGGGCTCGGCGTGGTCTCCCAGCGCAGCTGCTCTTCCCACTTGAGCTCGATATAGGCGTCGAGCTGGTCGTTGCTGAACACGTCGCCCTTGGTCAGGAAGTCGCGGTCGGCGTCGAGCGCGAGCAGGGCTTCGCGCAGCGAGCCGCAGACGGTCGGCACCTCGGCGAGCTCCTGCGGCGGCAGGTCGTAGAGATTCTTGTCGATCGGATCGCCCGGGTGGATCCGGTTCTGGATGCCGTCGAGGCCGGCCATCAGCAGTGCCGAATAAGCCAGATACGGATTGGCGAGCGGATCGGGGAAGCGGAACTCGACCCGCTTCGCCTTCTCGCCGGTGCCGTAGGGGATGCGGCAGGAGGCGGAGCGGTTGCGGCTCGAATAAGCAAGCAGCACCGGGGCTTCGTAGCCCGGGACCAGGCGCTTGTAGCTATTGGTGGTCGGGTTGGTGATCGCGTTGAGCGCGCGGGCATGCTTGATCACGCCGCCGATGAAATAGAGGCACATTTCCGAAAGGCCGGCATAGCCATTGCCGGCGAAGAGCGGCTTGCCGCCCTTCCAGATCGAGATGTGGGTGTGCATCCCCGATCCGTTGTCGGTCTTGATCGGCTTGGGCATGAAGGTGACGGACTTGCCGTAATTGTTGGCGACCATGTGGCAGACATATTTGTAGATCTGCATGCGGTCGGCAGTGGTGGTCAGCTCGCCGAAGGTGAGGCCGAGCTCATGCTGGGCGGCGCCGACCTCGTGATGGTGCTTGTCCATCGGCAGGCCCATTTCGAGCATGGTCGAGACCATCTCGGCGCGGATGTCCTGGGCCGAATCGACCGGAGCGACCGGGAAATAGCCGCCCTTGGCGCGCGGCCGGTGGCCGAGATTGCCATTCTCATATTTGGTCGAGGTGTTGGTCGGCAGCTCGATATCGTCGATCGAGAAGCCCGATCCCGCATAGCCGTCCTCGAAGCGGACGTCGTCGAACATGAAGAATTCGGCTTCCGGGCCGACATAGACGGTGTCGCCGATGCCGGTCGCCTTGAGATAGGCCTCGGCGCGCTTGGCGGTCGAGCGCGGGTCGCGGGCATAAAGCTCGCCCGTGCCGGGATCGACGATGTCGCAGAACAATATGCCCATCGGCGTCGCGCTGAACGGATCGATATACCAGGCGTCGAGATCGGGCTTGAGGATCATGTCCGATTCGTTGATCGCCTTCCAGCCGGCGATCGAGCTGCCGTCGAACATCAGGCCGTCGGTGAGCTCGTCCTCGGTGAGCACGCCCGCGCACATGCTGAGATGCTGCCATTTGCCCTTGGGATCGGTGAATCGAAGGTCGACCCATTCGATTTCGCCGTCCTTGATCGCCTTCAGAATCTTGCCTGCATCGTTCGCCATGTGACCTTGCCCTTATCCCGAATCGTGGATCCATTTACCGCGCGCGCAAAGAATCGCCGCACTGCACAATTTTCTTCATCGCCATGGCCGCACCGCCCGTCCAGCGCCGCGTGAATATTTCACACAAGGCCGCCCCGTTCAAAACGGCCGCCGCTGCGCAGCAACCAGCATCCGGAGCAGCATCGCCACCGGCCGTGGCACGCCGACCTTGCCGTCCAGCCACAGGCTCACCGTCGACCGGTTGACGCCGATCGCGGCGGCTATCTCGGTCTGCGTCTCATGGCCCAGGCTGCGCATCGCTGCGCGCAATTCCTGGGGGGACATCGAGGCCAGGCGCGGGTCGTCCATGTTCGGCCTATATGGCGTCCGACCCTCTCTCGCCCGTGCGGATGCGCAGCGCCTCCTCCACCGCCGAGACGAAGATCTTGCCGTCGCCGATCCGGCCCGTGCGCGCGGCATTGGCGATCGCCTCGACGACGCGGTCGGCCAGGCCGTCCTCGACGACCACTTCCAGACGCACCTTGGGCAGGAAATCGACGACATATTCGGCGCCGCGATATAGCTCGGTATGGCCCTTCTGGCGGCCGAAGCCCTTCGCCTCGGTGACCGTGATTCCCGACACGCCGACCTCGTGAAGCGCTTCCTTCACCTCGTCGAGCTTGAACGGCTTGATGATGGCTTCGATCTTCTTCACGTCAACTCTCCGTCTGCTGCGATGCACAATAACCGGTGGTTGCCGACTGGCAAGTACGGGGCCATGTATCGCTTTGCGCGCTTGCGGACCGGGCTATAGCGCTCCTTCCATCCGCGCAACGCTGGGGCCCCTTATGACCTATTTACCGCCGGTCGAGGAACAAAGATTCCTGCTTCGCCACGTGGTCGGGATGGAGGAGCTTGCCGGGCACGGCGTGTTCGCCGAGGCGACCGCTGATCTGGTCGACGCCATCCTCGAGGGCGCGGGCCAGTTCGCGGCAGGGGAGTTCGCGCCGCTGAACAAGGTCGGCGACGAGGTCGGCGCCATATGGTCGCCCGACGGCGTGACCTTGCCGCCCGGATTCAAGCAGGCCTATCGCGCCTATGTCGAGGGCGGCTGGGGGACGCTGGCGGGGCCTACGGATTTCGGCGGGCAGGGCCTGCCGCTGACCCTGGCCTGCGTGGTGATGGAGGATCTCGGCTCCGCGAACATGGGCTTCTCCCTATGCATGATGCTGACCCCGGCCGCGGTCGAGGCGCTGAAGCATCATGGCTCGGCGGAACTGCAGCAGGCCTGGTTGCCGAAGCTGATCACCGGGGAATGGACCGGGACGATGAACCTCACCGAATCGCAGGCCGGATCGGACGTCGGCGCGCTGAAGACCAAAGCGGTGCCGGAAGGCGATGGCAGCTACAGGATCACCGGGCAGAAGATCTTCATCACCTTTGGTGAGCACGATTTGGCCGACAACATCGTCCATCTCGTCCTCGCCCGCCTGCCCGATGCGCCGCAGGGCACGCGCGGCATCTCCTTGTTCCTGGTGCCGAAGATCCTGGCGGACGGGAGCCGCAACGACCTGCGCTGCGTGTCGATCGAGCACAAGCTCGGCATCCACGCTTCGCCGACCTGCGTCATGGCCTATGGCGACGAGGGCGGGGCGACCGGCTGGCTGATCGGCGAGGAGAACAAGGGCATGGCGGCGATGTTCACGATGATGAACAATGCCCGCCTCAATGTCGGCCTGCAGGGCGTCTCGATCGCCGAGCGGGCGACGCAGCAGGCGGTCGCCTATGCGCGCGAGCGTGTGCAGGGCAGCCGCGAGGGCCGGCCGGCGCGGATCATCGAATTTCCGGACGTGCGTCGGATGCTGCTGAGAATGAAGGCGCTCACGCATGCCGCGCGGGCGCTCACTTATTATTGCGCGGGCCAGACCGATCGGGCCGGGCTCGGCGACGGCGCGGCACGGGCGCGCGCGGACCTGCTGACGCCACTGGTCAAGGCCTATGGCACCGACGTCGGCGTCGAGGTGACCAGCCTCGGCGTCCAGGTCCATGGCGGCATGGGCTATATCGAGGAGACCGGCGCCGCCCAGCATTATCGCGACGCCCGCATTTCGCCGATCTACGAAGGCACCAACGGTATCCAGGCGGCCGATCTGGTCGGGCGCAAGATCGGGCTGGAAGGCGGCGCGGTGCTCGAGGCGCTGCTCGCCGAGATCCGCGCCGAAGCCGGGGCGGGGACGCCGCTTGCCGCGCTCGCCGATAGCTGCGCGGCGGTCGGCAGGCAGCTCCTGACGGCGGAGGCGGACGATCGGCTGGCCGCTTCCTATCCCTTCCTCACCATGTTGTCGGTCGCCGTGGCCGGCTGGCTGATCAGGCGCCAGCTTGCCGTGCTGGATGGCTATGACGGAGACCCTGATTTCCGCGCGATGAAGCAGGCGGCTTCAACCTTCTATCTCGATCAGATCGTCCCCGAGGTGGCGGGGCTGCAGGCGGCGGCAATGGCGACATCGGCGATCCTCTATGAGGCCCCGGAGGAGGCGTTCGCCGCCTGACCTATCCGCGCCTCCCCGGATTTTGGTAACGCTCGTTCAATGAGCGCCGATTCCCCGGTTGGTCCTGAGCAGAAGCTGCGCCGCGGCAGCTTTCGGCTCGGCGCGTTCCTGGTCGAGCCGCAGCGCAACTGCGTCACCGGGCCGAGCGGGACCGCAAGCCTCCAGCCCAAGGTCATGGACGTGTTGTGCGCGTTGGTGGAACGGCAAGGCGAGGTGTTGTCGCGTGGCGACCTGATCGACCGGGTCTGGGGGGTCGAGCATGGGGCCGATGAAAGCCTGACCCAGGCCATCTCCCAGCTGCGCAAGGTGTTTGGCGATACCCGCGCGGAGCCGCGCGCGATCGAAACGATCGCCAAGCGGGGCTATCGGCTGATCGAGCCGGTGGCGCCGGCCGACCCCCCGCGCCGCGAAAATGCAACGCGCCCGCGCGGCATCGGCTTCGCGCTGATCGGCCTGGTGCTGCTTGTCGCCGCCTTCTCGATCTGGCTGGCGCTGCCGTTCGAACCCGCGCCGGCGCCGGCGCCGGCGCGGGCCGCGCGCACCGGCATCGTGCTGATCGTTCGTCCTTTCGCCAGTGCTGCCGGCGCGCCGCCGAGCGCCGGCCTGGCCGAGCAATTGAGCGCGGCAATCTCGCGCAGCCCGCTGATTCGCGCGCGGGCGGAGGGCGCCGCCGGAACGGCGGATGAGCCGCACGCCATGCGCTACGCGCTGCGCGGCGACATCCGCCGGGTCGGCGAGCGTCTCCGCGTCAACGTCCAGCTCGTCGATGCTGCCAGCGGGGATACGATCTGGGGCGAAGCCTATGAGCGGCCCTTCGATGATCAATTCTCGGCGCGCGATTCGCTGGTCGCATCGATCAGCAGGGAAACGCAGCTGCCGTTGCTGCGCGCGGTCAAGGAAGGTCTGATGCGGCGCCCGGTCCTGGCGCTGGAGCCATGGCAGCTGATCCTGCTCGTCACCTGGGTGCCGGGCGACGAGGGCAGGCCGCCTGGTCCGCCCTCCGAGGAAAGCTACTGGCTGCAGCGCCGCGCGCTTGCGCTGGATTCCGATTTCGCGCCGGCGCACGCCTTGTTCGCCGAGCTCGCCGCTTATCATACCCTGTTCCATCCGCCCGCGGACACGCCGGGGGCACGGGCGCGGGCGCGCGCTCATGCGGCGCGGGCGGTGGAGCTGGCTCCCTATGATGCCGAAGTGCTTTACCAGGTCGCGCTCTATCACCGGTTCAGCGGCGACCGGGAGCGGGCAGCGGCGATGCTCGAGCGCGTGCTCGATCTCCAGCCCAACCACCCCATGGCCGCGATCGACCTCGCCTTCGTCCGCGGCCAGTGCGGCCCCGGCTCGGCCGAGGCAATCGCCCGGCTGACCGCCATGGACGGGGAATTGTCGACCTCCAATCCAGCACGATGGCTGATCTGGGCGCATCTGTCGGCGCTCCATTTGGCTCGGCGGGAATTTGCGCAGGCACGCGACGCCGCGCTTCGGTCGCGCCGCATCATCGCAATGACCTGGTCGGCAATGACCTTGGCGGCGGCCGACGCGGCGCTGGGCCGCGAGGCGGAGGCCCGCTTTGTGCTTGCCGAGCTTCGCCGCGAATGGCCGGCGCTGGACCTGCGCCATTTCGCCGACATGCTCGTGCCGCGCTGGTGCCTCGGTGGCCCGGCCACCCCGGAAGCGCAGGCCGCGTTCCGGCGCCTCGCCGACGCGGTCGCGCCGGCGCCGGCAAGCTTAAGCGGCAATTAATTCGGAAAAAATTCGGGCGCGCTTCAGGACCTTCGAGCCTGCCCATGCCAGTCGCCGACATCGCAAATGTCGGGGGTTTTCGCATGAAGTTCTGGATTGCCGGTCGGGCCGCGTTCGCCGCTGTTGCGCTTGCCGGCGGCGCTGCGGCACAGGAACCGGCGCCGCCGGCGAACGCCGGGGTCAATGGCCGCCTCGCTTATGAGGCCGCTTATTACGCGCAATTCTCCCCGCGCACGGCGCTCGACATGGTCAATCAGACGCCGGGCTTCGTATTGGTCGAGGGCGCAGAGCGTCGCGGCTTTTCAGGGGCGGTCGGCAATGTCCTGATCGACGGGCAGCGGCCGACCGCCAAGAGCCAGACCCTGGATGACATCCTGCAGCGAATTCCCGCCGCCCAGGTCCTGCGCATCGAATTGCTGCGCGGCGGCGAGGCTGCCGGCGATGCCTCGGGCCAGGCGGTGGTCGCCAATGTCGTGCGGACGCCGTCGGCAGGGCAGGGCGCCTTCTCGCTCGGCGCCGAATATGCCGGCAGGGCACCGGCGCCGAACGGCTGGGCCTCGTGGAGCGGGAGGATCGGCCGCACCGACTACAGTCTCGGCGCTTCCGGCTACAGCCTGCTGCGCAATCTGCCCGGCGACCGCGAGATTCTCGATGGCGATGGCGCGCTGATCGCGACACGCAGTGATCGATCGCCGCGTTCCTTCTACGAGGTCAATATCAACGGCGAGGTCGGGCGGCAGATGCTTGGTGGCCGCGTCCGCCTCACCGGCCAGGTCTATCATTCGCGCTATCATGAGGATTCGACGATCGTCACCTTCGCGCCCGCCGGCGCGCGGACCGAGGACGAATTCAACCCCTATACCGAGGCCAAGCGCACGCTCGAGGCCGGCGCCAATTACGAGCGCGGTCTTGGCGCCTGGGATCTCACTCTCGCCGGCCTGCTGACTCGCAAGCGTTTCGCAAGCGACGTCAGCTCGACTCATCGCGGCGCGGCCGGCGCTGTCGATTCCATTTTCACCCAGGCGATCGCCCGCGACAGCGGCGAGACCATCCTCCGCACGACGCTGGCGCGCGACCTGTCGACCGCCCACCATCTGGAGATCGGAGCGGAGGGCGCCATCAACACGCTGGATGCCCGCCTGGCATTGGATCTGGATCTTGGCGCCGGCCCGTTCCCGATTCCGGTGCCCAATTCCAATCTGAGCGTGGTCGAGCGGCGCGGCGAGGCCTTCGTCAGCCACGTCTGGCGGCCGGGCCGGCCCTGGTCGGTCGAGACCCGGCTTGCCGGCGAGATCTCCGGGCTTTCCTTCACCGGGGACACCGATCAATCGGTTTCGCTCTCTTTTCTCAAGCCCTCGATCCAGGTCACCCGCATGCTCGGCGCGCGCGACCAGCTGAGGCTGCGCCTGTATCGCGAGGTCGGCCAGCTCGATTTCACCGACTTCGTCTCCGCGGCCTCGCTCGCCGACGACGTCATCGAAGGCGGCAATCCCGATTTGCGCCCGGAGACGTCGTGGCGCATCGAGGCCACTGCTGACCTCCACTTCGGCGCGCAGGGCGCGATCGCGCTGACGCTCTTCCATCACTGGCTTTCGGACGCGGTCGACCTGGTCCCGGTCGGGCCGCCGGGCGCGCGGTTCGCCGCGCCGGGCAATATCGGCGGCGGCGACGTGTCCGGGCTCCATCTCAATCTGCGCCTGCCGCTGCAGCCGATCATCCCCGGCGGCGTGGTGACCTTGGACACGACATGGCGCCATGCCGCGATCACCGATCCGCTGACCGGCGAGCGGCGCACCATTTCCGATTTCAGAGATCATGAGCTGGTCGCGGAATTCAGGCAGGATCGCCCCGCCGACCGGATCGCCTGGGGAATCAAATATACCGGCCAGGCGCGGCGCACCCGCTTCCTGCTCGACGAAATCGACCGGCGGCGCGACAGCCCGTCGCTGGATGCCTGGATCGAAACGACGATGGTCGCGGGCCTCAAGCTTCGCCTGACCCTGTTGTCCTTGTTGGGCACGCCCGAACGGCGCGAGCGCATCTTCTTCGCGCCGGACCGCACCGGCGCGGCCGACCGCATCGAGCGCAGCGAACGGAGGCCGGGGAGCTGGCTGCTGCTGACGGCCTCGGGGAATTTCTGAACGCTCAACCAGGCCATCCCGGCCTTTGCCGGGATGGCTCGATGGCAGCTCAGACCCGTCGCGCCAGCGTGTGCTGCCTCTGCCCGATGGTGCGCCAGATGCGCGGGCCCTGGTCGACGCGAAAGGCGCCCATCTTCTCGCTCGGCTGCTGCAGTTCGCGGCCGACGACATAGGATTTCGAGCTCTGCCCGCTGCGCCCTTCGCCCCAATCGTAGAGCACGTTGACCGCGATCACGGGGATGAAGAGATATTTTTCCTCGAGCACGACCGCGCGCATCTCGTCGCGCGGCATCGCCACCTCGCCGCGGATCACGCCGGTGCTTTCGGCCGAGATGCCGGGCAGGCTGAGCTTGGTGCTTTCGCGGCCGGCGGTGCGGAAGAAGGCGCCGATCTCCTTGTCCTGCTCCTGGCCCGCGTTGAACATCTTGATGTCGATGCGCAGGTTCGTCGCCGCGCTCTTGCCGGTGTTGGTGACCTCGAGCTCGAACTGGACGATGGTCTCGGTCAGGGTCGCCGACGCCCGCTCGGCCTTGAGCGACAGTTCCAGCCAGGGGCGCGGCATCGGCTCCGGGCGCGGTGCGGGCGGCTCGACGATGGTCGCCGGAGCGGCGGCCGCCATCTCCTCTTCGAACGCTTCGACTTCGGCGCGGCGGCGACGGCGCAGGAACAAGGCCAGGCCGATCAGGAGAAGAGCAGCGGCCGGCAGCACATAGAGCCAGGGAATGGCCGTGGCGGTTTCCGCCGGGGGCGTCGCGGCCGGCGGCAGCGTCTCGGGCGCAACCGGCAGGACGGGCTCAGCGGTGGGCGGCGGCGCGGTCGCCGGACCGGCCTCCGGTGCCTGGGTCCGCGGTTGCGGCCCGGCCTGCGCCGGCGCCTGCTGGCGTGGCTCGGGGCCGGCGGGCCGAGGCTGTGCCTGTTGCGGGGACTGCTGCGCTTGCTGCTGCGCCGGCGGCGCGGTCTGCGGGCGGGTGGTGACGGGCGGCGGCGGCGCGACGACGACCGGCGCCGGCGGCTGCTGCACCGGCTGGATCACGGGCCCCTGCGACGGCGGCTGCTGCTGCGGTTGCGACGGCCGCAACTGGAAGTCGCGAAGCTGCGGGTTGCCGATCGCATTGCTGTCCTGCGCATGCGCGGCCGGACCGACGCAGAGCAGCAGCGCGCCGAGCGCGCCAAGCGACAGGCCTTTCATCTGGATGCTCATCTACGCTGCCGACCGATCCCCGCGCCCCATATTCCGCGCTCAATTTAGGTGCAACGCTCCGGAATGTAATGCCGGGTCAATGTCCTGGCGCTGAACGGGGGGAGGAATGCGGCAAATCGGCCACACCGGCTTCCCGGACCCGGGTGCAATGCGCGATCTCGCGCTCCTCCGGCTGGCCCGGGTCGAGCTGGGTCAGCCATGCTTCCTCGGCGCGGGTCGACCAGATCGTGATCGGCGCATTGTCGGCGCCGTCGCTGACATAGCGCAGGCCGTAAGTCGGCGGCACCGCGGCGAGATCGATCTCCCGCCCGTCATAAGCGAGCCTGGCGTGGGCACGCGGGAAATAGCCGCCGCCTTCGTAGAAGATGCGGGCCCTCTTGCCGTCGGCGCAGGCATAGGGGATTCCGGCCGGGCCGGCCTCCTCGGCATGATGGGCGCATCCTGCGAGCAGGAAGACGACCAAATAAGCGAACCGGCGCGCGGCCATCCCGATCTCCCTTCGAGCGGGAGAAGGGTGCGTCAGCACCCGCATGAAATCAAGCGGCGCCGTTCAAACGGTGATGGTGTTGCCGACGGGAGCGGGCGTGATCGCCGAGATGAAGCCATAGCCGCCGAACAAGGTGGCGGAGCCGAGAGCGAAGGAGATCATGAAGGCGCGAAACGGGTGCATCGTCTCAAATCCTGTCCGACCCGGATGTGGGCTGGCGATCAGATAAAATGGCGATCGTTTCGGGGCAACATCGCTGGTCGCGCCATTTGTCAGGTTCGTCGTAAAGTGCCGAACAAGCGGCCCGTCATACCAGCGCGCGCTCGACCAGATCTTCGACGTCCAGGCCGATGCGGCGGATGTGCGACACGATCCCGGGCCAGCGATTCTCGAGGAAGTCCTTGCGCTCGGTCGTGCGCAGGCGCTCGGCGGCCTGGGGCGCGACGAACATGCCGACGCCGCGCTTGACCACGACCAGCCCTTCTTCCTGGAAGGTCTGATAGGCCTTCGCCACGGTGAGCGGATTGGCGCCGTAATCGGCGGCGAGGCTGCGCACCGACGGCAGCGGATCACCGTCGCGGACGCGCCCTTCGAGGATCATGGCGGCGATATTATCGCGCAGGCGGAGATAGACGGGGCGATCTTCGTTCATAGGCGTGATGCTGTACTAATACACCAGCTAGGTCAAGCGGAGAATTGCATCGCTCAGGCGCCGCTCCATTCCGAGACGACCTCGCCATATTCGGGCCGCGGCCGTTCCTCCAGCGCAATGGCGGGCGTGCCGATGAAGATGAAGCCGGCGATCCGTTCGGGCGGCGCGCCGAAGGCGGCGAGGATCTGCGGCGAGTAAGCGGCCCAGCCGGTGACCCAGCCGGCGGCGAAGCCGGAAGCATGAGCGGCGAAGGCAAGGTTCATGCAGGCCGCGCCGCAGGAGAGCTCCTGCTCCCAGACCGGGATCTTGGCCCCCGGAACCGGGCTGGAAAGGACGACGATCAGCTCCGGCGCCTGATGGGCGAAGCGCTCATTGGCTTCGAGCTCGAGCCGGCCCGGGTCGGGATTGGCGGCGCGATAGGCGGATTGGACCAGGGCCGCGAACGCTTCGCGCCGCGCGCGGGGAACATGGACGAATCGCCACGGATGCAGCTTGCCGTGATCCGGCGTTCTCGCGGCGATTTCGAGGATCTGCCGAAGCTGATCCGCGCTTGGCCCGGGATCGACGAGATCGCGCGGTCGGCCGGAGCGGCGGGTCCTGAGCAGGGCGAGCGTCGAGGAGGGATCATTGAACATTCGCAGGCGCTAACAGGCGCCGCGCGCGCCTACAATCCCGCTTCACAAGCCAGATTTGGCCGTTAGGGTTGCCGCGGTAAAGCCGGGTCACAACGGCGGAAATGGCAAGGGAGCCAATTGCATGGTCGACACCCCGACCGCGGACACGCCGCGCGAACCCGACATCAGCCACGTGAACCCAGCCGCCCAGGAAACCTGGTTCGGCCACCCCCGCCAGCTGGCGCGGCTGTTCACGACCGAGGCGATGGAGCGCTTTGGCTATTACGGCATGCGCGCGCTCCTGACGCTCTACCTGACCAAGCATTTCCTCTTTTCGGACCAGGCGACCAACGGCCTCTACGGCGGCTTCACCGCTCTGGTTTACCTGACGCCTTTGGTCGGCGGCCTTCTTGCCGACCGCTTCCTCGGATCCAAAAGATCGGTGAAGTTCGGCGCGATCATGATGGCCTGCGGCTATTTCATCCTCTGCTTCGGCGGCGAGACCGCGAAGCCGCACGCGATCATCGACGGCCAGCGCTACGAAGTGCAGGTCGAAAATGCGGTCGATCGCCCGACGAGCACCGGCGAGGAGCAACGCTTCGTCATGGTCGGCCCGGAGCGTCTCCTGATCCGCGGCAATGACGACGGCTCGGTGGCGCTGGTCGCACCCAATGGGCAGGTCAGCCGGACGATCCCCGAGGGCGGCTTCCAGGCCGACGCCGATCGCTCGCCTTTGTTCGTCATGCTGATGCTGATCGGGCTGAGCATGATCGCGGTGGGCAACGGCTTCTTCAAACCGAACATCTCCACGATCGTCGGGTCACTCTACGCACAAGGCGACCGCCGCCGCGACGCCGGATTCACCATCTTCTACATGGGCATCAATCTTGGCTCGTTCTTCTCGCAGCTCTTCTGCCCGTTCCTGGCCGACACCGTCGGGTGGTGGGCCGGCTTCGGGCTGGCGGCCGGCGGCATGCTGCTTGCCGCCTGTCTCTTCCAGTTCGATGGCGGCCGGCTCGACGGCTATGGCGAGCGTCCCGAAGGCGTCAGCGGCAATCGGGACCTCGTTATTTACGGCGGCGCGCTGGTCGCGGTGCCGGTGGTGCTGTTCCTGTTCTGGAATTTGATGAGCTCGGCTCCCGCCGCGGCCGGTTCGGGCCTTGGCGGCTACCTGCTCGCCTTGCCGATCATGGCCAAGGTCCTGTTCGGAACCTTCATCATCGCCGTGCCCGCGATCCTGATCTGGTCCTACCGGGTCGGCGACACCCGCGAGTTCCAGATGATGCTGGCGGCGATGGTGCTGGTCGTGTTCAACGTCGTCTTCTGGACGTTGTTCGAGCAGGCCGGATCCTCGCTGACCCTGTTCGCGGATCGCAATACCGAGCTTTCCTTCTTCGGGCTGTTCAACATTTCGGCGGGGCAGACCCAGTCGTTCAACGCAATCTTCATCGTCCTGCTGGCGCCGTTGTTCAGCATGTTGTGGACCGGCATGGCTGCCAGGGGCATCGAGCCGACCATCCCGGTCAAGTTCGGCATGGCGCTGATGGGCGTCGGCGTCGGCTTCCTGTTCCTTGTCTGGGGTACCCATTATGCCGGCGACGATTTCAAGGTCGCGCTCTGGTGGCTTGGCGGTCTCTATCTGATCCATTCGATCGCGGAGCTCTGCATCTCGCCGGTGGGCCTTTCGATGATCACCAAGCTTTCGATCGCGCGGATCGTCGGCCTCATGATGGGCGTCTGGTTCCTCTCCATCTCGGTCGCGCAATATGTCGCCGGCATGGTCGCCCAGGTGGCAAGCGTCGAGACGGTCGGCGGCCAGGTCACAAACCTCCAGGTCAGCCTGGAAACCTATGCAGGCGTGTTCTGGAAGATCGGCCTGATCTCGGTGGGCATCGGCCTCGTCCTGCTCGCCATTTCCCCGTTCCTCAAGAGGTGGATGCATGGCGTCAAATAGGTTGCGCGGCGCACTGATCGCGCTCGCGACGGCGGCGGCGCTTGCCGCCTGTGCGGGCAATCAGGGCCAGGCCCAGACCGCGGCGAGCGCGCCCGCACCAAGGGCCGCGCCGGCGCGCTACGTGCCGCCCGACGATCCCTATCCGTCCACCTACCGCGCCTATCCGGGCGTCCCGACCGCAATTACCGGCGCGACCGTCTTCGACGGCGAGGGCGGGCGGATCGAGAACGGGACGGTCGTCATGGTCGACGGCCGCATCCAGGCGGTCGGCGGCGCGGACACGCCGATCCCCGACGGCGCCACGCGGATCGACGGCCACGGCTTGTGGGTGACGCCGGGTGTGATCGACATCCACTCCCACCTCGGCGACTATCCCAGCCCCTCGGTCGAGGCGCACCAGGACGGCAACGAGGTGACCGGGCCGATCCATCCGGAAGTCTGGGCCGAACATAGCGTCTGGCCGCATGACCCGGGCTTCTCGCGCGCGCTCGCCAATGGCGGCATCACCACTTTGCAGGTCCTGCCCGGATCGGCCAATCTGTTTGGAGGCCGCGGCGTCACCTTGCGCAACGTGCCGGCGCGCACCGTGCAGGGCATGCGCTTCCCGGGCGCGCCGCGCGGACTCAAGATTGCCTGTGGCGAGAATCCCAAGCGCGTCTATGGTAGCCGCAATCAGATGCCGGGGTCGCGAATGGCCAATGTCGCGATGATGCGCGCGACCTGGCAGCGCGCCGTCGAATATCGCGAGCGCCGCGCCCGCGAACCCAATAGCGCGCGCGATTTCGGGCTCGATACCCTGGTCGAGGTGCTCGAGGGCCGGATGCTGGTCCACAACCATTGCTACCGCGCCGACGAGATGGCGATCATGCTCGACATGGCGCGCGAGTTCGGCTTCCACATCTCCGCCTTCCACCATGCCGTGGAGGCCTACAAGATCGGCGACCTGCTGCGGGCGAGCAATACCTGCGCGGCGATGTGGGCCGATTGGTGGGGCTTCAAGATGGAAGCCTATGACGCGATCAACGAGAATATTCCCCTGGTCCACGATGCGGGCGCCTGCGCGATCGTCCATTCGGACGACGCCAACGGCATCCAGCGCCTCAACCAGGAAGCGGCCAAGGCGCTCGCCGACGGGCGGCGCATGGGCATCGCCATCACCGACGAGGTCGCCTGGCGCTGGCTGGCGATCAACCCGGCAACCGCGCTCGGCATCGCCGACCAGACCGGGTCCCTGCGCGCCGGCAAGCGCGCGGACGTGGTGTTGTGGAACGGCAATCCGCTCAGCGTCTACACCCGGCCGCAGCAGGTCTGGATCGACGGCGCCCTGATGTACGACATGCGCGATCCGCGCCGCCGTCCGGTCAGCGACTTCGAACTCGGCCAACCGGGCGAAGGAGACACGAAATGACGCGAGTGCAAACGAGGCGTCATCCTGAACTTGTTTCAGGATCCATAAACACCGGATTTCGCGGTTTGAGCGCCAAAGGCTGGCGTTCATGGGTCCCGGCCTTCGCCGGGATGACTCTTGGAATGCTGGCCTCGCCGCTTTCTGCAGAAACCATCGCCTTTACCGGCGGCCGCGTCGTCGTGGGCGACGGCACCGAGCCGATCGACAACGGCACGGTGGTGATCCGGGACGGCCGCGTCGTCGCCGCCGGGGCGAACGTCGCGACTCCGCCGGGCGCGACCGTCGTCGACGCGCGCGGCAAGTGGGTCACCCCGGGAGTCGTCGCCGGTTTCTCGCGGATCGGACTTTCCGAGGTCGACGCCGCCAGCGCATCGAACGACATCACGGCAGCGACCTCGCCGTTCAGCGCGGCGCTCGACATCGCCCCCGCGGTCAATCCGCAGGCGATCGCGATCGGCATCAACCGCGCCGCCGGCGTCACCCGCGCGGTGGTCGCGCCGGGCAATGCCGGCCGCAGCATCTTCGCGGGGCAGGGCGCGGTCATCGATCTTGGCGGCGACATGCAGCCGATCACCCGCGCCCGCCTGTTCCAGTTCATCGAAATGGGCGAGGATGGCGGCGCGGCCGCGGGAGGCAGCCGGGTCTCCGCCCATGCGCTGCTGCGCAACGCGCTGCGCGAGGCGGGCGAGTTGCGCGCGCCGATCGTGGCGTCCGGGCGCCGGGCGGCGGCGAGTCCGCCGATCGAGGACATGCCCGATCCCCGCATGGTCGAGCCGGCGGGCGCCCGGCGCGACGACGTGCTGCTGACCCGTTTCGATGCCGCCGCCCTGATCCCGGTGGTGCGCGGGCGGCAATTGCTGCTCGTCCATGTCGAGCGCGCCAGCGACATCCTCCAGGTGCTGGCGCTGAAGAGCGAATTCCCGGCGATCCGCCTCGTCCTGGTCGGGGCGAGTGAAGGCTGGCGCGTCGCCCAGCAGATCGCGGCGGCGCGCGTGCCGGTCATCGCCAGCGCGCTCAACGACCTTCCCGCCAGCTTCGAGCAGCTCGCTGCGACCCAGTCGAACGTGGGCCGGATGCGCGCGGCGGGGATCAGCGTCTCGATCGGCATGATCAACGACGACGATGCCCGGCAGATCCGGGTCGAGACGCAATATGCCGGCAATTTGGTCGCGCTGACCCGGATCCCCGGAGCGTCGGGCCTGACCTGGAGCCAGGCCTTCAATGCAATCAGCGCGGCGCCGGCGGAAGCAGTCGGTCTCGGCGACGAGATCGGCTCGTTGCGGCCCGGTCGGCGCGCCGACGTGGTGATCTGGGACGGCGACCCGCTCGAGCTCGCAACCGGCGTCGACGGCGTCTGGATCGACGGCGTCCGCCAGTCGCTGCGCAATCACCAGACCGAGCTGCGCGATCGCTACCGCCATCCGACGGAAGGCGCGCTGCCGCACGCCTACAACCCGCGGTGAACTCTCTCGTCAGCCTCGCGCTGGCGACCGCCGCCTTCGTCGGCACCCACGTCCTGATGTCGCATCCATTGCGCGCCGGCCTGGTCGCGCGGCTCGGCGACCGGGCCTTTACCGGCGTCTATTCGCTCGTCGCGCTGGTGACCTTCGCCTGGATGATCATCGCCTTTCGGTCCGGCAGCGATGACGGAGCCTGGTGGGTCGCGCCGCTCTGGTGGTGGCCCTTCGCCTCGGCGCTCATGCTGATCGCGAGCATCCTCCTGGTCGGCGCGTTCATCGGCAACCCGGCCTTCCCGAGGCCCGGCGCGAAGCCGCGGCCGATCCCCGGCCCACGCGGCATCTACGCGATCACCCGCCATCCGATGAATACGAGCTTCATGCTCTGGGCCCTGGTCCACGTCTCCCTGTCGAGGAGCCCGCGCAATCTGATCGTGTCGGCGGGGATCATGATCCTCGCTCTGTTCGGGTCGATGGGCCAGGACCGCAAGAAGGAGCGGCTGCTCGGCGAAATCTGGCGCGATTGGGAAGCACGCACCTCGTTCCTCCCGTTCGGCGCCCTTTTCTCCGGGAGAGTGCGCTGGGGCGATGCCGTCCCGGGCCGGGTGGCGCTGATCGGCGGCTTCCTTTTCTGGGCGATCGCAACCTGGTGGCACGCGCCTTTGGTGTCGCCTTTGGCCCTCGTCCTGCCGGGCTAAAGCCGCACCATCCGCATGCCCGCCTCGCCGTAGCGCGAGCCGGAAACGGCGCGGGCTGCGCTGAGCGCCGCAATATCCGCGGCGCTCAATTCCACATCAACCGCGGCGACGCTGTCCTCGAGCGTGACCCGGCGCTTGACGCCGGGGATCGGAACGATGTCGTCGCCCTGGGCAAGCAGCCATGCGAGCGCGATCCGGGCGGGGCTGCATCCGTGCCGGTCGGCGACAAGCCGCACGGTCTCGACGATCTGGAAATTGGCCGCGAAATTCTCTTCGGACCAGCGCGGGTCGTTATGGCGCCAGTCGTCCGCCGGCAGGTCGGCGAGGTTCTTGAACTGGCCGGTCAGAAAGCCGCGGCCGAGCGGGCTGTAGGGCACGAAGCCGATGCCGAGCTCGCGGCAGACCGGAAGGATGTCGTCCTCGACGCCGCGCTCCCACAGCGAATATTCGGATTGCAGCGCCGCGATCGGGTGGACCGATGCGGCGCGACGGATCGTCTCGGGCCCGGCTTCGGAGAGGCCGATGTGGCGGACCTTTCCCTCCTTCACCAGCTCCGCCATGCCGCCCACGGTCTCCTCGATCGGCACGTTCGGGTCGACGCGATGCTGGTAGAACAGGTCGATCACGTCCACGCCGAGCCGCTGGAGCGAGCCTTCGCAGGCGCGACGCGCATTGGCCGGGCTGCCGTCGAGGCCAGTGATCGTCTCGCCCTCATATTTCATCGCGAATTTGGTGGCGATGACCAGACCGTCGCGCTTCCCCCGGATCGCCTCGCCGAGCAGCCGCTCATTGGCGAACGGGCCATAGACCTCGGCGGTGTCGAAGAAGGTCACGCCGAGATCGATGGCGCGGTGGATGGTGGCGATCGATTCACTGTCCGTCGCCGTGCCGTAATTGATATTGCCCTCGCGGATCATCGGCATGCAGCCGATGCCGAGGGCGGAGACTTCGAGCCCGTCGCCGAGCGTGCGCGTCTTCATGTGCCTTCCCTCAACAATATATCCTCCTCGGTCGCCGCTTCGCCGGCGGCGAAGCCCGAGCGGTGGGCGACGGTCGCGGTCGCCGCGACGTCCATGCTGACATTGCCCATCGTGCGCATCAGATCGGGAATCGGCTCGACCGCGATCAGCAGGCCGAGCGGCGCGATCGGCACGCCCATTGCGAGGCAGATCGGCGCGATCGAGGTGACGAAGCTCGCCTGGCCGGGAATGCCGACCGCGCCCATCGTCGTCGTCGCGCCGGCGATCAGGCCCAGCGCCAGCTGGGTCGGGGTTAGCTCGATCCCGAACCAATAGGCGATGTAGATCGCGACCGCGAAGTTCATGACCGGCCCGGTGGCGCGGAAGACCGCCACCGCCATCGGCAGCACCACGCCCGAGGCCGCGACGGGAACGCCGAGCTTGCCGGCCGCGCGCAGCATCGCGGGCAGGCAGGCCAGTGAGGATTGGGTGGAGAAAGCCAGCGCCTGGCTGGCGGCGATCGCGCGGGTGAAGCGCAAGGGAGAGATCCGGGCGCCGATCCAGGCGATCGGCCAGGCGGCGAGCCAGATCACGGTGCCGACCGAGGTGACGATGAGCACATAGTGGAGCAGGGCCCCGAATGCGGTGCTGCCGGCCCTCGCGCCGACGACGTAGGCGAGCGCGAACACGCCGATCGGGCCGATCCACAGGACCCAGCGGATCACCACCAGCATCGTATCGGCGATCGCCTGGAAGAAGCCGACCAGGCGCTCGCGCGGCTCCTCGGGCAGACGCACCATCGCGAAGGCGAAGACCAGGACGAACAGGATCAAAGGCAGGATCGCCGTCTCCGACGCCGCGGCGACGGGATTGGTCGGCACGATCGAGCGCAGGAAATCGGAGAAGCTCGGCGCGTCGCCGACCGGCGCGGTCGTGCTCAACGCCGCGCGAAGCACCGCCGCCGATTCGGCCGGAAGTGGGAAGATGTCGAGGAGGAGCGGGGTGAGCAAAGCGGCGGTCAGCGCCGACAGGAAGAGGAAGGCGACGAAGAAGATCAGCGCCCGCACCGCCAACCGGCTGGCCCGCGCCGCCTTGGCCGAGGCGGCGACGCCGGTGATCAGGAGGGCAACGACCAAAGGCACGATCGTCATCTGCAGCGCGTTGAGCCACATGCCGCCGATCGGCTCGGCCACGGCGATGAGCTGCGGCGTCCAGGCGAATTCGGCCTTGCTGCTGACGATTCCTGCCGACAGCCCGACGACGAGGGCGAGCAGGATGCGGGTGGGCTGGGAAAATTTCAAAAAAATCGCCCTTCCATATTTATGGCGCTATCAGGCCCTTGTTGATGGCCGTCCCAAAGACGGCAAGGGAAAAGTCGGGGTTCGCCTTCGCATGACGCGCAAATTTTTCGGAACGGACGGAATCCGCGGCCGGACCAACGAAATGCCGATGACCGCGGCGATGGCGCAGCGCATCGGCCAGGCGGCCGGCGCCCATTTCCTGCGCGGCGATCACAAGCACCGCGTGGTGATCGGCAAGGACACGCGGCTTTCGGGCTACATGATGGAGACCGCTCTGGTCTCGGGCTTTACCAGCGTCGGCATGGATGTTGTGATGGTCGGTCCGGTGCCGACGCCGGCCGTGGCGTTGCTGACCCAGTCGATGCGCGCCGATCTCGGCGTGATGATCTCTGCCAGCCACAACAAGTTCGTCGACAACGGCATCAAATTGTTCGGGCCCGACGGCTACAAATTGTCCGACAGTGACGAACTGGCGATCGAGGCCCTGCTCGAGCGGGAGCCGAATCTTGTCCCGGGCGAGCAGATCGGCCGCGCCAAGAGGATCGAGGACGCGCGCGGCCGCTATATCCACGCCGCCAAGCTCACCTTCCCGCGGAAGCTGCGGCTCGACGGCCTCAAGGTGGTGATCGATTGCGCGAACGGCGCCGCCTACGAGGTCGCGCCGTCGGCCTTGTGGGAGCTTGGCGCCGAAGTGATCGCGATCGGCGTCTCGCCCAATGGGCTCAACATCAACGAAGGCTGCGGTTCGACCGATCCGGCGCTGCTGCGCGACACGGTGATCGAATCCGGCGCGCATATCGGCCTGGCGCTGGACGGCGACGCCGATCGGCTGATCGTTGTCGACGAGAAGGGCGAGACGATCGACGGCGACCAGTTGATGGCGCTGATCGGCGCCTCCTGGCACCGGCGCGGGGCGCTGCGCGGCGGCGGCATCGTCGCGACGGTGATGTCCAATCTCGGCCTCGAACGATTTCTCGAAGGCGAAGGGCTGAACCTGGTCCGCACCCAGGTTGGCGACCGCTACGTGCTCGAGGCGATGCGTGCCGGCGATTACAATGTCGGCGGAGAGCAATCCGGCCATATCATCCTTTCCGATTATGCGACGACCGGCGACGGGCTGGTCGCGAGCCTGCAGATCCTCGCCGAACTGGTCTCCACCGGCCGCCCGGCAAGCGAGCTGCTGAATCTGTTCGAGCCGCTGCCGCAATTGCTGAAGAACGTCCGGTTCAACGGTGGCGCGCCGCTCGAGGCCGCGACGGTGCTGGCGGCGATATCCGACGGCGAATCGCGCCTGGCCGGCAGCGGCCGCGTGGTGATCCGCAAGTCGGGTACGGAAAAGGTGATAAGGGTCATGGCCGAGGGCGAGGATGAAGCCCTGGTCTCCGAAATCGTCGACACCATCTGCGCCGCGGTGCAGGCGGCCTGATCAAATGGCCCTGGAACTCCGCCCCGATTGCGAACGCTGCGGCCGCGATCTGCCGCCGGACAGCGAAGAGGCGCGCATCTGCACCTTCGAATGCACCTTCTGCGCCGATTGCGTCGAAGGCCCGCTTGGCAATGTCTGCCCCAATTGCGGCGGCAATTTTCAGCCGCGGCCGATCCGTCCGGCCCATCTGCTGGAGAAATATCCCGCCTCGACGGAGCGCAAGGGCCCGCAATGACTCCGCCGCGCGTGCTGATCATCGCCGGCTCGGATTCCGGGGGCGGCGCGGGGATTCAGGCCGATATCAAGACTGTCACCATGCTCGGCGGCCACGCGATGACCGCGATTACCGCGATCACCGCCCAGAACACCTTGGGGGTTCAGGCGGTCATGCCGGTCCCGGCGGAGATGGTCGTCCAACAGATCGACGCCGTCCTCGACGACCTCGGCGCCGACGCGATCAAGATCGGAATGATCGGTTCAGCCTCAGCGTCGGACGCCGTGGCGGCGCGGCTGGAGGATCTCGTCGGAATTCCGATCGTTTTCGATCCGGTGATGCTGGCGACCAGCGGCGCCGTCCTTGCCGACGCGGACACGATCTCGAGCTTCGAACGGCTCATGACCCTCTCCACAATCGTGACCCCCAATCTCCCCGAACTCGAAGTGTTGGTCGGTCATGCTTTGGCCGATGCAGACGAGATCGAAGAGGCGGCCGTGGAACTCTACCGCAGGTTCGGCTGCGCCGTTCTCGCCAAAGGGGGGCACTCGAAAGAGGAGAGGATCACCGACCTGCTGGTCTGGGAAAAAGGCACGGTCCGCCAATATTCGCAACGGCTCGACACGCGCCACACGCATGGCACCGGCTGCACGCTGGCCAGCGCAGTGGCAACGGGGCTCGGCGCCGGCTTGACGCTCGATTGGGCCATCGACCGCGCAATTCGGTACGTGCATGACGCATTGCTCGCCGCTCCCGCTTATGGTCTCGGCAACGGGCCGATCGGACATGCCCTTGCGACCACTCCTTATCACCACCTGAAGGCTGCGGAAGAGGGCGGAGATTGGGGCGTGGAAACATGGGACGCACTCTGGGCGCCCGCACGCACCAGGCACTAATCCACAATTAAATGAGCCAGATTCGAGCTTTCGCTGGAATGAAGGGCCCTGGATTCCTAGGCTGGGCGCCATGACGCGGCCCTGCTTCAAGCTCGAGAAGGTCCATCCCGATCCGGTCGCCGGCGTGGACGAGGCCGGCTGCGCGCCTTTGGCGGGTCCGGTGGTCGCCGCCGCGGTGATCCTCGACCGCAATCATTTTCCGCGCGGCATCGACGACAGCAAGGCGCTGCCCGCGTCCGTACGCGAGGCAATCTGCGCCCGGCTCTACAAGGTCGCCGTGATCGGCGTCGGAATGGCCAGCGTCGAGGAGATCGACCGGCTCAATATCTACTGGGCGCGGATGCTGGCGATGAGCCGGGCGGTCGATGCGCTCGGCATGGATCCGGCGATGGTGCTCGTCGACGGCAATCGCTGCCCGAAATGGAATCGGCCGTCGCTGGCGATCATCGCCGGCGACGCCAAATGCCGCTCGATCGCCGCCGCCTCGATCGTCGCCAAGGTGACTCGCGACAAGATCATGTTCGATTATAGCCGCGAGCATCCCGGCTATGGCTGGGAGCGGAACAAGGGCTATCCGACTCCCGAGCATGTCGAGGCGCTCGGCCGCCTGGGCCCGACCGTCCACCACCGCCGCAGCTTCGCGCCGGTCCGGCAACTGACCCTGGGCCTCTAGCCGCCGAGCTGGACCGTTCGGCGAGGGCCTGAGTCTTTCGGGTCACACCTACTTCAGATTGAGTCTGAACCAGGGCTCTTCCTACCAGATGTAGCGCAGACTCCTTTCGTTCCACCCGGCCTCAACGGCCTGTTAACCATATCCTGCAAGTGGCTGAACTTGACCGATGAGTCCGGCTGACTCAGCATGGGCCCACAAATAGCCGGGGGCGGATCGATGAGCGTAATGGGGCGGGTTGCCACGGTCCTGAGACCGAAACGAAGCGCGCCGGCGCCCGCACCGGATTTGCCGCTCGATCAGATCATCCGCAAGGATTGCGTCGCCGCCATGGCCGCCTTGCCCGATGCCTGCATCGACATGATCTTCGCCGATCCGCCCTACAATCTTCAGCTCGGCGGCGACCTGTTCAGACCCGAGGGCGGGCTGGTCGACGCGGTCAACGACGCATGGGACAAGTTCGACACCTTCCAGACCTACGACACTTTCACCCGCGCCTGGCTCAAGGAGGCGCGCCGCATCCTGAAGCCCAACGGCACATTGTGGGTGATCGGTTCCTACCACAATATCTTCCGGGTCGGCGCGGCGCTGCAGGATGAGGGCTATTGGATCCTCAACGACATCATCTGGCGCAAATCGAACCCGATGCCCAATTTCCGCGGCACCCGCTTCACCAACGCCCATGAGACGTTGATCTGGGCGAGCCGCAGCGAGGACAGCCGCTACACCTTCAACTATCGCGCGATGAAGGCGCTGAACGACGATCTGCAGATGCGCTCCGACTGGACGATCCCGATCTGCGCCGGCGCCGAGCGGGCGAAGACGGACGGAGTCAAGGCGCACCCCACCCAGAAGCCCGAGGCCCTGCTTTATCGGGTGCTGCTTGCCTGCACCAACAAGGGGGATGTCGTGCTCGACCCCTTCTTCGGCACCGGCACCACGGGCGCGGTCGCGCGCCGACTTGGCCGCCACTGGATCGGGATCGAGCGCGAGCAGCGCTATGTCGACGTGGCGCGGGCGCGGATCGATTCGACGCTCGAGCTCGACGAAAGCGCGATGAAGGTGATGGCGTCGCGCGCGACCCAGCCCAAGCTCCCCTTCGGCACCCTGGTCGCGAGCGGCATCGTGATGCCGGGCACCATGCTTACCGATTCCAAGCGGCGCTGGAGCGCGCGGGTCCTGGCCGATGCCTCGGTGGAGCTTGGCGGCCAGCTCGGCTCGATCCACAAGATCGGCGCCGCCGCGCAAGGCGCCCCGGCCTGTAACGGCTGGACCTTCTGGCATGTCGAGAAGGACGGCGTCTTGTTGCCGCTCGATGCGCTCAGGCAGGAATATTTGGCTGCCGCAACCTAATCCGTCATTCCCGCGAATGCGGGAATCCCGCTACCTTTTTTCGCGCAGACGCGGAGACCGCCCAGGCTAGTAAGTGTAGAAAAAGCGGTATTCCATGAACCGGGCTCCAAAGCTCCGTCCGGGGGACGGAGCGCCCGGTTCATTTCGCGGGAATGACGAGGTGTTGATGAGCGAGCGAACCTATCTCCGCCCGACCGGCTTCGTCGACGCGCCCTTCGGCCATGACGGCAAGGTCGCGCGTCTCGCCGGCGGGCTTTTGTGGTTCTCCGCGGTTGAAATGATCGGACCAGACGGGACCGAGCTGCTGCCGGTCGCCGGGGTCGAGGCGCGGCTCGACGAAGCGGGACAGTCGATCTGGGCGAATCTCACCTCGCCGCGCGCGCCGCTCACGCTCGGCGAGCGGGTCGTCCGGCTCGATCAGCCGCAGGTGGCCGGCATCGTCAACGTCACGCCGGACAGCTTCTCGGACGGTGGGCAGTTTTCGGACGCGGAAGTGGCGATCGAGGCCGGGCACAGGATGGCGGCGGCCGGCGCCGCTCTGATCGACGTCGGTGGGGAATCGACCAGGCCCGGCGCGAAGCCGGTCTGGGAAGGCGACGAGGCTGAGCGCGTGCTGCCCGTGATAAAACGGCTGGCTGTGGCCGGAACGGCTGTGTCGGTGGATACCCGCAAGGCGGGTGTGATGGAATCGGCGCTGGCGGGCGGCGCGGCGATGGTCAATGATGTCTCGGCGCTGACCTGGGATCCGCGCGCGGCCGCGGTCGTCGCGACAGCGGGCTGCCCGGTCGTGCTGATGCACCACAAGGGCGATCCGGCGACGATGCAGGACGATCCCCGCTACGATCGGCCGGTCCTGCTCGAAATCTACGACTGGCTGGAGGCGCGGATCGCGGCTGCGCTTGCGGCCGGAATCGCCCGGGATCGGATCATCGTCGATCCGGGCTTCGGTTTCGGCAAGACCCTCCAGCACAATCTCCAGCTGATGAACGGGCTGTCTCTGCTGCACGGCCTCGGCTGCCCGATCATGCTCGGCGCGAGCCGCAAGCGGACGATTGGCGCGCTCTCGAACGAGGCGAAGGCCGGGGACCGCCTGGGCGGCTCGATCGCGCTGGCCCTGAAGGGGGCCGAGCAGGGGGTGCAATTGCTGCGCGTCCACGACGTGCCGGAGACACTTCAGGCGTTGCGGGTTTGGCGCGGGCTCAGGGATACGGCGCTGACGCCGATCTGAGGGGTCGGATTAGATTGCTAAACCTGCTTCTTCCGCACCGACCAGACGAAGCTGTCATACCAGAAATGGAGCAGCGAGCAGGCGATGAAGGGCGCGAGCAGGATGTGGAGAGAGTTCGCCGCGAAATAGGCGATCCCGAACAGGGCGCAGAGCGCGAAGAAGACCGGGAAGGCGATCCTGGCGCGCGGGGCGAGGCGCAGCTTTTCGCCGATGCGGCCGCCCTCCTTCAGCCAGACGATCGCGAAATACTGGATGGCGTGGAACAGGTTGACGATGGCGAAGGCCATGAACGGCGGCGCGAAGCCCCAGGCGGCGATCGAGACGCCGCCGGTCGAGAGCAGGAGCGCCGCCTTGTGCGCGGGCAGGCGGTAACCGCGGCGCATGCCGCGGGCATAGAAGATGATCGCGGCGAGGATCGTGCCGGCCCAGGCGGCGATGGCGAGATCGCGAATCAGCGTCGAATGGCCCTCGATGATCCCCGGCGCAGTGGCGAGCGTGACGAGATCGATCGTGCGCAACGCATCGAAGCCGGCGAAATGGGAAAGAAGCGAGGCGCCGGCGGCGATCGGGCCGATATAGAGGGCCCAGTTGAGCGCGAGATCGGTGCGGCGCAAAGCGAGGGCATCGTTGCCCGCCTTCATGTCGTAGATCCGGCCGAGGCCGAAATTCTGCATCGCCGTATGGTGGACGTCCCAGAATACGACCAGCAAGGTGCCGAGGACGAGGATCGCGGGCGAAAGGAACAGGGCGGCGACCAGCAGCACGGGGACGATGGTCAGCCGGCGGCGGTTCGCGGCGAATACGTCGCGGTTGAAATAGGCGCGGGGGACGACCGCGATGAGGTGGGCGAAGGTGAGGATCGCGATGGCGCCGACCAGCATTGCGATCGCCGCCTGGCCCGCGGCATCGGGCAAGGCCAAAGCGACGCTCGCCCAGAGCCAGACGAACAAGGCCGCGACCAATGGCGCACCCCAGAAACAGAGGGCGTCGAGCAGCGGGCCGCCGATCGCCCGGGACGGGTCGCCGAGCCTGCCCTCGATCGGGTGACGTTTCGCGAGATCGGCAATCGCCGTCGCCATGAGATGGACCTGCCCTTCGGGGCGAGAATTATGGCAAGATAGTTAACACATCATTGCGTCGTCGGGGCTTTCCATAATGCGTGCGACACGACAGGGAGGCGGAGACGGAAAGGCCCCAGATGCAACCCGATCTCGCCATCCTCTACGAGCATCCGAGCTGGTTCGCGCCCTTGTTCGCCGCGCTCGACCGGCGCGGCATCTTATATCGTGCGATCCGGCTTTCCGATCACAGCTTCGATCCCGGCTCGTCCGAAATCCCCGCGCCGGTCGTGCTGAGCCGCGTCGCCATGTCGAGCTTCCTGCGCGAGGCCGAGCACGGCATCTTCTATGCCGAGGCGCTGCTCGCCCACTGGGCGCGCAATGGCGCCAGGGTGCTGAACGGGGCCGACGTGATTGCGGTGGATTCCTCGAAGGCGCGGCAGCTGTCGCTGATCGCCGGTCTCGGCCTCGACATCCCGCACACCAGGGTGGTTCACCGCCGCGACGACATCCTGGCGGCGGCCCTGGGCATGGCCTTTCCGCTGCTGCTCAAGGCCAATATCGGCGGCTCCGGCGCCGGGATCGTCCGCTACGAACGGCGGAAGGAGCTGGAGGAGGCGGTGCGCGAGCGCTTCCTGCCCGAGAGCGTCGACAAGGTGCTGCTGGTGCAGGACCTCGTGCCGGCCCGGGGCGGCACGATCGTCCGGGTCGAGACGCTGGGCGGCGACTTCCTCTACGCGATCGAGGTGGAGAGCGGCGCCGGCTTCGATCTCTGCCCGGCCGATGCCTGCCTGGCCGCGCCGGGCAGGGCGGCAATCCGGATGACGGCGGTGACGCCGCCGGCCGCTTTGGTCGAGGCGGCCGAACGGATCGCCCGGGCGGCCGGGCTGGACGTGGGCGGCGTCGAATATCTGATCGACGATCGCGACGGCGTGGCGCGCTTCTACGACATCAATGCGCTCTCCAATTTCGTCGCCAATCCGCTGGACGTGCTCGGCTGGGATCCGCATGAACGGCTGGTCGATCATTTGGAGGCCGCGATCGCGGGGGCGAAGCAATGAGGTTCGGTTACTGGATGCCCGTCTTCGGCGGCTGGCTGCGCAACATCCCCGACGAGGGGATGGAGGCGAGCTGGGATTATGTCCGGCGGCTGACAATCCGCAGCGAAGAGACCGGCTGGGACCTGACCCTGATCGCCGAGCTGAACCTCAACGACATCAAGGGCGTCGAGGCGCCGGCGCTCGACGCCTGGTCGACGGCGGCGGCGCTGGCGGCGGTGACCGAGCGGATCGAGCTGATGGTCGCGGTTCGCCCGAATTTCCACCAGCCGGCGCTCTTCGCCAAGGCGGCTGCGAACATCGACGCGATCAGCGGCGGCCGGCTGGCGCTCAACGTGGTCTCCTCCTGGTGGGCCGACGAGGCGCGCCAATATGGCCTGGAATTCGACCAGCACGACGATCGATATGCCCGCACCAGCGAATGGCTGAAGGTGGTCGACGGATTGTGGACCGAGAAGCGCTTCAGCTTCGCCGGCGATCGCTATCGGCTGGAGGAGGCGATCTGCGAGCCCAAGCCGGCAGCGCGGCCGACCATCTATGCCGGCGGCGAAAGCGAGTCGGCCAAGGCGATCATCGCCACCCAGTGCGATGCCTATGTCATGCACGGCGATCCGGTCGAGGCGATCGCGCCGAAGATTTCGGACATGAAGCAGCGCCGCGAGGCCGCGGGCGGACCGCCGATGCAGTTCGGCATGGCGGCCTATGCGATCGTGCGCGACAGCGAGGCGGAGGCCCGGGAAGAGCTCGAGCGGATCACCGCGCTGCCGCCCGAGCCGCCGGCCGGCTTCGACAATTTCGACCAGTGGCTGTCCGGCACCCAGCTCGAGCGCACGCTGAAGCTGCAGGAATATTCGGTCTCGAACCGCGGCCTCAGGCCGAATCTGGTCGGAACGCCGGAGCAGGTCCGGGAGCGGATCGAGGAATATGAAGAAGCGGGGCTCGATTTGCTCCTGCTCCAGATGAGCCCGCAGGCCGAGGAGATGGACCGGTTCGCGGCGCAGGTGATCGCGCCGATGAAGGGGTGAGGCGCCGCAAATCCTCCCCGGAACGGGGAGGGGGACCGCGACGCGTAGCGGTGTGGTGGTGGGGTCGCGAGCGATAGCGAGCATGCGGAGGTGGGGACCCCTCCACCATGCTTCGCATGGTCCCCCTCCCCGTTCCGGGGCGGATTTAGAAGTGACCCAATCGTCGACTGCAGCAGTGGCAATAGACGGAGACGGGTGACGGATGATACGAAATATTCACTGAGGGGGTGGCAATCATGAAGCGTCTGTTCCTGCTGATCGCGTTGCTTTTCGCCGCTCCGGCCCTGGCCCAGCCCGCGCGGGCCTATTTCAGCCGAACCGGCCATGACGACGCCTGGAGCGGCGGCGCGCGCATGATTCCGATTCACACCCCGCATGGCGATTTTCGGGTGTGGACCAAAAGGGTCGGCAGCAACCCGCGCCTCAGGGTGCTGCTGCTCCACGGCGGACCGGCGGCGACACACGAATATTTCGAGGCGTTCGACAGCTTCCTCCCCGGCGAGGGCATCGAATATATCTATTACGACCAGCTCGGCTCGGCCTATTCCGATCAGCCGAACGACGACCGGCTGTGGACGATCGACCGCTTCGTCGACGAGGTCGAGCAGGTCCGCGTGGCGCTCGGGCTGGACCGATCCAATTTCTGTCTGCTCGGCCACTCCTGGGGCGGCATGCTGGCGATGGAATATGCGCTGGCACACCAGGACAATCTGAAATGCCTGATCATCTCCAACATGATGGATTCGATCCCCGCCTATAATGATTATGCGCGGCGCGCGCTGATGCCGGCCATGAACCAGGCGCAGCTCGCCGAGGTCCAGCGCATGGAGGCGAGCGGCCAGACCGCCGATCCGCGCTACATGCAGATCCTGATGCCCATGCATTACGAGCAGCACATCTTGCGCCGGCCGGCCGACCAATGGCCCGAGCCGGTCACCCGGTCCTTCGCCCATCTCAACCAGCATCTCTATGCGCTGATGCAGGGACCGAGCGAGCTTGGCGCCAGCGGGCGGCTCGAACATTGGGACAGGAGCGGAGACCTCCACCGCATCACCGTCCCGACGCTGGTGATCGGCGCGCGCCACGATACGATGGACCCGGCCTGGATGGAGGCGATGTCGCACCGCCTGCCGCACGGACAGTATCTCTATCTGCCGAACGGCAGCCACATGGCGTTGTACGACGACCAGCAGGCTTATTTCGCCGGTCTGGTCCGGTTCCTGCGCGGCGTGGACGGCGCGGCGGGGCGCGGCGGGGCGGCCGCACCGTCACGCCCGTAGACGTCGGACTGGAAGACCACGCCGTCGCGCGACGGCAGCACGGTGAAATAAGCGAGATAGACCGGCACCGGCGCGGGCAGGTCGGCGCGCTGCTCGGCGGCGCCGCTGGCCTGCGGCACCCGGTCGTCGAACAGCCAACGCGCCAGCCGGGGCGCGTCTTCGAGCCGGACGCAGCCCGAGCTTTCGTGGCGGTCGGCGCGGCGGAGCAGGTCCCTGAGCGGCGTGTCGTGGAGGTAGACGCCGAGATCGTTGGGCATCATGAACTTGATCCGGCCCATCATGTTGTCCGGGCCCGGGCGCTGGCGCAGATTGACGAAGCGCCGGCCCGCGGCGACGGCGCGCCAGTCGACCTGGCGCGGCGACAGCTCGCGCGCCTGCGGCGTCCAGTCGGAAAGCACCTGCAGCCGCTCGCCCGTGATCACGCCCGGGCCGCGCCGGGCGGCATTGCCGGCGCGCTTGCGGATCAAATCGGGCGGCAGATTCCAATAGGGATTGATCGCCGCATAGCGGATCATGCCGGCCATCAGCGGCGTCGGCATGGCGCGCTTGCCGACGACGACGCGCATCGCGCCGGCGATCCGGCCATTCTCGATCATCCACAGCCGCGCCGAGGCGGTATCGACCAGGATGAAGCGGCCGTCCGGCCGGGCCGGGATGGCGCGGGCCCGCTCGATATTGGTCTCGATCCTCCGCTCGTAGAAGCGGGCGCCACGGTTGAGCGCCGCGATGGTGACCGGATCGGCAATGCCGGTCTGCGCGATGCCGTGGACCTGCTGGAATTCCCGCAGCGTCGCGGCGGGATCGACGCCGGGCGCGAGGCCCAGGCGCTGGCGCAGCAGGGCGGGCGAAGGACGGGCGGGGAGGGCGGCCTGCGGCAGGCCGGACCAGCGCGTCCGATAGGCTGCGAGGCCGCGGCGAAGCCCGCCATGGACGGGATTGATCTGCTCGACCGCGGCGAGATGGTCGGCGAGCGAAGGCGAGGCTGCGGCGGCGTCGAGGGCAGAACGTAGGGAGGGCGCGGACGGCGCGAGGCCGGCATCGATATAGCGCATCGTCGAACCCGCCGGCGCGCCGAGATGGGCCCGCGCATAATCGGCATAAGCCTGGCTGAGCAGCAGATCGGCGCGGGTCAGCAGGTGTGGATCGCCGCCATCGGCCGCGGCGACGGCGCGGCGCAGATCCGCGGGCGCCGAGGCGCCGAGCATGGCCATGAGCTGGCCCGCCTCCGGCTTCAGCGCGGTTCCGGCCGCCCACAGCGGGCGAAAGCCGCGCTCGCGATAGAAGGAGGCGACCGCCGGATCGACGTCAACGGGTGTGGTCGGCGCCGCCGGCGATGCCGCCGAGGGCACGGACCGGGCGGGTGCGCCGGCCGGCGAGAGCAGGACATAGGCGGCAAAGACGGCGCAAGCGAAGACGATCAGCCAGATGATCCGGGCGATTGCGAGCAGGAATGTGTAGCGCGCGGTGATCTTCGGCCTCCGTCGCCGCCCTTAAGTCAGCGCCGGGCGCCGGTTCAACCGCGCCGTGCGGCCGCGGCGGGCGTGTCCCGGGATCGCACAATCCCGATCACGAACCTTCACGCGCGAACACCATGACCATCGGCCCGAGCGCATGGCCATCGTCGAGGCGCCCCGCGGCGGGATCCCAGAGGCTCGACACCGCCCCGTCGAAATAAAGGGCGTTGCGGCAGCCGAGCCCGTCGCGGAAGAATCGGGCGAGGCGGCCGAACGACACCGGCTCGTCGCTGATCACGAACCAGGCAATGTTCGGGTCGGCGACGCCGACGCCGTTGCGGATGTAGAGCGAGACGCCGTCGGCGCTGATCTGCGGGTGGAAGGCGCTGTCGATGACCAGCATCGGGCCGGACTGGCTCGCCCAGAGAGGGTGCGATGCCGGATCGTAGCGTGTGCTGGGGGCGATCGAGACGCGGCCTTGGGCGTCGGCCGCAAACACGCCGTTGGGCAGCAAATGGAAATTGCCGGGCCCCGGACGCAGGTTGATCGGGTGGCGTTCGCGGCCGCCCTCCACGGAAAGGCCGATCGGCCGTCCGGACTCGTCATACATGCCGGCGTTCATCGCGAAGAGCAGTCTTCCGGCGCGCGGGCCGAGTTGTTCACGCAGGCGCTCGAAGCTGCGCAGCGGTCCGGTCGCGCCGTCGAAGGCCAGTTCGAGACTGTGCCGGCGGGCGTCGTAGCGGCAGGCCGTGAACCTGCTGCCTTCGAAAACCTGCTGACGGCAATTGCCGGCGGCGGCTTTCTCGGGCGCCGGCGGATCGTCCGGTCGGACTGAGCAGGCGGCGAGCAAGGTCGCCAGCAGGAGCAGGACAGGGCCCAAACCCAGTACCGGAGGTGGCCGACCGCACAGCGGCGGGCTGTCCTTTGCCGCCCGGACAGCGTCGCTCGATCGGTCACGATGAATCTTCATCGCTCCCTCCTCGCTCCTTGGCGGACAACAAATGCCAACCCGTCACGGCCGCCTCCGGTACTGGGTTTGGGCCCTAGATCGAATAGCCGCCATCGCTGACGAAACAGGTGCCGGTGACGAAGCCGCACTCGTCGGAAAGCAGGAAGGCGATCTGGGCTGCGATCTCTTCGGGCATGGCGAAGCGGCCGGCCGGACCGGCGGCGGCGCCCATCGCGGCGAATGCGGCTTCCTCGCTGCCCGCCTTCTTCACCAGGTCCTGGAAGAAGGGCACGGCGTTCCAGATCGGCGTCTCGACTCCGCCGGGCGCGATGCTGTTGACCCGGATCCGGTCCGGGCCGCCTTCCTTGGCGGCGATGCGGGCGAGGTGGATCACCGCGGCCTTGGACGCCCCATAGGCGCCGATGCCCGGCTCGGCCTTCAGCCCGGCGGCGGAAGCGGTGAGGACGATGGCGCCGCCCTGGCCGCCGCTCCTGATCGCGCGCATCGCCGCCTGCAGGGTCAGGAAGGCGCCGTCCAGATTGGGCGACATCACCCGCCGCCACTCCGCGAGGCTGGTCTCGGCGATCGGCGCGCCGGCACCGATGCCGGCATTGACCACGCCATGGGTCAGCCCGGTGAGATCGGCCGAGGCCCACATATCCTCGTCGGCGACGTCGCCGATCAGCACTTGGCGCTCGCATGGCAGCGAGAAGGCGAAGTCGCGAAGCCGATCCTCGTCGAGGTCGGCAAGGATGAGCTTGCGCGCGCCGCCGGCGGCGAGGCGGGTGGCGACGGCGGCGCCGATGCCGGAGGCGGCGCCGGTGACGAGCGCGATGGCGTTTTCGAAATTGGGCATAGGGGCTGGCCTTAGCGCAGACCTTGGTCGCGGTGCCAGCAACAACGCGTCATTCACTATCAGTCATTCCAGCGTACGCTGGAATGACGACTAAGCCGCTATGTCCCCGATGCCGAGCTCGCCCAATTTGCGATAGAGGGTGGAGCGTCCGATCCCGAGCCGCCGTGCGACTTCGGTCATGCGGCCGCGATAATGGCCGATGGCGAGGCGGATGACGTCGGCTTCGATCGCGTCGAGGGGGCGCAGATTGCCGTCCACCTCGAACAATGTGATGCCGGCGCCATGGGAAAAGGCGGCGCTGTGCGAGGCGCCGTTGAGCGGCTTGGCGTGATAATCGTCGACGCGCCGGCCGCAGGCGGCTTCGGTGGCGATGTGCGGGAAATCGGTCGCGGTCAGCGCATCGCCTTCGCACAGGACGGCGGCGCGGAAGAGCGCGTTCTGCAGCTGGCGGACGTTGCCCGGCCAGCCATAGGACATCAGGACAGCAAGCGCGTCGTCGGTGATCGAAAGCGGGCGCATGCCGGGTTGCTCGGCGATGCGGGCGAGCAAATGGCGGGCAAGCGGCGGAATGTCGCTCTGGCGATCGCGCAGCGGCGGGATCGGCACATGGACGACGTTGAGCCGGTAATAGAGATCCTCGCGGAAGCGCCCGGCGGCGACCTCCTCGGCCAGGCGCCGGTTGGTCGCGGCAATGATGCGCACGTCGACGATCAGGGTATTGCGGCTGCCGACGCGCTGGATCTCGCCGGTCTCGAGCGCGCGCAACAATTTGACCTGGGTGTCGAGCGGCAATTCGCCGACCTCGTCGAGGAACAGGGTCGATCCGTCGGCATCCTCGAAGCGGCCGACATGGCGGTCGAACGCGCCGGTAAAGGCGCCCTTCTCATGGCCGAACAGCACGGATTCGACGAGATTCTCGGGGATGGCGCCGCAATTGACGGTGTGGAGCTGCTTCTTGCCGCGTGGGCTCGCGGCGTGGATCGCCTGGGCGACGATCTCCTTGCCCGATCCGCTCTCGCCCTCGATCAGGACGGAGACGCGGGCGCGCGCCGCCTTGGCGGCGATGGCGAGCGCGGTGCGAAACTTGGGCGCCGAGCCGACAATCTCCTCGAAGCCGAGCAGCTTGGTGATCTTCTCGGAGAGTGGGCGAAGCTCGCCCGAAGCCTTGCGGCGGTCGGTGGCGGTGTTGAGCGCGGCGAGCAGCCGGTCCGGCGCGAGCGGCTTGACGATGAAATCGGAGGCGCCTGCGCGCATTGCGTCGACTGCCACCGCCACGTCGTTCTGGGCGGTGAGGACCAGCAGGGGGAGGTCGGGCCGCGTCGCGCGAATCTGGCGGATCAGCTCGGTGCCGGCGTCGCCCGGCAGCCAGTGATCGAGCAATATGGCGTCGAACTTGGGCTCCTGGGGGTCGTCGAACATCTTCTTCGCGGCATCGAAATCGGATGCGCCGCGCACCCACCAGCCGGCGCGCGCGCCGATCGCCGTGACCAAGCGGCGCTGGGCCGGCTCGTCATCGATCAGCAACAGGCAACGATTGGGGTCCGCGCGCATGGCCATCCTTCTGATGCGTGGAGGGACGGACCTAGCTCAATTGGGTAAAGGCGGCCTTAAGAGCGATCCGCGAAGCACCGCAGTACTGGCATCGCGGTTCTCATCCGCATTTCGGCGACCCTTGATGATCGGCCCCGCCGATGATAACCCTTTGATCGACCGTTTCTGGTTGCAAAGTCATCGTCGGAGGGGATCATGAAATTCTATCCCGTCATTGGAATGATCGCCGTCCTCGCCGCTCCGGTCGCGGTCCGAAGCGCAGAAGTGACCAGCCAGAAAGGCGAAGATCCGACCCAAATCGTCTGTGAGGTCACCCGCCCCGCGGGCAGCCGGCTCGGCGGCGTCAGGCGCTGCCGCACGCGGGCCGAGTGGGTCCAGTATCGCCAGGAGATGCGCACCGTCGTGCAGCGGGTCCAGGCGGAGGGCGCGACCTTCTGCGATCCCAATCCCTCGGGCGGGCCGCATTGCTGAGCGGCTGAGCCGTTGCCGCAGGGAGGCTGCTTCGGCAGCCTCTTTTTTTTCAGGCCGCGGCGCGATGCGCGCCCTGCGCCAGCAGCGCCTGCGCGGCGATGCGGCCGGTTTGCAGCGCGCCGTTCATGAAGCCGGCAAAGGCGTCGGAAATATGCTCGCCGGCGAAGAGGACCGGCCCGGCCTGGGCCGGGCGGGCCGCCTCGCCCGGCGTCTCCACCGCGAACAGGGAGGCGAAGCGGGTGAGCTGGCCGGGGGCGAAGCGGGAATAGGCGCCGCGGGTGAGCGGGTCGTCGGTCCAGCGCGTGCGGCGCAGGCGGCCATTGGGGGCGGGCAGGCCGGGCAGCAGGCGCCGCGCCGCTTCGGTGAAGCGCTGCGCGAGCACGGCCGTCTCGACCGATGCGGCGGCGTCCACCTGGCGGCCGCCGAGGAAATAGCAGAGCGCGGCCGGCCCGGGCGCCGGCGCGAGCGACTGGGCTTCCCATACTTCCGAGAATTCGCCGGCCGCCCACAGGCCGCCGCCGAAGCCGATCGTGCGCCGCCACGCGCTGTCGTCATAGCCGACGATCACCTTCTCGTTCTTGCCCAGGTTCACCTCATCCATGAAGGCGCGCCAGAGCGGCGGCAGCGGGCCGGTGATCCTGAGTTCGCGCAGCAACGTCGGCGGCATGGCCAGGATGACGCGGTCGGCCCTCACCCGCTCGCCGTCGGCGAAGGTGAGGCGGACGGAATTGCCGCCGATCTCGACCTCGGTGAGGCGCCGGTTGAGTCGGATGTCGCGCTCGTGCTGGGCGGCGAGCGCCTTGGCGACCTGGTCGGTGCCGCCCGAGATCAGATAGCGTTCGTCGGACTTTGAGAGCCGGGTGACTTCGCGGCCGTCGACGGTCGGCAGATTGAAGAGCAGGGCCAGGGCCGAGACCTCGTCCGGCTCGGAGCCGAATTCGGTGCGGATGCCGGCTTCGAGCGCGTCGCGGGCGTCGCCGGGGCGAAGGCCGTGGCGGTCGAGATAGGCCTTGACCGACTCCCGGTCGATCTCGCGCGCGACATTGGCATAATCGGCATCGAGCCGGCCCGCATCGGCACTGATGCGGGCCGCGATGCCGCGCAGGGCCAAGGCCAGGCGAGTCTCCGCATAGGCCGCGCCGTTGCGGCCCATCTGGACCTCGTGAACCGGGCCGAAGGCCTGGCGGTCGACCATACGCAGCCGGAAGCGGCGGATCATCGCGATCAGGTCGAGATGATCGGTATTCACCAATTGCGCGCCTTCGTCGAAGGCGAATTCGGGCGCGAATATGCCGTGGACGCTGCGGGTGCGACCGCCGGCCACGGCGCGCGCCTCGTAGAGCGTCGCCGCGACCCCGTGGCCGCGCAGCACGTCGAGTGCGCCGAGGCCGGCGAGGCCGCCTCCGACGATGGCGACGCTGGCCGGCCCCTGGGCGAAGGCGGGCCAGCGCGGCAGGGCGGCAAGGGCGGCGCCGCCGGCGATCGCGGTCAGCACGCGGCGGCGGGTGACGTCGCCGCCGCCGGCAACGGGCGCAGGCGTCTCCACATTTCCCCGGTTCATTCCACGCGCCCGATCGAGCGCCCGCCAGATAATGCTGCCCCGCATGCCCTACCCCCTGTTTGCACCAACGGACGCAGCATAACTGAAATAAGCCGGGGGGCTAGGTCCTCCCGGTCGCTTTCGCGCCTTGCCCTTTGGCCATGGGCTTTGTTAGGGGTGCGCGGCGCGCAAAGCAGGAGGAGCGACCACATGGCAGCCGACGGCGACGCCAATAACGACATGAAGGCGCATCTGGGCACCTATACGGGGTTCATCGGCCTGATGAAATGGGGCACGATTATCTCGGCCATCGTCGCCGTGATCGTCATCCTCGTCATCCGCACCTGAAGGTGGGATGGGCGATGCGCAGGCGGGGGGCGGGGGCTTGAAGATCGCGGTCCTGAAGGAAAGCGAAGCTGGCGAGCGGCGCGTCGCCGCGTCTGCCGAAACAGTCAAGAAATTCACCGGCCTCGGCGCCGATGTCGCGGTTGAAGCGGACGCCGGCGCCGGCGCCTCGATCGCCGATGCGGAATACGAAGCGGCGGGCGCGAAACTGGGCACGCGCGCCCAGATCCTCAAGGACTCCGATATCATCCTGTGCGTCCAGGGCCCGGAACCGGGCACGCTTGACGGCGCAAAGACCGGGGCCTTGCTGGTCGGCGGCCTGAATCCGACCGGGCAGCGCGCCCGGATCGATGCTTATGCCGCGGCCGGCCTCGACGCGCTGGCGATGGAGTGGATGCCGCGCATCACCCGCGCCCAATCGATGGACATCCTCTCCTCGCAATCGAACCTCGCCGGCTACAAGGCCGTGGTCGATGCGGCGGGCGAATATGGCCGCGCCTTCCCGATGATGATGACCGCGGCCGGCACCGTCTCGGCGGCGAAATTGTTCGTGATGGGCGTCGGCGTCGCCGGCCTCCAGGCGATCGCGACCGGGCGGCGGCTCGGCGCGCAGGTCTCCGCGACCGACGTTCGCTCGGCGACGAAGGAGCAGATCATGTCGCTCGGCGCCAAGCCGATCTTCGTCGAAGCGGTGGCGGGCATCGAGGGCGAGGGCGCCGGCGGTTACGCCACCGAGATGTCCGACGAATATAAGGCGGCGCAGGCCGAATTGGTCTCCAGCCACATCGCCAAGCAGGACATCGTCATCACCACCGCGTTGATCCCCGGCCGCCCGGCGCCGCGGCTGATCACCGACGCGCAGATCGCGACCATGAAGCCCGGCAGCGTGATCGTCGATCTCGCCGTCGAGCAGGGCGGCAATGTCGAAGGCGCCAGGGCAGGCGAGGTGGTCGAGATCCACGGCGTCAAGATCGTCGGTCATCGCAACGTGCCGAGCCGGCTGGCGACCGACGCCTCGGCCCTGTTCTCGCGCAATTTGTTCAACTTCCTCTCCGCCTTCTGGAACGCCGAAACGAAAGCGCCGGTCCTGCCCGGCGACGACGAGATCGTGAAGGGCATCAGGCTGACGCACGGCGGCAAAGTCGTGCACGAACGGCTGCTGGGATGAGAGGTGCTGCTGCCGCGGCTGGGATGGTCTCGGCAGCGATCCTCTTCGCGCCCGGATGCGGCGGAGGCGCCGACAACAAGGCGGCGGCGAGCGACCCGGTGCGGCGGGCGAGCTTCCGGAGCCTGGTGGCGCGCGACTTCCTGCTGACTTGCGCCGGCGGTCCGGGCCGCGCCGAGACGCGGCAGCAGCTCGAGCGGCTGGACGAGCTCAACCGGTTCGCGTTCGAGAAGGGGGCGATGCGTTCGCTTCAACTGGCCGCGAACGACTGGGCCGGCCTGTCGCAGCATGACAGGCGCGGACCTTGTCCGTCGGGCGAGGCGGCCTATGCGGCGGCATTGGCCGATTTCTCCGCGCGGCTCGACCAGCTCGCCGCCGGCATCGGCCAGCTTCAACAATGAAGGCGGGCGCGGCTCTGCTGATCGCAGCCGCTTTGGCGGGTTGCGCTGGAACCGGCACTGGGACCGGGACCGGCTGGAGCCGCGCGTCGGACCTGTCGGTCTATTCCTCGGCCCATGCCTATGCGCGCGTCGCGTGGGAGCAGGAGGTGATGTGCGGCGGCGTCGCCCCGGCCCGCGCTTCGGCCCGTTTCGACCGCGACTTCGGCGCGCGCGAGGCGGCCGTGCGGGCGGCTTTGGTCCAGCGCCACGGCGAGGCCGCTCTGGCGCGGACGGGACGACCGTTCGTCGCCCGCGTCGGCTGCGGAGACTTGCCCGATGCGCAATGGCGCGCCCGATATTCCGGGCTGCTTCGCGTGCTCGAGGTCAGGCTGGGGCTTATTTAAGGGGGACGCATGGACTTCATTTCGATCCTATCGATCTTCGTCCTGGCCTGCTTCGTGGGCTATTACGTCGTCTGGTCGGTGACGCCGGCGCTGCACACGCCTTTGATGGCGGTGACCAACGCCATCTCCTCGGTGATCATCGTCGGCGCGCTGATCGCCGCGGCAGCGGCAGGCGTGCCCGGTGCCAAGTGGCTCGGCCTGGCCGCGGTGACGATGGCCAGCGTCAACATCTTCGGCGGTTTCGCGGTGACCGCGCGAATGCTCGCCATGTACAAGAAGAAGGAGCGCTAGGATGGGGGAAGCCGCCGCGACGCCCGCCTGGGTGCTGCTTGCCTATCTCGTTTCGGGGATGTGCTTCATCCTCGCCCTGCGCGGCCTGTCGAGCCCGACCAGCAGCCAGCGGGGCAACCGCTTCGGCATGTTCGGCATGGCGCTGGCAGTGGGCACGACGCTCGTCCACTACCACCCGGTCGGCAGCCAGACGCTGGCCGGGATGGCAATCGATTACACGCTCTTCGCCGAGATCCTCGCGGCGGTCGCCATCGGCGCGACCGTAGGAATCGTCACCGCGCGAAAGATCGCGATGACCGCGATGCCGCAGTTGGTTGCGGCCTTTCACAGCCTCGTCGGTATGGCGGCCGTGCTGGTCGGCGCGGCTGCGTTCCTCAATCCCGAGGCCTTCGGCATCTCGGATCCGGGCGGCCTGATCCACGTCAGCAGCAGGATCGAGATGGGACTGGGCGTGGCGATCGGCGCCATCACCTTCTCCGGCTCGGTAATCGCCTTTCTAAAATTGAACGGCAATATGTCGGGCAAGCCGATTATGCTGCCGATGCGGCACGTGATCAATCTCGGCACATTGGCCGGGATCCTCGGGCTGATCGCCTATTTCACCCAGGACCAGAGCCCGTGGATCTTCTGGACGGTGGTCGGCCTGAGCTTCGCGATCGGCTTCCTGCTGATCATCCCAATCGGCGGCGCGGACATGCCGGTCGTCGTTTCGATGCTCAATAGCTATTCGGGCTGGGCGGCGGCGGCGATGGGTTTCACCCTGCACAACAGCGCGATGATCATCACCGGCGCTCTGGTTGGCAGCTCGGGCGCGATCCTCTCCTACATCATGTGCCGGGCGATGAATCGCAGCTTCATCTCCGTGATCGCCGGCGGCTTCGGCGGCGACGGCGCGGCCGCGGCCGGCGGCGCGGCGATCGACCGGCCGTGGAAGCGCGGCTCGGCCGAGGATGCGGCCTTCCTGATGAGCCAGGCCGAGCAGGTGATCATCGTCCCGGGCTACGGCATGGCGGTCGCGCAGGCGCAGCATGCGCTGCGCGAGATGGCCGAGCTGCTCAAGAAGGAGGGCGTCGCCGTCAAATATGCGATCCATCCGGTGGCGGGCCGGATGCCCGGCCATATGAACGTGCTGCTCGCCGAAGCCAATGTGCCCTATGACGAGGTGTTCGAGCTCGAGGACATCAATTCGGAATTCGCGCGCACCGACGTCGCCTTCGTGATCGGCGCCAACGACGTCACTAACCCGGCCGCCAAGACCGACAAGAGCTCGCCGATCTACGGCATGCCGGTGCTCGACGTCGAAAAGGCCAAGACCGTCCTGTTCATCAAGCGCTCGATGGGCGGCGTCGGCTATGCCGGCGTCGACAACGAGCTCTTCTACCGCGACAACACGATGATGCTCCTCGCCGACGCCAAGAAGATGGTCGAGGAGATCGTGAAGTCGCTGGGCAGCCATTGAGGTTGTGAAGCGTCAGGAGGGGAGGCGGCCGTGACCAGCGTGGGTTCGATCCTCGCGGGAGCCTTCGGGCTGGTTCGGCAGCATCCGTTGGCGGTCCTGGTGTGGGGCCTGCTCTATGTGGCGGCAATCGCCGCCTTGCTGTTCGCCATGCGGCCCTATTTCCAGGTCTATGCCGACCTGTTCAGCCAGTTGGCCGCTTATGCGCCCGACCGGCAATTGAAGCCGGAGGATTTGCAGCCTTACATGGCGCGGTTGCAGGCGGCCAGCGGCACCCTGTTCCTTGCCGAAATCGGTCTGTTCGCCTTCATCATGGTGCTGTTCACCGCCACCCAGCGGGCGGTGCTGCGGCCGAACGAGAGGGCCTTCTTCTTTCTGCGCCTCGGCGGGGACGAGCTGAGGATGATCGGCCTCGCCTTCTTCTTCGTGGTTTGCCTCTATATCGGCTCGATATTGGCGATGCTGGCGCTTTTGATTGTCTTCGGAATCATCTTCGCGGTGGTGGTCGCCTCGACCAGTTCGCCTGCCATCGCGGGCTTGATCCTCTCCGTGGCCCTGCTCGTGCTGATCGGTGGGACAATCTATGTCGAGGTGCGCTTCTCGCTCGCCTTTCCGCTTACCTTCATGCGGCGCAGCTTCGTTGTCGGCGAAGCGTGGCGACTGACGAAGGGGCGGTTCTGGAGCCTGTTCGGCGCCTATTTCGCGATCGCGCTCGTCTACCTGGTGCTGGCCTCAGTCCTTGTCGCATTCGCGGTCGCGCCCTTCTTCCTGGAGATGTCGCAGGCCGGCAATACGCCGGGAGCATTCCAGCTCGCGGTGCAGCACCAGATGGAACGCTTCGCCACGATCAACGCGGCCAATGTGGGGCTTTGCCTTGGCGCCGTTCTGCTCTGCGGTCTCACGCTCGCGCTGTTCGGTGGCGCCATGGCGAGGGCGGTGCGCGATCTGGTGCCGGACGGGGAGGGTGGAACCGCAGGTTGATACCCCGCAGGCCGCCAGTCATGCGAGCGGACCCCGGCCGCTTGGGTTTCGCGCGGACCGCCTGAGCCCGGGCTTGCCCGCGCCGCGCCCGGATGGCAGTAGCGGCGCGATGGGCGCTTAGCTCAGTTGGTAGAGCATCTCGTTTACACCGAGAGGGTCGGCGGTTCGAGCCCGTCAGCGCCCACCAGCCTTCGCCCTGCCGGGCTTCGGCTGGCAAGCCAGAAGCGGCAGGGCGAAGGCTGCCCGCCGTGGCTTTAGCGAAGGAGGGCTACGCTGTGCCCAGGAAAACCTATCATGGCAGCTGCCATTGCGGCGCGGTGCGGTACGAGGCGGACATCGATCTCGATGCGGGCACCGGCAAGTGCAATTGCTCGAGCTGCTGGAAGAAGCGAAACTGGAGCGCGGGCGGATTGAAGCCCGCCGATTTCCGGCTGCTCGCCGGCGAGGAGTCGCTTGGCGATTATCAGTTCAACACGATGCAGGCCCATTACCGCTTCTGCCGGAATTGCGGCGTCTCGGTCTACGGCCATGGCCATATCGAGCAGATTGGCGGCGACTTCGTGTCGGTCAGCGTGGCCACGCTCGACGATCTGGATGTGGCGGACCTGATCGCCGCGCCGATCCGCTACATGGACGGCCGCCACGACAATTGGTGGAATCCGCCCGAGGAGATTCGGCACTTATAAGAAGGATTTGGTTCACGCGAAGGCGCGAAGGACGCGAAGGGAAGGGCCTCGAAGCACCGTTTTTTTCCCAGCGCCGGATCCGGGGGGTCGAATTGCGGCTTCGCCGCAAGGCAATCCAAATTCTCGTTTCTTCTTCGCGAGCTTCGCGCCTTCGCGTGCAACAGATCGGATGCACGAGCTGCACCGGCGCCCGACCAGCAGAAGCTACAGACTCCGGATCAGCCTCATCGCCACTGCCGCCCATGGCGGATCGGTGACGACCGTCTGCCTTTGGCCGGCCCCCAAGGGGAGGATATGCAGCTTGTTGCCCTCTCGCCCGATCAGGCGACCGAACAGGAAGCGGCCGGCGGGGCGGGGGATGAGGAGGTCGCGGTTGAGCGCGGAGGCATAGGAGTCGGGTGCGAGGCGGGTCAGCCAGATCTCGTCGCCGCTGCGATAATCGCCGATGCCGTTCTGGACGATCATCGCCACCAGCCCCGGCGCGGCCGAAGGCGGCATGACGACGCCGTCGCGGCGCGGCGCGTGGGCGCCGTCATGGTCGAGCATCGCGGCGACCGGAACGGCTTCGCGCTCAGGCAACGTCACGAGATCGGCGGCGTCGACGCCGAGCGCGCCGGCGATCCGGTCCAGCCAGCCGAGCGAGACCGTCCGCGTGCCGGTCTCGAGCCGGCCGATGGTCTGCGGCGTGGTCGGTGGGTCGCAGCGTTCGGCGACGTCCTGGAGGGTCATCCTGCGGGCGCGGCGGACCTCGCGAAGGCGTGTGAGCATAAGGTTTCCTAACCTTTCTGGTTTGATAGACTCCAACATTCTCGCCTGAATGGCAAGACCACTCCTTATTCCGCAGGCGTGTGATGGAGCTTGAACGGGGCAGATTTTGGCGCGAAACAGGATCGCGGCGGAGGGGCTCAGAATGGCGACGATCACCGCGGATCCGGCGGACCCGCCCGCGCAGGGCGCGAAGACCGGCGCCGCGCCCGCGGACAGGAGGATCGAGGCGCTCGATTTCGTGCGCGGCGTCGCCCTGTGCGGCATATTGTTGATGAACATCACCGCCTTCGGGCTTCCCGACGCCTACAGCAATCCCGCCAATGCGGGCGGCGCGAGCGGGCCCGATCTGTGGGCCTGGATCATCACCCAGGTGGGCTTCGAAGGCACGCAGCGGGCCCTGTTCTCGATGCTGTTCGGAGCGAGCACCATCCTGCTCGTCTCGCGGCTCGAAGCGTCCGGCCGGACCGACGCCGCGGACATCTATTACCGGCGCAATCTCTGGCTGATCGGCTTCGGGATGGTCAACGCCTTCATCTTCCTTTGGCCCGGCGACATCCTCTATGCCTATGGGCTGACTGCGCTGTTCCTCTTTCCGTTCCGCAATCTGGCGCCGAAATGGCTGATTGCCATCGGTGTGGCCGGCTTCGTCGCCGGCGCGGCGTGGAATGGCTACGACAGTATCCGGCTGCTCGACAAGCACGATGCCTGGGTCGAGGCGGTGGCCGCGCGCGACGCGCACCGCACGCTGACGCCGGAGCAGGAAAGCGCGATCACCGCCTGGAGCGAGGCGCGCGAGGAGTTCAAGTCGACGCCCGAGGAGATCCGGCAGTCGATCGAGCGCCACCGCGCCGGCTATGCGACCATGTTCCGGCGCGTCGCCGACGCCAATGCCGAAATCCAGAGCTGGTACATGTACCGCTATTTCTTCGACATCTTCTCGATGATGCTGATCGGCATGGCGCTTTTCCGGATGGGCATCCTGACCAACGAGCGGCCGGCAGCCCTCTATTGGTGGATGCTCGGGGGCGGCTATGCCATCGGCCTCACCGTCAACATCATCGAGACGCGCTGGATCCTCGACCATCAGTTCAGCGCGCTCGCTTTCGCCCAGGCCGGGATCAGCTACGATCTCGGCCGGCTGGCGACCGCGATCGGCCATCTCGGCGCCTTGCTCCTGTTCGTCCGATCGGGCGCTTTGGCCTGGCTGAGGCGCGCCTTCGCCGCGGTCGGGCAAATGGCGGTCACCAATTATCTGACCCAGTCTGTGGTGTGCGGCCTCTTCTTCACCGGCCTCGGCTTTTACGGCGAACTCGAACGCTACCAGCTTTATTATGTCGTGCTTGCGATCTGGGTGGCGCAGCTGATCATCAGCCCGCTCTGGCTCGCCCGGTTCCGCTTCGGCCCGGTCGAATGGCTATGGCGCAGCCTGACTTACGTAAAGTGGCAGCCGATGCGCCGGACGGCGGTCGGGTGAGGGCGCTCGCCGGCCTGGCGCTGCTCGCGCTTGCCGGCTGCGGCGGGGCGGCGACGCAGGATACGCCCCCGGCGGCAGCTCAGCCCCGTTTCGAGGCGATGGCGGTCGCCGGTGGAGAGCGCGCATCGCAGCTGGCAAGCGGCGAGAGGTTGAGCCGGGTGCTGGGCTGCCAAGGATGTCATGGCGCCGATCTGCGCGGGCAACCCTGGGAGGAAGATGCGGACCTCGCAATCTCGTTCAGCTCCAATCTGACCCGGGCCTTGCCGGCTTATTCCGATGCCCAGATCGAGCGGGCGATGCGCGGCGGCGTCCGCGCCGACGGGACGGCCCTGTGGGGCATGCCGTCGGAAATATTCACCGACCTCGACCCGGCCGACCTGGCGGCCTTGATCGCCTATCTCAGGACGCTGACGCCCGGGGGCATCGTCCATCCGCGGATCGTATTCGGGCCGCGCGGGCGGCGCGACGTGGCGAGCGGCGCCTTTCGCGCCGCGCCCGATCTGGCGCGTGCGCGGCACAGGCAGGGCCCGCCGCGGCTGGACGGACGGCACGAGCTGGCCCGCTACATCACCCGGGCGACCTGCGGCGAATGCCATGGTATCGAGCTCAAGGGCGAACAATGGCCGCCGGGCGAGCCGAGCCCGCCCGATCTCATCGTTGCCGGAGCCTATTCGCGGGCGCAGTTTCGCCAATTGATGCGTACCGGCGAGGCCAGCGGCGGGCGCAGGTTGAGGCTGATGGACGAGGTGGCGCGCGGCCGCTTCGCGCATCTTACCGAGCGCGAAGTGGACGCGGTATACGACTACCTCGTCGCACGCGCGAACGCGCCGCAATGATATGCGAACCTGCGAGAGGGTAGGCTCGGGGGAGGATGACCGTGACCTTTTTGATTCTCGCCGGTGCCGTTCTGCTGGCGCAGCCGCCCCAGGGCTCCGCGGTAGCGGCGGCGCAAGAGCCCGACGAGCGGATCATGACCGCCATCGGCTATTACGCTGGCTCCGAGGAGGGAGATGACGGGACCCGGCTCAAGCTCGATGACGCACCGCTTCGCTTTCGCCTGCCGCGCCTCTCCGATGCGGAGCTCCAGCGCTGGGTGGGGCTGGTTTCAACGGCGTCGCAACGCGGATTTGCCTTGCGCGTGCGTTTCGACGGAACGGCCGGCCGGTTGGATGCGCAAAGCGCCACGGTGACCTATCCCATGTGCTCGCTTTCCGTCGGCGATGTTCGGCCCCTCGGCAACGAGGCCGCAAATTGTCCCGCCGTCGCGGCGTCGAGTCGGCCAAGCAGTTCGTCCTCACTGGCCCGGGGAATCGCCGTTGGCCGTGCGCATCCCGAAGTCGCAATCAGTCTGCTCGGCGAGGCGCTCGCCGACCGGGGCGTCGCCCCGTCATTGCAGGCCATTGGCCTGCGGGCTCGCGCGGAGGCCCGCGAGGCGCTGTCCCTGGACCAGGAGTGGGGCGGCGAGACCTTCGACCGGCTTATGGTCGCCAGTCTGGCCGACCACCGGGCGCGCCTTGCAATCAATCCGAACGATGCCGAGGCGCATTACGCGGTCGGAAAGGCACTGGCCGAGCTTGGCGCCTATGATGACGCATTGGCCATCTATGCCAACATCGCCCGGCGCTGGCCCGACGAGGCGTTTCGCGTCGCCACGCGGACAGGCGCGATCTATCGCCAACAGGGCGAATACCGGCGGGCCCTCGCCCAGCTCGATGACTTTGCCGCGCGGAACGGGCGACCCGACGGGATGCGCTTTTCCTATCATCGCGCGTGGACGCTGGTGAAACTCGGCCGGTTTCAGGACGCGATCGTGGAGATCGATATCGGCCTGCAGACGCAGCCCGATTATTCTTCGGCTTGGATCCTGCGATCCTGCGCCAAGGCCCAGATCGGGGCGATTGACGATGCGCGGCGGGACCAGGAGCGTGGTCTCGAGCTGTTGGAGTCTCTCGCGCGCAATGGCGAGCCGGGTCTCGACGCGGACATCGCCCGAAGCCGGCGCCTTGTCGCTGCGCTGGGGGAGACGAGAAGCGCTGTTTCCGCGGGGACCCTGGACGATGTCTGCCGGGCGCCCTGGCGAAACTACGAGCGCACACGGCCGCGGAGCCAGTTGCTTGGCGCTTCGCCGGGGTGACGATTGCGCGGCTTGCCCGATCGGCCTAGGCTTCGTTGCACATCGAAACCTGCTCGGGAGACCTCGCCATGATCGTCTATGGTTCCTCGCTGTCGCCGTTCGTGCGCAAGGTGCTCGCCTTCGCCGGGGAGAAGGGGATCGAGGTCGAATCGCGGCCCGTGGATTTCCAGAGCAAGTCGGCGGAATTCCGCGAGGCCAGCCCGTTCGGCAAGATACCCGGCTTTCGCGATGGAGATTTCGCGATCTCGGATTCGAGCGCGATCATCCATTATCTCGAAGCGGTGAAGCCCGAGCCGAACCTGATTCCGAAAGACCCGAAGGCCGGCGCGCGCACGATCTGGTTCGACGAGTTCTCCGACACGATCCTGGTCGCCTGCGGCGGCAAGATCGTGTTCAATCGCCTCGTCGGGCCGCGCTTCCTGGGCAGGGCGGGCGACGAGGAGGCTGCGCGCAAGGCGGAGTGCGACGAGCTGCCGCCCCTGCTCGACTATCTCGAAGGCGTGATCCCGGCGAGCGGCTTCCTCGTCGAGGACCGGATCACCCTTGCCGACCTGTCCATCGCCAGCCCGTTCGCGACGCTCGACCATGCCGGCACCGCGATCGACGGCGACCGGTATCCGAAGCTCAAGGCCTATGTCGATGCGATCCTCGCCCGCCCGACCTTCGCGCAATGGATCGGGCGTGAGAAGGCGTTCCTGGGGCAGGCGGCGTAGGGAGAGCTCCGCGTGTCCGGACCGCGTCGGATCGCTGAGATCGCCAGCTACCACGCCCACATCTATTTCGACGGCGCCGCTCAGGCCGAGGCCGCGCGCCGCCTGCGCGAGCGGATCGCGGAGCGGTTCGCAGTTCGGATGGGAACCTGGTGGGACCGCCCGGTCGGCCCGCACGACCGGTCGATGTACCAGGTTGCGTTCGAGACCGGCCTGTTCGCGACCTTCGTGCCCTGGCTGATGCTCAACCATGAGGGCCTCTCGATCCTCGTCCACCCCAACACCGCCAACCAGCGCCGCGACCATCTCGCCGACAGTCTCTGGATCGGCACGCCGCTTCCCCTCGACGAGGAAGCGCTGCCCGCAGAAGATTCCGAGCCCGAAGGCGCCGGCGCGCTCAACACCGCGCCCAGCATCAGCCCCTGAGGGCGCGCAGCCTGCGCGCGATCGCCAGGAAGACGCCGTCGTCGAGCATCGCGCCCCAATGGCCTTCGCAAAAGCGTTCGCCACGACGAATGGCGAGGAGCAGCATCATCAGATCCGGTCGGCCCATGCCGGCGATCCGAACCGGGTCGCGTGGCGCTTCGGTGTGCTCCAGCCAGGCAATGTAGTCGGCCGGTTGGCCATCGAAACCGGCAGCGGCGAAGGCCGACCAGAGACGGTCCATGGCAGGGCCATAGTCGCAAAAGCCGTTGACGAAGCCGCCGTCATCGAGCGGCGGCGGCACGACCCAGTGGACATAATGACCGTCGGCGAGCGCGCCCGACGCAAGGGCTTCGAGCTCGGCGATCGCCTCGTCCAGCGCAGGCCCCGCCTCAGCCATCCTGTTCGCCCTGACGCACGCTCAGCAGCATCAGGTCGACCGGGGGCGCGGCGGGATCGTTCAGTTCCTCGAGCAATCGGGCAAGCTCGGATTCGAGCCGCTCCCGCCCCTTCTGGGTGAGGCGGGCGCGGCTGCGCAGCATGCGGAAGGCGCCTTCGCCGTCGTGGGCGCCGGCGAGCATCTCCTCGAGCGTCGCGCGCGCCACGCGCTGGCGCTCGCTCGCCCGGCCCTCGCCCGGCGCGAAGGCCGAGGGACTGACGGCGAAGCGCCGGGCGGCGGCCTGGAAGGTCCGCTCGGTCACCGACCGGCGCTTCTCCTCCCGGATCACCCTGATCAAGCCGGCGGCAAGCAGCTGATCGACATGATGGTAGAGCCTCGTCGGCGGCTGGCCGAGCCGGGCGGCGGCCTGCTTGATCGTCGCGCCGAGCGCGAACTGCTCTAGCAGCCGCTGGCGCAGCGGATCGGACAGGGCGCGCAATTGTTCGGCCGTCTCGACCAGGAACGTTTCCGCCGGTTCTTCGCTCATTCCGTCTCCAGGCTAATCGCGCGCTGTTTCGCCTTCGTCATACCAGAATCGGTTGCCGGCATAATCGATAATGATCCGGCCCGAACCGAACAGGTCCGCGCCGACGACGCCGTCGATCGGAGCGCCGGCGGCGGTCCGGATCGGACCCAGCACGTCGGCGACCGCGATCGGCTGGCCGTCGCGGGTCAACTGGCCGAGAGTGATGCGGGCCCGGCCCAACCGCGCGCCGCCGGCAACGGCGCCGCCGGCGCCGCCGAGCTGGGCATCCTGGCTCGCCTCGACACCCGCCGCGATGGCGGTGTCCGGCGAGATCAGGCTGGTGCTGGCGCCGCTGTCGAGCACCATCAGGAATGGGCCGCGACCGTTGATGGTCACCTGTACCAGGGTCAGCGGCCGGGCCGGCGCCAGGGTGAAGGGGACGGCCCGGGCGGCCGGGCCGGCTGTCGCGTGGAAATCGACGAGATGCCGGCCATAGTCGATCGAGAGGATGCGGCCATCGACGAAGCGGTGGCCGAGGATCGCATCGACGTTGCCGCCGATCTGCCGGCTGACCGCATCCACGGCGGGCGACACGCCGATATCGAGATTCTCCAGCGTCAGCTGGCCGATCGAGATGCGCGACAGGCGGGCGTTGCGGAAGACCGCCGGGGTGTCGCCAAGACCCGCCGTGCGCCGGGCCTCGGCTCCGCTTTCGAGGGCAAGCCCGGCCCGGCGGGCCATGTCCGGACTGACCAGCATTGCCACTGGCGCGGCATTGCCGGTGTCGAGCAGCACCCGAGCCGGCAGGCCGCCGGCAATCCGCGCCTCGACGACCACGAAGGGAAGCTGGTTCGGCATTTCGAAGGGAATCGCATCGAGCATGATCTGTCTCCATTCAAGAAGAATCTATCATTCAATATAATCTAAATGAAGTCAAGACACTTTGCTGGGAGGGCCGGCGGGCGCTCATGCGCGTGAGAAAATGCGGTTAATCGATCCCTAACCGGCCTCCTGCACCGCGCATGCGTAATTTGGGCCTAGGCGGCGAGACATGGCCAGGTCAGCGATGGATGCCCGCAGCGACAGGAAGCATGCGCGCCGCGAACAGCGATTCGCCGTCGATCTCGCGGCGAAGCTGCGCGGCGAAGTCGCCGAATTGCCGGTGCGGCTGCGCGATCTCTCGCGCGGCGGCGCGCTCGCCACCTGTCCCTTCCCGCCGCCAGCGCTCAGCAGCGTCACCTTGCTTCGAGGCGCATTGGCGATCGAGGCGCGGGTCGTGTGGGCGGGCCGCGGCCGCTTTGGCCTGGAATTCATCCACCCGATCCGCGCCACCGAATTGCTCGTGCAGCTGAGCCTGAGCCGGGCGAGCCCGGCCTGAACGGAGACGGGGCTGGCCCGCCGCGCTAAGCATCGCTAAGGCCGTCGCGACCGATCCCGGCCGGAGTCCCCATGTTTCGCAAGCTTTACGACTGGACGCTGCGGCTGGCAGCGCATCGCCACGCGCTGCGCTGGCTCGCCGTGATATCCTTCGCCGAATCGAGCTTCTTCCCGATCCCGCCGGACGTGATGGTGGTCCCGATGACCCTGGCACGGCGGGAGCAGGCCTGGCTGATCGCGACCGTCTGCACGGTCTCGTCGGTGCTGGGCGGGATCTTCGGTTATGCGATCGGCTATTTTCTCTATGACAGCGTCGGCCAGTGGCTGATCCGGCTCTACGGCATGGAACATGGCATAGAGGAGTTCCGGCACTGGTTCGCCGAATATGGCGTGGCGATCGTCCTGCTGAAGGGCCTGACACCGATCCCATTCAAGCTGGTGACCATCGCCAGCGGATTCGCGGCGTTCAATTTCCCCTTGTTCGCGCTATGCGCGACGATCACTCGTGGCGTACGCTTCTTCCTGGTGGCGGCCCTGCTGAAGCGCTACGGCCTACCGATCCAGACGTTCATCGAAAAGCGACTGACCCTCGTGAGCTGGGCGTTTCTGGCGGTGATCATCGGCGGCATGGCCGTGGTGGCGTATCTGTAGAACGAACCGACTCATTGTCATCGGCGGCGCGGCCGCGCTCCCTCAGCGCGACGGCACCGACGCGCCGGCATAAGGATCGCGATCGGCGGGCGGAGGTGCAGGTGGTGGTGCGGCGACCATCGGCGGGGGCGCCTCGCGTGTGGCCGGGGCCAATGCCCGGCCACTGCCGGCCAGGGAGGATCGAATGCCGGCGACGATCGTGGAGGCGCCGAACAGGATGAAGCAGCCGGCGATGACGGTCAGGCCGTAGCGGATATTGACTCGCCCGGCGAGCATCATCAGCCCCATCGACGCGATCGCGATGACGGCGACGATGGTGGCGATCGTACCGAGGAGCGTGCCCTGAAGCCAGGTCACCGCCGCGACGAGCACCGACGCGGCGGGAGGGTCGGTGAGCGGAGTCGACGCAAGGCCGGCAAGGAGCATGAAGCGCATTATCGCCGCAACCATTCCCGCCGGCAACGTCGCTTCGTTATGTCGGGCGGGGCCCAAACAATAATTCGCGCTTTACCATGCCCGTTATCGTTCGATTGACGGGGAGGGGTCCATTTTCAGGCCGCGCGTCGCATTGCCGAGACTTATGCCCCGCGCCGACCCGAGCCACCAGGCTCCCGGACAAAAGGTGCTGTCATGAAAAAGCTGCTGCTCTTGGGTACGATGTTGACATGGAGTGCCGCCGCGGTCGCGCAGGACGAGCAATGCCAGCCTTCGGCACTGCCGGCGATCGAGCAGACGGACGTATCGACGATCGAGCGAAACGCCGACAGCAACAGCGCGGTCATCCAGCTCGACGTTGCCGCATCGCTGCCGGGCGGCGGCACCCCGAGCTACATTTTCACCGCCGAAAACGGCACGATCACCGGCGACGGGGGGCGCGCCACGTGGACCGTCGCCGGCGCGGGGCCGTTTACGGCGAATGTCGAAGTGGTCTCGCCCGCGGGTTGCCGGACCTACTCCCACTTCACCTACCATATGGAGCAGACCGCGGCGTCCGAGTAATCGCCATCCGGCGCGCCGGCTCGCCAGCCGGCGCGGGTCGCCCTTGATCCGCTGTCGACGCTCCTCTCACCTGCGGATATGTCCCGACGCGCGGCCGTGCCGACAGGCGGGCTGCTCGGACCGGTCGCGACGCGCGTCCGCTTTCCCGATCGCCACTGCTTCAATCCGCAGCGGGCAGGATCAGGTGCCCAGCCATTCGAGACCGTTGGGCAGCGCGTCGATGCTGTAGAGCAGCTGCAGAACCCGGCGGCTCCTTGGGTTTTGCCGCGCGGGCGGAGGCGTGCAGGATCGGCGTGGCGTAGAGCCACAGATCGCCGCGTTCGGCCTGGCAGACGGCCGAGCCTCGGCTTGCCGCGATGTCGTCGATGTCGGATTCGGCGACGCGGCCGAGTCGGTGGGAGCCTGGAACCACAAGCAGCGGCGCATTGTCCAAACCGACCGGATCGAGGTGGATCCGCAGCGTCAGCATGCGCTGCAGGATTTCGAACGGCGGCACGACATGGTCGATGCCCTCTTTCCTCGTCCAGTCGGTGAAGCCGGGCGTGTCGATGCGGGCGCGAACGGCGATCGTGCGATCCTGGTGCCAGCCAAGCGACCAGTTCCGCGCCGCTGATTTGTCGAACAGGGTGGCGCGCACCGGCCGGGTTTGGCGGCCCAGGACCGAGGCTGCGATCAGCGTCGCCGGTCGGACGGCGTCGGCAAGACCGGGCATTGGCCTGAGGCGCGTGCCGGGCCGGCCGGCGGGGGCGGACGCAAGCGCAGTCTCGAGCGCGACGATCCCGGCGGGCATGAATGCCGCCCGGAAAAACTGCGCGCCGTCCGGTCCGAGCTCCATGGGCCGAGACTATGATGCCCTTGCCCGGTGCGAAAGATATTCCGGCCGCCGGGCCTCAGTGCGGCTGTTGCGTCGCCTGTGCTGCTCCAGTCGTCTGCGCGGCGGGTTGCGCCGCGACCGTCGGCTGGGCAGGCGCGGCGGCGGCCGGCGCCGGCGCGGCGCGCGCGACCTGCTCGGGCGGCAGCGACATCTGGAAGATGTCGTTGAAATTGGCCCGGGCGTCTTCGACCTCGAGATTGGCAGATTCCTCGGCGCTCGCGCGGGTCGATCGCAATTGCATGTCGCGCTGGATGATGGCCTGGCGAAATGCCGTCTGCTCGCTGGCGCAGGCCTGCGGGAATGCGGTGTTGAACTGATCCAGGGTCTTGTGGTCGCGAGTGCTGGCGTCGACGAACACCCTGAGGCAGCGCGTGAATGTCTCGCGCGACGTGCGTGTGGTGTCCGTTGCCTGCATCGACATCGAGGCCGTGATCAGGATGAGTGCAGTCGAAATCATGGTCAGTTCCCCAACTGCTTGAGAACAGAGAGAATGCGCCAACATGGCCGAAAAAGGAAGCGCTTTTTGCTGCGCGCTTCGGCGGGCCGCCGCGGCCCGTTCACCCCATCGCGGCAACCCCACCTTCGTATCTTTTGCGGCGACGGCAGGGCGGGAAGATCGCCAGGCGGCAGGCCGATTTTGCTGCGCCGGATCCTGCAGCATGCGCCGCAGCGAAGGCGCGCCGGAAGCGCGTCGCCGCCATTGCCAGGCCGCCGGACGGAATGGGGCCGACAGCGTGCCGGGGGATGCGTGGTCGTCGACACCCCAATGCACAGTTACGGCCTGCCATTGATCGCGCCGGGAGACAGCGATTCGGCGACCCCATGCCCTACACCCGGCGCAGCGCCGGCGCTCCGGGACCGAGCACCGCGTATACGCGCGGGAAGAAGGTGGCCTGTTCGAGCGCCGGCGCGACGGGGCGCAGACGGCCGCGGATTCGCCGAAGGGGCCGTCGTCCAATCTGATGGCATTTGTTGCCCGGGCCGTCCGCCGGCACGCGTCGACAGCGATCCGTGGTGGGCGCCCCTGGGGCCAGTGGCCGCTGGAGGCGCGCGCCGACAAGAATGGAACGGCGGGTCGCCGCACGGTTGGCCGCGAGCCCGGCGCGTGATCGGATCAAGTGGTTCAGCTGGAAGGATAATCACACTTGCGCCCGAGATCGCTCGGCAGGTTCCTTGCGACATTAATGTCACAGAACCCGATTGATTGGCCGAACCACGGTTTATGATGCAACTCGAACCGCGCGGCATCGTTTCCCTGACGACTGGATAGTCGCAGCGATCTTCTCGACGCGCTGCGGCATTTCAGCAACAGGTAGGGGGCGAACCGCGCTTGCACGGAAAGTCTCCTTCCCGTAAGGAGTTCACGTCGTTCCCGATCGGGACGCAGAAGAAAGGGGAAGATTATGCGGAAGCTCGCCATTGTTGTGGCGCTGTCGTCCACCGTGCTCGCGACTCCGGCACTTGCGCGCAACAGCGCTTGGTATGTCGGCGGCGATTTTGGTGGAATGATCGTCGAGGATATCCAGTTCGACTTCGGTCTCCAGCCGACGGTGCCAAGCTCAGCCAGCGCACAGCTCGTGACCAATCACGACTATGGCTATGACGGAGCCCTGTTCGTGGGCTACGATCTCGGCGCATTCCGGCTCGAAGCCGAAGTGGCCTACAAGCGCGCGAACGTCAGCGATCTCGAATATTCGGTTCGCCTGCCTGGCTTTGGCGGCGTTCCCGGGAGCGCGTTCGGGCCCAACATCGTTCCAGCCGGCGGCGGACGCACCAGCGCCCTCAGCTTCATGGTCAACGGTATGCTCGATTTCGGCGACGATGACGGCGTCAGCGGCTTCGTTGGCGGCGGTGTCGGCGTGGCTCGCGTCGACTACAACAACGTCCGCGCCTTCTCCAATCAAGGTGCGGCGGTCGACGATTCCGACACGCGCTTTGCGTGGCAGGTCGTTGCCGGTGTCCGCCAGGCGGTCACCGACAATATCGACATCACCGTTCGCTACCGCTTCTTCAACGCCGACAACATCCGGACCGTGGACTTCCGCGGCTTCGAGTCGGATTCGCGGTTCCGTTCGCACAGCTTGCTGGGCGGCATAACCTTCAACTTCGGGGCTCCACCGCCGCCGCCGCCGCCTCCGCCGCCGCCGCCTCCTCCGCCTCCGCCGCCTCCGCCGCCTCCCCCGCCCCCGCCGCCGCCTCCGCCGTGCTCGCCGGGACCCTATATCGTGTTCTTCGATTGGGATCGGGACGAGATTACGCCGCAAGCGGCTGCGATCCTCGACAATGCGGCGGCTGCTTATGCGACGTGCGGCAACGCACAGGTCGTGCTCGCCGGTCACGCCGACCGTTCGGGTCCGGCAGACTACAACGTTGGTCTTTCGCAGCGTCGTGCCAACAACACCCGCGGTTACCTTGCCGGTCACGGCATTCCGGACGGTGTGATCACGACGGAAGCGTTCGGCGAGAGCCGTCCGTTGGTCGAGACCGCCGACGGCGTCCGCGAGCCGCAGAACCGGCGCGTGGAAGTCACCTACGGCCCCGGCTCCGGCTGGTAAGTAGGGCTCCGTCGCTTCGGCGGCGGGACGCAAGAAAATGGGGGCTGGTCTTCGGACCGGCCCCTTTTTTTCGCTTGGCAGGTAAGGCCCGTCAGCAGACCAAAAAACTGTTCGGGCGTGGCCGCCTTTGCTAGTGCGAACGCGCCTCAACCGCTCAAGGATGGTTCATGCGGATCGCGATCATCGGAACGGGCTATGTCGGCCTGGTTTCCGGCGCCTGCTTCTCCGATTTCGGCCACGACGTGATCTGCGTGGACAAGGATGAGGGCAAGATCGCGGCGCTCGACCGCGGCGAGATGCCGATCTTCGAGCCCGGTCTCGACCGGCTGGTGGCCCGCAACGTCGCGGCGGGCCGTCTTTCCTTCACCACCGAACTCGCCACCGGCGTCAGCGGCGCAGAGGCGATCTTCATCGCGGTCGGCACGCCATCCCGCCGCGGCGACGGCCATGCCGACCTCAGCTATGTCTATGGCGCGGCGCATGAGATCGGCGCGCTGCTCGACGGCCCGGCCGTCGTCGTCACCAAGTCCACGGTGCCGGTCGGTACCGGCGACGAGGTGGAGCGAATCCTGCGCGAAGTCGCGCCGAACGCGAGGGTGGCGGTGGTCTCCAATCCTGAGTTTCTGCGCGAGGGCGCGGCGATCGAGGATTTCAAGCATCCCGACCGGATCGTCATCGGCGCCGAGGATGCACGCGCCGTCGAGATCATGCGGGAGATCTACCGCCCGCTCTATCTCAACAAGGCGCCTCTGTTGTTCACCTCGCGCCGCACCGCGGAGCTGACCAAATATGCGGCCAATGCCTTCCTCGCGACCAAGATCACTTTCATCAACGAGATCGCCGATCTTTGCGAGGCAGTGGGTGCCGAGGTGCAGGACGTCGCACGCGGCATCGGCCTCGATGGGCGGATCGGCTCGAAATTCCTCCATGCCGGCCCCGGCTATGGCGGCTCGTGCTTTCCCAAGGACACGTTGGCACTGCTGAAGACCGCGGAGGACGCGCACGCGCCGCTGCGCATCGTCGAGGCGGTGGTAAAGGTGAACGACGCCCGCAAGCGCGCGATGGGCCGCAAAGTGATAAGGGCGCTTGGCGAGGAGCCGCGCGGCAAGATCGTCGCCTTGCTCGGGCTGGCCTTCAAGCCCAATACCGACGACATGCGCGACGCCCCCTCGATCAGCATCGTGCAGGCGCTTGAGGATGCGGGCGTGCAGGTGCGCGGCTACGACCCCGAGAGCATGGACCAGGCGCGGCCGATAATGCCCAATGTCGAATTCTGCGCGGAACCCTATGCGGCGGCGCAAGGCGCGGATGCGGTGGTACTGGTCACGGAATGGGACGCGCTGCGAGCACTGGATCTCGATCGGCTGGCCGCCACGATGCGCGGCAATCTGCTCGTGGACCTGAGGAACATCTATCCGCCCGACGAGGTTGAAGAGGCAGGCCTGGCCTGGCACGGGATTGGCCGCGCGCCGCGGCCGTTTCAGGGAGATCGCGTATGATCGGAACGTTTCTGGCAATTCTGGCAGTCGCGCAGGCCGCGCAGGCCGTTCCGGCCACTTCATCCGGCTCGCCGCCGATCGTCGAGCTTCGCAAGGCGGACGGCACGCTGGTCGCCCGCGCGATGGTTTGGCAGGCAGAGGGTGGCATCGAGGTTCGGGTCCAGGCTGCCGGCCTTCCGGCCGGCCATTATGGCGTGCACCTTCATAGCGTCGGCCTCTGCGAAAGCCCGGCCTTCACCAGCGCCGGTCCGCACTGGAATCCGACGGCGCGCCAGCATGGCAGCCTCAATCCTGCGGGCCACCATCTCGGCGACCTCCCCAATCTCGACGTCGACGAGTTTGGCGGCGGCCGGGTCGAATTCGCCATTGCGGGAGCGTCCACGAGCGGTGCCGAGGGGTTCTTCGATGCCGACGGCACTTCGGTGGTGATTCATGCCGCGCCTGACGATTACCGCACCGATCCGAGCGGAAACAGCGGCGCGCGGATCGCCTGCGGCGTGCTTCGGGCGGAGTAAGACCTGAACTCTAGACCGGCTCGCCCGCGGCTCTGGCGCGGTCAATTTTGGTTGCCTCAAGATCGGCGATTCGGCGCGAGACGATCCACAGCGCGATCAGGGTGAACGGCGGGACGACGTAAAGCGAGAAGATGCCGGCGCTGAGGCTGCCGGACACGTCCGCCATCTTGCCCGCGAAATAGGGGCCCAAAGCGAGGCCGACCATCGTCGTACCGAGCACGTAGGTCGCGCCCGCGGTCGCGCGCATGCGCGGCAATACGACGTCCTGCAGGCTTGCGACCGCCGCGCCGACCCAGGCCGAGCCGAACAATTGCGCGACCGGGCTTGCCAGATAGAAGATGCCGAGGCTGTCCGTCGTAAACATGGTCCACACCGCCGGCGCGGGCAGGATCACGGCCAGCATGTTGACGAAGATACGCCCCCGCGCATCGCGCCGCCGCCACAGATCGGAGACGATTCCGCCAAGGATGACGCCGGTCGCCGCGGCGACGGCGGCGCCGATGCCAAGGATGGTCGCCACCTCTTCGGCCGCAACGCGGCCGGACATGAACTGGGCCGGCGCGGTGGCGACGCCGCCGTAGAAGGCGCGGATCGCATAAGGCGGCGCCCAGAAGCTGATCGCGTAGGTCATGAACGAGATGCTGCCGACCGCGACCGCGAGCGTCACCACGATCGGGTTTCCCCAGATCAGCCGATAGGCCGGGAGATCCCTGTGGCGAAGCGACTGCACCCAGGAGAAGACGGCATAGACGCCGAGACCGTAGGCGAGCCATTGCGGCCCGTCGCCGGTCAGCATGATCAGTCCCGCCACGATCGCAGCAACCGCCGCCAGGGCGACCAGGTTCACGATGAGCGCGCCGGGGATGCGGGCGACGCTGACCAAAGTCAGCGGCGGCAGGATCGCCATCAGCTCGCCGCCGAAATTGCGCCAGGCATTGGGTTGCACCACCGGCTGCGGCAGGCGATCCGAGGCGCCGCGCTGCGGCTCGCGCAGGGTCAGCACCCACAAGGCAAGCAGGAGGCCCGGTATGCCGACGGCGAGAAATGCCGCCTGCCAGCCGACCAGGCCGAGCGGCGCATCGGCGGCGTGCGGGAAAGCCGTGTTCCAGCGGCTGCTGACGAGCCCGCCGAGCGGCAGGCTGAGGCCTCCGCCGATATAGAGGCCGGCCGAGTAGATGGACAGCGCGGTCGCGCGTTTCTCCTTGGGAAAATAGTCGGAAATCATCGAATAGGCGGCCGGGGAGGCGCTCGCCTCGCCGATGCCGACGCCGATCCGCGCGGTGGCGAGCATCGCGAATGAGGTGGCGAATCCGGACAGCGCGGTCATCGTCGACCACAGGCCGAGGCCGATGGCGATCAGCCGGCCGCGATACCAGCTGTCCGCCAGCCGGCCGAGCGGAATGCCGAACAGGGCGTAGAATACCGCGAAGGCGGTGCCGTAGAGGAAGCCGATCTGGGCGTCCTGGAGGTTGAGGTCGTGCTTGATGTCCTGGGCGAGGATCGAGATGATCTGCCGGTCGATGAAATTGATGATGTAGACGAGGACCAGGACGAGCAATGCGTACCAGCCATAGGCGCTGACGCGCATCGGCGGCGGCGGCGCGATTTCGCCCGGGTCCGTTGCCGCCATTGATCCCCCCTCGATTGTGCTTCTCTTTGCATCTGGCTAGCAGAGCGGCGGGCTTTGGCAACAAGGCGGCGCGCCATGTCGGTTTCGATCCTGTTCGTCTGCCTCGGCAATATCTGCCGTTCGCCGCTCGCCGAGGGTGCGTTTCGGGCCGAGGCCGCGCGGCGCGGGCTCGACGTCGAGGTCGATTCGGCCGGCACGGGCGGCTGGCATCAGGGCGAGCCGCCGGACCCGCGCGCGATCGCCGCCGCGAAGCGGAATGGCGTCGACCTTTCCGGCCAGCGCGCGCGCAAGGTGACCCGCGCCGATTTCGACCGATTCGACCATATCCTCGCGCTTGACGGCGAAAACCTCGCTGAGCTCGAAAGACTGCGGCCCGTCGATAGCCGCGCGCGCCTCTCGCTGCTGCTCGATCATGTGCCGGGGCGCGAAGGGCAGGCGGTCGCCGATCCTTATTATGGCGGCGACAGCCATTTCGACACGACCTGGCACGACGTCACCGATGCCGCCCGGTCGCTGGCGCACGGATTTGCAGAGGAGCCCACATCTTGACCCTCATCCTCCACGCCCATCCGCTCTCCTCCTATTGCTGGAAGGCCCTGATCGCCCTCTACGAAAAGCAGCTCGCGTTCGAATTCCGGATGGTCAATTTCGGCGATCCCGACTCCCGCGCCGCCTTCGCCGCTCTGTGGCCGCTGGCGAAGATGCCCGTGCTCGAAGATGCCGGGCGCGGCGCCGTCGTTCCGGAGACGAGCATCATCATCGACTATCTGGACGCACATCATCCCGGCGCGATCCGGCTGGTTCCCGAAGACGCCGACGCCGCGCGCGACGTGAGGCTCTGGGACCGGATCCTCGATCTCTACGTCCAGGGCCCGATGCAGAGGATCGTCGCCGATCGCCTGCGGCCTGAAGACAAGAAGGACGCCTTCGGCGTTGAAGAGTCGCGGACCGCGCTCGCGAAGGCGCTGGACCTGGTCGAGAATGAGGTGGCGGGCAAGGCATGGACGCGGGGCGATTCTTTCACCCTTGCCGATTGCGCGGCCCTGCCGGCCTTGTTTTATGCCGACAAGGTGGTGCCGCTATCGGGGAAATGGCCGGAAGCGCTGGCCTTGCTCGAACGGCTCAAGACACGACCGAGCGTCGCGCGCGTGCTGGTCGAAGCCGAACCCTGGTTCAAATATTTCCCGGCCGAGTGACTGCTTTTTCGCAGCGCGTCGCCGGGCTTACCGGCGTCCCCGAGGACCGGCTGCGGCGGCTCGCCGGGGGAGATTTGAGCGAAGTGCTGCTGGTCCCGCGCGACGATGATGCGGCGCTGGTGGCCAAGGGCGGTCCCTCGCTGGCTACGGAAGCGGCGATGTTGCGCGCGCTCGCCGCCGCCGGCGTGCCCGCCCCGGCGGTCGAAGCCGAGCATGACAATGTGCTCCTCATCGCGCATGTCGAGAATGACGGGCTGTTCAGCCCCCATGCCTGGGCCGATATCGGCGCCGGGCTGCGCAGGCTGCACGACCATGCCAGCGCCCAATATGGCTGGCCGGTCGATTACACCCTGGGGACGGTCACGCTCGACAATCGCGAAGGCCGGGATTGGCCGCGTTTCTGGGGGGAGCAGAGGCTGGTCGCCGCCGCGAGCCTGCTCGATCGGCCCTGGCGCGAGCGCGTCGACCGATTGGCGGGCCGGCTGCACGATCTGCTGCCCCGCGATCCTCCCGCCTGCTTCCTCCACGGCGATCTGTGGAGCGGCAACATCCTCGTCTTCGGCGGCCGTCTTGCCGCGCTGATCGATCCCGCCTGCTATCATGGCCATGCCGAGGTCGACCTCGCCATGCTGCGCCTGTTCGATTCGCCGCCCGACGAATTCCGGGAAGCCTATGGCGCGATGGAGGAAGGCGCCGAGGAAAGGCTCCCGTTCTACCAGCTGTTTCCGGCGCTGGTGCACTTGCGCCTGTTCGGCGCGACCTATGCGCCGATGGTCGATCGGCTGCTCGCGGCCAGCGAATAGCGTTCGATCAGCGTGTAGACCGCGCCGTCGGGAGTCCGCACGCTTTCGAACAGGCCGAAGTGTTCGACCGGGAAAGGCGGGCTGGTCAGGCCGCCCGAACATTCGAGAAGATTGCCGACCGGCCCTGAATTGCGTTTCAGGCGCGCCAGGGTGATGTGCGGCAGGAAGGCGCGCTGGTCGGGCGCGACGCCGACGCGGGTGAGCGCGGCGTCGACTTTCTTGTGGAGCGCTTTCATGGGTTCGTGCGGTGTGACGCCGGCCCAGACCGCGTCCGGCCAGCCGCGCCTGTCGAATGCGCCGATGCCGTTGAGCGCGATTTCGAAGGCGGGCTGATGAATCCCGCCAAGCGCGGCATGGATGTCTCCGGCGAGATGGCGGTCGACTTCGCCGATGAACCGCAAGGTGAGATGAAGCTGGTCTTCGCTCTGCCAGCGCGCGCCGCTGATGCCGCCCATCGCCGAGAGGAGGACCGCGCGGATGGCGCGGGGAGGTCTAATCGCAACGAACAACCGATGCATGGTTGCGATCCCTATCCCGGTTTCGCTTGAATTGGACCCCAATCCCTACGATATTCGGTTGCACACGGCATTTCGCCGGGGATGGAGGAGTTTTCACATGGCAAATTGGTCTGATCCGCGGATCGGGGCGAGCCAGCCGACCACGACCATCGGCCGCGACGTCACGTATGACGCGGGCCTGCGGTCGCACATGCTGTCGGTCTACAATTATATGGCCTCGGGCGTGCTGCTCACCGGCATCATTGCCGTTCTTTTCGCCAACTGGAGCGGGGCGCCCGCCGTATTGTACGGCCCGGGGCCGCTCAAATATGTCATCATGTTCGCGCCTCTGGCCTTCGTGCTGGTGCTGAGCTTCGGCATCAACCGGCTGTCGACCGGGACGGCGCAATTGCTGTTCTGGGCTTTCGCCGCGGTGATGGGCGTGTCGATGGCGTCGATCTTCTTCGTCTACACCCAGGGCTCCATCGCGACGACCTTCTTCGCGACCGCCGCCGGATTCGCCAGCCTCAGCCTCTGGGGTTATACGACCAAGAAGGATCTGTCCGGCATGGGCACCTTCCTGATCATGGGCCTGTTCGGCTTGATCGTGGCGATGGTCGTCAATCTCTTCCTGCAGAGTTCGGCGATGGAACTGGCGATCAGTGCCATCGGCGTTCTGATCTTCGCCGGCCTCACCGCCTACGACACGCAGAAGATCAAGAGCCTGTACTACGAGGTCGGCGGGACCGAATTCCACGGCAAGGCGATCGTGATGAGCGCGCTGACGCTCTATCTCGACTTCATCAACATGTTCCTGTTCCTGCTGCGGCTGTTCGGCAACCGCAACTAGGCGCAGACGCGATAGCGAACCTGGAAGGCCCGGCGGCGACGCCGGGCCTTTTTCTTGCGCGCAAACCTCGGGGAATCGGCGCCGGCCGGCTGGTGCAGCTGCTGCTGATCGCGGCCGCCTGGATGCTGGATTAGGTCTCGAATCCAGGCATGGTCAGCGCGACGTCGAGGCCGTCGTCGCGCCAGGACAATGTCAGTGCGCCATTGGTGGACGCGAGCGACCGGCGAATCAGGGTGAAGCCGGCGCCGCCGTCCCGCGACGTCGCACCGACCGGCACATCGGATGTTTCGCTCCAACGCAATGTCAGCACGTCCGCGTCGAGCGCCGCCGTCACTGCGATCGCGCCGCCATGACCCAGGGCGCCATATTTGTTGGAATTGGTGCTGAGCTCGCCGATCGCCAGTGCGAGGGTGCGCAGCTGAATCTCATCGAGAGGCAGCGCGGGGAGGGCGCCGACCGAGAGCGCGCAATGCGGTCCGCAGAAGGGCTCGGTCAGCCGGCGGACCAATATGTCGAGCGTCGGCGCACCCAATCTGTCCGCATCGAGCAGCAGCGACTGGGCGACGCCGAGCTTCTGCAGCCGATCGACCAGCTCGCGCGCGAAGCTCTCCCGCTCCGGCGAGCCGCGCGCCGTGGTCGTGATGATGGCGCTGGTCAGCGCATAGGCGTTTTGCAGACGATGGCGCATCTCGGCCGCGGTTGCATCCCGGAGCTGGCGGGTCCCGACTGTGTCGCTGACGTCGCGTGAGATCGAGACGAGGCCCTGCAGCGCGCCAGCCGCGTCGCGCAGCGGTGAGACCGACACGTCCCACCAGCGCGGCGTTCCCTTCGCTGTCGGGCAGAATGCCTCGAACCTGACCTGCTCGCCCGCGCTTGCCCGCGCAAAGGCCTCGCGCACGGCGGGCCTGGTGTCCTCGGGCCACAATTCCCACCACAACCGGCCGGCGACGAGCGTGAAGTCGTCGATCTCCATCGCGCAGCGGCCGTTGCGGTTCATGAAATCGAGCGTGCCGTCGGGTCCGATCACCTTGATGCAGTCGGCGCTCTGATCGAGGACGGCGGCAAGCATCCCCTCCGACGCGTTGGCGAACGTCGTCGCGATCGATGGAAAATCGAGTTGATCCACGAAACCCCTTTACCGGCGCAACTGGCGCCCGGAATTCGTATGAGGAAACAAGGGATTGTGCAATAAACTAGCGCAAGTACCGGCGCAGGAACGCGATCGTCTCCGCCCAGGCGGTCCGCGCCTCCTCCTGATTGTAACGCGCCGCCGACGTGTCGTTGTGGAAGGCATGGTCCACGTTCGGGAATTCGTGAACGGTGACGTTCTTGCCGGCGGCGCGCAGGGCCTCGGCCCAGGGCCGCGCCGTCCCGTTCACCCTTGCGTCTAGGCCGGCGAGGATGATCAGCATTGCCGCCTGCACGCGCGGCGCCTCGACAGGATCGGGCGCCGGGCCGTAGAAGGGCACGGCGGCCTTGAGCGCGAAGCCGGAAGCGACCGCGAGTCGTTCGGTGAGCGCGCCGCCCCAGCAGAAGCCGGTACAGCCCACCTTGCGCGCTCCGCCGGCACGCGATGCGTGCCACTGGATTGTGGCGGCGCCGTCGGCCGTGATCTCCGCCAGATCGAGCGCGCCGATCATCGTGCGGGCGCGATCCTCGTCATTGTCGGGCGTGCCGCCGGCGATGCTGAGGAAGTCGGGCGCGAGCGCCGAGAAGCCGGCGAGGGCGACGCGGCGCGCAACGTCGCGAATATGTTCGGTGAGCCCGCGATTCTCGTGGATGACCATCACCAGGGGCGGGCGGTCGCGCCCTTCCGTCGGTTCCACGCTGTAGCCGCGATAATGGCGGCCCGGCCGCGGCTCCCATTCGATATTCTGGCCGCGAATGCGCCGGTCGTCGGCCGCCACTTGCGGCGCGGCGGCGGCGTGGCAGGCGATGCTGCCGAGCAAGGCGCTCGCGGCGGCCGCGCTGCCGGCGATCTGGGTCAGCCGGGACATGAAGACGCGGCGGTCCATGCCCTCGTGGGTGAAGCGGTCGTAGAGCGCGATCGCGGCGCGTTCGATCGGGTCGGCCATGGCTCTTCTCCTTGAGGTGCGATCCTAAAAGGTCGGGCGAGAATCGGCGAGTCCTGTTGGCGATGTTAGCGCTACCGTAACGATTGCGGCTTCGCTATTGTGCCCAAAAAAGTGGAGGGCATGAGGATGCAAGACGATCCGTCTTCGATCAACCGCAGGAGCTTCGTCGCCGGGGCCGGGGCGAGCTTGGTGGTGGGCGCGGCCGTCGCCGGCCAGGCGCAGGATCTGCCGGGCGTCGCCGCCGGCCGGCCCGATCCCAGCCTCGGCAGCGCCGATCCGCTGCCGCTCGACCGCCAGCTCGGTTTCGCAGTGGTCGGCCTCGGCAAGCTCGCCTTGGGGGAGATCATGGACGCCTTCACCGCCGCCCGCCGCGCCAAGGTGACCGCCCTGGTCTCCGGCAACCGCGCCAAGGCGCAGCGAGTCGCCGCGCGCTACGGCGTGCCCGAGACCGGCATTTACGATTACGAGAATTTCGACCGGATCGCCGACAATCCCGATGTCGACGTCGTCTACATCGTGCTGCCCAATTCCCTTCATCGCGCCTTCGCCGAGCGTGCCTTCCGGGCGGGCAAGCACGTCCTCACCGAAAAGCCGATGGCGACCAACATCGCCGATTGCGAGGCGATGATCGCTGCTGGCCGCGCCGCCAACAAGAAATTGATGGTCGCCTATCGCAGCCAGTTCGAGCCGCACAACCTCATCGCGATGCGCGCCTTGCGCCGCGGCGACATCGGCCCGATCCGCGTCATTTCATCGGACATCGGCCGCGCCGCCGATCCGCGCGACCCGGCCGACCAGTGGCGCCTGAATCGCGCGCTCGCCGGCTCGGGTTCCCTGTTCGACATCGGCATTTACGGGCTCAACGCCGCCCGCTTCCTGGTCAACGAGGAGCCGGTCGAGGTCCGCGCCCAGCTTTATGCGCCACCGAACGATCCGCGCTTCCGCGAGGTCGAGGACGTCGTGGTCTGGACGATGCGCTTCCCCGGTGGGGCGCAGTTCCACGGCTCGACCAGCTATTCCTACAATTTCACCAATTCGATCCAGGTCATCGGCGATCGCGGCACGATGGTGTTCGATCCATCGATGGAATATCACGCCCATCGCCTGCGCATCCGCGATCGCACCATCCAGATGTCGCCGATCGACCAGTTCGCCCGCGAGATGGACCATTTCTGCATGGCGATCACCGACAACCTGCCGATCGTCGCCGATGGCGGCGAGGGCCTGCAGGACGTGAAGCTGATGCTCGCCATCCTCGAGGCCGGACGAACCGGCCGGGCGGTCGCCACCGACTGGGGCTACCGGCGCGCCGCCGATCCTGCGACGAGCGTGCCGGACAATCTGGGGATCGCCTGAAGCGTTGGAGTCACCGGAATGACTCGCTTCAGGCCTCCTTCGGCTGCTGCTCCGCCACCAGCGCATCGTCCAGCTGCGCGCCGCGGATCGCGGCCGGGCGCGACTGGAGGCGTCCGAAATATTCCTCGAAGATCGGCCGTTTCTCGATCGAGCCGAACATCATGCCGAAGCCTATCTGCGAGCCGACATAAAGATCTGCGGCGGTGAACTGGTCGCCGCAAATATAGGGTCCGGGCTTCAGCGCGTTCTCGAGATTGTCGATCGCGGTCTCGAAGGTGCCATAGCCAACGAAGGCCTGCTGCTCGTCGCTCACCTCGACCTTGAGCGCCTTGTTGGTCACCGCCGCCTCGACCGGCCCTGCTGCATAGAACAGCCACCGATAATAAGTGCCGCGCAGCTTGCTCTCCACCGGAGGCGCAAGGCCGGCATCGGGGAAGGCATCCGCGAGATAGGCGCAGATCGCCGCGGCCTCGGTCACGACGGTGTCGCCATGCTTGATCGTGGGCACCTTGCCCATCGGATTGATCGCCAGGAAATCGGGGCCCTTCATCGATTCCCGATAGCCGAGCACCACCGTCTCATAGTCCGCGCCAACCTCCTCCAGCATCCAGCGGATGATGCGGCCGCGCGATTGGGGATTGGTGTAGAAAATGAGGTCGTCTGACATGGCTCGTCTCCCTTCGTCGGACCATGATAGCAGGCGCGGTGCCGGATTCGCCAGCCGTTACCCATGCGCTTCCCGGCTGTCCGGCGGCGTTTCGTCGCGCGCCTCCATGCCGTAGTCGCGCAGGACATGGGCCGCGCGGAGCCGATAGTCGGCGAAGATTCCGCGGCGTCCGCTTGCTTGCGCAGCCCGGTGGCCGGGCAGGATCCGCCACGCCCGGACCGCATCCTCGTCACGGAAGAAGGAGAGCGACAGCAGCTTGCCCGGATCGGCGAGCGACTGGAATCGCTCGACCGAGAGGAATCCGTCGATCCGCTCTAGATCGGACTTGAGCGAGGCGGCGAGACCGAAATAATCGTCGGCGCGGCCCTCGGCTGGCCACAGCTCGAAGAGGATCGCGATCACGCCTCGATCCTCTTCAGGAACAGCCTGTCCTCGCTGCGGATGAAGCGCTCCTCCCGGGCGAAGGCGAAATTTTCGCGGGCGAGCGGGTCCTCCCTGAGGCGCGCGCGATAGGCTTCATAGGCGGCGAGGCTCTCGATCGAATAGACGCCGTAGGCGATCGTCGCTGATCCTTCGTGCGGTGCGAAATAGCCGGTCAGATCTGCGCCGCAGCGCGGAATGGCCTGGCCCCAGGCCCGGGCATAAGTCTCGAATGCCTCGCGGCCGTGCGGCTCGATCTCGTAGCGGATGAAACAGGTGATCATGGCAGGCCTCCATCGCGTGATGACGGCGCCGGGCTAGCGGATTGCGGGACGACGATGCTTCGGCTAGGGCCGAAGGATGAACGACGGACCGCTCATTGCCTCGATCGCATCCTTGATCGGCGATCCGGGCCGCGCCAACATGCTGACCGCATTGATGGACGGCCGCGCGCTCACTGCCAGCGAGCTCGGCGGCGCGGCCGGAGTCACCCCGCAGACCGCAAGCGGCCATCTCTCCCGCCTGGTCGATGCCGGCCTGCTGGCGGTCCGCAAGCAGGGCCGTCATCGCTATTTCCGTCTGTCCGGCCCCGATGTGGGCGAAACACTCGAGGCACTGATGGGCCTGGCGCAACGCACCGGCGCGGTGCGGGTCCGGACCGGCCCGCGAGAGGCCGCGCTGCGCGAGGCGCGAATCTGCTACGATCATCTCGCTGGAGCGCGCGGCGTGGCTCTGCTCGAGTCCCTCCGCACCAAGAAGGTGGTGGAAGGCGAGCAGGAGGTCACCCTTACCGATACCGGCCGGGCCTTCGTTTCTGTTCTCGGCCTGGATCTCGATCGGCTGGATACGGGCCGCCGTCCGCTGTGCCGCCTCTGCCTGGACTGGAGCGAAAGGCGCGCGCATCTTGGCGGCGCACTCGGCGCCGCCTTGCTCGACATGATGGTTGATCGCCGCTGGCTGCGCCGCGAGGAGGGCAGGGTGCTCCGCTTCAGCGGCGCAGGCCTGCGCGAATTCGAAAGCGCTTTCGCGGCATAGATTTCAGGTCCGGTGCCGGAGCAATTCTCCCACCGTCACGATGCGAAGGCCGCGGGCCTGCAGCCCATTGATCACCAGCGGCAGTGCGTCGCGGGCGATTCGGTTCCCCGAATACATGATGTGCATGAGGATGATCGAGCCCGGGCGGGCCTCGCTGACGATCGCATCCGCATAATCCTGCGCCGTCGTCGCGCCGGGCGGATCCTCGACGTCCCACATGATCATCCGGTAATGGTGGCGGGCGAGGGCGTTTGGCAGCCCGATCAGCTTCTTGCCATAAGGCGGACGAAACAGGTTGGGCGCGGAAACGCCCGCGCCTCGAAGCAGCGTGTCCGTGCGCATGATCTCGTCCTCATAGAAGGATGGGAAATGAAGCATCATGCGGACATGGCTGAAGCTGTGATTGCCGACTTCATGCCCCTCGGCAGACAATCGGTGGACGAGTGCCTCACGGCCTCGAATCTCGCTTCCAGTCAGGAAGAAGGTGGCGTGGGCATTTGCCGGCCGCAGCACCGAGGTCGCCCATGCGACGCCCTCCGGAGTCGGCCCGTCGTCGAAGCTGAGTGCGACCAGTGGCTCGCTGGTCTCGACATGGCAGATAGCCTCGCCGCTCAGCGAGAAGCAGCGCGCACGGCTGATTTCGAAGAGGATGATGGCGGCGAGCAGCAGCATGACCGCTGCCGCTCCACCGACCAACATCCGCCTTTTCGTCAGTCTCAAGCGGCCCTCCGACGAGACTGAACCCGCGAAGCCGTCCTAGGCCTGCTGCTCGGACGGCCCCTCTTCGGTTGCCTTGTCGGCCACCGGCTTCTTCTTCCGCTTCGACGCCTTGGGCGGTGCCGAAGTGATTTCGAAGACCGGCCCATTGTCCTTGATCCGGACCTTGACCTCACCGCCATGGACGAGCTTGCCGAACAGCAGCTCCTCGGCGAGCGGCTGCTTGATCTTGTCCTGCACCAGCCGGCCCATCGGCCGCGCGCCGTAGAGCCTGTCGTAGCCGCGCTCGGTCAGCCAGGCGCGGGCCTCGTCGTCCAGCTCGATATGGACGTTGCGGTCGGCAAGCTGGAGCTCGAGCTGAAGCACGAACTTGTCGACGACGCGGGCGACGACCTCGGTCGGCAGATAGCCGAACGGCACGATCGCATCGAGACGGTTGCGGAATTCCGGCGTGAACATCCGCTTGACCGCTTCTTCGCTGGCATCCTCCTTGGAGACGTTGCCGAAGCCGATCCCCTCGGCCGCCATGTCGGCGGCGCCGGCATTGGTGGTCATGATCAGGATGATGTTGCGGAAGTCGACCGTCTTGCCGTGATGGTCGGTGAGCCGGCCGTGATCCATGATCTGGAGCAGGATGTTGAACAGATCCGGATGCGCCTTCTCGATCTCGTCGAGCAGCAGCACGGCGTGCGGATGCTGGTCGACCGCGTCGGTCAGCAGGCCGCCCTGGTCGTAGCCGACATAGCCCGGGGGCGCGCCGATCAGGCGGCTGACGCTGTGCCGCTCCATATATTCGCTCATGTCGAAGCGCTGCAGCGGGATGCCCATGATCGAGGCGAGCTGGCGCGCGACCTCGGTCTTGCCGACGCCGGTCGGGCCGCTGAACAGATAGGAGCCGATCGGCTTCTCCGGATCGCGCAGGCCCGCGCGGGCGAGCTTGATCGCCGAGGCCAGCCGGTCGATCGCCTCGTCCTGGCCGAAGACGACGCGCTTCAGGTCGCGGTCGAGATGCTCGAGCGCCTTCTTGTCGTCGCTCGACACGCTCTTCGCCGGAATGCGCGCGATGGTCGAGATCACCGCTTCGATCTCCTTGGTGGTGATCACCTTCTTGCGCTTGGACGGGACGACCAGCATCTGCATCGCGCCGACCTCGTCGATCACGTCGATCGCCTTGTCGGGCAGTTTGCGGTCGTTGATGTAGCGCGCGCTGAGCTCGACCGCCGATTTGATCGCGTCGGGCGTATATTTGACGCCGTGATGCTCTTCGAAGGCCGACCGCAGGCCGGTCAGGATCTTGATCGTGTCCTCGACCGTCGGCTCGTTGATGTCGATCTTCTGGAAGCGCCGCAGCAGCGCGCGGTCCTTCTCGAAATGGTTGCGGAATTCCTTGTAGGTGGTCGATCCGATGCAGCGGATCGCGCCGTTGGAGAGCGCGGGCTTGAGCAGGTTCGACGCATCCATCGCGCCGCCGGACGTGGCGCCGGCGCCAATCACGGTGTGAATCTCGTCGATGAACAGGATCGCGTCGGGGAGCTTTTCGAGCTCGTTGACCACCGCCTTCAGCCGCTCCTCGAAATCGCCGCGGTAGCGCGTGCCGGCGAGCAGCGCGCCCATGTCGAGCGAGTAGATCACCGCCGGCCGCAGCACCTCGGGGACGTCGCCCTCGACGATCTTGCGCGCCAGGCCTTCGGCGATCGCGGTCTTGCCGACGCCGGGATCGCCGACATAGAGCGGATTGTTCTTGGAGCGGCGGCAGAGGATCTGGATGGTCCGGTCGACCTCCGGCCCGCGCCCGATCAGGGGATCGACGCGGCCCTGCTCAGCCTTCTCGTTCAGGTTGACGGTGAATTGCTTCAGCGCGGATTCGGGCTTCTTCTTGCCCTCCTCCTGCTTGGCCTCCTCATTGTTCTTGCTCTCGGTCGGCTGCGGGGCGGCTTCGCCCTTGCCGACGCCATGGCTGATATAGGTAACGGCATCGAGGCGGCTCATATCCTGCTGCTGCAGGAAATAGACGGCGTAGCTCTCCCGCTCCGAGAAGAGCGCGACCAGCACGTTGGCGCCGGTCACCTCGTCACGGCCCGAGGACTGGACGTGGAGGATGGCGCGCTGGACGACGCGCTGGAAGCCGCTGGTCGGCGAGGGATCGGTGTCGGACGAGACCTTGAGCGTCTCGAGCTCGGTATCGAGATAGTGGCGGACGGCATCGCGCAGCTCGCCGGTATTGACGCCGCACGCCTCCATGACGCGGCCGGCGTGGACGTCTTCGATCAGGGCGAGAAGGAGATGCTCGAGCGTCGCATATTCGTGGCGCCGGCTGCTCGCCTCGCCAAGGGCGTTATGCAGCGTCTGTTCGAGTTCACGGGCAAAGGAAGGCATTCGATACTCCTGCGGGCCCATAGAGAGATTCAGGGCCCCTCGATCCCAATGTCGGCCCTCGGCCCGCCGACATCAAGCGGCAGCTCGGGAAAACACTTATTTCCTGAATAGCTCGTCAGCGGTTGACCGAAAGTTAACCGCGTTTTCCAGCTTCGCCCTGACACGGCCGATCTCGGCCTCGAGGATCGTGATCCGGGCCTCCAGCTCCTCGACCGACAGCGGGTCGAGGTCCTGCTTCGTCAGCAGCGTGAGCGGGTCGTCGGGCTTGTCCGGAAAGAGCTCGTCAAGGTCCATGTCCGCAAAGTTGACCGAAGCGCCCGCCAAGTCAATAAAAACGCCACCTTAACGATCGGATGACAGATGGCCGACCCCGCTCCAGACGAGATGAATGCGATCGATCCGGCCGAGCCCGGCGGACCCGAAGTGCTGCAATTGGTGCGCCGGCCGGTGCCGAAGCCCGGCGCCGGCGAGGTGCTGATCCGGGTCGAGGCCGCGGGCGTCAACCGGCCCGACATACTTCAGCGCCGCGGCTTCTATCCGCCGCCGCCGGGCGCGCCTTCGATACCGGGCCTCGAGGTGGCTGGTGAGATCGTCGCTTTGGGGGAAGGGGTCGGGCCCGAGCTGGCCGGCCAGCCGGTCTGCGCCCTGGTTGCCGGCGGCGGCTATGCCGAATATTGCGTGGCGCCTTGCGGCCAGTGCCTGACCGTGCCCGAAGCGCTGTCGATGGTCGAGGCGGCGGCGATGCCGGAGACGCTCTTCACCGTCTGGACCAATCTGTTCGAACGCGCCTTCGCCAAGGAAGGCGAATGGGTGCTCGTTCATGGCGGCACCAGCGGCATCGGCACGATGGCGATCGCACTTGGCGGCCTGTTCGGCCTCAGGACGATCGTGACCTGCGGCAATGACGAGAAATGCCGCCGCGCCGAGGCTTTGGGCGCGCTCCACGCGATCAATTACAACGAGCAGGATTTCGTCGCCGAGGTAAAGCGCCTGACCGAAGGCGCCGGCGTGAACGTCGTTCTCGACATGGTCGGCGGCGACTATCTGCCGCGCAATTTGGATTGTCTGGCCGAAGAGGGCCGGCACGTCTCGATCGCGGTCCAGCGCGGCGCCAAGGCGGAGCTCTTCATTCCGGGCGTCATGCAACGCCGCCTGACCCTCACCGGGTCGACGCTGCGGCCGCGTTCGGCCGCGTTCAAATCGCTGGTCGCTGACGAGTTGGTCGGCTCGGTGTGGCCGTTCGTCGAAAAGGGGCAGCTGAAGCCGATCGTCCACGCGACATTCCCGTTGGCGCAGGCGGCCGACGCCCACCGGCTGATGGAATCGGGCGATCATGTCGGGAAGATCGTGCTCGTCGTCGGGGACGACGGGGAAGCATAAGGCCTGCTTATACTCAGGCGTCGCAATTCGATTGGACGCGCGCCGCCAGCAGTTCTGAGGTGGGGCCGCAACGGGAGGGTGTTGATGGCCGAACTGATCCTTCACGAATATCCGGCGTCGGGAAATTGCTACAAGATCCGCCTGACCGCCGCCCTGCTCGGCCTGCCGATCGAGCGGCGCGCCTATGACATCATGAAGGGCGAGACGCGGACACCGGAATTCCTGGCGAACGTCAATGCCAACGGCCGCATCCCGGTGCTCCAGGTCGGCGACCTCTTCCTGCCGGAGAGCAACGCCGCCAGCTTCTATCTCGCCGACGGCTCGACGCTCGTCCCCGCCGATCGGTTCGATCGCGCCGACATGCTGCGCTGGATGTTCTGGGAGCAATATAATCACGAGCCCAATATCGCGACCCTGCGCTTCTGGCTGGCCTTTGTCGGCGAGGCCAATCTCGGCGACGCGCAGCGCGCCCAGATTCCGGCAAAGGGCGCCGCCGGCCAAGCCGCCCTGAAGCTGATGGACGAGCATCTGGACGGGCGGCCCTTCTTCGTCGGCGACGCGGTCACGCTCGCCGACATCGCCCTCTATGCCTATACCCATGTCGCCGAGGAGGGGGGCGGCTTCCGTCTTGCCGAATACCCCAATGTCGCAGCCTGGCTCGCCAGGGTCGCCGCCTTGCCCGGCTACGTCGAGATCGGCGCCTGATTTCCACACAAGTCGCAGGCAATAATCTTCAAGTCGGCGGCGATTCTATACTTTGACGCCCGCGCAGATTTGTAGCAGGTTCCGAATCGGCTTGGGGGGAACACCATGTCGAATGTGTCCGGCAAAGCATATGCGATGAACGTGGTGACGCCGATGTCGCCGTCCCGGACGGGGCTGATGCGCCTGATCTTCATGTTCACCCGCTCAGTGCCTTCGAAGCTCGCCGGCCTGATCGGGCTGAAATTCATTCATTTTGCGCGCTGGGTGCTGATCCGACGTGCGGACTGGCCGGATTTCGGGCAGATGCGGGATCCGCTGCGCAACGATTACATGCTGTTCTGCTCCAATTTCAACGGCACCTGGGATCAGTATATCGACGCATTCTCCGATGCTTTGCCCAGCGGACTCGACCTGCTCTGGTATACCAGCATCAAATATCCGCACTCAATTCCGATCAGCCCGTTCAAGAATTACATTCGCGCCAACCAGATCGACACCGATTATTATTATAACGCGACGCCGGGCGCTGCATTCAGGGACGTGATGTCCGGGCTGCGGGTGCGGCGGGTGCTGGTGAAGCTGGCAGCGGATTATCACGACATGAAGCCGGAGGCGTTCGCCGAAGCCTGGCGCAAGGCGCTGGTTTCGATCCAGAACGATCTCGGTGCGCCGGGCGACGCGCCGGTCGCTTCCAACGACACCGCTGCCGCCGATCTGCATCGCCAGGCCTATGTCGACCGGGCGTGGCCGGACTCGGCCGCCGAGGCCGCCGCGGTCAAGGGAAGGATGGCCTGATGCCCAATCATGACGGCGGCCATTATTTCTTCACGGGCATCTTCCCGCTGCGGCTCGAGCCCGAGCAGCGCGCCGATCTCAGCTTCACCGTTCCCAGCCATTTGCTGCGCGAGGCGCTGGCCGCGCTGCCCAATTTCAGCGAGTCGGCCGGGGAAAGGCGGGTCAGCCCGTTCGCGCGCTGCCACAATACCCATTTCGTCCGCTTCGCGGTGATCGACGATCCGGCCTTCAACGGCCGCGTCTCGAAGGATGCGATCCTCAGCGCCGGCGTGGATCCTTTGGTCCACCAGCCGGTCGACCTGCTGTCGCGTCCGTGGCTGATGATGACCGCGGATTTCGACGTGCCCGACGGCAGCGACCAGAGCCGCGACCGCTGGGCCGCCGGCCTGTGGGAGCTGATGCAGCCCGAGCTCACCGCCATTTTCCGCTATTGCTGCGAGTTCACCACGCGCGACGAGCGCGAGTCCGAACATAAGGAGCCTTTCGTGCCGGTGGTCAGCGGCGCGGATTTCGCCGCCTATCTCGCCCGGGGCCAGATCGAGACGACGATGTCGTTCAATTATTACTGGGTCGATACGCCGCCAATGAAGGATCTGGCGATGCGCACGATCCTGGCGGTCGTCGCGATCCCCATCCTGTTGTTCGCATTTGCCGCCGCCTGGCTGCGCTGGGCGCCTTTTCACGCCCCGCACAATTGGCTGCCGTGGCACTGGGATTGGGGCGGCATCCTGCTCGTCCTGGTGGCGGCGCTCGCCGGGCTTGCGGCAGGCGCGTGGATGGCCATTCGGATGATCACGAACCGCGGCGAGCGCGGATTTCCCCGTTCTCCCGACGGCGATCTCAAATCGGTCCTCAAGGGCCTTTATCTGCAGCAGAAGCTGGTCGATTTCGCGATCAAGCATCAGGGCAGCGAACCGGACGACCTCCATCGCGCCTTTGGCGACTTCATCGCCCGCGTCGAGCCCGGCAATGTCGAAAGCCCGACCCAGTCGCGGGGAGTATTGAAGGCATGACCGACGTCCGCTGCCCCGTCGACATCGAATTCGCCGACGTCCAGGGCGGGATCCTCACCGCTTATGGCCGCCAGGGCTTTCCCTTCGCCCGCTTCGGCCTGCTCTACGTGTCCGATCCGGGCAAGGGCAGGGCGTTCATCGAGCGAGTCCGCCCGCGGATCACGACCGGGGCGCGCTGGCCGTCGCGCGGCATCAAGGCCCCGGTCGGCCGCATCCAGGTGCCGCGGCCGCTGGTGACACTCAATCTCGCCTTCACCATCCGCGGCCTGCGCGCGCTCGGTGTCCCGACCCGCACCCTGCGCGGTCTTCCTGACGAATTCATGGACGGCATGGTCAAAAGATGCGCCGTCCTCGGTGACGACACACAGGAGAATCACTGGGCCAATTGGGACCCGGTCTGGCATCCGGAGGACGGCTGCGAGAAGGTCCACATCCTCGTCATGCTGAACGGCGGCATTCGCGAAGACCTGACCGAGGTGCCGGAGCTGGACGAAACCTGCCGCTGGATCGAAGGTCTATGCAAGGAAATCGGCGGCGTCGAATTGCTGTCGGGCCACCGCGGTTCCGACCCGTTGTGGCAGCATCTGGAGGCATTGCGCGACAACAACCGGATTCCCTGCCCGAAGGAGCATTTCGGCTATACGGACGGGATCAGCGACCCGGTCTTCCAGGGCCAATATGCCCAGGGCGAGGAGAATGCGCGGTCGGTCGGTTTCGGCGCGACGGATGGGGAGGGCAATTGGCGACCGCTCGCGGCCGGCGAGTTCCTGCTCGGCTGGCCCGACGAGGCCCAGGAAATCCCCGGGAGCGCGATGCCGCTCGATTTCAGCCGCAACGGCACATTCTTCGCCTATCGCAAGCTCCACCAGGATATCGACGCCTTCAAATCCTGGGTCGAGACCACGGCACAATCGCTGCAGCGAGTCTGGAAGCTGCCGACGCTGGAAGAGGCGCGCGAAACCCTGTTCGCCAAGATGGCCGGTCGGTGGAGCGATGGCGTGCCGCTGACGGTCGCGCCGACCTACGCCGACTGGCTCGATTTCAACCTGCGCTGCCCGCCGCCGGCCGATCACAGGGTCCGCGACACGAGCGAGCGCGCCAGGGCGCTGGTCGATTTCGGCTATCGCGAGGATCCGGACGGCACGCGCTGCCCGCTCGGCTCGCACGTTCGCCGCGCCAACACCCGCGACATGCTCGATCCGCGCGCCGCCTCAGCGCCCGGCTCGCGGATGGGCTCGGCGCTCAACAACCGGCGCCGGATATTGCGCCGCGGCCTGCCATACGGAAAGGAAGGCGCCGAGGATAAGGAACATGGCGTGATCATGCTGGTGGTCTGCGCCAGCCTCCAGCGCCAGTTCGAGTTCGTCCAGCAGCAATGGATGAATTACGGTCTCGACGCGAGCAGCGGCAACGACACCTGCCCGGTGATCGGCAATCATGCCCCGGGCTCCAAATTCACGATTCCCGCCGATCCCCATGCCGGCAATCCGCCGTTCATCGCGCCCAACATGAAGCAATGGGTGGAGACGCGCGGCGGCGATTATTTCTTCGTGCCGTCGATGACTGCGCTCAGGATGATCGGCATGGGAGTCGTCGACCCGACCTGAAAGGTCCGGCCAAGGGCTTCATGCCGGCCCTAGCTGCAATCGTCGCCGGGATCGTCGCAGTCCAGCGCGTCCTCGAGCCACAGATAGCCGGCGCCCGCGGCCACCAGGACCGTGGCGCCGAGCCCGATCGCCACCCAGCCCAGGGTGCTGACTCCGGCGCGTGGGCCGCCGGGCGCAGACCCGCCCGGCGCGACGCCGAAGCGATCGAGACGCGTTCCGGCGAAGGAAAGCTCGACCGGGCGGCGCGGCGAAAGACCAAGTTCGAAGCCCTCGCCGAACCGCGTGTGGACGGCGCCGTCGCTGCTTCGGCCACGCATGGTCGGCGCAAGGGTGAGCCCGGCGCGGAGGCGCTGGTGCCCGCGGTCGCCGAGCGCAACGCGAATCCTGGCGCCCGCAAAGGCGCCCATCTGAGGCGTTTCCCGCTCGACCAGATCAGCCGCCACTACCGGCTGCGCCGCTGTCATGACCTGCGCGGCAAGCAGGCCGGCGATCGCGAATCTTTTCATTGTTTTCCTCCCCTTAGCCTGGGTTTGTGCCGGGAGATTGTGGCCGTTTGAGGGCTGGAAACCCTAGGTGCGCAACGCGAATCGCTGGAGCTTGCCCGTCGCCGTCTTCGGCAGGGCATCGACGAAGAGGATCTCGCGCGGATATTTGTAGGGTGCGATCACCGCCTTCACATGATCCTGGAGTTGGGCGGCGGTGGCTGAATCGGGCCTATAGCCGGGCGCAAGCACGACGAAGGCCTTCACCCTTTGTCCGCGCTCGGGGCAGGGGGCGCCGATCACCGCGCATTCCTGCACTGCCGGATGCGCGTAGAGCGCATTTTCCACCTCGGGCGCCGCGATATTGTAGCCGGAGGATATGATCATGTCGTCGGAGCGGGCGACGTACCAGAAATAGCCGTCCCCATCCTTGCGGTAGGTGTCGCCGGTGACATTCCAGCTGCCTTGCACATAATCGGCCTGCCGCTCGTCGTCGAAATAGCGGCAGCCGGTCGGCCCCTTCACCGCGAGTCGGCCGGTGCCTTCGTCCAGGGGCGTCCCCGCCTCGTCGAGCACGGTCGCGACATAGCCGGGCACGGCCTTGCCGGTCGCGCCCGGGCGGATATCCGCGCCCGAGGCCGAGATGAAGACGTGCATCATCTCGGTCGCGCCGATCCCGTCCACGATGGCGATCCCGGTTGCCTCGCGCCAGGCATGCCAGGTCGCGGCGGGCAGATGCTCGCCCGCGGAGACGCAGGTCCGCAAGGTCGCGATGTCGTGTGCGCCGAGCATCGGGATCATCGCCTTGTAGGCAGTGGGTGCGGTGGCGAGCATCGTCACCCTGAGCCGACCGATTGCCTCGAGCAAGGCTTTGGGGCCCGGCGTCTCGATCGTCACCGCAGTGCCGCCGAATCGCCACGGGAAGATCAGCAGCATGCCGAGCCCGAAGGTGAAGGCGATCGGCGCCGAGCAGGCCCAGCGGTCGCCGGACGCCGGCTTCAATATATTGCGGGCGAAGGCATCGGCCGGCGCGAGGATGTCGCGATGATAATGGACGCATCCCTTGGGCCGGCCCGTCGTCCCCGAGGTGAAGGCGACAAGGGCGACATCGTCGCGGTGCGTGTCGGCCGGCGGGAAGCCGGGTGCGACGCCTTCGAGCCCTTCGAAGCCGTTGTCGCCGTCATAGCTCAGCACCGAAGGCGTTCCGCCCGCGGCGTCGAAATCGTCGCGGAAGCGGGCATCCACGATGGCATGGGTCACCCGGGCGCGTTCGACGACGGTCGCGATCTCGCCGGGACGAAGCATGGGCATGGTCGCAACGACGATCCCGCCGGCCTTGAGCACGCCCAGCCAGGAGGCGAACAGCATCGCGTTGTTCGGCCCGCGCAGCAGGACGCGGTTGCCGGGGACGAGCCCTTCGCGTTCGACCAGCCACCGGGCGATGCGGTCGGACAGGTCCTTCATCTCGCCATAGGTCCAGGAGCCGGCATCGTTGATCAGGGCCAGTGCATCCGGATCCTGCCGGTCGATCAATTCGACGGCGGCGTTGAGCCGCTCGGGATAGATGAGCTCGGGAAGGGTGAAGAGGAATTCCGGTTGCCGGTCCGGCGGCGGCAGCCGATCGCGGATGAAGCTGTCGATCATTCAGGCACCACCGCCATCGTCTCGATCTCGATCCTGGCCTGGGGCTCGACCAGGCCGCTTACGCCGATCACGGCCATGGCGGGGAAGTTCTTGCCGATCAGCTCCTGCCAGGCGGCGCCAATCTCGCTCAGGCCCGCGCGATATTCCTCCACATCGGTGACGTAGCAGGTCATCCGCACGATATGCTCGGGGCCGGCTTCATCCTCGGCGAGAATGGCGAGCATGTTGACCAGGATCTGGCGGAACTGGCCGGCCAGATCCTCGCGCTCGAACCTCTCCTCCGCATTCCAGCCGACCACGCCCGCGGTGACGATCACCCGGCCTCGCGCTGAAATGCCGTTGGCATAGCCTTTCGGACGCGGCCAGCCGGGAGGAAGCAGCGTCTTCATGTGCGATACTCCGCGAGATGATTGCGGGCGATCACCACCTTCTGCACCTCCGACGCGCCCTCGTAGATGCGCAGCGCGCGGATCTCGCGATAAAGGCTCTCGACCGGGACGCCGACCGTGACTCCGAGCCCGCCGAAGATCTGCACCGCCTTGTCGATCACCTGCTGGGCGCTGTCCGTGGCGTGGAGCTTGGCGAGCGCCGCCTCGCGGCTGTTCCTCTGTCCCTTCACATCACGGAGCCAGGCGGCCCGGTAGACGAGCAGGGCCGAGGCATCGACGTCGAGCACCATCTCGGCGAGCATCGACTGGACGATGCCGATGTCGGCGAGGGTGCCGCCGCCGAGCTTGCGGGTCAGCGCGCGCTCCGTTGCCTCATCCAGCGCGCGGCGGGCGAAGCCCAGGGCGGCGGCCCCCACGGTGGTGCGGAATATATCGAGCGTCGCCATCGCTTGGGCGAAGCCGCGGCCGCGCTCGCCGAGCAAGGCCTGCGCGGGAAGGCGCATGTCGGTGAATTTGAGCGTCGCCAGCGGGTGGGGGGCGATCACCTGGATCCGTTCGCTGTCGTCGAGTCCTGCGATGCCCGCCTCGACGATGAAGGCGGAAACGCCCTTCGCGCCCGGCGCTTCCCCGGTGCGCGCGAACAGCACGTAGAAATCGGCAATGCCGCCATTGGAAATATAGGTCTTGGCGCCGTTGACGAGATAGGTGTCGCCGTTCTCCTCCGCCGTGGTGGCCATCGATGCCACGTCGGATCCGGACGTGGGCTCGGTCAATGCGAAGGCGGCGATTTTCTCGCCTTTGGCGACGGCCGGAAGCCAGGTTCGTTTCTGCGCTTCCGAGCCGAACAGGCTGATCGCCCCCGATCCCAGCCCCTGCATCGCGAAGACGAAATCGGCGAGCCCCGAATGGCGCGCCAGAGTCTCGCGGATCAAGGCCAGCGAACGGACGTCGAGCGCGTCATACGCCCCGCCATAAGCGGCCGGAACGCAGTAAAGCAGCCAGCCGCCATCACCGAGCTTGCGCACGAGAGCGCGGCATTCCGCATCCACGTCGTCGCCATGCGCGGCGCCCAGATTCGATTCGCACCATCTCTCAAGCCTGGCCGCCAATTCCCTGTGGGAATTGTCGAAAAACGGCCAGTCGAGAAAGGTCGTGTCAGCCATCAATCACCCTCGAACACCGGAGTCCGCTTCGCCGCAAATGCTTCGAACGCCCGCCGGAAATCTGCTGTCGCCATGCAGATCGCCTGGGCCTGGGCTTCCATCTCGATCGCGGTTTCGAGGCTCACCGCCCATTCGTTGTTGAGCTGGGTCTTGGTGATGCCGTGGGCGAAATTCGGGCCGTCGGCGAGGCTGCGCGCCAACACCTGCGCCTCGCCCAGAACATCCTCGGCCAGCCTGTTGTGAAATCCCCAGGCAAGGCCTTCCTCGGCATTCATCACCCGGCCGGTGAACAACAATTCGGAGGCGCGGCCCTGGCCGATGATTCGCGGCAGGATCGCACAGGCGCCCATGTCGCAGCCGGCCAGGCCGACGCGCGTGAACAGGAAAGCGGTCCTGGTATCCTTCGTGGCGATGCGCATGTCGGAGGCCATGGCGATGATCGCGCCGGCGCCGACGCAGACGCCGTCCAGCGCCGCCACGATGGGCTGTGGGCAGAGCCGCATCGCTTTCACCAGGTCTCCTGTCATCCTGGTAAAGTCCAGCAAGTCCGGCATTTTCATCTCGGTCAGCGGCCCGATGATCTCGTGCACGTCGCCGCCCGAGCTGAAATTGCCGCCGGCGCCGGCAACCACCACTGCCTTCACGGTGCGGGCGTAGACCAGCGACCGAAAGATGTCGCGCAGTTCGGCATAGCTTTCGAAGGTCAGCGGATTCTTCCGTTCGGGCCGGTTCAGCGTGACCGTCGCGACGCCTCCCTCGAAATCCCATTTGAAATGGGCGGGCTGGAACGTCTCAGGATTGAGCCCGGGATCCATTGGCCTGTCCTTTCGCGATGGCGCGCTTGAGGTCCCCAAGCGCGTGATAGAGCGTTTCGCGCGCGCCGCCATCCATGTCGGCGAGCATCGCATCGATCCAGTCGTGATGGGCGGCGGCGAGACCGTCAAAGGCGATTTGGCCCGCATGCGTCAGCCGCACGATCGAGACGCGTCGGTCGCCGGGCGCGGCACGGATCCGCACCAGTCCGTCGCCGGCCAGCTTCTGGACGAGCTGGGTGGCATTGCCGTTGGAGACGAGCAAGGCGCGTGACAGCGCACCCATGTTCATGCCCTCGGGATGGCGATCGAGCGCGGCGAGCACGTCGAAGCGGGCGAGGGTGGCGCCGCGCGCGGCGAAGCGGCGCTGCACCTCTTTCTCGATCGTCATCGTGCAACTGAGCAGCCGCAGCCACAGCCGGACGCTCGAACGGTCGGCAAGCGCGCCGTCATGCTTCTCGCGGATGGCGAGCGCCTCGCTCATGCGATCTCGACCGCTTCGCCGTTGCGGTCCGAGAGGATCAGGTCGAGCGCGAGCTCCGCCACCTCGCGCGGATCGATCAGGCGGCCGCCCGGGTTCAGCCGCCCCAGTTCGGCGCGCGTCTCCGCCTCGCCGCGGCCGGTCTTGAGCCTGATCTTCTCGACCGCCCTGGCAACGATCCCGGTGTCGGTGAATCCCGGGCAGATCGCGTTCGCGGTCACCGGCCCGCCAGCCAGCTCCACCGCCAAAGCGCGCATGAGCCCGACGGCGCCGTGCTTGGCGGCGACATAAGGCGCGGAATAGGCGAAGCCGCGCAGGCCCGCGGTGGATGCGATGGTGAGGATGCGGCCCTGCCCGGCTTCGCTCATGTCGGGCAGCACGGCCCGGCAGCACCGGTAGACGCCGTCGAGATTGACGGCGATCGCGTGCCCCCACATTTCCTCCGAGACCTTCAGAAACGGCGCGCTTTCCGCTTCCCCGGCATTGTTGACCAGGATGCTGATCCGGCCGTTTCGCGCCCGCGCGGCCGCGATGGCGCCGGCCAGGTCCTCCGCGACGGTCACGTCGGCGGTGGCGAAGAAGATATCCGCAAAGCCCTGGGCCTCCAGCGCGGCGGCCGCGGCCTTCAGCGGCTCGAGCCGGCGGCCGATGATGCTGACCCGCGCGCCTTCGCCGGCGAGCTGCCAGGCAATGGCGGCGCCGATGCCGGTGGCCCCGCCGGTGATCAGGGCATGCTGTCCGGAAAGCCTCATGCCTTGAGCTCCGTTTCTCGGGCCAGGTTGCGGGCAAGCTGGGCCATGCCGCCCAGATAGGGCGCGGGCACGGCGACGCGGCGATAATCCTGCTGCGCCGCGGCCCGCAGCGTCCACATCGGATCGATCAGATGGGGCCGAGCCAGCGCGACCAGGTCGGCGCGTCCGGCGGCGAGGATCGAATTGACGTGATCGGGCTCGTAGATGTTGCCGACCGCCATGGTGGTCAGCCGGCCTTCGTTGCGGACCTGGTCGGCGAATGGGGTCTGGAACATGCGGCCGTAGATCGGCTGGCAATCGGCCCAGGTCTGGCCCGCGGAGACGTCGATCAGGTCGGCGCCCGCTTCGGCGAAGGCGCGCCCGATCTCCACTGCTTCGTCGGGCGTGACGCCGAGATCGCCCATCCAGTCATTGGCCGAAATCCGCACCGACATCGGCCGATCCTGCGGCCAGGCGTCACGCATGGCGCGGAAGACTTCGAGCGGAAAGCGCAGGCGGTTCTCCAGGCTGCCGCCATAATCGTCGGTACGCCGGTTGGTCAGCGGCGTGATGAAGCTCGACAGGAGATAGCCGTGGGCGGCGTGGAGCTCGACCATGTCGAAGCCCGCCTCCAGTCCCAGCAGGGTCGCAGCGACGAACTGGCCGACGACCTGGTCCATGTCGGCCCGCGTCATCGGGCGCGGAACCTGGTTTTCGGCGCTCCATGGCACATCCGAGGCCGCCATCAGCGGCCAGTTGCCGCTCTCCAGCGGCACGTCATAGCCCTCCCAGCCGATTCTGGTGGAGCCTTTCGGACCTGAATGGCCAAGCTGCAGGCAGAATTTCGCCTTGCCATGAGCGTGGACGAAGTCGACGATCCGCCGCCACGCCGAGACCTGCTCGGGCGCATAGATCCCCGCGCAGCCCGGCGTGATCCGGCCTTCGGGCGAGACACAGGTCATCTCGGTATAAACGAGGCCGGCGCCGCCCTGCGCCCGCGCGCCATAATGGACCAGGTGGAAGTCGCCCGGCACGCCCGAGTCGGCCGAGTACATCGCCATCGGCGAGACCACGATGCGATTGGCGAGGTCGAGCCCCCGCAGCCGGAACGGCGCGAACATCGGCGGCGCCGGCTCGTTCACCTCGCGGCCGAGCGCCTTCGACAGGAACCAGCGCTCCACGCCTTCGAGCCAGGCCTTGTCGCGCAGCCGCAAATTTTCGTGGCTGACGCGCTGGCTGCGGGTGAGCAGCGAATAAGTGAACTGGATCGGCTCGAAATGAAGATAGCGGTCGAGCGTCTCGAACCATTCGGTCGAGTTGCGGGCGCTGTTCTGCAGCTTGAGCACCTCGAGGTTTCGCTCGGCCTGATATTCGGCGAGCGCCTGGTCGCGGGCCAGGCCCGGCCGGTTCAGCACCTCGGCGAGCTTGATCGCATCCTCCAGAGCGAGCTTCGTGCCCGATCCGATCGAGAAATGGGCGGTGTGGGCGGCGTCGCCGAGCAGGATCAAATTGCGGTATGACCAGTTGGCGCAGACGATCCGGCGGAAATTGAGCCAGGCCTGCGGGCCGGGCAGGTGGCCGGCATTCGACATCAGCTTCTGGCCGTCCAGATATCGCGCGAAGATCCGCTCGCATAGGGCGATCGCCTCGGCCTGGCTCATCCGGTCGAGGCCGAGCCCAGCCCAGGTGTCGGGGTCCATTTCAACGATGAAGGTCGAGAAGCCATCTTCGAACCGATAGGCATGGGCCCACACCCATCCGGCCTCGGTCTGCTCGAAGGCGAAGGTGAAGGCCTCGAACGCCTTCTCCGTGCCGAACCAGAAGAATTTATTGCGGCGGGTCTGGATGTCAGTTCCGAAATGGGGCTCGTAGCGGTCGCGGATACGGCTGTTGGCGCCGTCCGCGGCGATGACGAGGTCGTAGCCCGTCCAGGCGTCCAGGTCGGCGCTCGCCTCATGCTCGAAATGGAGGTTCACGCCCAGTGACCGCGCCCGTTCCTGCAGGATATTCAGCAGCCGTTTCCGGCCGATGCCGATGAAGCCGTGGCCGGACGAGCGGATCGTCTGCCCGTGGATATGGACGTCGATATCGTCCCAATGCGCGAATTCGCTCTGGATCGTGGCGCCCGAGACGGGATCGTTGGCCAGCAGATTCTCTACCGTCTGGTCGGAGAAGACGACGCCCCAGCCGAACGTGTCGTCGGCCCGGTTGCGCTCGTATAGGTCGATCACATGCGCGGCGTCGCGCAGCTTCATCGAGATGGCGAAATAGAGCCCTGCCGGCCCGCCGCCGATGCACGCGATGCGCATGACCGTCTCCAGATCCTTTAGATCTAAAATATCCGCTTTTGGTCGACGGTCAAGCCGGCCCAAACACGGCTGTGAAAAGTGCCATTTTGAGAGACGGATGCGTGCCGCTCGGGCTCCGCCCGCCCTATGCAAGGGAGGGGGGATAGGTTACGCATGCGGAACGGAGCCAGAGCGTTCGATTCTGGGGGTGGTTGGTGGAGGTCGGCATGCCGATTGGGGCGGGTATATTCGATTCGGTCATCAACGAGGCCAAGGTCCGCCGGACCGGCCGTCTCACCCCACCCGCGCGACGCGCCGTCTTCCTTCTCGGCACGTCGCTGTTCGTCCATGCGGCGCTCCCCTCCGCGGCGCTGGCCCAGGAAGAGTGCGGCGCGCCGCCGCCCGGTGGCGGCACCGTCAACTGCCCGCCTTCGCTCAACCCCTATCCGAACGGCATCACCTACAATGGCGTCGTCGAGGATCTCACCATCGTCCTCGAGCCCGGCCTCGTCGCCACCAAAACGGTCCAGGCAACGACCGGCAGCCCCTATGCCGACCTGCGCATCGAAGGCCGCGACAATACGTCCATCACCACCACGATCAGCGGCGCCCCCGGGGTCAGCATCGATGCCGGGCAGGGCACAGTCTATGCCGGAGTCGATTCGATCAGGACGACGGCCACATTCTCGCGCGGCATCACCGCGGACAGTTCGGACGGCACCACCGTCTTCGCCAACAGCATCGCGACCTCGAGCAAGTACAGCCCGGGCATCGTCGCCAGCGTCACCGGCCCCACCTTCGCCGCCGAAGGGCAGCCGGTGCTCCAGGTCCACAGCGGCACGATCAGCACCGCCGGCAAATATAGCGACGGCATCACCGCCATAAACCCGCTCGGCCCGGTGATCGTCTCCAGCGATTCGATCACGACCCTCGGATTGGACAGCGACGGCATCACCGCCAGCGGCGGCAGCACGGTCGACATCACGTCGGGCCAGATCGTCACGACCAGCAACAAGTCGATCGGCATCGATGCAGTCAGCAGCGGCGGCGAGCTCGCGATCGACAGCGGCACCGTCCGGACCGGCGGGACGGAAAGCATCGGCATCAACGCGCGCACCACCGGGGTCGGCGGATCGATCATGCTCGCCAGCGACAGTGTCACGACGACCGCCGCCACCAGCGCCGGCATCCACGCCATCGCGGATTCCGGCAACGTCACCATCACCAGCGGGACGGTGAGCACGAGCGGCAGCACCGCCAGCATCGGCATCGATGCCCGTGCCACCGGGCGCCTGACGATCACCTCCGGCGACGTGACCACCTCGGGCACCGCCTCGGCCGGTATCGACGCGCGGCAGAGCGGCTATGTCGCGCCGGGCGGCGAGGGCGATGGCGGCGATGGCGGCGACGGCGACGGTGATGGGGGAGACGGTGACGGCGGCGACGGGGACGGTGACGGAGGTGACGGCGGTGACGGCGGCTATGGCGGGCCCCCCGGGATCATCGCTCCGGCGCCGGCCGGCCCGGCCGGCGCGATCGGAGTCGGGCCGGGTGTCGTCGTCGACAGCATGTCGGTCAGCACGACGATGGCCGGCAGCCCGGGCATCAACGCCATTTCCGCAAATGGCTTCGTCCAGATCACCAGCGGCACGGTCGAGACCACGGGCGACGCTTCCGAAGGCATCCATGCCGAGGGCAGGGGCGACGTCCAGATCACAACCGGCTCGGTGACCACCAGCGGCGCCACCAACAGCAGCGGCATCCATGCCTTTTCGCAGATCGGCGGCGTGGACATCACCAGCACCGGCACCGTGAGCACCGCCGGCTCCAAAAGCACAGGCATTTACGCCCGGGCGGAAACTGGCGACTTCGACAATGCCATGGTCACGGTTCGCGCCCACAACGTGACGACCACCGGCGACGGCAGCACCGGCATCTACGCGACGACCTATGCCGCCGGCGTCCTCGTCACCAGCGACGGCCTCATCGACACGACGGGCATCGGCAGCGTCGGGGTCTACGCCAACACCACCGGCGGAACCGGCGACGTCACCGTCAGCGTAGCGTCGGTGCACACCAGGGGCGACGATGCCGGCGGCATCCATGCGCGCAGCACTGGCGGCGCCGTCTCGGTGACCAGCACGGGAACCGTGACGACCGAGGGCCAAACCAGCGTCGGCATCTTCGCGCGCGCCGACAATGGCGACGTGACGGTCAACGGCAACAATGTGACCACTGGCGAAGTTGACAGCACCGGCATCTACGCGCGCTCCACAATCGGCGCGGTCTCGGTGACCAGCGTCGGCCTCGTCGACACGACCGGCGACAACAGCGACGGCATCCTCGCGAGCACCACCGGCGGCACCGGCAGCGTGACCGTCAGCGCCGCGTCCGTGCACACCCGCGGCGACAATGCCGGGGGCATCGATGCGCGCAGCTTTGGCGGCGCCGTCTCGGTGACCAGCACCGGGACGGTGACCACCGAGGGCGAGACCAGCATCGGCATCCTGGCGCGCGCAGACAATGGCAATGTGACGGTTCACGGCAACAACGTGACCACCGGCGACAATCAGAGCGACGGCATCTACGCCCGCTCCAATTTGGGCGCTGTTTCGGTCACCGCCGACGGCCTTGTCGACACGACCGGCACTGGCAGCAGGGGCATCTACGCGCGCAGCACCGGCGGCACCGGAGACGTGAACGTGAGCGCCGCGTCGGTGCATACCCGCGGCGCCGATGCCCGGGGCATCTACGCGCAGAGCGCTGGCGGCGCAGTCTCGATAACCAGCACCGGCACGGTGACCACGGAGGGCGATCACAGCACGGGCATGTATGCGCGCGCCGACAATGGCGCGCTGACGATTCACGGCAATAACGTGACCACCGGCGACGATTACAGCGACGGCATCTACGCCCGTTCGGGAACCGGCGCGGTTTCCGTCACTGTCGACGGCACGGTCGACACGACCGGCTATGACGGCGACGGCATCATCGCGCGCACCATCGCCGGCACCGGCAATGTGACGGTGAGCGCCGGATCGGTGCACACCAGGGGCGACTATGCCGACGCGGTGTTCACGTTCAGCAGCGGCGGCGCGGTCAGCGTGACGAGCACGGGGACGGTGACCGCGGACGGACTTTCCAGCCGCGGCATCTATGCGCGCGCCGACAATGGCGCGGTGACCGTCCAGGCCAACAATGTGACCACCGGCGACGATTATGGCGACGGAATCATCGCCCTGTCCGTCTCCGGCGCGGTCTCCGTCACCGCCGATGGCGCGGTCGACACGACCGGCTATCGGAGTGACGGTATTGACGCGCGCGCCACCGGCGGCACCGGCGGCGTCACCGTAAGCGCCGGATCGGTGCACGTCAGGGGCGACATTGCCGACGCCATCTATGCGCGCAGCGCCGGCGCCGGCGTTTCGGTGACGGTCACCGGCGCCGTGACGACCGAGGGTGAGACCAGCCGCGGCATCTATGCGCGCGGCGACAATGGCAACGTCACCATAAACGCCGCCGGCGTTAGCACGCTCGGCGCCGACAGCGGCGCCATCTATGCCCGTTCGAGCGGCGGCGCGGTCTCGGTCACCACCACCGGGACGGTCGACACGAGTGGCGACCATAGCGCCGGCATCGTCGGCATCGTCGCCTCCGGCGCGGGCGATGTCGGGATTTCCAGCGGCAGCGTTCACACCAGGGAGGCCTATTCCGAGGGCATCCATGCGCGCGGCGCGGGCGGCGCCGTGACGGTCACCAGCACCGGCACCGTGACCACCGAAGGCGAGGAAAGCGGCGGCATTTACGCGCGCGCCTCCGGCGCCGGCGCCGTGACAGTCCACGGCAACAACGTCACGACGCTCGGCGACGGCAGCATCGGCATCTACGCCCTTGCGAGCACCGGCGCGGTCTCGGTCACCAGCGACGGCGCCGTCGAAACCACGGGCGAGGCGAGCGACGGCATCTACGCGCGCGCAGGCAGCGGTGCCGGCAACGTCAGCGTGAGCGCCGGGACGGTGCACACCCGCGGCGATTATGCCGACGGCATCCAGGCGACCAGCTTCGGCGGCAACGTCACCGTCACCAGCACAGGAGTCGAAACCGAGGGCTATGAAAGCATCGGCATCTACGCCACGTCGCGCGTCGGCTCGGTCAACATCACCAGCGGATCGGTTTCGACCCACGACGACAATGCCATCGGCATCGCCGCCTCAGGCGCCACCACGGTCACCATAGGTTCGACTTCGGTCAGCACCGAAGGCGACAACGCCGCCGGCATCAGCGCGATTCAGCAGGGCTTGCCGCCCGGCCCACCCACGATACAGGCGCCCGCCGGTGCCGCCGCAGCCGTCGGTCCGGCCTTGGGAATTTCGATCACCAGCGGCACCGTGACCACCGCCGGATCGGGCAGCAACGGCATAGAAGCTTATTCGGATGACGGCTTCGTCAATATCACCAGCACTTCGGTGACCGCGACCGGTCCGACCGACAGCGGCGGCATCGTCGTCGTCGCCGGCGGCGATGTGACGATCGGCAGCGGTTCGGTGCAGACCTCCGGCGACATCTCGGTCGGCATCGGCGCCCTGTCTTATGGCGGATCGGTGACGGTCACCAGCGACTCGGTCGCCACGAGCGGCACGTTCTCGATAGGGATCGGCGCCGTGGCGATAGACGGCAATGTCACGGTGACGAGCGGCACCGTCAGCACGCAGGGCAACAATGCCGCCGGCATCGACGCGCGGCAATATGGCGGCTCGGGCCCGGGCCCCGGCCCGGCGCCCATCATCGGCCCCGCCGGCAGCGGCCCGGCGCATGCGATCGGCGTCGGCCCCGGCGTGACCATCACCAGCGATACGATGACCACGTCCGGGAATGTCAGCCCCGGCATCAACGGCTTCTCCGCCGATGGATTCGTCCAGATCACCAGCGGTACGGTCACCACCTTCGGCACGCAGAGCACCGGCATCAATGCCAACGCCTATGGCGACGTGCAGGTCGACAGCGTCTCGGTCGATACGTTCGGCAATTTCAGCCGCGGCATCTCGGCTTATTCCTATTCCGCCGACGTGACGGTCACCAGCGGCGACGTCGTCACCCGCGGCGACAATGCGATCGGGATCTATGCCTCGTCAGATCCGGGCGGCTATTATTCACCAGTGGTCAGGGTGACGTCGACGTCGGTGATGACCGGCGGGGAAGGCACCGGCCTCAACAGCATCGGCATCAGCGCGCGCAGCTCGGCCGCCGTCTTCGTGAATTCGGGACTGGTCAACACCCAGGGCGACCACGCCGCCGGCATTCGCGCGGTCCAGAATATCAGCGACGGCGAGCCCTGCGGCTGCGACGGCATCGTGCTGCCGCAATCCGTCGCCGCGATTGTCGATCCCGCCGACATCGGCGTGACCGTCGTCAGCGATATGGTCGGGACCTCCGGTTACAACAGCGTCGGCATTGTCGGCCTGTCGGCGGATGGTTTCGTCACCATCACCAGCAACATGGTCGGAACCACGGGCAACCAGTCCGAAGGCATCCACGCCGATGGCTTCGGCGCGGTCCAGGTGACCAGCGGCTCGGTGGGCACCGGCGGCGTCAACAGCATCGGCATCAATGCAGTTTCGCAAAATGCGGGCGTGAACGTCACCAGCAGCGGCGCGGTGACCACCGGCGGCGACACCAGCACCGGCATCTTCGCGCGCGCCGACAACGGCAACGTGACGATCACGGGCCACGACGTGACCACGACCGGTCTGGACAGCGACGGCATTTACGCAATTTCGGCCATCGGGACGGTCACGGTCGGCAGCGACGGCATCGTCGACACCACCGGCAATCAAAGCACCGGCATCAACGCGCGCACGACCGGCGGCTCCGCCGCCGTCACCGTGAATGCCGCGTCGGTCCATACCAGGGGCACGAGCTCCGCCGGCATCTACGCGCTCAGCGCCGGCGGCGCCGCATCCGTGACCAGCACGGGGACGGTGACTAC
>Ga0070665_100000090_pt1 | contig 175078 bp, 133 predicted proteins | sample KBSS13metaG_FD_65862 | JGI IMG/M metagenome (GOLD analysis project Ga0070665, IMG submission 65862) | Switchgrass rhizosphere microbial communities from Kellogg Biological Station, Michigan, USA - KBS S1-3 metaG | ecosystem: Host-associated > Plants > Roots > Rhizosphere > Soil ...
AGGCCGTCCAGGGCCTCGGCGAGAACGGGCGGGCGGGGGGGCTCGGTGCCGGCGGCCAGGGCGCGCAGACCCTCCGCGAACACCGGGATGCCGCACGCCGCTGCCTTCGCGAACCACTCGCTCTCGCCCACGGGATCGCAGAGGCCGGCGAGAACCCAGGCGTCCGGCAGCTCCGGAAAGAGGTGGAGCAGGCGGGCCAGGGGTCCCTTCCTGCCGCCCACGAAGCGCTCCGGCTCGCCGGCGCGCGCCAGGGAGTAGCCGGCGACGCAGGCGAGGAGCGGATCGCTCCACTCCCCGGCCAGGAGCTCTTCGAGGTCGCGCCCCCTCAGCGGCGTCTTCTCGTGCGCGGCCCAGGCGCGGAGCGCCAGGTCGGCGATGCGGATGTTCTCCGGCTTGCCGGCGAGGAGATCGCGGTCGAGCCGCGGCCCGCCGGGCACCGGCACGAGGAGCTGCTGGACGTCGACGCTGCCGTCCGGCTCCAGGGAGACCGCCAGCACGGCGATCCGCCCCGGCAGCGGGGCGATCGCGTAGCGGGTGGCGCCGAAGCCGGGGAGCCGCAGCTCCAGCACCCGCGAGCCCGCCCGGCCGGCGGTCGTCTGCCAGGCCGCCGCCGCGGGCAGGCCGGGGAGGATCGTGAAGGTGTCCGCGCCCTCCTCGCCCACCAGCGCCGCGCGGCAGCCGGCGAGGAACTCCGCGATCTCCTCGGGAGTGCGGTCCCCTCCGGCGACGCCGGCCAGCACGGTCACGCCCCCCTCTCCCTCTGCCACGGCGAGCGGCGGCACGCCGAGCGACCGCAGCTTGTTGAAGCTGGGGCCGGGCTGGTGGGCGGCGTAGGCCGCGTAGACCAGCAGGCTGCTGAAGCGCAGTCCGGTCACCGGGTCCAGGACCTCGGAGGGGGAGAGATACGCCAGTTTCCCGGCTTCGGTGTCCGCCTGGATCCCACGCCCCTGGAGGAGATAGAGCTGGAAGTCGCCGAGCTGCGGCGGCACGCTCAGCGAGATCTCGGTCGGGACGCCCGGCCGCACCTCGACCGTCTTTTCGACCGGATGCCCTCCCGGCATCCAGCAGCGCAGCCGGTAGATGCCGGGGTCGAGGTCGAGCGGCTTGCCGATGCTCAACCGTTCCACCACTTCGCGCTTCCGCGAGTCGAGGAGCCTGGTTCGCAGGTAGGGGTCCCGGCAGTGGACGGTGAGGGTGCCGGTGGAAGGGGCGGGAGCCGGGGCCGCGGTGGCCGCCACCTTCCAAGCCCCCGACGAACCGTAGGAGCCGGGGAAGGGGGCGTAAGCCGCCGCCGTGTCGTATCCCACTCCTTTACTCCCCGGGCCGCTCCCGTCATCCGTGCTGCTCCACGAGTGCTCCTCCCACACCTCCTGCGCGGGCGGGCCGGCCGGCCGGGGCGGGCGCTGAGGCTCCACCGCGGGCGGCGGCGGCGGTGGGGGAGGAGGGGGCTCCATCTCGGGCGACAGTTCCAGCTCCACGAGCGGATCGTCATCCACCGTCCACGGCTTCGAGATCAGGGAGAAGCGGTCGGCGCGGGCGCGGAACGAGTAATCCGAGGGGCGGAGCTGGAACTCGAACGGCAGCGGGAACGGCGGCGGCGGGCTCGCGGTCACCTCGATCTCGTCGCCGAGGCCGCTCGAGTACTCCATCACCGAGATCCTGCAACTGGCATGGGCGAGGGCGGGCTCGACGAAGACCGAGACGCTGGCCCGCGGCACGGTGTCGCGGGTGAAGCTCGCGAGCACCGGATCGCCCCCCTGCGGCGAGGGCACGTACTCCGGCGTCTGCACGAAACGGGCGGCTTCGCGCAGGAAGGCCTTGCGGATGCGCGCCGCGACCTCGCTCCGCACCCAATCGGCCAGGCGGTCCAGGCGCACCTCGTAGCGGCCGCGGCGCTCCTCGACCGGCCGGTAGCTCTCCCCCTTCAGGCCGCTCAGGAGGGCCGCCGTCCAGACCCCCACGCCGAGATCGAGGGCGCGCTGGCCCGGCGCCACGCTGTAGAGCACGTACTGCCGCGCCGTGCCCTCGGTGGGCCGGTAGGCGCCCACCGGGCTGACCAGCGGCGGCTCGTAATCCTCCACGGCGAAGTCGCGGCAGGCGTCGAGGAAGAAGAGCTGCTCCTTGAACGGCGCCTCGGCCACCGCCGGCATCACCTGCGAGAAGCCGATCAGGAGCTGGCCGTGCCGCCGCGGGTTCACGAAGTCGACCGGCACCAGGATCGGCTCGGTCTTCCGGCTGGCCAGCGCGGCGCCGTGCCCCGCGAAGTAGACGTAGAGGCGGTCCCCTCCCTGGTCCGCCGGCAGCTCCGCCAGGTCGGCGAGGGCGTCGGCGATCGCCTGCTGGGTGGCCTTGGCCGGGGCGGGCGCGCCCGCCGGCACGGCGGGAGGCGGCTCTCCGGGGGCCGGTGAAAGCAGCAGGCGCAGGTCGGCGGGCGCCACGCCGCCGGCTGTGACCGCCCACTGGGCGAAAGCGAGGGCGTCGCGCACCGCGCCGCCGAGGCGCCAGGCCTCATTAGCGTAATTGTCGATGCCGATGATCAGGGCGTGTCTGGCCAAGGCGATCCCCCTCCCGAAACATCATTCGCCATAGAAGCGTACCCCCGCCTCGCGCAGCAGCGGGTCCCCCACCAGGCCCCAGAGGGCGACGGCGAGATTGGCCCGGTGAGGATAGCCGGCGTAGTGCAGGCCGACCACCTGGTTGGTCGCGAGGTCGACGAGGCAGGAGCCGGAGTTGCCGCCCAGCGTGGAGCAGTCGTGGAGCACCGCGCCGCGGTCCGCCAGCACCTGCATCACCTGCCCCGGCTGCAGCCGCTTGACGTTGTAGAGCGCCTTGAACAGCAGGTTCCTGCTCAACGGGTACTGGGGATCGTCGGCCGGATAGCCCACGGCATAGACCTTCCGCCCTTCGACCATCGAGCCGCCGCCGGCGGCGAGCACCAGGGGGACCGGGAGCAGGCGCGGCTCCGGGCCGCGGCTCGCGCCGGCGACCGGCACCAGGGCGAGATCGGCTTCGGGGTGGACGAGGATCTCCGCGCCGGCCGGCACGTCGAAGGCGCGGTCCCCCCGATAGCCGGGGGCGCCCTCCTCCTCCTCCTCGAAGTCGACGCGCGCCGCGATCCCGTCGAGCATTCGCCAGCGGGTCTCCCTCTCCGTGGCGCTCACCGGCTCGGCGAAGCGCTTCACCACGTGCCGGTTGGTCATCACCAGCCCCGGGGCGGCCACCCAGCCGGTTCCGATCAGCGGCGCGCGGAGGTCTCCGTCGGTCGCGAACCGGCCGACCGCGGGGAGGGTCTTGCGCTGGATCCGGGTGCGGTAGTGCTCGAGGTCGGCCTGCCAGGGGGGCTGCGCTTCCACGAACTCGTCGTCCTGGATGAGGAGGACCGGCCGCACCACGAAGGCGGAGAGGACGGCCGCGCCGATCTCCTCCTCCGGCGTGGAAGGCACCTCCGCGCCACGCCCCTCGCGCAGCGCGTCGATCGCCAGCCGGGCGAAGCCCAGGAGCTCCTCGCGCGCTTGCGCCAGCTCCGGCGTGGACACCTTCTGGCTGCCGAACAGGCCGAGGTCGCCGACCAGGGCGCGCACCTTGGCCGGCGGCGGCAGGACCGCGCCGGGGTCGCGGTCCAGACGGTCGAGGAGCTCGCCGGGGATCTCCCCGGCGAGCTCGCCGAGCAGGCTGCGCGGCACGGACGGCTCCATCGGCTCCATCCCGGGCCTACCCCTCGTGCGGCTGCGGGATCTCCAGGTGGTAACCCGGATCGGTCGGCGGCAGCAGGAACCTGGCGACCCGCCCCTCGGCGCGCACCCTGGCCTCGAAGGCCGGGCGGTTGGCGATCGAACCCGGGGCCACGTCGAAGACGTTGAGGATCTTGGGATCGGAGGCGTGGCGCGAGACGCTGGTCGGGCCGAGGCGGACGATCTCGCCGGTCATCAACGCCTGGATCGCCGCGGCGCCCTGGCCCGCCAGCTTGGCCTGGCGGTAGACCTCGATCACCTTCCGGCCCGGCTCCCGGTAGAGCCGCCGCTGCGCCTCGATCCCCTCGCGCTCGAGATTGGCGAACATCACCCTCGCCTGATCCGCGGGGCTCCGCGAGGTGCTGGAGATGACCGCCCGCGACAGGCCGGCCGCGCGCAGGATGTCGGTGAGCACGCCGCGCGAGAAGTCGGTGAGCGCCGCCGGCCGGGCGTTCGGCCCGAAGGTGATCGCCACTCCGCCCACCCCCTCCAGACCGATGCCTTCCAGGTCCGGCTCGCCGGCCTGCGCGCCGATCCCCTCCGCCGCCTCGGTGGCCCGCTCGATGGCGTCGAGCACGACGAACGGCACGCCTTCGCCGTCGTCGTCGGCTGCCTCCTGGTCGATCCCTTCCTCATCCTCGACGCCTTCTTCCTCGTCGCCGAGGATGATGTCCGAAGGCGCCGCCGGAATCGCCGGTGCCGCCGGGTTCTGCGAGGGCACGGCGGTCTCCGGCGTCAAAGAGCCGGCCTGCTTGAAGGACAGGGAAATGTCGTCGCGGTCGAGAATCCGGCGCAGCACGCTGTCCAGGGTGGCGGCGTCGTCGTCGAAGCCGCCGTGGGAGGTGCTCTCGCTGCGGCCGCGCGGCGGCGCGGTGGCGGCCGTCTTCGACCAGATCACCTCGCCGACCGGCGTCCCGCCGGCGCCGCCCAGACCGAACATCCGCTTGAGGTCGTCGTTACCGCGCAGGCTGATCTCCAGGCCGAGGATGGGCGTCGCGCGCTCCTCCTCGAGAGCGAAGTGGATCAGGTAGAGGAGCGACTTGCGGTAGACGAAGGCGCAGTTGTCATCCTGCTCGCGGTCCTTGTTCATCGTGAAGATGGCGGTCCGCTCCACTCCCTTGCCCGGGCCGAGCCGCGGCGCCAGGCGCTCCAGAAAGAGATCGGCGCGCACCGCGGGCGCCAGCAGGTGGAGGGCCTTGAACGGCGGCACGCCGAGGTCGAGGGCCGCCGGCAGGAAGCTGGCGTGGAAGATGGCGCCCGCGCTGTGCCCGATCGCGTGCAGCTCGACCGCGCCGGGATGGCGCCCGCAGAAGTCCGCCAGGCGCTGGGCCGCGAGGAAGGCCCCGCCCGACGGCGCGGCGGCCGCGTGGGCGTTCTGCTTCATCACCCCCCAGATGGCAGGGCCGCCGGCCCGGCGGGCGATCTCTTCCAGGCGCTTGTCGGTGAAGTCGAACACCCCCTCCTCGCCGCCGCCGTGCCCACCCAGGAGCTGCCCCACCGACTGCAGGAAACCGGTCTCCCAGACGAAGTAGAGGGGATAGACGCCGTTCCGCCGCCACCAGAGGATCTTGCCGTGGGCGCCGAGCAGGCCGGTCCGCTCGTTGACCAGGCCGCCGTGCGCCCAGATCGCGATGCGCAGCGGATTGCCCGGACCGTGCCCCTCCACGGCGCGCTCCAGATGCTCGCTGAAAATGGCCTCGACGTCGTCCTGGCTGGTGTCGAACAGACCGCCGGTGCTGAACTGCCCCCGGGTGAGGTTGATGACGTGCGGGCGGAGCGTCTCCTTCATCTCCGCGGTGATCTTCTGCGGGAAGATCCCCTCCTCGCCCACGGCCTCCAGGCCCGTCCGCCCCATCGCCGCGGCCACCGGCGCCCCTCCCACCACGGTGCCGGAGCCACGCATCAGCTCCATCACCAGGGCGTCCGCCGCGGCATCGTCCCCCTCGGCTTCCGCGCTCGCGGCGCGGCCGATACGGTCCTGGACGAGGTCGGCGGCGCGCTGGGCCGCCTCGCTCCGCGTGCCTTCGAGGAGCAGGATCACGAACGAGGTGTCGGGGGAGGAGCCCGCGCCGCGCGGCCCCGCCGGCAGGTTCCAGTCGCGGCCGAGCCAGAGGCTCCCCTCGGAGCCCACGGCGAGATGCCAGGTCACGTCCGGCTCGCCGCGGCCGGTGTCGCGCTTCCAGAGCGCCGCCAGCGAGACGGGCTCCGGGGAGCCGTGGTCCGGGCTTCCGCTCGGGAGCAGGAGCACGGAATCGATTGGGCGGGCGAAGGGATATCGCGCCACCAGGGCAGTGAGTTGATCCTGGGAGATTTTACGGAACGGCAGTGGCATGCGCACTCTCCTCGGGTGGGCGGTGGGTTATGAAGAATCCTATCAAGAACGTAGGCATCAAGACAGCGCAGGGCCGGCAGCCGAGGAAGGACCGCCGGCCGGGAGCGACAGAGGTCACTTGCTCCTCATGATCTCCTTGCCCTTGGCGTCGAGGAACCGGTAGGTCAGGCCGAAGCGGGCGCTGACCTCCTTGTCGACCTCGCCGCGAAACTTGGGTTTGCTGGCCCAGACGGCACCGAGGACGAGCGACATGTCGTTCGTCACCTTCTGGGTGAACGACAGGCTCGCGAGCCCGCGGTCCTGGTGCAGAGGATCGTCGCTCCAGTCCTCCCAGCTCGTCGTGAGATCGAAGCGCGAGGTGAATTCGCCGTTCACGTCGACCCGGAGATTCCGCCCGAAAGTGGCCATGACCGTCCGGCGATCCTTGCCGGGCCTGTTCAGGCTCACGCCGTCGACGGTGGGGCGGTAATCCTGTGGCCGGGTCCAGTCCAGGGAGAACGTGAGCCGGTTCTGGGCCTTGGCCAGTTGGGCGCGGCGGCCGGTGAGATAGGAGGTGTAACAGGCCGTGACCGCCTCGGGCTTGCAGGCCGCGAGGGCTTTGCGCAGACCGTTCATGTTGACGAAGCCCTGCTCGTAGGAGACCTTGAGCGTCGTCTCCTCGGGCCCCACGAGCTCGTCACGGACGGTCCGCATGGCCTTGACGACCAGTTGCGGCTGGTTGGCGACGAGGTCGGCGATTTTGAAGAAGTCCACGTCGCCGAGGGCCTTGGACACGGAGGAAATCCTGGTGGCCTCGGCGACGGCGGCCCGTTCCACGGCTTCGCGATACTCCCGCCTGCGGTCCGGATCGGTGATTTTGTCGAACACCACGAGGTCCTGGTCCGAGAACGCTTCGTCAGGGAGGCTGTCCGACAGGCGCTCTCGTGCCTGCTTCGCCTCGTTGGCCGCAAGCGCCGGGGCCTCGGTCTGGGCGAGCAATCTGCGGAACAGGTCGTCGATGAGGAGCTGGTGCGCGCCGAGGTTGTTGCCCAGGCGCAGCGTGGAGGGGCTGTAGGCGAAGCTCACCAGCACGTCGTCGAAGGAGCCGAGCCCCTTGGTTTTCTTGTCCCGGTTCTCCTGCGAGAGCTGCTTCGAAAGATCCTCATCCAGCAGGGGATCTCGCGCCACGGCCTGGAGCTTGTAGCCATCCTCGCTGGACAGCCCCAGGAAGTCGGTGAAGTCGAGAGCCAGGGCCGGCATGTCGTCGGAGCCTTCGGTGGTGACGCCGATCCTCAGCCGGTTGAGGAAGTTTTCGAAGGCGGCGCTGGCGCCGGGGAGCTCGGCGATCTCGGGAAAAACCTTGTTGAGCAGCTCGCGGGCCGATTCATCGCTGATTTTTTTTTCCAGAGCCTGGATCGCCGCCTGCGCTTCCTTCCCTTCGAGCTCCTTCGCCAGGGAAACGTTCTTGAGGAGCGCGTCGTTGACCTTCTTTTCGCACTGGGTTTCATCGGTGGCATCCGCGCAGAGCCGCTGTGCGAAACCGCTCTCCGGGACGAGGAGCAGAGGGAGGATCAGAAGAAGAGCCAAAAAATGATTGCGGTTCATGGTGGTCTCCTCAGGTCCGCACCGAGACGTCCGCCGAGGCCTTATCGCCGGCGGCTCCCTGGAACACGATGGGGTCCCGTGTTTTCACGCCGCCTCCCGGTTCCTCCAGGGTCGGCACGACGGCCACGATCCCCGCGGCGAGGAAGGCGACCGTCAGCTCGAGGAGCAGGGAGCCGCCGGCGTTGACCGGGCCGAAGGCCGGCTCGGGCGAGAGGTTGGCGAGCTGCGGCGTCTGGAACGGCGGCGCGGCCTGGCCGCCGTCGAGGGGAACGTGTGGCGGATTCTTCATGTCGTCGACCGTGACGTCGAGGTTTAGCGTCGCGCACCCAGGCGGCTCGACGCGTACCCAGTAGTGCAGGGTGGAGCCGGCGGGAGCATGGCGGAATCGGCGAAGTGGCATTTGGAGCCTCCTTTTTGAACAAGAGTGCGAGCTACCCTGAGCTCTGGCGCCTGGGACGGACGCGCCACGGCCGATTCCGGAACGCGCATGGCATTTCGTCTGCCTCCTGGGGATGGACAGGGCTGAGGACCCGCGGGCAGATCTTATAGACTGCCCCGCGGCCATGAAGATCGTCCACACCAGCGACTGGCACATCGGCCGCCGATGGAAGGGGATCCAGCGCCTCGACGAGCTGGAAAGGGTGCTCGACCATCTCGCGGCCTTCATCGAGGAGCAGGCCGTCGACCTCGTCCTCCACACCGGGGACGTCTTCGAAAGCCGCAACCCGCCGGCCGAGGCGGAGCAACTCGTGAACCGGTTCCTGGTCCGCGTCGGGCGATCCGGAGCGCGGATGGTGATCATCGCCGGCAACCACGACGATCCGCTCCGGCTGGACGCCCGCTCGCTGCTCACCGAGCTCGTCGACGTCCAGATCCTCGGCCGTCCACGCCCCGCCTCCCGGGGAGGGGCGCGGATCGTCGAGACCCGCTGTGGAGAGAAGGCGGTCGTCGCGATGCTGCCGTTCGCGTCCCCCGGAGCCTGGGTGTCGGCGCTGGACATCGCCGGCGAGGAGGCGAGCGCCCGGACCCAGTATGCCCGCATGTTCGAGCGCGCCGTACAGGATCTCAGCGGCGCCTTCCGAAAAGACACCGTCAACCTGCTGATGGCCCATACGCACATCGAGGGGGCCAGCTTCGGCGAATCCGAGCGCCGCGTTCACATCGGAGAGGACTGGGCCGCTTCGCCGGAGGCCCTGCCGTCCAACGCCAGCTACGTCGCTCTCGGACACATCCACCAGCCGCAGAAGGTCGATGCCCGGGTGCCCGCCTACTATGCCGGTTCGCTTCTCCAGATGGATTTCGGCGAGGCCGGAGAAGAGAAGACCTTCGTCGTGGTCACGGCGTCGCCCGGCAAACGCGTCAAGCTTGCCGATATCGAGCACGTCCCCTACCAGGGAGGGGTGCCGCTCGTCGACCTGCGGACCTCGCTCGCGGAGCTCGAGGAGACCGCCGGCCGGTATCGCACGGGCTGGTTGCGCGTCACGGTCCCTCTGACGGAGAAGGATCCCGATCTCAACCGCAAGGTCCGCGAGCTGCTCCCCAACGCGCTCGTCGTGCGCGCCGAGCTCCCCGAGGCCGAGGAGCGGCCGGACATCCGGCTGGAAACCGGAGTTCCGCCGGTGAGGCACTACGCCGCCTACCATCTCCGCGAACATGATCAGGCAGCGGACGTGGCCGTCCTCGATACCTTTCAGGATCTCTACGACCAGACGTCCGGGGAGGATTGACCGCTGCGCCCCGTCCATCTCACCGTCGAGGGTCTCGCATGCTTCAGCAGGAAGCAGGAGATCGACTTCCGCGCGCTCGAGCTGTTCGCCATCTCGGGGCCGACGGGCGCCGGCAAGTCGACCCTGCTGGACGCGATCATCTTCGCGCTCTACGGCGAGATCCCCCGGGTCAACACCTACAACCGGACCGAGATGATCTCGGCGTCCCGGGACCGGGTCAGCGTGGTGCTGGATTTCGACGTCGGCCCCAGCCGCTACCGCATCGCGCGGACTCTCCGGCGCAACGGCAATCAGATGGTTCGCCTGGAGGAGCTCGACGAGAGCGGCTCCTTCAAGAGCCTGGCGGACCAGGTCCGCGCCGCGACCGACCGGGTGGCTCAGATCCTGGGGCTCGGCGCGCCCGCGTTCATGCAATCCGTGATTCTGCCGCAGGGCGAGTTCGCCAGGTTTCTCAAGGCGCAACCGCGAGACCGGCGCAGCATGCTGCGCACGCTGCTGCGGCTCGACGTCTACGAGCGGATGCGGGAACGGGCCCAGCGTCTGGCGGCGACCCGGAAGGGCACCGTCGATTCTCTGCGGAAGCTCCTGGCGGACGAGTACGCCGGCGTCGACGAGGCCGCCGTCGCCGGGCTGGAAACCGAGCACGCCCGGGTCGTCGAGTCGCTCGCGGCCGCGAGAAAGAGGCGGGACGACACTCGCGGCACGCTCGACCAGTTGCGCGGCCGGCACGCGAAAACCCGGGAGCTGCGGGAGGTCGAGGAAAAGCGGGCCGCCCTGCGGGAGCAGGCCGAACCGGTAAACCTTGTCAAAGCGAGGATCGAGGCGGCGGCCCGCGCGGTACCCCTGCTGCCGTTTCTCGACGAAGCGGCCCGGGCCTCCACCTCCGCGAAGACGGCGGCGAGGGCGGCGGACGAAGCCAAGGCACGCCATGACGCCGCGCAGAAGGATGCAAAGGAAAAGGCCGGAGCGTTGAAGTCCGCGGAGAAAGCCGCCCGGGCGATCCCGGCGATGCGGGAGCAGGTGGCCCGCCTCCACCAGGTGATCGGACGCCTCCCGGAACGAGGGCAGCTCGATGCGGCCCTCGAGCGGCAGACGCGGAGCCTGAGCGCTCTGGAAAATGAGCTGTCCGCGCTCGCCGCGACCGTTGAATCGGCGAAATCCGAGCAAGCGCGGCAGCAGGAGGCCGTCGACGCCGCCCGGCAGGCCGCGGAGGCCTCCGGCTACGACCCGGAGCTGGACGAGCTGCTGCAGAGCGTCCGCGACCGCGCCGTGGAGCTGGGCGCCGCGCGCCGGAGTGCGGAGGAGCGTCGCCGCGAGCTCGCCCGGAAGCGCCGGGAGGTGGAGGAGCAGGCCGGGGAGATCGAGCGGCTGACGGAGAAGGCTGCCGTCGCCAGGAGGGCCGCGGAAGAGGCGCAGCGCGGCTTCGAGGCGGCCGAGGAGGCGCTGCATCGCGCGCACCGTCTGGACGAGGCCAACCACCTCCGCGAGGGCCTGGTTCCCGGCCAACCCTGCCCGGTGTGCGAGCAGCTCGTGGACACACCGCCCCCCGCCGATCTGAATCCCGAGCTGGAGGCTGCCAAGGCCGCGCTCGAAGGCGCGCGGGAGACGCGAAAGGAAGCCGACGCGCTGGCCAGAAAGAACGAGGCCGCGCTCACCGGCGAACAGGCGAAGCTCCAGGCCGCCCGCCACTCTCTCGCCGAGCTGGAGTCGCGCTGCGCCGAGCTGCAGGCCCGCGTGGCCGCCGGCGAGGAAGAGATCGGTCAGGCGCTCGGCGATCGCGCACCCGAAGCGGGGGGCGCGGTCGAGGCCTGGATCGAAAAGCGGATCGCAGCGCTCGCCAGGAGCCGCAAAACGAGCGAAGACGCGAAGAAGCGGCTGGCGGCGGCCGAACGAAACCTGGAGAAGGCCAGGACCGAGGAGGCCACCGCGCGGGAACGGACGGATGAGAGAGAGGCGTCGCGGAAACGGCTGGAGGAGGAGCGCGGCGCCAGCCTGCAAAGGCTCGCGGCCTTGCAGGCCGAGATCCATGCGGTCACCGAGTCGGACGATCCGGCGGCCGAGGCCGCGGCCCTGGAGGCTCGGATCGGGGAGCTTGAAGCCACTCTCAAGGTGGCGTCCGAGGAGGCGTCAACCTCCCAGGGCCTGCTGATGACCGCCAGGGAGGCGCAACGGCTCACCGCCGAAGCCGCCGAGGCGGCTCATCGGGACGCCGCCCAGAGAACGGAGAGCCGGGACGCGGAGATCGCCCGCGCCGGCTTCGACGGCGAGACCGCCGTCCGCGAGGCCCTGCTCGACGAGGCCACCGCCACCCGGCTCAAGGTGCAGGTCTACCGTCACGTGCAGGACAGTCACGCCGCCCAGGAGCGCGCCGCCGCGCTGCGGGCCGAGCTGGGGGAGGAGCGGGTGTCCGACGAGCAGTTGGCGGCCGCCGAGAAGCTCGCGGCGGACCTCACCATCGAAGTGGAGACGGCGCTCGGCCAGGAAAAGAGGCTCGAGGAGCAGGTCGGGCGCATGCGGCAGAGGCTCGTGCGTTCCCGGGAGATCCGCGAACGGCTGGACACCGAGGAGGCGGCTCTGCGCGTGGTCGACCTCCTGGCCGGCGACCTGCGTAGCGACAAGTTCCAGGCCTACGTCCTGCAGGAGGTGTTCACCGAGCTCGTGCAGGGCGCCTCGGCCCGGCTGATGATGCTGACCGGAGAGCGTTATTCCTTGCAATTCAAGGACGACGAGATCCGGGTCGTCGATCACGACAACGCCGACGAAACGCGGATCAGCGATACGTTGAGCGGAGGAGAAACCTTTCTGACCTCGCTGGCGCTGGCCCTGGAGCTCAGCGATCAGGTGCAGCGCGCCGTCGGCGCGGTGAACCTCGACAGCCTGTTCATCGACGAGGGTTTCGGCACCCTCGACCCCGACACCCTCGCGCTGGTTTCCGAGACCCTCCAGTGCCTGGGGGTGGGAGGCCGGATGGTCGGCATCATCACCCACATCCCCGAACTGCGGGACGAGTTCGCCCAGCAGGTGATCGTGACCAAGCACCAGGGCTTCTCGACGGTTGAGGTGCGTGGGGCTGCTGAGGGGGAGCTGGCGGAGACGGCGTGAGTTGGCAGAGGGACGTTTCGGGGTACTATTGGAGCATGCAAGTCGCAACCGGATCCGTCGTCAATGGGAAGATCGTCGTGGAAGGTGTCTCTCTCACGGAGGGAGCGGTCGTCGCGGTTGTCACCCGCGGCGCTGACGAGAGCTTCTCGCTTACGGAGGCACAGGAGGACGAGCTCTTGGCGGCCATGGCCGAGATCGAGCGGGGTGAATACGTCACTCTTGAAGAGTTGCTGCAGTCGTTGCCGAAGCACGACTGAGCATAGCACTTCAGATCAAGGTTTCTTCTCGAGCAGCAAGCCAAGTTCGCAAGGCGGCCGAGTGGTGGGCAGAGAATCGCCCTGCCGCTCCCGGGGCTATCGGCGCGGACTTCGGTGAAGCCGTCGCCCTTCTGGCCGAGCAGCCGGGAATCGGAGCGCAGGTTCAGCGCGCCGTCGGCGCGGTGCACCTCGACAGCCTGTTCATCGACGAGGGTTTCGGCACCCTCGATCCCGACACGCTCGCGCTGGTCTCCGAGACCCTCCAGGGGTTGGGGGTGGGTGGCCGGATGGTCGGCATCATCACGCACATCCCGGAGCTGCGGGACGAATTCGCCCAACAGGTGATCGTAACCAAGCACCAGGGCTTCTCGACGGTTGAGGTCCGCGGGGCTTCCGAGAGGGAGTTGGCGGAGACGGCGTGAGGCGTAGAGTGGTATGTGCCGCAATCGCCCTTCTATTTTCGATGACCTGCCCCGGCTTCGCCGGCTCACAGGTCGTGAATGTCTGGCCGGGTGTGGCTCCGGGGTCCGAGAAGTGGACCCAGAAGGAACGGACCGTGGAGAGCACTCCACTGGGAACTGTGGTCTTCAGCGTGGTTACTCCGACATTGACGGCTTACCTCCGGAGAGGGCCAAGGCGACAGGATCGGCGTCATCATCGCTCCTGGCGCTTTCGTTGCGCTGGCGATCGATCTGGAAGGGAACCAGGTCGCGCGTAGGCTTCAGGAAAGAGGCATCGCCGCGTTCGTGCTCAAGTATCGGATCCTGGAAAAGCACGGGGAAGGCATTCCGGCGGGAATGAACATGGACGAGGTGGGCCAGTACGGCATCGCGGATGGAATCCAGGCGCTCAAGGTGGTTCGGCAGCATGCCGCGGAGTGGGGCGTCTCTCCCGACAAGGTCGGCTTCATGGGCTTCTCGGCTGGGGCCATGGTCACCAGCGGAACCCTGCTGCAGAAGGACGCCGCGGCGCGTCCGAGCTTCGCCGCGATGATCTACGGCGGTCCGTTCGGCGTTATACCGGCCATTCCGGCAAACTGCCGCCCATGTTTCTCGCCTGGACGCAGGATGACCCCCAGGCGCGCCAGCCCACCGTCAAGTTTTACGACGCGCTCGCCTCGGCGGGCCACAAACCCGAGGTCCACATCTCAGCGCCGGCGGCCATGGCTTCGGCCTGCGGAAACAAGGCACCAGCAGCGATCACTGGATCGATGATCTCTATTTCTGGCTGGAAGCGCAGGGGCTCACCAAGCCGGCAGGAAAGCCTGGTGGCTGACAGCCGGCGAGGTACGCGGCGCTTCTGGGGGGGGCTGAGACGATTTGAGTCCGAGGGGGAGGCGACGGTCTTTCCAGAAAAGGACGTTTTGGGGTACATTTGGGCCATGCAAGTCGCAACCGGAACCGTCGTCAATGGGAAGATCGTCGTGGAAGGTGTCTCTCTCACGGAGGGAGCGGTCGTCACGGTGGTCACTCGCGGCGCTGACGAGAGCTTCTCATTCACGGAGACGCAGGAGAACGAGCTCCTGGCTGCCATGGCTGAGATCGAGCGGGGTGAGTACGTCACTCTCGAAGAGTTGCTGCAGTCGTTGCCGAAGCACGGCTGAGCATGGCACTTCAGGGTTTCTCGACCGTCGAGGTCCGCAGGTTGGTGGAGACGGCGTGAGGAGGGCGACTGCCGAAGCGCAACAGCAAGCTCCAAGGAGAAAGCTGCCGGCAACAGCAACTCTCTTGGCCTAGCAAATAAATCGGACCAGAGCCTAGTGGTCGGTTTTTGGGAAAGCACAAGGGACTTCGCATGAGATGTTCAAACTGTCGTGTCAGCATTCGCTTTGAGTTTGATGGCCAGAGTCGGGTGTATGTGACTGATGTCGAGAAGAAGCTCGGCTTTAAGATCACTTATGGGTTATGCCCAGAATGCAGCCAGCTACTGATCCTGAGAAGTGAAGGTAGGTACTGGGAGCCAGACGATGGTTCGGAGCCAACTGCGCTAACAGTGACCGAAGAGCATTGTATTTTTCCGCCTGCCCCAGCCAGGATTATTGAGGACGAGGACATACCCGAGCATTACCGGAAAAGTTTTAACGAGGCGAGCGAGGTCCTGCAGGTTAGTCCAAAGGCAAGTGCAGCAATTAGCCGCAGGCTGTTGCAGGAAATTCTTCAATACCGCTTCGATATTAAAAAGCCTATGTTATCCCAACAGATCGAGGAGTTCGTTCGCCGTCGTGACGCACCCATATATCTTTTGGATGCTATAGATACGGTCCGCGTAATTGGAAACTTAGCTGCCCATCCTTCAAAAGATCAAACAACCGGCTCGGTTGTAGATGTGGAGCCTGGTGAAGCGGATTGGGTTCTTGACACGCTTGAGGCCCTCCTCGAATTTGCCTTCGTCCAGCCGGCTAGACTCACTAGCCGTAAGAAATCTCTAAGTAAAAAGCTAGAAGCTATGGGCAGAGGATTGACCGAGCAGAGAAATAGCATGCGTGAAGTTTCAGCATCAGGGAAGCCGAAATGAAGCCGGGGCGGGAAAAGCGACTAGACGAAATCCAAAAATTTTTGGACAGGCGCGACTATAAATCTGCGAAAAAGGCCGTCCTACTTTTGCTCTCTGAGCTGTTAGAAAAAGAAGATAGGAATTTGATGGATAAGAAGTCGACCCGGTATCTTGCTTCTGCTCTTCTCATGCTAGGTACCTGTGAGTTCGAAATCGCAGGCGCTGATTCTGCAAGGCCCATCTTTGAAGATGGGTTAAATCTTGCGGCCTCTTTGCAAGACAATATTTTGACAGCGGTATTCCTCCATGAACTATCGCTTGTCGCCTATAGACAGGGAAGGATGGATGAGTCTTTGCAGTACTGCGAAGACTCCATTAGTGGAGCTATCGATCACGCCTTCGTGGAAATCGGGCAGGGCTTGACTCCTGGGTATGTAGATTTCGACTTGAACCAACTAGGAGGCAGTCTTAATCATCTTGCCGTACTTTGCCAGGAAACAAATCAGTTTGACAAAGCACTTGATATCTTGATTATACTTAAGGCGCATTGTGAGCGAGTATATAACCTTGATCTGCTGGGAGCAGTCCTTGGCGAGCTAGGCCTGACATGCTTTGCGGCAGGAAAGTACGCCGAAGGCGTGCGATTCTTTTTTGATTCTATCAAAACAAGGGCGAAGCAGGGGAATAACTCGCCTGGGATTTCTAGGTCGGTCTTGAACCTTCAGGCGTGCTTAGCAAAATATCCGGCAGCGCTACAAGACCAAGATGTGTCTCGCACACTCCGGGAATATCGGCCTTGATTCAACTTCTTCCACCCTCTATAGAGGAAGAGCTGCGAGCAGAGGAGGCGAACCCCCTAAATGCGCAACGGGCACGGACGGTGCTTGAGGCGGCGCTCTCGGCTCAGTTGCGGAAACTATCTGACGGTCTCTTGGCCGATTTGATCCTGCGCGGATTACAGGTGGAAGGCGCTTGGCTTCAGCACTTCCTGTCAGATTCGCCCGCGGCGCGGCCCGACGCCTCATTTTTGACCGAGGGTGCCAAGAAATTTGCTGCGGATGTCGCTCAGCAGAGAATTAGGCCTATCGACCCAGGCAGTCTTGCCGAAATCAATCTTCGTATTTTTGGTGGCTGGGCCAGGCTCTGGGAAGACTATAGGATTAATTATCAGCTTCGGCGCCTTGGATCTTCCTTCCGTTTTGCTCTTGTCGGCGGAAACGGCTTAATTGTCAATTCTCTCAGAAGATTGCTTAGGAGGGGCGGCGGCCTGCCTATCGATGCACGGTTTATCTTTGGGCCAACTGAATGCATGGGTTCGTGGCTTCTTGGTCCTATCTTTAATTTCATATCAGAGGTGGCCGTGTCGCCGTATTTAGATATCGAAGGTGCGGGCTTCAATTTTGAAAACAAGGTCGTTATTAGGCAGCCGATCTTGAAGTTAATATTGGGTGAGGTTTCGCGGTTGCAAGCTGTGCACTCTCAGACCCACGAGATGTTTCATGTCGCAGGCTTTAGGGCGCCTAGTTTCGGTTCCTATGCGCTGGCATTGTGGGAGGAGGACACAAGCTATGACCTTTGCCGATTCGCTGAGGAGCCTCGGCGACTGGATGAGATGGAGGCGGAGTTCTTCTTGAATTTTTCTAATTCGATACCGTCGTATGTGAATGAGACGCTTGGATATGAACACTTTCCCGCGATACCGATGGGGTTGAGTGACCTCATAGAGGCGCTGCTCAAGAAGGGATGGTTGCGGCGTTCGAATGAGGGGCTGATAGAAACTGTTTTGTGGGAGGAAGGACGGCGCTGGTGGCCATGACAGTGGCGATCCCGATCACCGATTTTTTATGCGAGTCCTGTCTTAACTCGGAGCGAGAATCTGTGTGGCATCTTCCGAGCCCTTACATTCGCTTTGATGTGCCCGTGCCCGTACCGCTAGCAGTGGGTATTGTTACTGTTTCAGTGGACGTAGAAAGCATTGTCTGGAAGCGGTCTGGTGTTGGCGTCTATGCGGCGGTTGCAATGCTAAGGATAATCTGCCCGTGCTGTGAATCGGTTCGCGAGATTCAGAGGCACGTTCACGCATGTCGTATTGTAGTTGCGGCGTCCGCGGTTTGCGGAAATTGTGGTGGTCCCTTGCGTTTGGACGATGACGAGATTGAGTATTCGGGAGGGCCTGCCGACAGTCCGTTAGTCACTATTAGGGCAAGTTTGATCTGTTGTGCTTGCAAGTCGGCGCATGTGAAGAGGTCGGCGATAATGGCAGTGGGCGAAATGTTGAGTCATGGGAGTGATGTTGAAGCTGTGATTGATAATCGTGACGTTCGCCTGAGACCCGGTCGGGGAAACGTTCCGCCTGAATAGCTTTGGTGCCGCCACCGAACAGGTGCAACGTTCTTAGTTGAGCCAGAGCCATGGCCACAAAATACCCCTAAGCGACCGGGGCGCTTAGGCAGCGCTGCAGCAGGCGAGCGTCTCCGAGCCGCTCCGTGTACGCGGCAAAGGCGGGGGTGGGGCCGCGCCACCGCAACTCGTCGACATCGCGGAAGAGGGGCGCGTCGGTCCGCAGCGTCGCCAAGTCCTTGAACCGCAGCGCCAGATCGCGATCCCGCAAGGCGCCGGGTGGGAAGCTCTCGAGGATGCCGTAGCGGTTGAGGACCTGTGCCGCCGTCTTGGGACCGATGCCAGGAATGCCTGGATAGCCGTCTGCGGCGTCGCCGACGAGAGCGAGATAATCGGGGATCAGGACGGGAGCGACCCCGAACTTTTCGCGGACCCCTTCCGCCGTGAAGATCCTGTTTCCCCGGCGGTCGACCTGTACCACCCGGTCTTCGCGGACGCACTGCGCCAGATCCTTGTCAGGAGTCCAGATGCAGACCTTCCGCACGCTTTCGTCGGCCGCGGCGATGCGGGCGGCGGAGGCGAGCGCGTCGTCCGCCTCGAGCTCGACCATGGGCCAGACGGCGACGCCCATGGCGGTGAGGGCCTCTTCCAGAGGGTGGAACTGCGCGAGGAGCGCGCCCTCGACTCCCTGCGCCGTCTTGTAGCCGGGCCAGAGACGGTTCCGGAAGGACTCGATGACGTGGTCGGTCGCCACGCCGAGGTGCGTCGCCCCCTTCTCGATCATCTCCAGCACAGTATGCAGCACGCCGGTCACGGCTCCGAACGGCGCATCCTTACCCTTCGCGAAGTGCCGCCGGCCGTAGTAATGGCGGAACAGCTCGTACGTGCCGTCGAGGAGATGAACCATCATGGCGTCACTCGGTTCGTCGTGGCAGGCGGGTCATGGGTCCCGAAGTCGATGTCGACAGCTTACATGGCGCCCAGGGCAGGTGTCACCCGGCCCGCCGGCACAGCCCAGATGCCGAGCGGATTCAAAAGTAGGCACGACGAACGGTTTTTCCGGACGGGAAATCCCCGGCGGACGACTCGCCGGCTCCGGCGGATGACTCGCCGGCTCCGGCGGATGACTCGCCGGTCCCGGCGGATGACTCGCCGGCCCCGGCGGATGACTCGCCGGCCCCGGCGGATGACTCGCCGGCTCCGGCGGATGACTCGCCGGTCCCGGCGGATGACTCGCCGGCTCCGGCGAATGACTCGCCGGCTCCGGCGGATGACTCGCCGGTCCCGGCGGATGACTCGCCGGCTCCGGCGGATGACTCGCCGGCTCCGGCGAATGACTCGCCGGCTCCGGCGAATGACTCGCCGGCTCCGGCGGATGACTCGCCGGTCCCGGCGGACGACTCGCCGGCTCCGGCGGATGGCTCGCCGGCCCCGGCGGATGACTCGCCGGCTCCGGCGGATGACTCGCCGGCTCCGGCGAATGACTCGCCGGCACCGGCGGATGGCTCGCCGGCACCGGCGGATGGCTCGCCGGCTCCGGCGGATGACTCGCCGGCTCCGGCGGATGACTCGCCGGCTCCGGCGGACCCCACCCCTCAGCCGGCCGCGGGCCCCTTGCGCAGCTCCACCCGTCCGAGCTTCTCGGGGTTCTTCTTCAGCTCCCGGATCAGCCGCAGGCCGAGCTTCTTCTGCAACTCACGGCGCTCGGCGGAGCCGGGGAGCTTGGCGGCGTCGATCCAGCCGCCGGCGATCATACCGTGCCCTCCCCCCTTGCCGCGGCGGCCGATGATGCGGCGCATCAGACCGCCGGCGTCGGCGCGCGGGTTGGTGGTGCGGATCGAGAGGTAGAGGCGGTCGCCGTAGTAGCCGGTCACCAGCGACCAGGTCTTCCCCTCCAGGCGCAGCAGCAGGTCGGCGATCTCCGGCACGATGTCCGGCTGCTCGATCGGCCCGAGATGGCTGAGGATCAGCGAGTCGACCGACTCCAGGTTCTCCAGCGCGTCGTGCAGGTTGCCAAAGTAGGTGAGCGGCAGCCGCGGGCTCTGGATGCGGGCCAGCAGGCGGTGGTTGGCCTGCGGGAAGAAGAGGTCGTGGATGGTCTTGTCCGGCCCCACGTGCTCGCGGGCGAAGTCGAGCGTCTCCGAGCGGATGGCGTAGATCAGCGCCGTCGCCAGCGCGTGGGTGGGCTTGACCTCCGCCGCCAGCATGTACTCGGCCAGCATGGTGGCGGTCGCGCCGTACTTCGGCCGCACGTCGAAGAAGGGGCCGCCCTGCGTGTTCGCCCGCAGCGGGTGGTGGTCGATCACGATGTCGGGGATGGTCCGCGACGGGAGCTGGTTGTTGCCGCTCCGCGGCTGGGTGTCGACCAGCGCGAAGTGCTTGTAGTTCTTCAGGCTCAGGTGCCGGATGTGGCTGAACGGGAGATGGAGGCTCTTGACCATCTCCCGGTTCTCGGCGCGGCCGATGATGCCGCCGTACGCCACCGTCACGCTCTGGCGCAGCGCCTGCCGGAGGACTCGCGCCAGGATCTGGGCCGAGGCGAGCGCGTCCGGGTCGGGGTTGTCGTGCGTGAGCACGAGCCAGCGCCCCCGGGTCTCGCGGCGGACCATCTCCGCCAGAGCGGCGAAGCGCTCGCGGGTGGTGTCGGTGATCATGAGGGGCCGATTGTAACCGCTATGGCCGCGAAGGCCACGCGGACGCGCGTCAGGGGCGCCAGCCCAGCGAGTTGGCGAAGTCGTCGCGCGCCGTCCGCAGGGCGGCGATGTCCTGGCCAGCCGCGGCGGCGCGGGCGATGAACTCGTCGAGCCGCCGCAGGTCCTCGAACACCTCGTAGCGGCCGGTCAGCTCCTCGCTGCCGTGAAACCTGCGCACCCAGACGTACAGACGCGCCGGCCCGTCCTCACCCGCCGGGCTCATGGAGGCCTCGAACTTCACGTGGTCGTCAGTGGGCATTCGTTCCTCTTCGGGGCGTAGTGTACCCCACGATCTCCCATGCTATCCTTCGCCGGGCCGACGGCCCCTCCGACATGATCCGCGAACTCTTCCACATCGGCTCGTTCTCGGTCAGCCCCTTCGGGCTGATGCTCGTCCTCGCCTTCCTCGCCAGCTATCTCCAGCTCCGCTGGGGGATGAAGCGGCTGGGCGTCGGCGACGAGGAGGACGCGAGCGCCCTGGTGTTCGCCGCCGGCGTCGGCGGCATCGTCGGCGCCAAGGTCTACTACGCGGTCCTCTTCCACGACTGGCACCTGCTCTTCGACCGCTCCGGGCTGGTCTGGTACGGCGGCTTCATCCTCGGCGCCGCCGGCGTGCTCTGGACGATGCGCCACCGGCGCCTCCCGGGCTGGCCGATGGCCGACATCGCCGCGCCGGCGCTCGCTATCGGCTACGGCGTCGGCCGCATCGGCTGCTTCCTGGTCGGGGACGACTACGGCCGGCCCACCGATCTCCCCTGGGGGGTCAAGTTCCCGGTGGGGCTCCCCGAGACCACGGCCGGCAACCTGCGCGAGCTGTTCCACGTGGCGATCCCCGCCTCGGTGCCGGACTCCACGCTGCTGCGCGTCCACCCGACCCAGCTCTACGAGACCGCCATGGCCGTCACCATCTGGGGGATCGCGATGTGGATGTTCCGCCGCCGGCTCCAGCCCGGCACGATCGCTCTCACCGTGCTGGCGCTGCTCGCCGTCGAGCGCTTCCTGGTCGAGATCCTGCGCGCCAAGGACGACCGTTTCTTCGGCCCCCTGACGCTGGCGCAGGTGATCAGCCTCTCCGTGCTCGCGATCGTCGGCGTCTTCGCCTGGCTGCGCCGCGGCCGGCTCGCGCCGCGGACGGCATGACGCCTCGGCTCCCTCCTCTCCCGGCGGGCGGGGGGGAGGCTGGGAGAGGAGGGCTGGGGAGGTGAGGGTCCCTCGCCTCCTCACCATCGCCGGCTCCGACTCCGGAGGCGGCGCCGGCATCCAGGCTGATCTCAAGACCTTCGCCGCCCATGGCGCCTACGGCATGAGCGTGATCGCCGCGCTCACCGCCCAGAACACCCGCGAGGTGCGCGCCGTCCACGAGGTGCCGGCCGCGATGGTGGCGGCGCAGATCGACGCCGTCCTCGAGGACATCGGCGCCGACGCGGTCAAGATCGGCATGCTGGCGAGCGCCGGGATCATCCGCGCCGTGGCGGACCGGCTCCGCGTCCACCTCGGCGGCTGCGGGATCCCCATCGTCCTCGATCCGGTGATGATCGCCAAGAGCGGCGACCGCCTGCTGCGCGAGGACGCCGTCGAGGCGCTCGAGGCCGATCTGCTGCCGCTCGCCACCGTGGTGACCCCCAATACCCCCGAGCTCGAGACGCTGACCGGCCTTCCCGCCGGTACTGAAGAGGAGCGGCTGAGCGCGGCCCGGGCGCTCGCGGCGCGCGGGCCGGCTGTGCTCGCCAAGGGGGGGCACGCGGAAGGGGAGGAGGTCGTCGATCTGCTGGTGGAGCGGGACGGGCGGGTCCACCGCTTCGCCCACCCGCGGCTCCATACCCCCTCGACGCACGGCACCGGATGCACCCTCTCCTCGGCGATCGCCGCCCGGCTGGGAGCGGGGGAGGAGCTGCCGCGGGCGGTCGAGGGAGCGATCGCCTATCTGGCGGGCGCCATCGCAGCCGCGTATCCTTTAGGGAAGGGGGGCGGGCATGGCCCCGTGGACCATCTGTATCGACTGTGGCCCGCGCCCCGTGAGAGAGAGGGAGGAAACAAATGAATGAAACGCTCGATCTGATCGTGGTGGGCGCCGGACCGACCGGCATCGCCATTGGCGCCGAGGCGCGCCGCCAGGGGCTCTCGGTGCTGCTCGTCGACCGCGGCCCGCTGACCGCCGCCATCCAGGACTATCCCACCTTCATGGAATTCTTCACCACCCGCGACCGGCTGGAGATCGCGAACGTCCCGTTCTCGATCCCCGACGCCAAGCCGACCCGCCGGCAGGCGCTCGCCTACTACCGCATGGTCGTGGAGCACTACGACATCCCGCTGGCCGTCTACGAGGAGGTCCTGGAGGTGCGCAAGGAGGGGGACGAGTTCGTCGTCCAGACCCGGCGGATGCAGGGACCGCGCACCCTGCGCGCGCGCAGCGTCGCCCTCGCCACCGGCTACTTCTTCAACCCTCGCCGGCTGGGGGTGCCGGGCGAGGACCTGCCGTGGGTGGCCCACAACTACAAGGAGCCCTACCCGCACTTCGGGCAGGAGGTGGTGATGGTCGGCGCCGGCAACACCGCCGCCGAGGCGGCGCTCGACCTCTGGCGCAACGGCGTGCGGGTGACCCTGGTGCACCGGGGCCCGGCGCTGAAGGGGGGGGTCAAGTACTGGGTCAAGCCGGACATGGAGAACCGCATCGAGGAGGGGTCGATCCCGGCCCGCTTCAACACCGAGGTGCGGGCCTTCCTGCCCGAGGGGGGCGTCGAGCTGGCGACCCCGGACGGCCCCGAGGTGCTGCCGGCCCAGGCCGCCTACGTCCTGATCGGCTACCAGCCGGACGCCGACTTCGAGCGCCGCTGCGGCGTCGAGGTCGACCCCGAGACGCTGATCCCGACCTTCGACCCCGACACCTGCGAGTCGAACGTCCCCGGCCTCTACGTCGCCGGCACCCTGCAGGCCGGCCGCTGGACCGACCGCATCTTCATCGAGAACTCCCGCGACAACGGCCCGAAGATCATCGCTCACCTGAAGAGCCGCCTGGCGGCCGTGCCGGCGATGCGGTAGGGGGACGCCCGGGCGTTGACGCCCGGGCGGGGCGGCCCGCCGTTCCCATGATAAGGTCGAGCCCCCAAACGAAGTTCAGATCGAAAGGCGGAGGCTCCCCTATGGCGAGAAGAGGCGGATTCAAGACGCAGGCTCCGAAGCAGGTGACGCTCATCATCTCCCTGGTCCTCTGGCTGGTCGGCCTGCTGGCGGGACTGGGCGTGATCCACGTTCCCAACAACCTGGGGTTCTGGTCGCTCGTGGTCGCCGGGTTGCTGCTGATCCTCGGCTCGCTGCTCGACGGCCTGTGATCCCGCCGTGCCTCTCCGTTCCCGATGGCTGCGGCGGGCCGGCCGCGCCATCGCGCTCGCCGTCCTGCTCCTGGTGCTCGGGCCCGCGCTCTACGTCGCCCTGGCGCGGGACGCGCGGCCCGGCCTGACGCTGCCGCCGGTGCCGGGACCCGGCCCCTACCGGGTCTACGTGGCGGACTGGGGATATCACACCGCGATCGTCGTCGAGCAGCCGCCGGGATGGCGGCTGGGACCTCCCGGCGAGGAGGGCGCCCCCTTTCTCGAGTTCGCCTGGGGGGACCGGCGCTACTACATGGAATCCGACCTCCGGCCCCACGCCGTCTTCGCGACGCTCTTCCTGCCCACCCCCTCTGTGGTCTATCTCGACGGCCGCAGGACACCGCTGCCGAAGGCCGGGCCCCGCGCCGCCTTCGTCCGCGCCGTCGATCCGGCGGCGCTCCACGCCCTGCTCACGGAGCTCGAACGTTCGATCGTGCATACCCCAACGGGTGAGCGCGCGGCGGCTTTCCCCTCCGCGCCCGGATACGCCGGGAGGTTCTATCCGGCGTACGGCTCCTACCTATGGGCGGGCGATTGCAACTGGTGGACCGTCCAGCGCCTGCGCGGCGCCGGCCTCGCCGGGCGGGCAACCGGCGTGGTGCTCTCCAGGCAGGCGGGCGGCCGGCTGCACGGGTTCGCGTCGCCCTGAAGACATCGATCGGGGCTGTGCGATACTAATAGGTGAGCCCTTTCCAGATCGGAGCCCTTGGTATGCCTCCCGCCAGCCGGTGGAAGCCGCGATGAAATTGGGGGAGCAGACTCCGCCCGCGGTGGACGGCAGCCCGCGCGGCGGGCCGGAGGAGATCGTGCGCGCGGTGCTCGACTTCCAGCGCGGAGCCGACCGCGAGAAGAACTTCGAGCTGCTCTTCCGCCGCTTCTGTCCGCGGATCGAGCGCTTCCTGGCCTCGCGGGTTTTTTCTCCCGAGGAGCGGCTCGACCTAACCCAGATGACCTTCCTGCGGATCTATCAAGGTTTAGAGGGCTACCGGGGGGAAGGTTCGCTAGAAGGGTGGGTGCTGCGGATCGCCTTCAACGTCTACCGGAAGTGGCGCGACCGCCAGCCGGGAGGCCGGCAGGCGGTGCCGGAAATCCCTTTCGAGGGCTTGCCCGGAGCTCCGGAGCCGTCGCCGGCGGCTCAGGCCCCATCGCCTTCCGCCACCGCCTCGCCGCTCGATCGCATCGTGCGCGAGGAGCGGCGCAAGGCTCTGCGGGAGGCGATCGGAGAGCTGCCCCCCAAACAGCGTCTGTGCATGGAGCTGCGCGTCTACCAGGAGCGCAGCATGCAGGAGATCGCCGTGGCCCTCCGGATCTCTCCGGAGACCGTCAAGGCCCACCTCTTCCAGGCGCGCCAGCGTCTGTGGGACAAGCTGCACGACACGTTCGGGACGATAGACTTCTAAGGTGGGGGGTGAACACGTGGGAGAGAGCTCATCCGACTTTCGCGACACCCTCCTGGAGCTGATCGACGCGTCCCCGGAGCCGATGGACCACCCCTCTCCCGACCAATGGATCGCCTACCACCGCGGCGAGCTTCCCGCCGGGGAGGAGGAGCGTTTCCAGGAGCACCTGGTGCGCTGCCGCGACTGCTTCGACCTGGCGGCGGCGGCGGCGGAGCTCGCCCGGCCGGACGGGGAGCCGGGGGCCGGCCAGGAGGTGGATACGGCCGCGCTCTGGCGCCTGCTCCGCCCGCAGCTCGGCCCGCCGCCCGATCCGCCGCCCCAGAACGTCCGCGAGATCTCCTCCAGAGCGCGGCGGCGGCCGGCCGGGTGGTCCCGCCTGTCCACGGCCCTGGCGGCGTCGTTCTTCGTGGCGCTGGTCGGCCTTACCGCCTGGAACCTGCGCCTGCGGAGCGCTCTGGCGCCAAGGGCCAATGTACCCATTTTCGAGATCTCCACCGGCGAGCGCGCCGCCGCCGGGCAGGAGCTGACCGTGCCGGCCGGACCCGGGATGCTGGTGTTCCACCCCGCCCAGGAGCTCCCGGTCTACCGGCTGGTGATCCGCGATGCCGCGACCGGCAGAGGGCTGTCGTCCCACGAGCTGCGGCTGAATCAGGACCTCGCTCTGACCCTCTACCTCCACGAGGGGCTCGGCCCGGGCCGCTATCGTCTGGAGCTGTCGGACGGCTCCGGCGGGGGAGCGGGGAAGCCGCTCGAGACACAGCTTCTGCGTGTGACGGAGGCAGGGCGAGGAGATTGAGACGGCACGATCGCTGATTCCAGGCCTCGGCCTGCTCCTGCTCTTCGGCCTCGGTTGCCGCGGCGAGGAGAAGGCCGCGCCCGCCGTTCCCGCCCCCGTCTGCGAGGGATCGCCGACCTTGCGGATCGCCGTCCAGCCGGGCGACTACCTCCACGCGGTGGCCGGCCAGGAACCGCAAGACGTCGCTCTGACTCTGTTCGATTCTCACGGCCGGCGGATCCTCAAAGTCGACAGCCTCATCGCCCCGGGCACCTCTCCCCAGCCGCCCGAGGAGATTCATTGGGTGGCGGACGCTCCGGGCGAGTCGCGGATCGAGCTGACGCCGGCCGGTTTTCGGGGGCCTTGCGGTCTCCGGCTGGCCGAGCATCGGCGGGCCACCGCGGCGGACCGCCGGCGTGCTGCGGCGGAGGCGGAGCTGGCCCGCGGCCACGCGCTGCGCCGCACCCAAAAGCCGGAGGCGTGCCGCGCCGGCATCGCCCCTTACGAGAGCGCGCAACAGGGCTTCGCGGACCTCGGCCTGCCGCGGCGCCGGGCCGAGGCCCTCCTCGGCCTGGGCCAGCTCCAGCGCGATTGCCTGCACGACGACAGGGAGGCCCTCCAGACGTTCACCCGGGCCGAGCCCCTGTTCAGCGGCGATCCCGCCTTCGAGGCCACGGTCCGGCAGCACCTCGGCGAGCTCCGCGACCGCCAGGGCGACCTCGACGGCGCCATCGGCGAGTACCGGCAGGCCCTGGAGCTGCGCCGCCGGCTCAGGACCCGCTACGACGAGGCCTTGATCTCCAGCAACCTCGGCCACGGGCTTCACCTGCGGGGGCGCTACGACGAGGCTGCGGCCCTCCTCGACCGCGCGCTCGCTCTCTGGCGGCAAGGCGATGATCCTGACAAGCGGGCCGGCACTCTGCTCAATCGCGGGCACCTTCACCGGGATCTGGGGGAGTCGGATCTGGCCCGTGAACGGTTCAACGGCGCTCTCGCCCTTTTCCGCCAGGCGAAGGATCGCGCCAACGAGGCCGCCGCCCTGAATGCCCTGGGGCTCCTCGCCCTGGACGCGGGACGTCCCGGCGCGGCCCTGGAGCCTCTTCAGGGGGCCCTGGCGTTGCGCTCCCCGGGAAGCCGCGGGCGGGCCGTCACGTTGACGACTCTCGGCGTGGCTTATCGCCAGCTCGGCCGGCGGGAGGACGCCCGCCGGGCCTTTACGGAGGCCTTGCCAATTTTCCAGCGCTTCGGCGATTCCCGCGAGCAGGCCAGTTGCCTCGGCAATCTGGGCCGGCTGGAGGCGGCCGCCGGCCGCGATGCGGCCGCGATCGACGATTTCGACCGTGCCCTGGGACTGTTCCGGGCGCTCGACAATCCGCCTGATCTGGCCTGGACCCTGGAGGGGAAGGCCCGGCTGCTGCGCCTCCGTGGTGACCTCGAAGCGGCTCGCGGGCTGATGGAAGGGGCTCTGACGGCTGTCGAGCGGCACCGCTTCAGTCAGACGAGCTATACCACCCGCGCGGACTTCTTCGCCACCCAGCAGGGCTTCTACGACTTCCTGATCGACCTGTTGATGGAGCAGCACCGTGCCGGCGCGGCCCTGGAGGTCAACGAGAGGTCGCTGGCGCGCTCGCTGCTCGACGGGCTGGCCGCCAGCGGCACGAATCTCGGCCGTGGCGGAGCCGCTCCGGAGCTCCACGCCCGCGAGCGGGAGCTCGAGAAGGAGATCGACGTTCTGGTCTCCCGCCAGACCTACCTGAGCCAGGACGCCGCCCCCCCGGAGCCGTTGCGGCGGGTCGAAGCGGAGCTCGGGCGCCGCTGGGAAGATCTCGACAGGGTGCGGGCCGAGCTGCGCGCCGGCGATCCCCGCTACGCCGCCCTCACCCAGCCGCGCCCCTTGGGTGCCGCCGAGATCCAGCGCGGGCTCCTCGACCGTGACACCCTGCTGCTGGAGTACCGGCTGGGAGAGGAGCGGAGCTTCCTCTGGGCCGTCACTCCCGATTCCCTGAGGAGCTTCGAGCTTCCCGGGCGCGCCGGGATCGAGAGCTTGACGAGCCGGGCCTGCGATCTCCTCGCCCGCAGCCGCAATCACACGGTCGAGATTTCCGCCCAACGCCCGCTCGCCGAGCTGAGCCGGCTGCTCCTCGGGCCGGTCGCCTCCCTGCTGCCGGGCAAGCGATTACTGGTGGTGGGCGACGGAATCCTCCAGCGCCTGCCCTTCGCCGCTTTGCCGGAGCCGAGCTTTCAGGGGATCGAACCCAGCGAGCCGCTGGTCGCCGGCCACGAGATCATCGCCCTGCCGTCGGTATCGGTATTGGGGGAGATCCGCCGGGAGATCGCCGGCCGGGCGCCGGCGCCGAAGACCCTGTGGGCCCTGGCGGCCCCTGATTTCAACGGCCGATACCCGCCGCTGTCGTACGCCGGCCAGGAGGCCGCGGAGATCCTGGCGCTCGCGCCCGCTTCCGGACGCTCTGAGGTCCTGGGCAGGGGTGCGAGCCGCGCGGCGGTCCTCAGCGGCGACTTGCGGGATTACCGTTTCCTGCACTTCGCCACCCACGGCTCCTTCGCCGCCGCCGATCCGGGCGGCGGCCAGTTGGTGCTCGCCCAGGTCGATCCACACGGGCGGCCCGAGCCGAACGGTTTTCTCCACCTCGCCGACATCTACGAGCTGAACCTGCGGGCCGACCTCGTGGTGCTGAGCGCCTGCCAGTCGGCCCTGGGGCGCGAAGTGCGGGGAGAAGGGATGATGGGGATGACCCGGGGATTTTTCTACGCCGGTGCCGAGCGCGTGCTGGTGAGCCTGTGGAACGTCAACGATCTGGTGACCGTGGAGCTGATGCGCCGCTTGTACCAGGGGATCCTGGCCGAGGGTCTCTCTCCCGCCGCGGCATTGCGCGCGGCCCAGGACGCGATCCGGCGCCAGAAGCGCTGGCGGGCTCCCTACTACTGGGCCGGCTTCACGCTCCAGGGGGAGTGGCGCGGAGAGGGCTCGCCGGAGAAAGCTCCGCGAACCCTCTCCACAGTCTTACCGTCATCAGGCGAGGGAAGAGTCGGACGAGTAGACGGCCGGCGGCTTGGTGTCCTTTCCGGACGGATCGGTGATCGTACCGTTCCCTGAGGACGCCACCTCGATGGGGGACCCCGGGTTCAGGTAGGGAACGGAATCGGCCTCACCGGCCTTGGCGGGAGAAGCTTGCGGCTGGTCGGAATTGTTGCTGAGCATCGTGTTCTCCTTTGGGTTGCTGTGGAAGCCCGACAACCTGATAGATCTCCTGTTGCCGGGAAGGTTTAGTCAGTTTTTTCCCTCGAGCGCGAACAGCCGGCCGTCGGTGGCGCGGAGATAGAGCACCGGCGTGCCCCACTCCGGGTTGTGCTCGGCGGCGAGCGCCCGGCGCACCTCGCCGACGCAGGCATCGACCGGCAGGCCGGCGGCGAGCGCCTGGTAGAACTTTTCCGCGAAGCCGCAGGCCGTCTCGTCCATCACCTCCGACTGCATGGCGATCACAGCCGGCACGCCGCGCTGCACGAGCACCTGGGCGGTGCCGGCGAAGGTGTCCTCATTCGAGGCGCGGGCGCCGTTGCAGGCGTTGAGCACGGCCAGGCGCAGCGATGGGTGGTCCTGGAGGAGATAGGCGAGAGTGGGCCCGCCCATGGGAAGGCCGTTGCCCGCTTCGTCCTCGAACACCAGCACGCCTTCCCCGCGCAGGTCGCTGAAGCCGCCGTGGCCGACGAAATGGAGGATGTGGACCGGCTGGCCGTTTCGCAACCGTGTTTCCAGGGCTTCGGGGGTGGGGCGCTCCAGCCGTTCGACCTCGATCAGGCCCTTGCGCTGGAGAGGCTCCAGGGCCGCCCCGAGCCGCCGCCACTCCTCGTCCGCCTCGGCGAGCTCCCGGTAGCCTTTGGGGGTCGAGATCACGGCCAGGATCCGCAGCGGCGGCTCGACCAGCAGCGTGCCGAGGCCCTCGCTCAGCTCCAGGTAGCGCACCACCGGGGTGCGGGCGGAGAGCGCCAGGAACCCCCGGCCCTCCGCGTCGTACAGATACTCCCAGGGCAGCCCCGCCAGTTGGGGGACGTCGTTGAGGCGCAGGCGGATGCGCAGTCCGGGTCCCCCCTGGGCCTTGGCGAGGCAGCCCTGGAAGGCCTTCAGCAATTCGCCCTGGAAGACCGCGCGGAACAGCTCGTTGCCGGCCTGCTCCGCGCTGGCGCCGCCCGTGGCTCCGGCCATGCCGGACCCACCTCGGCGGGCGCCGGCTCCGGCAAGACAGAGCTCTCCACCCAGGAGAGCGGCCGGGAGGGTGAAGCACTCCGTGGCCTCGAAACCCGCGGCGCTGCTCCAGGCCTTGGCGCGGTAGAGGTCCTCGGATTTCTGATCGATCCAGACGTCGAAGTCGAGGTATCCGGGCGGGACCCGCGGAGCCTCTGGGGTTTGCGGCGGCCGGGCCGGGATCCTCAGCAGGCCCGTGATCGTCCCGGCGCTCGCCAGGATCAGGAGGTAGGAGAGCGTCATGACGAGTTGGACGATCCAGCGGTTCGTCCAGCAGGTCCCGATCTTTTCCGGAACGAGGCCCATCTCCTGAATACAGCTGGCGTTGTCGCCGGAGCACGCGCAGAGCTCCGACCGCGTCCAGCCCACGAGATAGGCGACGCTGCTACCGTTCCTGCCCTCTCCATAATGGATCCGTTCCGCGAACCTCAGGTAGAGCCCGAGCAGCAGGATCGCGCCGAGCGCCAGAAGGGCGAGAGAGATCCGCAGGCGCCACTTGCGGACAGCGTCCCGGGCCGTCTCGGCGAGGCTGGCGAAGTGCGTCTTGGCCGCCAGGGCCGCCAGGCCGCAGGCGAGGCCCGAAAACGGCATGAAGAGGTATCGCAGGGGCTCCAGCTCGCCGTCGAGCATCGTGCCGACGAGCAGCGCTAGAGCCAATCCCAGCCCCGCGCCGACAGGAAAGGTCCAGTAGCGTCTCACCGCCGGCACTCTTTCTCGTTGGCGACGTTATGGCAGTACTGCTCGTCGAACCGGCAGCAGAAGAAGCCGCTGCCGTTGACCAGGTCCAGCCGCTCGCTCATGGCCACCGAGGTTCCGGCCGGTTTGGGATATTCGATCAATTCGGTCACCGCGCCCTTGGTCCAGGCCGCCCGGTACAGGTAGAGGCCGCGCACGACGTGGTCCCGCTTGCCGTCGGTCCGGAGAATGGTGGGCGCCGGCGGGGACCCCTTGATCCTGCCCTGCGGCCAGAAGCTGAAGGTGGCGTGCGGCGCCGTGCTGCCCACCCAGAGCTTCACCTCGAGGTCGTTGTGATCGGCGAGGAAGAAGATCCGGCCGACCACCTCGCCGACCTGGTCCAGGAGGCTGTCGGTCTTCTCGGCGGTGACCGTGTCCTGCGGAGGAGGGGCGGCCTGCTGCGGGGCGGCGGTCTTCGGCTTGACGGCCTTTGGTCTGGTGACCTTCGGCTTGGCGAGCGCCAGCAGCGGGAACCCTCCGAGGCTGGCGACCACGGCGACGGCGCGGGGGGTGAAAAAACCGCGGGGCAAGGCGGCCGTCCGCTGGCCCGGCGGCGGCGCGAGCTCCTCCTGGATACGCCCGAGCTGATCGCTCGCCCAGGCCTGCAGAGGCTCCAGATCCGACGGCTTTACATTCTCAATGGCCTGGTCGAGATCCTCCCCGGTGCGGGCGATCAGGCCGGCCACTTCCTGGCGAAGATAGGCCGGCTTGCCGTCTGAGCCAGGCACCGTGCGCAGAGCGCGGCGGTTGGTGTCGAATCTCTTTTGAACCATCCCGATCTGTAGAGCGAGCGCTCCGGCCAGGATCTGCAAGGGATTCACGCGGACCTTCGATCTCCCGAGACGATATCTGAACGTTTGACCGGCGGCGGGGAGGCCGTCCGCGAGGAGGAGGCCGGCCAGCAGGACCGCGGCGGCCCGGGCGTAAAATCGATCAGTTTTCACGGTGTACCTCCTGGTTGGGTAGGACGGCGACCCGCACCGCGGGATCGCCGACGATCGTGTAGTTGCGGGCGTCGTGGCTGGCGGTCCAGAGGTCGGCGAGCAGCGCCTCGTCGAGCTGCTTGCCGAACCCCAGCGCCTCCACCTCGGTCGCCAGATCGGAGGCGAGCTCGGCGTACCGCTGGTTGAAGAACTCCATCGCCCAGCCCACCGGCTGCCCGTCGAGCAGGCGCCGGAGGGTGCTCTCGAAAGCGCTGATCTGCGGCCCCGCGCCGGGCCATACCATGGAGAATCCCCAGGCCCGGTCGACGTGGCCGACGACCGCCAGCGCTCCGCCCCGCGGGTGGCTGAGCAGCCGCTGCGGCAGGCGGCCCAGGAAAGATCCGGACGAGAGCTCCCGGCGATCCCCCTGACCCGCGCGGGTGAAGTCGTCCCAGCGCGGCGTGCCGGCGCCGAAACAGGCGAAGCAGAAGGCGACGAGGCCGTGCACGTGGGCCCCCGCTCCCAGATCTTCCCCCGCGAAGTAGTGCTCGCGGTCGATGCCGGCGGGTCCCGGGCCGGGCCAGTCCTGGCAGACCAGGGCCCCCTGCCGGTCCCGCTGATCGGGATCGCCGGCGGCGAAGCCCAGGCCGTGGCAGGCGGCGAAGAGGAACGCCGGCGCCTCGTCGAGAAGGCCGCCCAGCCGGCCGCGGGTCGCCTCCTCCCCGAGCACGGTCTCGACGCTCCAGCCCGGCTGGTCGCGCCGCACCCCGGCCGCCACCGGCCGCGCGAGGTGGGCGCTGAGCGACCGGGTCACCGGATCGCCCGGGTTGGCGGGGGCGAAGAAGCAGGCCCGCGGGCGCCGTCCGCTGCCGCCGGTCTCGGCCGCCACCACGCTCTCGGCGTAGCGGCGGTACTCCTCGATCTCGTCGAAATACAGGCGGCCGACGGCGTACTGGACGTCGAGCTGATACTGGAACGAGAAGGGGATCGCCTCCGGGGCGCCGACCAGCAGAAGGTAGTAGGGCACCTTCTCCGGATCGGCCGGTCCGGGTCCGGCGCCGTGGCGGGCGAGGAAGGCGACCTTGGTGTCCCCCTCCCGGTAGCCGTCGTCGCCCGCGAATTCCCGGAAGAAGCGTTCCTGCCGTTTTCCGACCTGCGCCCGCCGGAGGTCGAGCAGCGGGGCGAGGGCCTCGCGCAGCGGCTCGGAGTCCGCCGAGCTGGGGAAGATCACGCCCCAGCCGGCCTCTTCGAGCTTGCCGGGATCGAGCCCTTCCTTGAGCCCCCGCCGCGCCTTGCCCTCTCCCCGGGCCACCCAGGCCTGGAGCTCGCGGACCCGCGTCCGGTCGACCGTGGCGCCGCGTGCGAAATCGGCGAGGTGCCGCGGAGGCGCGGGAGGCAGCAGATAGGTGCCCCGCCGGCCGTCGAGGCCATTGAACCAGAGCAGCGGCTCTTCAGGGCGGTCCGGCGATTCCGTTGCCATCAAGATTCTCTCCCTTTCGCCGCGGCGAAGCGGCCATCGATCGTTCATCCGATCTAGATCCGCGATCGCGAGAAGCGGTGTAGTGCCTGCGTACTCAAACTGGCTCGGCTTGGTACTGGATCGTTACACCGGAGTGATCGAAAGGTCGAGAATGTTTCATGGACATTACGGAATATCTGAATATCGAGGATCCGCGAGCGGCACTAAACCGCCGCGGCGCCGCCGAGATCTATTGCGTCAGGGCCACCGCGCCCTCACACACAAGGAGATTTATCGTCATGAAGACCGCAACCCGCATGCTGATAACCATCACGACCTTCGCCATGCTCTCCACCGCGGCCGCCTGGTCCCAGTCTGAGGAAGGCCGTCCCAGCGTTCCGTCCACGCAGGTGAGCGCCGTTCCTAAAGGTTTGACCTGGAAGCTGCTCGCCACGAATTCGACGACGGGGACGATCGATGTCGGCTGTGCGACCGGATGCGACGCCTACCACGGCGATACCCCGTGCACGCAGGCATTGCCGATCCTCTGCATCAAGAAGACCGGACCGGGGTTCCCGCTTCAGGCTCCCGTGAGCGTGGACAACTCCAACCAGTACCACAAATGGTCCGGCGGTGTCGTCGGCACCACGAAAGCCACGGTGCCGCCGGCGAAGCTGTCCAGCGCGGATGCCCTGTGCGTCAAGGAGTTCGGCCCGGGTTGGCGCACCGCGGAATTTCACGATGGCTGGGGGTGGCACTTCCAGGCGTTCGGCGGCGTGGGGAATCCGGCCCAGAGCTTCTGGATCGACATCAATGATCAGCCCGGGGCGACCTGCTGGCATTAGAGCCCGCAAAACCTGAAATGAAGTGCTCTTTGTAGGGGGCGTCCCTGTGGGGCGCCCTTAGTGGGGGCTTGTCCTCAGATCTTCAAGGGAGAGGAATCCATGCGAAAGATTGTTGCGTTTTTCTTTTTTATGCTCGCCGGAGCCTGGGCTCTGGCCGTGTCGGCGCAGCCGCTCCTGCCGGGAGAGGCGGTTGCGACCTGCTTTTCGGGCGCAACCCCGAGTGACGATGTCGTCGCGGTCCTCGATATCCGGGCTCCGGCAACCAACGGAGCGATCATCGACAAGAACTGGAACCCGCCGAGGGGAGCACACTGGACCCTGAGCGACCTCGGTACCCAGGTCTTCGGCATCGCGCTGGACGATGCCTCGGTTCCGCGAATCTACGTCACCTCGACCACCACCTACAACAGCGTTCTTTACACGCAACCGCCGCCGGCCCCAGGCAGGACCTTGGGAGAAATCTACCGACTCGATTCGGTCACGGGTGGGAGCACCGTGTTCGCGACGCTTCCCAACACCGGCCAGGGGCTTGGGAACATTGCCTACGATCGAAAGCATAAGCAATTCTTCGTAACCAACTTCTACGACGGCCGGATCTACCGTGTGAGCAGCACGGGTGTGGTCTTGCCGAATCGGCTCGATCCGGGCGCTCCATTCGTGGGTTCGGCGCCGGCTCCGCTCTCTGAGCGAGTATGGGGTGTGGCGGTTTTCCAGGACCGGGTCTACTTCGGTACCTGGGGACCAGGGCAGGTCTACTCGGTCGCCATCGACCCGGCGACCGGCGATTTCTCCGGGCCGATCGATGCGCAGGGCCTGCTGCCCGCGCCGACGGCGATGCCTATCGCCGACATCGAGTTCTCGGCGGGCGGCAAGATGCTCATCGCCGAAAGGGGAGTGACGGGCTCGTTGACCATCGCGCACCAGGCGAAGGTGCTCGAATTCTCGGGTGGCAATCCGTGGGTGAGCAGTGGCAGTATCTTCTCGTTGGGCAGCTTCGCAAACGGCAGGAACTCGTCGGGCGGCGTCGACTACAACTGTGCCGCGGAGGCCGCGGGGGCTGTGGTCGCGACCGGAGACGCGCTTCATCTCGTACCCCATGACCAGATCTATGGCCTCCAACTGTTCCCCCCTCAAGGTGGGACCACGGCGAACAGTTACCTGATCGATCTCGATGGAGACGCGGAGGTTCAGGACAAGACGGAGATCGGCGATGTCGACGTCTACAACACCTGCGACCGGCATTGCTCGGAGCTGACCGGGGTCAAGGTGCTGTGCGCAACCGACGGTACGGGTAACTTCATCGTCCAGTTTCAGGTGAAAAACCTCTCGTCAGCGCCGGTCTTCCATGCCTTCCTGGCCGGTCTACCGTCAGGGGTCACGGCGACTCCCGATCATTTCGGTCTTGGGGCCGGACTCGCTCCAGGGCAGGTGAGCCAGGTTTTCCAGACGACGATTCATGGTGCCCAGCCGGGCCAGCAGTTGACCTTCGACGTCACCCTCCACGACCAGAACCTGGCCGAGTGCTGCGCGACCCGGCATACCATAACGCTGCCCCGGTGCGACTGCGCCCAGGTGATCGCGGACCGAGGTCCCACTTGCCGCTTCCCCCCGCACTCCGGGTTCAACTACTCATTCACCCTGCAGAGCCTCTTCCCACAACCTCCGGCCTTCGTCCTGATAGTGCCGGACCTGCCGGCGACGGCGACTCTCAGCCCGAACGTGGTCCCGTTCACAGGGAACCCGCAGAACATCTCTCTGGCTCTTGGCAACGTCGCCTCCGGTCAGCAGGTCTGCTTCCTGGCGAGCCTGCACACGTCGGACTTCGAGCGCTGCTGCTCGATTCGCAAATGTGTCACCCTGCCGCGCTGTTTTGATTTCAGTGATCCAATTCCGATCCTCGACACCGCGATCGCCTTCGAGCTCGAAGGACTGCATCTGGCAAGCCCTGGGCTTGCGCCCGGAGTCAGGTTGCCGCTGACCGAGGGCACCACCAGGTTCGACCTCGCCTGGCGCCCGGCGGACGCTGCCGCGCTCCGAGTCGGTGGAACGCTCGAGCAGTCGGTCGAGGGAGTGGTCGGCGAGGATGGCGTGAAGACGGTGGCACGGCTGGTCACGACGCGGACCGCGGAGGGCGCCGAGCTCCGCGCGAGCTTCCCGGGCCTCGGCGCGACGCGCCAACGCTTCGAGTTCTACCGAAACGGGGAGCGGGTGGGGGTTCGGCCCAATGTATCCGGTGAGACTCCGGCGATCTGCAACTGCGGTCCCAGGATCACGACGGATGCGCACTTCTCCGTGCGGGGCAGCGTTCCGGCGAGCGAGGAGAATGCTGCATCCTGCGACGGGCCCGGGCCGGGCTGCCTCTTCGCCGGCTTCACCTTCCCTGCCGCCAACGCCTTTCATCTGGCGGGTTCTGATGTGAGCTTCGTGGCGGACGAGGTACGAGTCATCCCGGAGAACGGCAGCGGCGCGGTGCGCTCGCTGGCCACGGCGGAGATCCGTGCGAGCGGTCTCGCCAACCTCACCCTGACCGACTTCCGCGCCGACCGCGACTGCAACGGCAACGGCATTCCGGACTACGACGAGATCACCCGCGGAGGCGGTCTCGACCTCGACCGCGACGGCATCCTGGACGTCTGCCAGGCCTCGGCGGCACTCGCCATCAACCTCGCCACAGGCTTCGATCAGGCTGCAGGAACGTTGCTCAAACCGCGTGCGAACGACGACGACTGGCGGCTGGTGGAGCCCGGCACGGAGCGCCCCGCGTCCGTGATCGCTCATACCAACGAGGCGTGGCCGGCGCCGCTCCCGGGCAGCCTGTGGGTGGGCGCCGAGCCCGAGCGCGGAGATTCGGCGAGAGGAGTTTCCATCTACCGCTATGAGCGCTGTTTTTGCCTCTCCACCGCCGCGCGGGAGGTCACCCTCGACCTGCGGCTCCAGGCCGATGACCGTGCCCGTGTGCTCCTGAACGGCCAAGCCGTGAGCGGTCTCGGGGGTGGTTTCCGCACAGAGCCCATGGGGGTGCGGCGGACCGGAGCGGTGGGGGACGGACTTTTCGTGGCAGGAGAGAACTGCGTCGCGGTCGAGGTGCGGGACCCCGGCGCGGTGGCCACCGGTTTCACGCTCGCGGGACTCCTCACCGCCCCGGGCGGCGCCTGCCGGCCGTAGCATCTTCTCCTCTCGCTCCCTCAAACCCGGCGGCAGGCCACCAAGCCTGCCGCCGCTATTGTTTCGCCAGCAGATTGCGCGGTGTCGATTTTGATAGAGTAGGGTGATGATTAAAAATATTTGTGGTTATCCCGTCGGGAGGAGATCCCCATGCAGCGCCGGCACCCTGTGTCCTGGCTTGTTCTCGCCCTCATTCTCCCTGCGTGCGGCGCTCCCGCGGGATCTGCGATCGTGAGGGGTGAGCCGGTATCGGCGGACGCCGCCAAACTCGCGCGGAGCAGCAACGCGTTCGGGTTCGATCTCTACCAGCGACTGAGGCGGGCGCCGGGCAACCTCGTGATCTCTCCGGCGAGCATCACGACCGCCCTGACCATGACCTGGGGCGGCGCCAAGGGTAAAACGGCGGCGCAGATGAAGAAGGTCCTCCACCTCAAGGGGACGGCCGACGAGGTGATGGCCACCTCGGGCCAGCTCGCCCGCTCGCTTCAGGAGCCTTCCCGTCCGGTCGTCTTCCGGATCGCCAATCAACTTTTCTGTGAAAAGACATACACGCTCGTGCCGGCGTTCGTGGAGAAGACTCGGGAGGCCTTTGGCGCTCCTCTCGAGCTTCTCGACTTCAAGACGGCGCCGGAGCCGGCCCGCGTCCACATCAATGAATGGGTGGAGGGCAAGACCGAGAAACGCATCAAAGATCTCATCCCTTCCGGCATGGTCGATTCGGACATCCGCCTCGTGCTCGTCAACGCGATCTACTTCCTGGGCGACTGGGCCCAACCTTTCGAGCATGAGGCGACGCGTCCCGCACCCTTCCATCTGACCGCGTCCGAGACGAAGGACGTGCCGACGATGATCCGCGTGGCCGGGTTCCGCATCGCCCAGAAGGACGGCGTGACGGCGCTGGAAATCCCCTACAAGGGTGGCGAGCTCTCGATGATGCTTCTCGTTCCTGACGAGATCGAGGGGCTCGCGGCGGTCGAGGGCGCGCTCGATACGAAGAAGCTCGATGCGCTGGCGAGCGCGATGAAGATCGAGCACGTCTGGGTGGCGCTTCCGAGATTCGAGGTGAATCCCAGTGACACTCTGTCGCTCGGCGAGGATCTGGAAGCATTGGGGATGCCGCTCGCATTCGATCTCGCGAAGGCCGACTTCACCGGCATCGCGAACCCGCCCGATCCCGGCGAGGGCCTCGTCATCGCTAAGGTCTTTCACAAGGGTTTCGTGCGGGTCGACGAAAAAGGCACCGAAGCCGCCGCCGCTACCGCGGTGACGATGAAGCTCAGGGGGGGAGGCGAGGCGCCGGCGCGCCTGCTCAAGGTCGACCGGCCTTTCCTGTTCCTCATCCGCGACAACGCGAGCGGGCTCGTCCTATTTCTCGGCCGCGTGAGCGATCCGAGCCGGCGGTAGATCGCCGGCGCTCGGTCTCAATTCCGTTCGAGCAGCACGAGCCCGGAAAAGCGGCGGAAGCCCTCGCGGACTTTTTTGGGGTACAGACGTGCGATCAGGCCCCAGAACCATGCCCCCTTCATCGTCCGGTGGAGCCGGTAAGCCTCTTCCATAAGCGACCGGTACCGCGCCTCGCGCCAGCCGTAGGGGCGGAAGAACTCCGTCCCTTCGGAGGGACCAAAGAGGAAAGGCGCGCCGCCTTCCGCCAGTTTCTTCCCCCATGTTTTTTCCATCCGCTTGAGCAATTGTGGACTCGCCAGATCGATCAGCCACTCCTGGAAGCTCGGCTGCGCGTGGAGATCGGTGGCGAGCGTCGCCACCTGTTCCGGAGCAAGATAGACGAGCAGCCCTTCGCTGATCACCAAGGCGCGCGATGAGCTGGTGCCGAGACGGGAGAAGAGCGCCCGGCGCCCCTCCACGTCCCTGAGGTCGGCCGTCACCGCCTCGTACCGGCAGACCGGCGTCTCGTCCTTCAACGCCTCGTTCTTGTAGTCGAGGATCCCGGGCAGGTCGACGTCCACCCAGTGGAGAGACGGCGGCAGCGGCATCCGCCAGGGGCGTGCGTCCAGCCCGGCGGCGAGGTTGACGACGAGGTCGACGTTCTTGTTATGGACGGCGTCGAGGATGATCTCGTCGAATACCGCTGTCCGCACGATCATCGGCCACGCGTAGGCGCGCCCCTGGTGCATCGTGGCCAGGATCTCGCGTCCCCGCTGGCCTGCCAGCCGGTCGGCGAATGGATCGCGGAAGATCGCGTCGGGGCGCGCGGTCTCCATGGCGCGATAGACGGCGACCCAGCGCGCGGTGTCGGAGATGTTCTCAATGGCCATGGCGGGGAGTCTAATACAGTAGAGTAGGGCGGTAGCGCCAGCGAGAGGAGACCTTATGCAGCGCAGGCACCTTGTGTCTTGGTTTTTTCTTTTTTTCGGTTGCCTGGTGTGCGATCCCCCCGTGGGGCTCGCGCGCGTGAACGCCAAGGCGCGGCAGGCCGCCCCGCCGTCCGCGGACGCCGTCGCCAAGCTCGCGCGGAGCAGCAACGCCTTCGGCTTCGATCTCTACCAGCGTCTGCGCCGGCAGCCGGGCAACCTCGTGATCTCGCCGGCGAGCCTCACCACCGCTCTGGCCATGACCTGGGGTGGGGCAGAAGGCGAGACCGCGGCGCAGATGAGGGAAGCTCTTCATCTGGAGGGGACGGCGGACGAGGTGATGACTCTCTCGGGCCAACTCGCCAGCTCACTGCAGGACCCTGCCCGGCCTATCGTCTTCCGCATCGCCAACCAACTGTTCTGCGAGCAGACCTACAAGCTCGTGCCGGCGTTCGTGGCAAAGACCCGTGCGGCCTTTGGCGCCCCCGTCGAGCTCCTCGACTTCAAGAAGGCGCCCGAGCGGTCGCGCGTCCACATCAATCAATGGGTCGAGGAGAAAACCCGGCACCGCATCCAGAACCTCATCCCGCGGGACGCGGTCAAGCCGGAGACGCGCCTGGTGCTGGTCAACGCGATCTACTTCCTGGGCGACTGGGCCGATCCCTTCAAGCGTGATGAGACGCGCCCCATGCCTTTCCACCTGACCGCGTCGGAGACGAAGGACGTGCCGACGATGACCCGTACGTACCAGTTTCGCATCGCCCAGCAGGATGGCGTGACGGCGCTGGAGATCCCTTACAAAGGGGGTGAGCTGTCGATGATGCTTCTCGTTCCCGACGCGATCGACGGGCTCGCGGCGGTCGAGGGTAAACTCGACGCCGGGAAGATCGATGCGCTCGCGAGCGCGATGAAGCCCGAATGGGTCTGGGTGGCGCTCCCGAAGTTCGAGGTGAACCCCGGCGAATCCCTGAGGCTTGGCGAGGATCTGAAGTCACTGGGCATGCCCCTCGCCTTCGATCGCAACCTGGCGGACTTCACCGGGATCGCGAATCCGTCCAACCCGGCCCAGGGCCTGGTGATCGGAGAGGTCTTCCACAAGGGTTTCGTGAAAGTCGACGAAAAGGGCACCGAAGCCGCCGCTGCGACCGCGGTTATGGGAGTCGAAACGGGAGCCTCGGCGGACGGAGGCCCGCGCCCGTTCCAGGCCGACCGGCCGTTCCTGTTCCTCATCCGTGACAACGCGAGCGGGCTCGTCCTCTTCCTGGGGCGCGTGAGCGACCCGCGCCAGCGGTAACCTGAAGATTCAGTGACCTGGAGACTCAATGCTCAAATGGATCGTATTTGCCTGCCTCTGCCTGATGGCCGTGCCCGGCATGGCGCAATCGTTCAACTTTCCGGGCGGGGCGGTCGAAGATCCCGCGGCGCTCGCGCGGTTCATGCCCGGGTTGGCCCGGGAGGTGATCGGGATCTACTGGGAGGACGATCGCCGCCGGTTTTTCGACAATATGTTTCGATTGCAGATCGTCGCCGGCCAGTACGCGGAGGCGAGCAAGACCCTGGCGTCGCTGCGCGCGCTGCCGGCGAGCGGCGTTTCCGCCCAGGCTGGGGCGGCCCAGGTTCTGTACACTATTTTCGCCGAGGCCAAGGCCAGGCAGAGCCAGGACGGATCTCCTTTCGACCAGGCGTTTCAGCGTTCGTTCCGCGAGGCCTTCGGCCGGCTGGACGACCGGACCTCGGCCCTGGTGATCCGCGCGCTCGGGGTCGACCTGTCCGCGATCCAGCAGAACTTGAACGATGCGCTGGCGTCAAGGAAAGGCAAGCGCGGCATCATGCTCGCCGACACGATCACCCTGATTCGGGCTTATCAGGACGAGCAGGCCTTTCGGAGCATCTCGCCGCTCGCCACACCCCTGATCGACGAGGACGACCGCCGGCGTTACCTTATCGACAAGGACGTCGCGGTCAAAACCGCGGATGGCGCGACGGTCTGCGCCATGGTGGTTCGCCCACGCTCGGTTGCGGGCCGGCTGCCGGCGCTGCTCAACTTCACGATCTACGCCGATCCCAGGACGACGCTCGACGAAGCCCGGCGGACGGCGTCGAACGGCTATGCCGGCGTCGAGGGCCTCACGCGCGGCAAGGGGTGCAGCCCCGATTCGCCCGTCCCCTATGAGAAGGACGGCTCAGACGCGGCGGCGATGATCGACTGGATCAGCCGTCAGCCGTGGAGCGACGGCCGGGTCGGCATGTTCGGGGGGAGCTACGAAGGCTTCACCCAGTGGGCCGCGGCCAAGCACATGCCGAAGGCGTTGAAGGCGCTGATGCCGTCGGTGACGGCGGCGCCCGGCATCGATGTGCCGATGGAAGGCAATGTATTCCAAAGCTTCGTCTATTACTGGCCGTTCTATACCACGACCAACAAAACTCTCGATGATGGGCCCTACAACGACCGCGCCCGCTGGCGCCGGATGAACCGCGAGTGGTATGTCAAGGGCCCGGCCTACCGCACACTGGACAAGATCGACGGCACGCCCAATCCGTTCTTCGGCCGCTGGCTCGACCACCCGGGCTACGACTCCTACTGGCAGAGCATGATCCCCTACCGGCAGGAATTCGCCCGCATCGACATCCCGGTCCTGACCACCACCGGCTTTTACGACGACGCCCAGATCGGCGCTCTCTATTACTTCAACGAGCACCATCAATACGCCGCGGGCGCCCGGCATTACCTGCTCATCGGCCCTTACGATCACATCCGTGGGCAGCGCGGAACGATCAGCCGCCTGGGCAACCCGCTGACCTCTCTGCGAGGGTATGAGACGGATCCGGTGGCGCAGATCGATCTCGGCGAGCTTCGCTATCAATGGTTCGACTTCATCTTCAAGGGCGCCCCCCGACCTGCCATTCTGAAGGACAAGGTGAACTATGAGGTGATGGGGGCGAACGTCTGGAAGCATGAGCCTTCGCTCGCCGCGATGGCGAACCAGAGTCTGCGGTTTCACCTGAGCGCGGAGAAGACCGGAGAGACCTACCGGCTCAGCGCGCTGAAGCCCCCGGGCGAGACCTTCGTCCCGTTGCGGGTCGACCTCGCCGATCGCACCGATATCGACCGTGTCTTTCCCGGCGGCGGCATCGTCGATAAGAGTCTGAACAGTTGGAACGGCGTCGTTTTCGCGAGCGATCCGCTCCAGGAGCCGACCGAGCTGAGCGGCCTGTTCTCCGGGCGGCTCGAGTTCATCACCAACAAGAAGGATCTGGACTTCAGCGTTGAGCTCTACGAGCTCACGGCCAAGGGGGAGTACGTCGCGCTCTCCACTTACATGGCGCGCGCCAGCTACGTGCGCGACCGCGGCCAGCGCCAGTTGTTGACGCCGGGCCAGCGCCAGCGGCTGGACTTCAGGAGCGGTCGCCTGACCAGCCGCAAATTTCAGCCGGGCAGCCGGCTGGTCGTGGTGCTCAGCGTCCTCAAGTCGCCCGGGGCACAGATCAACTACGGAACGGGAAAGGAGGTCAGCGACGAGACGGTCGCGGATGCCGGAGAGCCGCTGGCGATCCAGTGGTTTGGCGACAGCTTCATCGACGTTCCCGTGCGGAGGTGACGGCCGTAGCTGGTGGATGGGAGGAGGGCGAGCTCGCGGAGGCCGCCGAGCTCGCCGGTAGCCGGCTTCCGGGCCTACTTCTTCTTGGTGTCCTTCGGCTTGCTGTCAGCCCCGGCCTTCACCGTGCCCTTCTTCGGCTTCTTGGTCTCTTTCTTCTGCGCGTTGTTGCCCTTGGCCATGATGCCCTCCTGGCGTTCGCCGTCAATGAGTTACGTGGCTTGAGACTGCGGGGGTGATTCTACACGAGCCGCAGGGTGGGGGAGCGGCCAACCCGCCGTCCAGATCTTCCCCCTTTGGAAATTCGCCCCGGACGCGGTATCATAGGGGCCTGTCCGAGGAGCGTTGCAGGAGGTCCCTCCTCCCAGGCTCGGACGCCGGCATGAGACCGGGCTAGGAAACGGCGCTCACCTCAACCCTTACCGGGTCCGACGGTGAGACATTTCCTGTCGCCCGGGTTCCTCTGAGGAGGTCATCATGACCGTCGCCACGCAGACCGCAGCACCGACCGCAACTGATTACCACGTCGCAGACATCTCCCTGGCCGACTGGGGCCGCAAGGAGCTCCGGATCGCCGAGGGGGAGATGCCGGCCCTCATGGCCATCCGCCAGGAGTTCGCCGCCATCCAGCCCCTGAGGGGCGCGCGCATCGCCGGCTCCCTGCACATGACCATCCAGACGGCCGTGCTCATCGAGACCCTCACGGCCCTCGGGGCCGAGGTGCGCTGGGCGAGCTGCAACATCTTCTCGACCCAGGACCACGCCGCGGCCGCCATCGCCGCCGAGAACATCCCCGTGTTCGCCTACAAGGGGGAGAGCCTGAAAGAGTACTGGGACTTCACGCACAAGATCTTCGAGTTCCCGGAAGGCGCGCCCAACATGATCCTGGATGACGGCGGCGACGCCACCCTGCTCATCCACCTGGGCGCCAAGGCCGAGGACGACCCCTCCGTGCTGAACCATCCCAACAGCGAGGAGGAGCACGTGCTCTTCGCCGCCATCAAGGCGCGCAACGCCGCCCAGCCCGGCTGGTACAAGAAGCAGCTCGAAGCCATCCAGGGCGTCACCGAAGAGACCACCACGGGCGTCCACCGCCTCTACGAGATGGCCAAGCGGGGGGAGCTGAGATTCCCCGCCATCAACGTCAACGACAGCGTCACCAAGAGCAAGTTCGACAACCTCTACGGCTGCCGCGAATCGCTGGTGGACGCGATCAAGCGCGCCACCGACGTGATGGTGGCCGGCAAGATCGCCGTCGTCTGCGGCTACGGCGACGTCGGCAAGGGGAGCTCCCAGGCCCTGCGCGCCCTGAGCGCCCAGGTCTGGGTCACCGAAGTGGACCCGATCTGCGCCCTCCAGGCCGCCATGGAAGGCTACCGGGTGGTCACCCTGGACGAGGCCTGTGACAAGGCGGACATCTTCGTCACCGCCACCGGCAACTACCACGTGATCACTCACGATCACCTGCTGCGGATGAAGCACAACGCCATCGTCTGCAACATCGGCCACTTCGACAGCGAGATCGACGTCGCGAGCCTCGAGCAGTATCCGTGGGAAGAGATCAAGCCGCAGGTGGACCACGTGATCTTCCCCGACGGCAAGCGGATCATCCTGCTCGCCAAGGGGCGCCTGGTGAACCTCGGCTGCGGCACCGGCCACCCGAGCTACGTGATGTCCTCCTCCTTCGCCAACCAGACCCTCGCGCAGATCGAGCTCTGGACGAAGAAGGGCGAATACGAGATCGGCGTCTACACCCTGCCCAAGCACCTGGACGAGAAGGTGGCGCGCCTCCAGCTCACCACCCTCAACGCCAAGCTCACCGAGCTCCGCGACGACCAGGCCAAGTACATCGGCGTGGACAAGAACGGCCCCTACAAGACGGACCGTTACCGGTACTAAGCCGCACGATCTGAACAGGTTTCAGGATGTAGGGGGACCGAGCGATCGGTCCCCTTTTTATTTTGCCCGAGGTAAAAGATTTGGCGGAGGCGGTAGAGACGTTCCGGGTCCTGAACGACACCTTTTCGAAGGCCACGGGGACCGAGGAACGTCTCCGCAGGGGCAATGCCGGTGCAAATCGGGAATGGCCTTGGATGGCACACCGCCGTTCCTTGATGTTCTGGTTCACATTCTCCAGATTCTGAAAAGAGGCGTTGGCGTGCCCCCGCAGGGAGGTGGGGGTTTGGGGCGGCGTTGCGCCTTCGGAGACGTTCCGCGGTCCCCGTGGCCTTCGGGAGGGTGTCGTTCAGGACCTGGAACGTCTCTACCGCCTTCGGCCAGCGCCGGTGTTTGTCTAGAAGCTCTGTCCTTCCCGCTCGAGCGGCACGAGTTCGGAAAGGCGGTGGAATTCTTCCTACCCGAGGATCTCGTCGGGTGTCCTCGAATCCAGCACAGGGCCCAGGGCATCGCCCTGGGATTGAATTCAATAGCGGCCTGAAGGGCCGCGCTAGGTAGACGGGTTGTGCCCAATCCCTCTCCCGAGGGCCTGGCTCATCTACGAACCCAGTTCCCGCAGGATCTCAGGATGGAGTCTGGCGACCTTGAGCAGCGTTTTTGCGGCGCCCGACGGCCCTCGCCGTCCTTGTTCCCAGTCCTGCAGCGTGCGGACGGATACACCCAGCAGAGCCGCGAACGCGGCTTGCGAGAATCCCGAGATTAGCCGGGCTTCAACGATGCTGGAGGCTTCGGGTGTATGCGTGCGACCGCGCAAACCAGCCTTCATTTCGCGAACCGATTGCAGCAACTGCTCTCCCAACTCTTCACCAGACGCAGCCAGTCGAGATTTCTTGGTAGCCTTAGCCATGCTCGATTTCCTCCTTGATCTGGCGTAAGACGTGAGCCGGGATGTTCTCGGCTTCGGACTTCGCGTACAGAACGAGAAGCCAGATTTCTCCAGCGGAGAGCCGGTTGAAGTAGATCACGCGCACGCCCCCTCGCTTACCGTGTCCACCCCTGCTCCAGCGCATTTTGCGTACACCGCCAGAACCTGGGACGACGTCCCCGACCTCTGGATGGGCCGCGATGAAAGACACGAAAGCACTGCGCTCCTCCTCAGTCCAGTAGTCGTCGGCGAGCCGCTGGAAGAGAGGCGTTTCGACGACGGTATACACGGTAAGAACTATACGGCTTTGCCGTATGCTCGTCAACTTCTGGCGTGAGGTCGTGACTTAGGGAAAGAGGCGTTGGCGTGCCCTCGCAGGGAGATCGCGGGCTTGGGGCGGCGTTGTGCCCTCGGAGACGTTCCGCGGTCCCCGTGGCCTTCGGGAGGGTGTCGTTCAGGACCTGGAACTCTCTACCGCCTCCGGCCAGCGTCGGGGGCCTGCGGGTGGGGCGTTCCAGCTTGAGCGTGTATAATCTTGGTTGATCAGTTTTTACATTAACGGAGGGAGTTTTATGAAAGCAGCTACACGGTTGCTCATTGCTATGTTTCTTGTGCTTGCTCTTCCCTGTGGACTCAGGGCGGCGGAGCAGGTTCAGGCTCTTACCAATGCGGATGTCGTCAAGTTGACCAAGGCCAGCCTGGGCAATGATTTGATCATTGCAAAGATTCAGCAGGCGGAGAAGGTGGATTTCAAGCTGGAGACGGACGACCTCATCCAGCTCAAGAAGGCGGGCGTGGAGCAGGCGGTCATCTCGGCGATGCTCAAGCGGTCTACGGCTCCGGCTCCCGTGGCGGCGGCCTCGGACAGCGGCGGCGGTTTTCCGGCGGTCTCGCTGGTCGCCGCGTCGGGATCGACGGCGCTCAAGGTCAACGAGGGGGACCACAAGCAGTTCGCTGCTCCCTTCGTGGGGCTCCGGCACTTCCTGGAGTTCGACGGCAAGACCGCCTCGACCCGGATCAAGGATCGCAGGCCGACGCTCGAACTGCACCTCGGCAAAAACCCGGGCGCGCACTGGTGGATCGTCAGGCTCGATCCGGACGACGACGATCCGACGCGCGGCCTGGACCTGCAGTCGGCCGGCGCCTGGGGCGGAGCCCACAGCTATGAGCCCGACGAGGACTTCATCATCGAGTCCAATATGGTCGACGCGGGGAATGGCGTCTGGCGGTTTAAGTCCCAGAAAGAACTGAAGCCCGGGGAGTACGGCCTCTACTGCGAGAAGGGTTACGTCTACGATTTCGGAATCGACCGGTAGTCCGGCCAGGGGGCAGTTCAGGCTCCGAGCTTTCTGATCTCCTCGTCCAGGAAGGCCAGCGCATGCTCGAGGGAGGCACGGCGGACCGGCGATCGCGCCGCCTCGAGGTCTTGCAGAACCCGCCGCCGCGACAGCTCGAGACTCTCTCGCTTGCGCTGGCTCTCGCGCTGCTCGGGTGTGAGAGACTCTCCCCGGTCCACACGCAGGTCGGCATCCTCGATCTGTGATTCGACGGATTTGCTTTCCCAGCCACGCGCCATCTACCGTAATCCTCCGCTTTTGAATTATGCAGAATAAGTGCCCAGCACGGATCGGCACCGCGGGGTGGAGCCTGCCGCGGGCCGAGCAGGCGGATTTCCCGGCCGCGGGGAGCCATCTGGAACGGTATGCGTCCCGGTTCGACGCGGTTGAAATCAACTCTTCGTTTCACCGCCCGCACCGGCCGGCGACCTATGCCCGCTGGAGCGCCGCCGTTCCGGCGTCCTTCCGCTTCGCCGTGAAGGTTCCCAAGGCGATCACCCATGGCCTTCGCCTGCGGCAGGCAGGGGATCTTCTGGAAACCTTTCTGGCGGAGGTGAGCGGCCTTGGGGACAAGCTCGGCTGCCTGCTGGTTCAGCTCCCGCCGAGCCTGGACTTCGAGCCCGCAACCGTGGCCGGCTTCTTCGAGCAGCTCCGCTCACTTTCTCCGATCGCCCTGGCTTGTGAGCCGCGGCACCCGAGCTGGTTCACTCCGGAGGCGGAGGATCTTCTCCAGGAGCTCGGCGTGGCACGGGTGGCGGCCGATCCGGCGCGCGTGCCCGAGGCGGCGGAGCCGGGGGGCTGGCGGGGTCTGAGCTATTACCGGCTCCACGGCTCGCCGAGAACGTACTACTCGGCTTATTCGGAGGAGTATCTCGACGCTCTCGCCGCGCGCCTGCGAGCGGATGCGGCGGCGGGGCGAAGCGTCTGGTGCATCTTCGACAACACCACGCTCGGCGCCGCCACGCGCAACGCGCTGGATCTCCGCTCCCGTCTGGGAGACGGCTGAAGCCTCACCGGCGAGGTTTGTGGGTCGACGCCGAGCTCGCGGAAGCGGAGACGGGGAGCGCGGCGGCCGGAGTGACGCAGACCGCGGCCGGAGCGGCGACGCCGGCCAGCTTCAGGGCGCCGGCCTCCGGAGCGGGAGCGATGACCTCGTCGAGGGCCGCCAGGATCTCGGGGCTGGAGATCAGGGCCTGGTGCGAACGCGTCGAGTGGCGCACCGAGCGGAAGCAGAGGCTGCTCGCCGGATCGTGGACGGAATCCTCGGCGGTGAGCGAGCGGTCCGGGACCATCGTGTCCCCCGGCTCGAAGAGGAGGGGCGTCAGGTCCTGGCGCGATCCCGAGGGGGAATCGAAGCGGATCCTCGTCCGTCCGCCCTGGCTCAGCACGAGGGCCGTGCGCTGAACGGTCTGCGAGAGGCTGCCGACGACGTAGAGGGCGGCGGGGTTGGGGGTCGCGGCGATCTGCGCCAGGGCGTCGCGCAGCCGGGCGTGCCGCGCCAGCTCGCGCTCCAGGTGCGCCCGCCGCGCGGCGTGGAGGGCGGGGGAGTTGCGGCGGCGGTCGATCACGGACCAGCCGAGGCGCTCCCAGTCGTCGGGATCGTCGAGCCGGAAGGGGAGGGCTTTGCCGTGGCGGTCGATCAGGGGCTCGACGCGGTCGGGGAGCATGTCGAAGATCGCGCGGAAGGTGAACAGCGTGGCCGGCGAGAACGCTCCGTGGCGCCAGAAATAGAAGTTCCCCTTTTCGAGGCACTTCAGGGCGGTGAAGGTGCCCTCGTTCGGGGTCGCGACGAGAAAGAGGGTGCCGATCCTCGCGCCCCCGGCCCAGGTCACCGGCGGCAGCGGCCCCTCCTTGCCGAGCGGCGCGTCGCCGTACATAAGCGCGTAGCGCGCGACGAGCCCGCCGAGGGAATGGCCGAGCACGACGGCGGGCGGGGTGTCCGGCGGCATCCGGCCGTAGAGGCCGGCGAGCTCGCGGGAGAAGCGGCGGCCGCTGGTCTCGACGCTCTGCCGCCAGTCGTAGGGGAAGTAGAAGTACTCCCCGGCCCCGGGCTTCTGCCAGTCCCCCTCGCGATAGCCCATCGCGCGCAGCCGCTGCTCCAGCCCGTCGTAGACGTGGATGGGGAATCTCAACCGCCCGACGCGGATCTCGCGCAGCAGCTTGCCGGCGACGATCGACGTGCTCTCCGGATCGTCGAGCGGCAGCGCGAGGCGGTCGTTGCCGTCCATCGGATAGGCCATCAGCCACGCGCTCGGCCAGACGCGCTGGCCGGTCTTGCTGTCGACGAGCTCGGTGCCCGGCGCGCCGGGAACGATCACGATCGGCGGGAGCGGCGCCGCGGCCGCCGCGATCGGCAGGCAGGCCAGGGCGAGCACGAACCGCGCGAGCGCGGAGGCGCGCAGCCGTGGCAGGCGCAGGTATGGCGGAATCCTGAGAGTCGCTCGCATGGGTCGAAATTCGGCGCGCCTCCGCCCTGGGAATCCCAGGCGCGGAGGCGTTTGCTTTCGGGTCAGAGGATTATAACGTCTTGCGGGATGTCTTGCGGGACAGTCCGGCGTCAGCCGAGGTTGTGGAAGACCCGCTGCACGTCGTCGTCCTGCTCGAGACGGTCGATCAGGCTGAGGACCTCGGTGGTCTGGGTCTCGGGAAGCTCGATCGGCGTCAGGGGGAGGTACTCCGACTCGGCGGAGATCGGCGTGATGCCGCGGTCCTCGAGCGCCTTCTGCAGGTTGCCGAAATCGGCGAAGGCGCAGCGGATCACGAACTGCGGCTCCCCCTTTTCGCCGGTGCTCTCGCCCAGCTCGTCGAGCCCGCTGTCGATCAGCTCGAGCTCGAGCTCGTCGGGGTCGAGGCCCGCCGGGTTGAGGCGGAAGACGCCGACGCGCTTGAACAGGTAGCCGACGGACCCGGTGTTCCCCAGGCTGCCGCCCCCCTTGTTGAAATGGGTGCGCAGGTTGGAGACGGTCCGCGTCGGGTTGTCGGTCGCGGTCTCGACCACGACGGCGATGCCGTGCGGAGCGTACCCCTCGTAGAGGATCTCCTCGTAGCTCTCCGCCTCTTTGCCGGCCGCGCGCTTGATCGCCGATTCGACCTTGTCCTTCGGCATGTTGACGGCGCGCGCGTTCTGGACGACTCGCCGCAGGAGGGGGTTGCCGACGGGATCGGGGCCACCCGCCTTGACGGCGATGGTGATCTCCTTGCCGATCCGGGCGAACTGCTTCGCCATCCGGTCCCAGCGGGCGAACATCGTGTGTTTTCTGGTTTCGAAGATGCGTCCCATGGGGGGGAATCTAGCCCGACCGTCCGGGTGGAGTAAAGGGGGGCGTGCTAGACTGCCTCCCAGCGTTTCAAACGAAGGTCCAACCCGGGAGGTCTCCATGCAAGGGAGCCTTGTGCGCCGTCCGTGCCGTTCGTCCTCATGGCCGCTGCTGTCTCTCCTCGCGCTGCTGCTGCCGCTGGCCTGGGGGTGCGACATGCCCCACAGCGCGCCCGCCTCCGGCACCAGCTCTTCGGAGGCTGCCGAGAAGACCCGCAAGATGGAGGAGAAAGCGGCCGAGATCGACCGCCACGCGGAGGAGGTCCGCAACATGGAGGGCACCGATCAGGAGAAGATCGACGCCATGAACAGCCTGGACCAGGAGCGGCGGGAGCTCACGGAGATGGACCAGGGGAAGTAGGGGCGGCCGCGTCTCCTCCAGGAAGGCTATGATGGGCCCGTTAACCGGGTCGAGCCCTTCCTGTACGGAGACCAGTCCATGCGTCTACGCCGTCTGCTTCCCGCCGTTCTCCTGCTGGCCAGTTCGGCCGCCTTTGCCGCCGTCGATCCCTCCCTGCTGGGGGATCTGCGCTGGCGCCTGATCGGCCCGTTCCGCGGCGGTCGCGTCCTCGCGGTCAGCGGGGTACCGGCCGAGCCGGCTCATTTCTATTTCGGCAGCGTCAACGGCGGAGTCTGGGAGACCCACGACGCCGGCCGCACCTGGCAGCCGATCTTCGACTCGCAGCCGGTCGGCTCGATCGGCGCGCTGGCCGTGGCGCCGTCGAACCCGCGGGTGATCTACGTCGGCTCGGGCGAGGCGGACATGCGCTCGGACATCGCCCAGGGAAACGGCATGTACAAGTCCACCGACGGCGGCAAGACCTGGAGCCACATCGGGCTCGCCGACTCGCAGCAGATCGGGCGCGTGCTGGTCGATCCGCGCAATCCGGACGCCGTCTACGTGGCGGCCCTGGGCCACCCCTACGGCCCGAACGCCGAGCGCGGGGTGTTCCGCTCCCGCGACGGCGGCAGGAGCTGGCAGAAGGTGCTCTTCAAGGACGAGAACACCGGCGCCATCGATCTCGCCTTCGAGCCGGGGAACCCCGAGGTGATCTACGCCGCCCTTTGGGCGACGCGGCGCACCCCCTGGCACATCTATCCGCCGTCGAACGGCCCGGGCAGCGGCCTCTACAAGTCGACCGACGGCGGCGACCACTGGTCCCCGGTCGCCGGTCTGCCCGCGAAGCCGGGGCGCATCGGCCTCGCCGTGGCGCCGAGCCAGCCGCGGCGGGTCTACGCGATGGTGGACGCGGTGGGGGAGGGGGGCCTCTACCGCTCGGACGACGCCGGCGCCACCTGGACGCACGCGAGCGGTGACAACCGGATCTGGGGTCGCGGCTGGTACTTCGGCGGCGTCACGGTGGAGCCCCAGAATCCCGACGTGGTCTACGCCTGCAACACCGCCCTCTACCGCTCGGCGGACGGCGGCAAGACCTTCGTGCCGGTCAAGGGGGCGCCGGGCGGCGACGACTACCACGAGCTCTGGATCGATCCGCGGAATCCGGAGCGGCGCATCCTCGGCGTCGACCAGGGGTCGGTGGTCTCGGTCGACGGCGGCGAGACCTGGAGCTCCTGGTACAACCAGCCGACCGGCCAGTTCTACCACGTGATCACCGACAGCCGTTTCCCCTACTGGGTCTACGGCTCGCAGCAGGACTCCGGCGCCGCCGGCGTGCCCAGCCGCACCAACACCTACGACGGCATCAACATCACCCAGTTCCGCGAGACGACCGCCGGTGGCGAGAGCGACAACATCGCTCCCGATCCCAGGGACCCGGACGTGATCTTCGGCGGCCGGGTGGACCGGCTCGACCTGCGCACCGGCCAGACGCGGTCGGTCGACCCCACGCTGGGCTACCCGGACCTCTACCGCGACGTCTGGACGCTGCCGCTGGTCTTCTCGCCGCGCGATCCGCGGGTGCTCTACTTCTCACACCAGCGCCTGTTCCGCACCGAGGACGGGGGGGAGCACTGGACGGTGATCAGTCCCGACCTCACGCGGGAGAATCCCGGCGCGCCGTCCAACCTCGATCCGGCGACGGCGGCGAACCGGCCGGGGGAGGGGAGCCGCTTCGGCGTGATCTATGCCATCGCCCCCTCGCGGACGGCCGATCATGATCTCTGGGTGGGCACCGACGATGGCCTGATCTGGCGCACGCGGGACGAGGGGGCGCACTGGACCGACGTCACGCCGGCGGCGCTGACCCCCTGGTCCAAGGTCGGGATCATCGACGCCTCGCACTTCGACGCCGAGACCGCCTACGCGGCCGTCGACCGCCACCGGCTCGACGATTTCAAGCCGTACATCTATCGCACCCACGACGGCGGCCGGCAGTGGCAACTGATCGCCGCCGGCATTCCGGACGGCAGCTTCGTCAACGCCGTGCGCGAGGACCCGGTGCGCAAGGGGCTGCTCTACGCCGGCACGGAGAAGGGGGTCTATGTCTCCTTCGACGACGGCGACCACTGGCAGCCGCTGCAGTCGAACCTGCCGGTGACCTCGGTGCGCGACGTCGACGTGCACGGCGACGATCTGGTGATCGCCACCCATGGCCGCGCCTTCTGGGTGCTGGACGACGTGACGCCGCTGCGGCAGCTCGACGCACGGGCCGAGAGCGCGGCGGTCTGGCTGTTCGCGCCGGCGGCGGCGATCCGGATGCGTCCGGCCGGTTTCACCGGCACGCCGATGCCGCGGGACGAGGCGGCGGCGGCCAATCCGGCTCCGGGGGCGTTCATCGACTACGTCCTCAAGACCGCCGCCCGGAAGGTGACGCTGGAGATCCGTGACGAGAAGGGGGGGCTGGTGCGGCGCTACGGCAGCACGGACGCGGCGCCGAAGGCCGATCTCGCCAAGCTCAGCATCGCCCCGTACTGGGTGCAGCCCCCCTCGACGCTCTCGGCGGCGCCCGGCCTGCACCGCTTCGTCTGGCCGCTGCGGTATCCGGACCCCACCGGCGACGACGCCTGGGCGGACGGCGTGTGGGCACCGCCCGGCCGCTACACCGTCGTGCTCGACGTCGACGGCGCGCACCTCACCCAGCCGCTGACGGTGGCCCCCGATCCGCGGGTGACGCTGCCGCCCGAGGCCTACGCCCGGCAGTTCGAGCTGGCCCGCCGGATCGAGGGCGCGCGGGGGCGGCTGGCCACGGTGGCGCGGGAGAACGGCGCGCTGCTCACCGCGCTCGCCGAGCGGCGCAAGAAAGCCGGCCCGGAGACCGTCAAGGCGATCGACGCGCTGCAGAAGCGCGCCGAGGAGATCGCGGGCGGCTCGGCCTGGTGGCTCTCCCCGAAGTCGCTCATCACCCTGCGCGCCATGGGCGATGGCCTGAACAAGCTCGCTACGGCCGTGGACGGCGCCGACGCCGCGCCGTCGCCGGACGTGGTGGCGGGCTTCGAGAAGATCCAGCCGCCGCTCGACGCCACCCTGGCGGCCTGGGAGGCCCTGAAGACCAAGGATCTGGCGGCGCTCAACGCGCGGCTGAAGAAGGCGGGGGGAACGGCGATCGGGCTGAAGCCGTAGGCACGCCGCGTGCTACTGTGACGGCAGGAGTTCTTTCGTACAGCGGTGAACCCCGGGCCGGCTTGCCGGCCCTCGTCATGGGAGGAGTGCGGGGATGGATATCCTGACCTGGCTCATTGTCGGACTGGTGGCCGGAGTGCTGGCCTCCTTCGTCGTCGGAGGGGGTTACGGGCTCCTCGGCGACATCGTCGTCGGTATCGTCGGCGCTTTCCTGGGTGGCTGGATCTTCTCCAAGATGGGGTGGCACACACCATTCCCAGGGCTGGCGGGAACGATCTTCGTCGCTTTCATAGGATCGATCGTCCTGCTTCTCCTCCTGCGGCTCATTCGAAGGTTATGAGCCCTGAGCGGCGGGGGCTTCCGGAGATCACTGAGATCAAAAGGAGCCCTCGCCGTCAGTTCACCTGCCAGGCGTCCCGCTTGCTCAGCAGGCGGTGGACGGTCTCACTGTTGCGCTGGGTGACGAGCCCGGCGATCTCCTCTCCCACCTCCTCCGGCGTATACCAGTCCTTCTGCCCCTGCCCCTGCTCCTGGCGCCGCCGCGTCTGGATGGGGCCGAGGATCAGCTCGTAGACGCGGATGCCGGTCGGGCTCAGCTCCTCGGCCAGGGTCAGCGCCATCGATTTCTGCGCCGCCGCGGCCATCGCCACCGGGCCGGCCATGGGGAAGGGCTGCTCGGCGCCGAAGCCGTTGACGTGGACGTAGCTGCCGGTCTTCGGGTGGAGCAGGGGGACGAGCATCTTGACCGCCAGGAAGTGGGCGGTGAGGTTCTCGCGCAGGATGCGCTCCCAGGTCGCCATGTCGACGCTGGTCAGCGGCTTGCCCTGCCACCAGCCGCCGAGGGAGGCCACCGCCAGGTCGAGCTCGCGGAACTGCTCGTAGATTTTGCTCTGCAGGAGCCGCGCGGACTCCTCGTCGCCGAGGTCGCCGACCAGCGGCAGCAGCTCGCCGGTGGGGACGTCCTGGCAGTACGCCTGCAGGCCGCGCAGCTTCTCCTCGCTGCGGGACGACACCAGCACGCGCGCGCCATGCTTCAACAGCGCCCGGACGATCCCCTCTCCCACTCCGCCGGCTCCGCCGGCGACGACGACTTTCGCTCCCTCAAGGCTGGCCATGGGTCCTCCTCTCCGTCGCTATCCCCCATCACGGCAAAGGTATAACAGGTCGAAGCCGGCCGAATTTCAGGATCCTCAAAACCGTGGCTCGCTTTTACCGGCGCCCCGCACCCTGATTTGTTAAGGGTCATACCTTCATTCATCTTGCAGCCCGAAGACCCGGTGTCTGTTCACTCGCTCCGAAATCGGCGGATTCGATCGAATCCGGCGTGTCTGTGGACTTGATCCGCTTGGAAGGAGAGTTGGAGATGAACAAAGCGAAGAGGTGGATGCGGAGGTTGGCCAGTCCCGATGGTCTCGTGCTGCTGGTCCTGGTGATGTCGGCGCCGGTGGTCTACGCGATCACGGCCACGGAGGCTCCGGCCGGGTTCGACAACCTGACCAACGGCTTCCTGACCCAGACACAGTTCGACATCGATCTCGCGACCTTCGACGCGCGCGAGGAGGCCGACGAGGGCCTCGGGCCGCTGTACAACGCCCAGGCCTGCGCCGAGTGCCACCAGAACCCGGTGAGCGGCGCCACCAGCCAGGTCACCGAGCTGCGGGCCGGCACGCTCGATGCCTTCAGCGGCGCCTTCACGAACCCCCCGGGGGGATCGCTGATCAACGACCGCTCGATCAACGCCGCGATCCAGGAGCGTCTCACCACCACGCAGAACCTGGTCGACACCCGTTCCTCGCTCAACATCCTGGGCGACGGCTTCGTCGAGGCGATCGCCGACGCCACCTTCACCAGCATCCAGGCGGCTCAGCCGTCCGGCAGGAAGGGCACCATCATCCGGGTACCGGTTCTCGAGGCGCCCGGGACCACGCGCATCGCCCGCTTCGGCTGGAAGAACCAGCACGCCAGCCTGCTCTCCTTCGCGGCGGACGCCTATCTGAACGAGATGGGGATCACCAGCCCGCTGCAGCCCACGGAGAACACCTCGATGGGCGCCTCCGTCGCGGCGTTCGACGCCGTGCCTGATCCGGAAGAGGCGGGGACCGCGGCCAACCCCTTCGGCCCTGACGTCGAGGCCTTCGCCCGCTTCATGCGCTCCACCAAGGTGCCGCCTCGCGACACGGCGCTGGCGGCTACGGCGGACGCGATCGCCGGCGCGAACCTGTTCACGAGCATCGGCTGCGCCAGCTGCCACACGCCGACGATCACGACCGCTCCGGCGGGCACCATCATCAACGGCACCAAGTTCACCGTCCCGGCCGCTCTCGGCGACAAGATCATTCATCCGTACAGCGATTTCATGCTGCACGACGTCGGCACGGGCGACGGCATCGTTCAGAACGGCGGCGCGGTGTCGCAGTTCAAGATGCGGACTCCGCCGCTCTGGGGCCTGCGCACCCGCGCGCGGTTCATGCACGACCTGTTCAACACCACGCGCACCAACGCCATCCAGCGCCACACCAACGAGGCTGAGCCGGTCATCCAGAACTACCTCAACCTGAGTGTCACGCAGCAGAACCAGATCGGCGTGTTCCTGAACTCGCTGTAATCTTCGCTTCGCGGTCTTCGCTTCAAAACGTCCGGCCAGGCTTCACGCCTGGCCGGACTGCGTTAGGCTAAGGCCCATGCCCGCTCGCCTCGCCGCCCTCTTCGCCCTTCTCCTCTGCTTCGCCGCAACCAGCGCCCACGCTCAGACGGCGCCCTCGCCGGCGGATCCGCTCGCCGTCATCCAGCTCTTCGTCGAGGGGTTCAACCACCACGATCCCGGGGCCCTGGCCGCCCAGGCCGCTCCGGAGGTGCAGTGGCTGAACGTCGCCGGCGACCGGATCGTTCCCGACGCCGCCGGCCGGACGGCGCTGCGCGACTGGATGGCGAAATACCTTTCGGTCTACCCGACGATGCGCAAGTCGATCGAGCAGTCGATGGTCCACGCCCCCTTCGTCAGCGTTTGGGAGCGCGACCGCTGGAAGGGCAAGGACGGCGGCGAGCGGACCCAGGCCCAGCTCGTGATCTATCAGGTCGAAGAGGGGAAGATCCAGCGCGTCTGGCGGTACCCGTACCAGCCGTAAGCGTTCCAGCCGGGAGCCTCAGGCTCCCGCCGCCATCTCCATCCGCGGCCGTACCAACTGGCCGCAGGCCGCCTGCACGTCGCGGCCACGGCTCTTTCTCACCGTGACGAAGCAGCCGTATCCGCGCAGGCGCGTGACGAAGTCCTGGACCCGCTCCTCGGCGGGCTCGCGGAAGGTGGACTTGGAGTGCTCGTTCATCGGGATGAGGTTGACGTTGTGGCCGTGGCGCAGGTCCCCCAGCCAGTCGGCCAGGCGGTCCGCGTCCTCCACCGTATCGTTGACTCCGGCGAGGAGGACGTATTCGAAGAGCAGGCGCTCGTGAGGCTTGAGCACCCAGGCGTCGAGCGCCTGGCGCAGCCGCGCGAGGTTCCAGGCGCGGTTGACCGGCATGGTGGCGGAGCGGGCGGCGTCGGTGGTGGCGTTGAGCGAGATGGCGAGCTGCGGCCGCGGGGTCATGCGCGCCAGCCGCTCGATGCCGGAGACCAGCCCGGAGGTGCTCACCGTGATGCGCCCCGGCGACAGGATGGCCCCTTCCCGGCTGCAGAGGACGGTGATCGCGCGGTGGACGTGGGCGAGGTTGTGGAGCGGCTCGCCCATCCCCATGAAGACCAGGAAGACCGACTCGCCGAGCAGCGGCCCGAGGTCGCGCATGAGGACGAGGACCTGCCCGACGATCTCGCCGGCGGTCAGGTTGCGCACGATCCCCATGGCGCCGGTGGCGCAGAAGGTGCAGCCCATGGCGCACCCCACCTGGCTCGAGATGCAGTAGGTGACCCGCCGGTCGCCGTCGCCACGGGGCATGTGGACGGCCTCGACGCGGTGGCCGTCGGAGAGCCCGAGCACCAGCTTGGTGGAGCCGTCGGCGGACGGGTGGCGCTCGAGGATCGTGGGCAGGGAGAGGTCGGTGTTGGCCGCGAGCCAGGCGCGGATCTCCCGGGACAGGCAGAGGCCGTCCTGCCGCCAGGTGCGGGTGCGCTGGAGCCGCCCGAACACGTGCTCCGGGCGGCCGGGGCAACCCTGGGCGGCGAGATCCTCGGGGAGCAGGGCCCAGGCGGAGGGGAGGCCCTCGCGCTCGGGAGCCTGGCGGTCCCAGGGCATGGCGGGAGTGGAGACGACCGTGAGCATCCGCGAAGTCTACCGGATTGGGCGGTTTGACGCTCCCCGGGAACTGACGTATCTTGATTCCCCATTCTCAGATACAAAATTCGAGAGGGTAGAGGGTAGAAGGATGAGCACGGAGGAGCTGGCGACCGTCCGCCGGGAACTCGCGGCGCGCGACGAGCGCATCCGCCAGCTCGAAGAGGAGCTCGAGAGCTGGCGTTGGGACGCCACCACGGCCCGCCGGGAGCTCTCGCGTCTCCAGACCTCCCGCCTCTGGCGCGTGGCCAACCTCTACTGGGGGCTCCGCCGCCGGTTGGGGCTCGCGCGCAAGACGGCGGCGCCGTCCTCCGCGGCGGCCGGGCCGTCCGCGGCGGAGGAGCCGGCCCTCCCCCCCGGCTTCCCCAGGCTCCCCGCCGGCCGCTACGACGTCGTCGTCTTCTCGATCATCGACTGGGACTTCCGCTTCCAGCGCCCGCAGCAGATCGCCACCCAACTCGGCCGCCACGGCCACCGGGTGCTCTATCTCTCGACCAGCCGGTTCCTCCCCATGGGGGGGCCCGCCTGGAGCGCGGCCTGGAAGGCGAAGAACGTCGTCGAGCTCTGCCTGCGCTCCCGCCGGCGGCTCGACGTCTATGGCGGGCGTCTGGAGGAGACCGACCTGGCCGCGCTGGAGGAGGCGGTCGCCGATCTCCTGGAGTCCCTGGCCCTCGGCGACGTGATCGCGCTGGTGCAGATCCCCTTCTGGGCGCCGCTCGCCGCCCGCCTCCGCGAGCGTTTCGGCTGGCGGGTGGTCTACGACTGCATGGACGAATGGACGAATTTCCCCGGCTTCGGCCCGGCGGTCCTCGAGCGGGAGGATGAGCTCGTCCGCGCGGCGGACCTGACGATCGCGACCGCCCGGCGCCTCCACGAGAAGCTGGAGCCCCAGGCCCGCCGGCTCCTCCTGGCGATGAACGGGGTCGACGGCGAGCACTACCGGCGCCATTACGGCGAGAACGATCTGCTGGGGGAGGTGCGCCATCCGGTGATCGGCTACTACGGCGCCCTGGCCTCCTGGGTGGACGTCGAGCTGATCGGCAAGATCGCGCGGCACTTCCCGCGGGCCACCCTCGTGCTCGCCGGCGGCGCCTTCGACGTCGACTTGGCCGCGATCGCGCGGCTGCCCAACGTCCGCCTCCTCGGGGCCCGTCCCTACGAGGAGATGCCGCGGCTGCTCTGGCACTTCGACGCCTGCGTCATCCCGTTCCTGGTCAACGACATCACCCAGGCGACCAACCCGGTCAAGTTCTACGAGTACCTCTCGGCGGGGAAGCCGGTCGTCGCCCCGCGGCTGGACGAGCTGCTGCCCTACGCGGACCTCTGCTACCTGGCCGAGGGGCACGACGCCTTCCTGGCCGCCCTCGAGCGCGCGCTCGCCGAGCCGGCGGACGACCCCCGCCGGGAGCACCGGCGCCGGATGGCGGCGGAGAACGACTGGAAGGAGCGCTACCGCGCGATCGACGCCGCCGTGGTGGAGACCTTCCCGCTGGTCTCCGTGATCGTGGTGACCTTCGGCGGGCTGCCGCTCACCCGCCGCTGCCTCGAATCCCTGCTGGAGGGGGAGACCTGGCCCCGTCTCGAGGTGCTGGTCGTGGACAACGGCTCGGCGGACGGCACGCCCGAGCACCTGCGCTCGCTGGCCGCCGCCGACCCCCGGGTGCGCGTCTTCCTCCAGGACCGCAACCTGGGCTTCCCGGCGGCCAACAACGCCGGCCTCGCCGAGGCGCGCGGAGAGATCCTGCTGCTGCTCAACAACGACACGGTGGCGCCGCCGGGGATGATCGGACGCCTGGTCCGCCCCCTCCAGCGCGACCTCCGGCTGGGGCTGGTCTGCGCCACCACCAACTTCTGCGGCAACGAGGCCCGGGTCGAGCCCGGGTACGAGGACCTCGACGGCCTCCCCCGCTTCGCCGCCGCGCGGGCCCGCCGCCACTCCGGCCAGCTCCTCGACCTGCGCGTGGCGGCGATGTATTGCGTCGCCCTCCGGCGGGAGGTCTTCCAGGAGGTCGGCCCGCTGGACGAGGCTTTCGGCATCGGCATGTTCGAGGACGACGACTACTCGCTGCGCGTGCGGCAGGCCGGGTGGCGGGTCGCCTGCGCCGAGGACGCCTACGTCCATCACGTCGGCCAGGGCTCGTTCCAGAGCTTGGCGCGGCAGGAGTACGAGGCCCTCTGGAGCCGCAACCAGGCCCACTACGAGAAGAAGTGGGGGCACCGGTGGAAGCCGCACGTCCTGCGCGCCGGGGTCTCGCCGGTGATGTCCAAGGTGGGTGGGGCGTGAGGCGGCTGCTGGACTATTTCAAGACCGACGAGTACCGGGCGCGGGCGGCGGCCGAGAGCCGCAAGTGGGGGGAGCACCTCCAGGTGGAGGCCCGGGGGGAGATGAACGCCTGGCTCGACCACCCGGAGATCGTGGCCCGCTACCGCCAGCGCGGCCTGATCGACGGCCTCGACTGGATGCGCTGGGCCTGCCGCCATCTCGGCGGACCCGCCGCCCGCAGCCTCGACCTCGGCTGCGGCGCGGCCTCGCGCAGCATGGCCCTCTGGGAGGCCGGCGCCAGCGCGTGCCTGGAGGGGATCGACATCAGCGAGGAGCGGGTGGCGGAAGGGGAGCGGCTGCGGCGGGAGGCCGGCGCCCCTGGCGGCTTCCGGGCGGCGGACGTCAACACGATCGACCTGGAGCCCGGCCGCTACGACCTCATCTTCTCCGCCCACAGCTTCCATCACTTCCTCGAGCTGGAGCACGTGATGGAGCAGGTGGAGCGGGCGCTGACGCCGCAAGGGCTCTTCATCCTGGAGGAGTTCACCGGCCCCACCCAGTTCCAGTGGACCGACCTGCAGATGGGGCTGACCGCCGCCCTGCTCCGTTTCCTGCCCGAGGATCTCCGGCGTTTCCGCTGGGACGCTGTCAAGCACGCCGAGGGGCGGCCGACGGTGGAGGAGGTGGTGGCCGTCTCGCCGTTCGAATCGATCCGCTCGGCGGAGATCGTCCCCCTCTTCGAGCGCCACTTCGACGTCGTCCTCGTCCGCGCCCTGGGGGGCACGCTCCAGCACCTCCTCTACAACGGCATCGTGCATAACTTCTGGCCGGAGACCGAGGAATCCGCCCGCGCCCTGCGCGGCATCCTGGCCGTCGAGGACCAGATGATCGACGCCGGCCTGCTGCCGAGCGACTTCATGCTGCTCGTGGGCCGGAAGCGGTGAGGGATCGGCGAGCTCTCGGATTCCTTCTCCTCGCGCTCCTCGCCGGATGCTCGGGCTCGCGGGTGCAGCCGCCGCCGGCGCCCCTTCCCACGTCCGCTATCCTGTCGTCGGAATCGGGAAAGGCCTCCTTCTTCTTCCCCGTCACGATCTCCCTCTCCCAGGTGCGGCGGATCGTCGAGGAGTCCGTACCGCCCCGGATGAGCGACGAGCGCAAGCAGGAGATCTCCGGCGCGCTCCATGACGATTTCTACCGCTACACCCTCGAACGGGGGGAGGTGGAGGTCGGGTTCTCCGGCGAGTGGCTGACCTTCTCTTTTCCGGTGCGGGGGCGCCTCACGGTCGGCGGCCGGATCGGCGGGCTGCCCGTTCAGGAGACCGTCGCGCTCGGCGGCCGGGTACGGGGGACGGCCTCGCCAGTGATCACCCCGGACTGGCGCCCCGATCCCCGGCCGGCGGCGCAGATCGAGCTCGACCGCGCCGACCTCGAGCTGCCGGGCGGATTCTCCGTGGGCGTCCGCGGCCTCCTCGAAGAGCGGCTCAATCCGATCCTCAACCAGGAGCTGCAAAAGGCGGCCGGCCGTCTGCTGGCCGACCTCTCCCTGCGGCGGAAGGCCGAGGAGGCTTGGCGGTCGCTCCACGTCGCCCGCCGGGCCGTCGCGGGGGAGAACCTCTGGATCCGGTTCCAGCCGCTCGGAATCGACCTCGCCCGGATCGCTCAGAAGGACGGCTCGCTCCATACCGGGATCGGGATCTCGGGCCAGCTCTCCCTGTCTTTGGGGGCAGCCATGGCGCCGCCGCCGGTCACGCTTCTGCCGCCGCTCCGGATCGACGCCGAGAGGGCCGGCGGCTTCGAGCTGGAGGCGCCGTTCGCGGCCTCTCCGGAGGAGCTGTCGCGGTGGACGGACCGGGCGCTCCGCGGCCAGCGTTTCCGCCTCGACCGCAAGCGGGAGATGGAGATCACCGCCGCCGGCCTCGGGGTGGAAGCGGACCGGCTGGTCCTGGCGCTCGACTTCCGGACCGAGGGGCGCGACGGCCGGCTGGTCCTCCGTGGCCGTCCGGTGCTCGATCCCGGAACCAGCGTGCTGCGGCTGGCGGATCTCCAGTACGACCTCGAATCGGGAGGCCTCTTCCTGCGGCTGGCCGACCGTCTCCACCGCGCCGAGATGCTGAAGGGGCTCCAGAAGGCGGCGCACCTCGATCTCGCGCCGCTCCTCGCGCCGGCCGAGCGGGAGACGGCGCGGGCGATTCAGGGGCTCTTTCCGCCGGGCCTGCATGGCGAGGTGCGGGTCGAGCCGGTCCGCATCCTCGGCGTGGGGATCGCCGGCGGCGCGGTCCGCGCCCGCTGCCGGATGGTGGGGAGGATCTCGCCGCTGGGGGCGTAACACCGACATCCCGCAAGACCTATCCTGATAGGCTCGGCCCGGGAGAGGGAGGAGGGGAGGAGGTTGGTCATGAATCAGGAAGGACGCCGGCTCCTGGTCACCGGAGCGACCGGCTACATCGGCGGCCGGCTGGTCCCCCGGCTGCTGGATCTGGGGTATCGCGTGCGCTGCCTGGTGCGCGATCCGGCCCGGCTGGCGGGGCGTCCCTGGCAGGAGCGGGTCGAGATCGTCGCCGGCGACGTGCTGCGCCCCGAGAGCCTGGGGCCCGCCCTGGAAGGGGTGGAGGCCGCCTACTACCTGGTGCACAGCCTGGCGGGCGGCGCCGATTTCCATCAGCGCGACCTGACGGCCGCCTCCAACTTCGGCGCCGCCGCCCGGGCCGCCGGCGTCCAGAGCATCCTGTATCTAGGAGGCCTGGGAGATTCCGCGGCGGAGCTCTCCGAGCACCTGCGCTCGCGGCAGCAGACCGGCGAGGCGCTGCGCGCCTCCGGCGTCCCCGTGACCGAGTTCCGGGCGGCGGTGATCGTGGGCTCGGGGAGCCTGTCGTTCGAGATGATCCGCTATCTGACCGAGCGCGTGCCGGTCATGATCTCCCCGCGCTGGGTCTATACGCGCACCCAGCCGATCGCCATCCGCGACATCCTCGAATATCTGGTCGCCGCGCTCGACGTCCCCGAGAGCGCCGGACAGATCCTCGAGATCGGCGGCGCCGACGTGGTCACCTACGGCGAGATGATGATGACCTACGCGCGAGTCCGCGGGCTCCGGCGCTGGATGCTGCCGGTGCCGGTGCTCACGCCGCGCCTCTCCTCTTACTGGGTGAACGTCGTCACACCCATCCCGGGCGCGATCGCCCGGCCGCTGATCCAGGGGCTGCGCAACGAGAACCTGGTGCGCGATCCCAGAGCCCTGGCGATGTTCCCGGGAATCCGCCCGGCGAACTACGAGACGGCGGTGGAGCGGGCGCTCGCCAAGCTCGGCGCGAGCGATGTCGAGACCGCCTGGAGCGACGCCCTGAGCACCAGCCGGGGGGACGCTCCGCCCGTCGTCCTCACCACCCAGGAAGGGATGATCCTGGAGCAGCGCCAGCGGGTGGTCGCGGCGCCTCCCGAGGCGGTCTACCGGGTGTTCACGGGGATCGGCGGCGCCCGCGGCTGGTTCTACATGAACTGGGCCTGGGAGCTGCGCGGCCTGATGGACCGCCTGACCGGCGGCGTGGGCCTGCGGCGAGGGAGGCGCGACCCCGACGCGCTGCGGGTGGGAGATGCCCTCGACTTCTGGCGCGTGGAGGCCCTGGAGCCGGGCAAGTGCCTGCGCCTGCGGGCCGAGATGAAGGTGCCGGGCGAGGCCTGGCTGCAGTTTCAGGTCAAACCCCAGGAGGGCGGCGGCTCTCTGCTCTCCCAGACCGCCTTCTTCGCGCCGAAAGGGCTCCCCGGAATGCTCTACTGGTATCTCCTCTACCCCATGCACGGCCTGATCTTCAGCGGCCTGATCAACCGGATCGGCCGGCGCGCCGAAAACCTCGCGCCTCCGTCCGCGTAGAACGCGGAGACGGATTTCGACCCACCCTTTGGAGGAAAACCCATGGCGCGAAGTCTTTTCCGGTTTCTGACCCCCCTGGCGGCCGCGGCGGTCCTGATGGCGTCGTCCGCCGCGGCGCAACCCGGCATCACCCTGCCGCCGGACGGCAACAACGAATTCGGCTCCGTCACCCAGGGCATCGGGCTGGTCCGGGTGACCCTCCAGTACAACAGCCCCCACGTCCACAGCCCCGCCGGCGAGGACCGCCACGGCAAGATCTGGGGTGGCCTCGTGCCCTATGGCATGGCCAACCTCAACTTCGGCACCTGCGGCGACCAGTGCCCGTGGCGCGGCGGCGCCAACGAGAACACCGTCTTCACCACCTCGCACGACGTCAAGATCCAGGGGCAGCCGCTGCCGGCGGGCTCCTATGGCGTCCACTTCATCCCGGGACCGGAGGAGTGGACGATCGTCTTCTCGAAGAACAGCACCTCGTGGGGGAGTTTCTTCTACGACGCCAAGGAGGATGCCCTGCGCGTCAAGGCCAGGCCGGAGAAGAGCGAGTACCACGAGTGGCTGACCTACGAGTTCACCGAGCGCAAGCCGGACCGCGCCACCGCCGCCCTCAAATGGGAAGATCTCCAGCTCCCCTTTACCATCGAGGTCGACGACATCGCCAGCGTCTACATCGACAACCTGCGCCGGGAGCTGCGGTCGAGCCCCGGGTTCTCCGGGCAGAACTGGACCGCGGCGGCGCGGTACTGCCTGGAGAACAAGAAGAACCTGGAGGAGGCGATGGTCTGGGCCGACAAGGGGGTCCATCTTCCCGGCATCGGCCAGGCGAGCTTCAACGCTCTGGGGACCCTCTCCGAGCTCCAGGCCGCGAACGGCCGGGCCGAGGAGGCGCGGAAGACCATGGACCAGGCGCTCAACCTCCCCGGCACGACGCCGCTGGAGATCCACCAATACGCCCGCTCTCTCCAGGCCCAGAAGAAGAACGAGGAGGCCTTGAAGGTCTTCCAGTTCAACGCCAAGCGATTCCCCAACGCCTGGCCGGTGCACCTGGGCCTCGCCCGCGGCCACGCCGCCCTGGGCCACAAGAAAGAGGCGCTCGCCGAGGCCCGCCTCGCGGTGAAGCAGGCTCCCGACGAGACCAGCCGCAAGAACGTGGAGGCGCTGATCCAGCAGATCGAGGGGGGACAGGGATAGGGATCTTAACCCGGCACGGGATTCGCAGACAGGAAGTCCAGGCGGGACGACCGGTCCCGCTCCACGATTACAATCCTTCGCCTCAGGCGGGAGGTTTCTTATGCGCTGGACACCAGGTGGCCGTAGTGGAGATCTTGAAGACCAGAGAGGTAGTTCCGGCGGCGGTGGCTTTGGCGGCCTGGGCGGCGGCCTGCCGAGGATGGGGATCGGCGGCTTCATCGTGCTGCTCCTGCTGAGCGTCATCTTCCACAAGAACTTCTTCGCCATGCTCGGCGGCGGCGGCGCGCCGGCCGGCGCGCCAGCGACCCAGAACGCGCCGGTGAGCTCGTCGCCCGAGGAGGAGAAGGAGGTCCAGTTCGTCTCCTTCGTCCTCGACGACGTTCAGAACACCTGGACCCAGATCTTCACCCAGGAGGGGCAGACCTACCAGCACGCCAAGCTGGTGCTCTTCCGTGAGGGGGTGCGCTCCGGCTGCGGCTTCGCGCAGACCGAGATGGGGCCGTTCTACTGCCCGGCCGACCAGAAGGTCTACATCGACCTCGGCTTCTACAAGGAGCTGCGCGACCGGTTCGGGGCCTCGGGCGACTTCGCCGAGGCCTACGTCATCGCCCACGAGCTCGGCCACCACGTGCAGAACCAGCTCGGCATCAGCGGCAAGGTCGAGAACGCCCAGCAGCAGGACCCGGATCAGGCCAAGGCGCTGTCGGTGCGGCTCGAGCTGCAGGCCGACTGCCTGGCGGGCGTCTGGGGGCATTCGACCCAGCAGCGCAACATCCTGGACGCGGGGGACGTCGACGAGGCGCTCAACGCCGCCGCCTCCGTGGGCGACGACCGCATTCAGAAGCAGACCACCGGGCGGGTGAATCCGGAGTCCTGGACGCACGGCTCCGCCGCGGAGCGCTCGCGCTGGTTCAAGGCCGGGTTCGACTCCGGCAAGATCGAGAGCTGCGACACCTTCAACAGCCGGTAAAACGGCCTCGGCGGAGCGCTATTCCAGAGAGCGCTCCGCCTTTCCGCCCCGCTTGCGCGGGGGCCGTTTCTCCGGATCCCAGCCGAAGCGGTCGAGGTCGATCCTCCCGCTCTTGCTGAAGACGACCCCTTCCTCTTCCAGCAGGTGACGCTGGTACCCCTCTTCCCAGCCGAGGCCGCCGCGAGGGCTGACCGTGCCCTGCGCGTTGACGACCCGATGCCAGGGGATCTCGAGCCCCTCCGGCGTCGAGCGCAGGGCCTGGCCGACCATGCGGGCTCGCCGCTGCAGACCGGCGAGCGCCGCCACTTGGCCGTAGGTCGCCACCCGCCCGTGAGGGATGCGCCGGATGACGGCATAGAACTTTTCGTGGGTCCGCTGGGTTTCCGTCACGGCGGAAGAGTGTACCTCTGCCGCTCGGCGCGTGACCTCACGGCGCGACAAGACACGGATAGACAGAACTCGCCGGACGGTGTACTGTCTCGGCGTACCGTCTTTCCATCACGCCGTGCCCTTTTACGCCGACCTCCACGTCCATTCCAAATACTCCCGGGCGACCAGCCGGGACGCGGATCTCGAGCATCTCGCGATGTGGGCGCGGCGCAAGGGGATCACCGTCGTCGGAACCGGCGACTTCACCCATCCCGCCTGGTTCGAGGAGATCCGCTCCAAGCTCGTGCCGGCTGAGCCTGGGCTGTTCCGCCTGCGCCCCGAGATCGAGCGGGAGATCGAGAGCCGCCTTCCCGCCTCGTGCCACGGGCCGACCCGCTTCCTGCTGGAGGTCGAGATCTCGACTATCTACAAGAAGGGGGACCGGACGCGGAAGGTCCACCACCTGATCTACGCCGCGAACCTGGAGACGGCGGGGCGGTTCCGGGAGAAGCTCGCCACCATCGGCAACATCGCCTCGGACGGGCGGCCGATCCTGGGGCTCGACTCGCGGCACCTGCTGGAGATCACCCTGGCGAGCGGGCCGGACGCCTATCTCATCCCGGCGCACATCTGGACCCCCTGGTTCGCCGCGCTCGGCTCGAAGTCCGGCTTCGACTCGATCGACGAGTGCTACGGCGACCTCGCCTCCCACATCTTCGCGGTCGAGACCGGGCTCTCCTCGGACCCGCCGATGAACTGGCGGGTCTCGCAGCTCGACCGCTTCACCCTGGTGAGCAACTCGGACGCCCATTCGCCCCCGATGCTCGGGCGCGAGGCGTGCGCGTTCTCGACCGACCTCGACTACTTCGCGATGCGGCGGGCGCTGGAGACCGGGGAGGGGTACGGCGGCACGGTCGAGTTCTTCCCTGAGGAGGGGAAGTACCACCTGGACGGCCACCGCGCCTGCGGCGTGCGGCTGGAGCCTCCGGAGACCCGGCGCCTGGAGGGGCGCTGCCCGTCGTGCGGCAAGCCGCTGACGGTGGGCGTGATGCACCGCGTCGAGGAGCTCGCCGACCGCCCCGAGGACGCGGCGCCGAAGCGGACGGCGCCGTTCCGCTGTCTGGTGCAACTGCCGGAGATCCTCTCGGAGCTCCTGGACGTCGGCTCCAAGTCCAGGGCCGTGGAGGCCGCAGCCTCGCACCTCGTCGGCCGGCTGGGCCCGGAGATCGACATCCTGGAGCGCTTGCCCCTGGAAGACGTGGAGCGCGCCGGGGGAGGGCTGCTGCGCGAGGCGCTCACCCGGCTGCGGGCCGGCAAGGTGCACCGGGATGCCGGGTACGACGGCGAGTACGGGGTGATCCGCCTGTTCGCGCCGGACGAGATCCGCGGGCGGGCGGTGGTGGCGCCGCTGTTCGCGCCGGTGTCCTCCGGCGCGGCTCCCCGGCCCTCCTCTCCCAGCCTCCCCCCCGCCCTGACGGGAGAGGAGGGAGAAGTCTGTCTTTTTCCTCCCCCTCCAGGGGGAGGTCAGGAGGGGGCGCGCCAACAAAGGACAGGCTCCGGACTCCGGACACCCCCTCCTGACCTCCCCCGTTCCGGGGGAGGAAAAATGCAATCCGAGGGGGAGGACGGGAGAGAGGGGGAAGGGGGAGTGAGAGCCCTTCTCGACCCCGAGCAGCGCGCCGCCGCGGAGATCGTCGACGGCCCGCTCCTCATCGTCGCCGGCCCGGGGACGGGGAAGACGCGCACTTTGACCCACCGGCTCGCTTATTTGATCGCCGAGCTCGGGATTGCTCCCGAGCGGTGCCTCGCCGTGACTTTCAGCCGCCGCGCCGCCGCCGAGTTGGAGGAGCGGCTGGCCGCGCTGCTGCCCACCGGCTCGAAACAGCCTCTCGTCGCGACCTTCCACGGTCTGGGGCTGATGATTCTGGGGGAGCAGGCGGAAGCGGCCGGTCTCGCTTCCGGTTTCCGGATGGCCACCCCGATGGAGCGGGCGGAGATCGTCCGCGATCTCTTCGCTCTCACGCCCGCGAAGGCGGAGCGGCTGCTGGAGGAGATGGGGAAGGTCCGCTGCGGGCGGGGAGGGAAGGACGCCTCTCCGGAGCTCATCGGGCGGATCGCCGCCTACGAGAGGGCCCTGGAGGCCCGGAACCTGCTCGATTTCGACGACCTTCTCCTGAAGCCGCTGGCGTTGCTGCGGGCGCGGCCGGACCTCGCGGAAGGGTACCGGGAGCGCTTCCGCTGGATCTCGATCGACGAGTATCAGGACATCGACGCTCTCCAGTACGCCCTGATCCAGATCCTGGCGCCACCGGGAGCGAACCTCTGCGCGATCGGCGATCCCGACCAGTCGATCTACGGCTTCCGCGGGGCGGACGTCGGCTTCTTCCTGCGTTTCCGCGAGGATCACCCCGGCGCCCGTATCGTCCACCTCACCCGCAACTACCGCTCGACGCGGACGCTGGTGGAGGCGGCCTGCCAAGCGATCCGGCCGGGGAGCCTGGTGCCGGGGCGGCGGCTGGTGGCGGTGCGGACCGGCGCGGCGGAGCGGATCGTGGTCCAGCGCGCGGCGAGCGAACGGGCGGAGGCGGAGCTGGTGGTCCATACCCTGGAGCGGCTCCTGGGCGGCACGTCGCACTTTTCTTTCGACAGTGGACGGGTCGCTTCGAGGGAGATGCCCGCCGGAGACGCTCGGGATCTCTCCTTCCGCGACGTGGCCATCCTCTACCGCACCGAGGCCCAGACGCCGCCGCTGGTGGAGGCGCTCGGCCGGGCGGGCATCCCGTTCCAGAAGCGCTCGCATCGTCCGTTGGCGGAGCAGCCGGGAGTGAGGGCGCTGATCCCCGCGCTGCGGGCTTCAGAGGGGGAGGGGAGCCGGGTCGAGGCGCTCCTCGACCGGGCCGTCGCGGCGCTCACCGCCGGGGGCGGCGCTCCCGGCCCCTCGGCCCTCCTCGCCGCAGGCGATCTGCTCCGGCCGCTGGCCATCCGCGCCGGGGTGGACCGCGAGGCCTTCCTGGCCGAGATCGCCCTCGGCGGCGAGGTCGACGCCTGGGACCCCCGGGCGGAAGGGGTGTCGCTGCTCACCCTGCACGCCTCGAAAGGGCTGGAGTTTCCGGTGGTCTTCCTGGCCGGCTGCGAGGACGGCCTGCTGCCGTTCGCCTTTTCTCCCGGCGCCTGGGGGGCGGCGGACGCCGCCGAGGAGCGGCGGCTCTTCTTCGTGGGGATCACCCGCGCCTGCTCGCGGCTCTTCCTCTTCCACAGCCGCAGGCGGAGCTCGCGCGGCGAGGCGGCCGAGACCCGCCCCTCCCCCTTCCTGGCCGATCTCGAGGAGGCGCTCCTCGACCGCCCGGACGAGCCGGTGCTGGCCCCGCGGCGCCCCGAGCAGCTCCGGCTCCTGTAGGGCTCATGTGACAGTTTCTTGGCCCGGGTCGCCCTCGGGCCGCTTTCCGGCACCTATCTCTCTGGAGACCCGATGCCGGAGACGCAGCACCCATCCACCCTCGCCTCCCCGCGTCCCGACATCTGTCTGGTCAACATGCCCTACGCCTCGCTGAACCGCCCCTCGCTGGCGCTGGGGCTGCTCAAGGCGGTGCTCGAGCGGGCGGGGATCGCCACGGCGGCGGTCTATCCCAACCTCGCGTTCGCCGGGGAGATCGGGCTCCGCCTCTACCATCTCCCGTCCCAGTTCCCGAAGGATTTCCTGGCCGGGGAGTGGACCTTCGCCGAGGCCGCCTTCCGCGAGGCGCCGCGGGCCGGCGACGAGGAGTATCTCGAGCGCATCGCGGCCCTCCATGCCATGGTGCCGGGGTACCACCGGGACGCCGCAGGTGGCGCCCGCCTGGTCGAGGACCTGCGGGCGGTGCGGCGGGCGGCGGCCGGCTTCGTCGAGCGCGCGGCCCGGCAGGTGCTGGCAACCGGCGCCCGCGTCGTCGGCTGCACCTCGACCTTCGAGCAGCAGGCCGCCTCTCTCGCCCTGCTGCGCCGCGTCCGCGAGATCGATCCTGCGGTGATCACCCTGCTGGGCGGCGCCAACTGCGAGGGGATTATGGGGCGGACCGCCCATCGCGCCTTCCCGTGGGTCGACTACGTGGTGGCGGGGGAGGCGGACGCCCTGATCGCCGATCTCTGCCGGCATATCCTCTCCGAGGGGAGGGAGATCCCGGCCGGCGAGCTGCCGCCCGGGGTCTACGGCCCGGCGCACCGGGACGGCGGGCGCGCCCCTCTGGGCGAGGCGCCGCGCCCGGTCTTCCGCGACCTCGATTCGCTGCCGGTCCCCGACTTCGACGACTACTTCCGCGTCCTCGGCGGCTCCCCCCATGCCGCCGCGGTGCGGCCGGGCCTCCCGCTCGAAACCTCGCGCGGCTGCTGGTGGGGAGCGGTCCGCCACTGCACCTTCTGCGGCTTGAACGGCTCGTCGATGGTCTTCCGCTCGAAGTCCGCGCCGCGGGTGCACGAGGAGATTCATACCCTCGAGGAGCGCTACGGCGTCTCCCGCTTCGAGACCGTCGACAACATCCTCGACATGGCCTATTTCCAGGAGCTCCTGCCGGCGCTGGCGAGGGAGGGGAGCGGGGAGCGGCGGATCTTCTACGAGGTCAAGGCCAATCTCCGCCGCGGCCAGGTGGAGATGCTGCGCCGGGCGGGGATCACCTGGCTGCAGCCGGGGATCGAGAGCCTCCATTCCGGCGTGCTGGAGCTGATGGACAAGGGGGTGCAGGCCTGGCAGAACGTGCAGCTCCTCAAGGCCTGCCGGGAGCTGGGCGTCCGCCTCTCCTGGAACTTCCTCTGGGGCTTCCCCGGCGAGGATGACGGCTGGTACGCCGAGATGGCCTCCTGGCTGCCGGCGCTGGAGCACCTGCAGCCGCCGAGCGGCGTGATCCGGGTGCGCTTCGACCGCTTCAGCCCCTATCACCAGCAGCCGGGGAAGTTCGGCCTCGCGCTGCGGCCGGCTCCCGCGGCGGCGCACGTCTATCCGCTGCCGGCCGCCGATCTCCTCGATCTGACCTACTACTTCGCCGACGCGGGGAGGCCGGACGCCTTCACCGGCGCCGGCGGCGAGATCACGGCGGGGCGCCCCGGAGTCAAGGCGGTGCAGGCCTGGGTCGCCCCCTGGCGGATCGCGTTCTGGGGCGGAGAGGGGGGCGGCGAGCCGCCGGCCCTCACGGTGGAGGACGGCGGCGTGGCGCTCGACTTCGAGGACACCCGGAGCTGCGCGGTCGAGCGGCGCTTCCGGCTCGCCGGGCTGGACCGGGCGGTCTACCTGGCCTGCGAGGACGCCCCGCTCAAGGAGCGCATGGAATCCGTGGTCGCGGAGCGCCAGGGGGTGACCGCCTCCGCGGCGGAGGTGGCCGCCGCGATCGATCGCCTCGAGCGGCGATCCCTGGTGCTGACGATCGACCGCCGGCTCGTCGCGCTCGGCCTGCCCGGCCCGCTGCCGGAGCTCCCCGGCCTGCGAGATTTCCCTGGCGGCATGGTGGAAGAGGGCCCACGCCAGTGGGCTTGACGGATCAACCGCTTCCAGGGATCTCCCATCCCTGGAGACCTGACAGGAGGCCTTGAACGTGAAGAAGAGAATGAAGAAGCTCACCCTGAACCGCGAGACCCTGCACACCCTCGACTTCGTCGGCGGCGCGGTGTTCGCCGAGGTCGGCGACGTCGCCGTCGAAACCAAGCCGTTCACCACCTCGCAGACGATCTCGATCTGCAAGTACTGCACGACGCCGCTCGACACCTGCCCGGACCCGACGGTCGCCTGATCGCCGCCCCGGAGTCCGCCGCCTGCGATCTCGCGGTCGAGATCGCAGGCGCATTCCAGGCCCTATTCGCAGGGGTTTCTGTTAAACTCCGCGCACCAATTATGCGACTTGTAACCCGTGGCGACCTCGACGGTCTGACGTGCGCCGTGCTGCTCTCCCTCAACGAGCAGATCGACAGCGTCTCCCTCATTCACCCCCAGGACATCAGCGATGGGCGGGCGGACATCCGGCCGGGCGACATCATCGCCAACCTGCCGTATCACCCCGGCTGCGCCATGTGGTTCGACCACCATCTGCACACCGCGGCGAGCAACGTCCCCGAGGAGGCTTTCCGGGGCGCCTTCGCCCAGGCCCCCTCGGCGGCGCGGCTGGTCTACGAGTATTACGGCGGCGAGGAGGCCCTGCCGCAGTTCGCTGAGCTGGTGCGCGAGACCGACCGCCTCGACTCCGCGAACCTGGCCCCGGCCGACGTGCTCGACCCCCAGAGCTACATCAAGCTCGGCTTCACCATCGACGGCCGCAGCGGCCTCGGCACCTTCGAGCGCTACTTCCTGCACCTGATGGAGCTGCTGCGCGCCGGCACGCCGATCTCCGCGATCCTCGACGATCCGGCGGTGCGCAAGCGCTGCGAGATGATGGAGAGCGAGTCCGAGCACTTCTGCCAGGAGCTGCGCCGCCACAGCCGGGTCGAGGGGAACGTCGTGGTCACCGACTTCCGCGAGCTCGACCACACCCCGATCGGCAACCGCTTCCTGATCTACGCCCTCTACCCCGAGATCAACGTCTCGGTGCGCATCCACTGGGGGCCGAACCGCGCCTTCCCAATGTTGCTGCTCGGCCACAGCATCTTCCGGCGCACCTGCAAGACCAACGTCGGCGAGCTGGCGGCCCGCTACGGCGGCGGCGGCCACCAGGGCGCCGGGAGCATCCCGCTGATGTCGGAGCCCGATCAGCAGATTCAGATGATCATCGGCGAGCTGAAGGCGAACGGCTGACGCTCGCCATGGCCGGAGAGCTGCGCAAGGACATCCACCCCGGCCTGGAGGTGGAGATCGTCCAGAAGGCCGATCAGCGCACCGGCAAGCGGACGCGGGGGATCGTGCGCGACATCCTCACCAGCTCCCCGCAGCACACGCGCGGCATCAAGGTGCGCCTGCAGACGGGGGAGGTCGGGCGCGTCCAGGCGATCCTTAAGGCAGCCCCGAAGAAGCCTCAGCCGAGCGGCGACTCGTCGTAGCCGGCCAGGAGGTCGGCCGCGTCGTCGTAGATCTCCAGCGCGCCTTTCAGATCCGCGTCCTTGAAGCCGCCGCAGCGGAAGGCGATGACGCGGATCCCCACCTTGCCGGCGGCCTGGATGTCGTAGGGCGTATCCCCCAGCATCACCACCTCATCGGCGGACATCTTCAGGCGGTCGAGGGCGGCCTGGACGACGTCCGGGTCGGGCTTCGATTTCCCGGCGTCGCTCGCCGAGGTCGCGTCCTCCAGCAGATCCTTGATGCCGACGATCTCGATCGCCTTTGAGACCTCGTCCTCGGGGGAGGAGGTGGCGATGATCAGCTTCAGATCGTCCTGCTTCATCCGCTCGAGCAGGGGGCGGACCTCGGGGAAGGGCTTCAGGTTGGGCAGGTACTTGGACTTGAAGATCTCGCCGCGCCGCTCGCTGATCTTCTTCCCCTCCTCGCTCTCCTTGGAGATCTTCACCACGGCGGGGAGCAGGTTGTCCCCGCCCATGCCGATGCAGGGCCAGATGTCCGGCTCGGAAACCTCATGGCCGAATTCACGCAGGACCTCGACCCAGGCCTGGACGTGGGCGGCGTTGCTATCGATCAGGGTGCCGTCCATGTCGAGGATGACGGCACGATAACGGTCGGTACGGGATTCAAGGTTGTCAGGCATGGGGCTCGAAGCAGAGCAAGGCCCATACCATCGGCATCTCGCGATACGATCTCCCGGCTCACGAGGAGAGAACCTTGATGAATCGCGCGTCCTGGTCCGCCGCCGTCCTGGGAACCCTGCTGGCGACCGCCGCTCTCGCCACCGAGCCGCCCCCCCTGCTGCCCGAGCCCGTGGTGCGGGCGATCGCCGCCGAGGTCTCCGGCACGGCGGCGAAGCGCAATCTTCAGGATCTCACGCTGTTTCACCGCATGCGCGGCTCGCGCGGGTTCCGGGCGGCGGCGGAGCGGGTGCGGGACCGCGCGAAGGAGTACGGCCTCTCGGAAGTGGAGATCCTCGAGCTGCCGGCCGACGGCACGATCTTCTACGGCACCCAGCGCTCGCGGCCGGCGTGGGACGTCGACTTCGCCGAGCTCTGGGAGCAGCGCCGGGAGGGGAGCGGCTGGGTGGACGGCGAGCGGATCGCCTCCTGGGAGGCGCGCCCCATCGTGCTCGCCCAGGACAGCGCCACGGGTGAGGCCGCGGCCGAGCTGGTGGACATCGGCGCCGGCACCTCGGAAGCCGACTATCAGGGGAAGGATGTGCGCGGCAAGCTCGTGCTCACCTCCTCCCAGCCGGGCGCCGCCTACAAGCTGGCGGTGGACCGCTTCGGCGCCGCCGGCATCGTCTCCTACGCCCAGAACCAGGTGACCGGCTGGTGGAAGGAAGACGAGAACCTGGTCCGCTGGGGGCATCTCGACACCTTCCCGGCGCCGAAGACCTTCGCCTTCATGGTCTCGCTCAAGCAGGCGCGCGCCTGGCAGGAGCGGCTGGCCGCCGGCCAGCCGGTGCGGCTGCGGGCGAGCGTCAAGGCGGGGCAGCACCCCGGCGCCTACAGCATCGCGACCGCCGTGATCCCCGGCGCCGACCGCGAGCACGAGGTGGTGCTCTCCTGTCATCTCGACCATCAGCGGCCGGGGGCAAACGACAACGCCAGCGGCTGCTCCGCGATCCTGGAGGTGGGGCGCGCGCTCGCCAAGCTGGTCCGCGAGGGGAGGCTGCCGGCCCCGCGGCGGACGATCCGCTTCGTCTGGCCGCCGGAGATCGAGGGCACGACCACGCTGCTCAACGCCCGGCCGGACCTCGCGGCCCGGGCCCTTGCCGTGATCCACATGGACATGGTGGGCGGCGACGCCGAGATCACCAAGGCGGTCTTCCACGTCACCCGTTCGCCGAAGAGCCTGCCGACCTTCGTCAACGACGTCGGCGGCGCCTTCGGCCGCTTCGTCAACGAGCAGTCCTACGCCCTGGCGGCCACCGGCGCGGCGCCCTATCCGCTGGTGGACCCCGAGGGGAGCAAGCGCGCCCTCCAGGCCGAACTCGTCGACTTCACCGAGGGGAGCGATCACCAGGTCTGGAGCGAGGGGTCGTGGCGGGTGCCGGCGATCTATCTCAACGACTGGCCGGACCGCTACATCCATACCCACGCGGACGGCGTCGCCAACATCGATCCGACCAAGCTGCTGCGCGCCGCCTTCCTCGGCGCGGCGAGCGCCTGGTATCTGTCCGGGCTCGACAGCGCCCAGGTGCCGGCGCTCTGGGAGGTGGTGCGCCGCGGCGGCCTCGAGCGCACCGCCGAGGCGCTCGCCCGCGCCGGCCGGCTGCGGGCGGCGCGGGAGCCGGCGGAAGCGGACAGCCTGCTGCGTTTCCATCTCGCCCAGGAGGCCGCGGTGGTGGAGTCGATCGGCCGCTTCGCGCCGGTGCCGCCGGCGGTGCGGCAGAGCGCGGCGGTGTTCCTGGCCGGATTGAAAAACCTGATCGGTCCCATCCCCGCTCCCGCGAGAACGGAAAACCCGATCTATCGCCGCGCCGCCGCGCCCAAGGGGGCGATGGGCGGCTTCGGCTACGATTATTTCGACGATCATTTCGCGGGCTCTCCCCCCGCCCTGCTGAAGCGGACCGGCCTCTGGGGGGGCGGCGCCGAGTACGCCTACGAGGCCCTGAATCTGGTCGACGGCCGGCGCACGGTGGGCGAGATCCGCGACGCGCTTGCCGCCATCTACGGCCCGCTGCCGCTGACGGAGGTGGCGGAGTACCTGTCAGATCTCGAGAAGATTCATGTTCTCCAACAGGAGGGAATATCCGATGCTCCATAAGAGGGTTGCGCGTCTTTACGATTTCCAGGAGAAGAACAATGGCAGATGAGTTGGAGTTTGATATTAACAAAACTGCTGCTGAGCTGATCGCCCAAGGCTTAGATAAAGTTGTTTCTCTGGCTCAAGGTGCACTCAAGGGTGCTACCGGTAAGGTGCGCCTGCACTTTCAGCGGACATATGTGAGCTACTTGCGGGATGTAGCTCTCCGTTATTCTACCGTTAAAACATTGATCTTGCGTGACGAGCCGCATCCACTTTATACGTTTTATGTGCCTTTGGGTCTTAATTCGTCGTCCGTCGATATGAACAAAGTTTTATTGCATGATCTTTTGGAGGCCGGGACGCCAGCTATTATCGTTGGCGGCGCAGGAAGTGGAAAGAGCTTTTTTATGCGCCATCTATTGATGGAATCACTCGCCAGGGCAGTTCGAATTCCTGTATTTATAGAGCTGAGAAGATTGAATGGCACAGAGTTGACGCTTTTTGGTTTATTGTCGGAGACGATACAGCATCATGCGGCAGATTTGAATGAAGATTACATTAATGCTGCTCTTAGGGCTGGGCATTTTCTATTATTGTTGGATGGATTTGACGAGGTAGAGACAGCGAAGCGGTCTATTGTCGCAACCGAAATTCTTGGACTCACTTCGAATAGGTATGCCGGAACTATCGTGGTGGTGTCTTCACGTCCCGACAGGCAGGTTGAAGGCTGGCCACTGTTCCGGGTATTCAGGGTCAAGCCCTTGGATCTAGAAGATGCGTGTGAATTAATAGAGCGATTGCCGATTGCTCTTGAAGTTCAAGAAAAATTTGTCGCCGCTCTGCGGCGTGATATCTACGATAGCTATAAAGAATTCGTTTCTAATCCTTTGCTTCTGTCGATCATGCTGCTGACATTTGCTCAAGGGGCAGAGATTCCCAGGAAGCTTAGTTTGTTCTATGTGCAGGCTTACGAAGTCTTGTTTCAGCAACATGATGCGCTCAAGTATGCTTTTAAGCGAGAGCGGCAGTCGAATTTAGATATTCAGCAGTTCGCTGATGTTTTCTCTGCGTTCAGCCTTCTTACTTATCATGAAAGAAAGTTTCGGTTCACTGCTACTGAAGCAATTGAAAAATTGCAGCTAGCTCAACAGATAGTTCGGTTCCAATTTGATGCGAACAGTTTTTTGCACGATGCTGTGCACGCGATATGTTTGCTGGTTGAGGACGGTCTTGAGGTGGCGTTCGCCCACCGATCTTTCCAGGAATATTTTGTGGCCAGATTTCTTGTTCATGCTAGCCGTGCTATTCGATTGAAGCTTTTGAGGGTATATGTAAGGACGGCGGAGCAAGATTCTGTTTTGCAGTTGATGAAGGAGATGAGCCCTGAATTGCTTGAGCGAGACTTTTTTCTCATCGAATTGCGTGAATTTTTTCAGTCTATTCAGATAGATAAGATGGTGACGAATCATGGCGCGTTCTTGTTCTTACAGTACATCGGTCTTAGTTTTTGGGTTCGTTCCGGTGGGAGAGAGTTCGGTTTTGAGGTCAATGCTTCTGGTGAGTACGTTCTGGCATTGTTGAAGGCTTGCGTAATTCTCTATGAAGAAGATGTGTCTCTCTTGGAGAGAGAGCGTTGGGTCAAGGTTTTGAGAACTCAGGGCGGATCAGCGGGGAATTCTAGATTTAAATGGCAGGTCGACCATATGAGCGCTGATAATCATCTCGTCCAAGCCGTGATAGCTTCTGATAGTATGTTTTCTTATAAGTGCTTGGAGTTTCTTTTCGGTATCATGTCTAGCATTACATCTCGATATCGGGATCAGGAGTCATCGCTTAACGTTCTGTTAGGATTATATTAATGCTCCGTGAGAAGATGGTCGAGCACCACGCCCATAAGCCCCACGAGTTCCGCTGGCGCAGCCGCGAGATCTCCCGCCTGGAAGGGTTGAGCGACGCCATTTTCGGCTTCGCGGTCACGCTGCTGATCGTGGCTCTGGAGGTTCCCAAGACCTCGGAGGAGCTGTTCGAGACCATGCGGGGGTTCGTCTCGTTCGGCCTGACCTTCGCCATCCTCTATCTCTTCTGGTACCGGCAGTTCGTCTTCTTCCGCCGCTACGGGCTGGAGGACGGGGTGACCGTCGCGCTGAACGGAGTACTGCTCTTCGTCGTCCTGTTCTTCGTGTTTCCCCTCAAGTTCCTGATCGGTGCGATGGTGGACTGGCTGCTCTGGGGCAAGCGGACGGTCCACCTGCCGGACGGCACCGTGGAACGCATCATCCGTCCGGAAAACTTTGCCGGGATGCTGGCGATCTACAGTCTGGGCTTCGCGGCGGTCTTCGGGATCTTTACCCTGCTCTACCTTCACGCCCACCGCCGGCGGCACGAGCTGGAGCTCAACGAGCTGGAGCGCCTGGACACTCTCCAGGCGATCCAGACCTTCGGTTCCGCGGCGGGGCTGGTCCTGCTGACCCCCCTGTACGGCCTCGTCAGCGTGCTGGTGAAAGGGAAACCCTACGAGGACCAGGCGGTTCTCGTGGCATCCGCGGTTCTGGTGGGCAGCATCTTCCTGGTGATGCGCCTGCGCCTGAAAAGGCGTCGGCGGCGGCGTGAGCTGGTGAAGAGGATCCTGGCCAGCGCCGAGGACAGCCCGCTTCAGAGCTGAGCCGGGCGCGGGGTGCCGAGGCCGGCGTCGAGCCGGGCCTCGGCGAGCGCCGGGCCATATTCGCGCCGCAGCAGGGGATTGGCCTTGAGCGCCGCCTCGAGCGTGGCCACGGCCTTGCGCGCCGCCTGCTCGCGGCGCCTGGGATCGGTCTCCAGCCGGGCACCCATCGACTCCAGACTGCCGCGCAGGGCCAAGTAGCGCGCCTCGCCGGAGTTGATGGCGAGCGCCTTGCCGGCGCGCTCCAGCCCCTGGCGGATCGCCGCCACGGCCTGGCCGTCCCGCGCCGCCTCGGCGCGGTCGCGGGCGATCAGCCCCTGGGTGAAGAAGACGTCCGGCTGCTGGGGGTTGAGCGCCTCGGCGCGGGCGAGCTCGGCGGCGGCGGCGCGCAGATCGGGCTCGGGGTCCTGCCGCTGCCGCATCCGCCAGCGGGCGGCGAGCCGCTTCACCCGCGCCCGCTCCAGAAAGACGTCGGCGTCGGTGGGGTTGAGGCGCAGCGCCTCGTCGAGCGCGGCGCTCCCCTGGGCGAGGGCCGGCTGCGGGTCCTCCCCCTGGCCGAGCAGCCCCTCGGCCAGGCTGCGCCAGGTGTATCCGAGGTTGTAGCGCGCCAGGTAGTAGTCCGGCTTCAATTCGGTGGCGCGGCGGTAGCTGATCGCCGCGCGGTCGAGCGCGCCGCGCGGATCTTCCCCCCGGGCCAGCAGGTACTCGCCCAGGGTCAGGTGGACATTGCCGAGATTGTTGTAGATCGGCGCCGAGCGCGGGTTGAGCGCCGCGGCCTTCTCCAGGGCCGCGGCCGCCTTGCCGATCGAGGCGCTGGGGTCCACACCCTGGGCGATCTCGACCTCGGAGACGATGTTCCAGGAGTTGCCCAGGCCGATGAAGGCCGGCAGCGACTGCGGGTTGAGCTCCTCGGCCTCCGTGTAGCTCGCGATCGCCCGCGCGGTGGCCTGCCGGGGATCGGCGCCCCGGCGCTGCTGGTCCTGCGCCAGCACCAGGTAGGCGGTGCCGAGGTTGGCGTGAGAGGAGGGCATCTCGGGCTGGATCTCGACGGCCCGGCGGGCGGCCTCGATCCCCTGCCGGATGTCCGCCCGCGGGTCCATGCCGTGGTCCTTCTTCCACTGCGCCAGCAGGCGGTGGGAGATGGCGAGGTGGTTGTGGGCCTCGACGTCGCGGGGGTCGAGCTTGATGGCGCGCTCCGCGAGCAAGGTGCTGGCCGCGAGCTCGGGCAGGGGATCGGTCCCGCGCTTGAATTTCTGCTCCCCCAGGCGCCAGAGAAGGTCGGCCTGCAGCACCAGCCCCTCCGCCAGCCCGGGATCGACCCGCAGCGCCCGGCCGCAGGCGGCGAGGTCCGCCTGGACCTGGGTCTCCGGCACGTCGGCCAGCGCCATGGCCGCCTGCAGGCGGTAGCCGCGGCGGCTGCAGTCTTCCGCGTAGAGATCGGGGTCGCTGGGGCGGGACGCGGCCAGCCGGCCGTAGATCTCGCCGGCGCGGTCCGAGAGCCGGATCGCCTCCTCGTAGTGCCCCGCCCGGCTGGCCTCCGCCGCCTTGGCCCGGTAGACCTTGGCTTCCAGATGGGTCGCCGGGAAGGAGCCGGGGGAGCGGCGGGCGGTTTCCAGGGCGTCGGCGTAGCGCCCCTCGTAGAGGGCGATCAGGCCGGCGAGCCCGGGCGAGCCCGCGAGCCCCTTGCGCAGATATTCGACGGCGGGCCGGCGGTAGGTGCGCTCGGCCTCCTCGCGGCGGGTCGGCCCCTCGGTGACGGGGGCGCGGTCGGCGTTGGACAGGGCCCGCTCATAGGCCCTGCCGTAGGCCAGGCCCAGCGCCTCCGCCGTGTCCGTTCCGCGCTCTCCCGCTTTCCAGGCGCGCTCCAGGTGCTCCCGCGCCTCGTCGTACTGATGGAGGACCATGTACCCCTGGCCGAGGGCGAAGTTGCCCGGTCCGGCGGCGAGCGGGCCGATCTTCCTCATCTCGGCGCGGATCGAGTCCATCTCCGCCCCCAGCTCCCGCTTGTAGGGGGTGATGTCGTGGAGCGGCTGGCCGGCCACGTACTCCATGCTGGTCTTGAACGAACCGATCCGCTGGCCGAACTTCTGGGCGAGCTGGGCCCGCTCGCGCGCCTGCCACTGGGCGCGCAGGCTCAGGGTTCCCACCAGCACCAGGGCGAGGACGGCGGCGACCGAGACGGCGGCCAGCGCCCGGTTCTTCCGCAGCCGCTTGCCTGCCCGGTAGGTCCAGCCCGCCGGGCGGGCGCGGATCGGCTCGCCGTCGAGGAAGCGGTCGAGGTCCTCGGCGAGGTCGCGGGCCGATTCGTAGCGCCGGGCGGGGTCCTTCTCCAGGCACTTGGCGACGATGGTCTCGAGATCCTCGGGGGTCGCCGGCACCACCTGCCGCAGCGGTTTCGGCTCGTCCTGGACGAGCTGGACCAGGATGCGGGCGAGGTTGGCGCCGGTGAACGGCGGCTTGCCCGCGAGCAACTCGTAGAGGACGACGCCGAGGCTGTAGACGTCCGTCCGCCGGTCGAGCGCCTGCCCCTGGGCGGCCTCGGGCGAGATGTAGCCCGGAGTGCCGCTGACCATCCCGGTGCGGGAGAGGGAGACCTCGTCCTGGGCCATGGCGAGGCCGAAGTCGACGACGTAGGGGTGGACCTCGCCCCCCTCGTCGCGGGCGAGCAGGATGTTGCCCGGCTTGAGGTCGCGGTGGACGAGCCCGGTGCGGTGGGCGGCGTGGACGGCGCGGGCGGTGTCGCGCACGAGCTGGACCTTGTCGGCGAGCGACAGCTCGTCGCACAGCTCGCCCAGGCTGCGGCCGTCGATGTACTGCATGGAGATGTAGGGCCGCCCCTCGGCCTCGCCCACCTCGTGGATCTGGCAGACGTTGGGGTGGGAGACCCGCGCCTGGGCGCGCGCCTCGCGCAGGAAGCGTTCGGTCTGCAGGGCATCGTTGCGATGGAGGAACTTGAGCGCCACCCAGCGGTCGAGGGTGGGATCGAACGCCTTGTAGACCGAGCCCATGCCGCCGGAGCCCAGGTGGCGCTCGACCCGGTAGCGCGGCCAGTCGGCGAGGAAGCGGAGCTCGGGGGGAAAGGGCGAGAGTGGGGGAGAGGGAGGGGTGCCGGCGACGGCGGGCACGGGCCAGGGCCGGGCCTTGCCGGCGAGATCCGGGGTGCGATCGTCCCGGTCCCCCTGGATCTCGGCGTTCAGCCGCTCGACGTCCTCGACGGTCAGCAGTCCCGCCTCGACCAGCGCCCGCACCCAGCGGCCATGGAGCCGGGACGCGCCACCGCTCCTGCTCTCGGCCGGCAGGTGCTCGGCGACCGCGTCGAGGTCCTCCCAGCGGAGCAGGCCCTTGGCGATCGCCAACCTCAGGAGACTGCTCTCCACGGGGGGGCTCATGGTGTGGCTCGGTTGTCAGTTGCGACACCGGGAGTTTACCCGGTTTGGGGGGGAGGGGGAACACGGACTTACACGGACAAACACGGACCTTCAAGGACAGCAGGAAGAAGCCCGAGCCTCTGTTCGTCCTTGTGCGTCCGTGCAGGTCCGTGTCAGTCCGTGTTTTTCCTCAGAACGGCCGCCCGGTCTCCCAGCTCGCGGGCATCGCGGCGCCGGCCAGCAGATTGCGCAGCACCAGCGGCTCGACCGGCTTGACGAAGTGGTACTGGATGCCGGCCTCCTGGGAGCGGCGGCGGTCCTCGGGCTGGCCGTAGCCGGTCATCGCCACCAGCAGGGCGTGGTCGAGGCCGATCTCGTCGCGCAGGCGGCGCGCTACCTGGTAGCCGTCGAGGCCGGGGAGGCCGATGTCCAGGAGCACCACCTCGGGCTGCTGCTCGCGCGCCGCCTCGAGGGCCAGGCGGCCGTCGTGCACCACGTTGACGTCGTGGTTCCAGAGGCGGAGCAGGGTCGCCAGGCTCTCGGCGGCGTCGATGTTGTCCTCCACCACCAGCACCCGCAGCCCGCGGGCGGAGACCGCCGGGGCAGGCTCCGCCGGGAGGGCGGCCTCCGAGCTCAGCGGGGCGGGGAAGCGCAGCACGAACTCGCTCCCCTGGCCGAGGCCGGGGCTTGCGGCCTCCACCCGGCCGCCGTGCATCTCGACCAGGCTGCGCACCAGGGTGAGCCCGACGCCGAGGCCGCCGTCGGTGCGGGCGAGCGAGCCGTCCGACTGCACGAAGGGCTCGAAGACCCGCTCGAGCACGTCGGGCGGCACGCCGATCCCCGAGTCGCGCACGCGCACCACCGCCTCCTCCCCCTCGCGGGACGCCGTCACCCAGACGTGGCCGCCCGGCATGGTGTACTTGGCGGCGTTGTTGAGGAGGTTCGAGATCACCTGCTCGAGCCGGGTCGGGTCGGCCTCCAGCCGCACCGGCTCGGCCGGGAGCCGGACGGAGAGGGTATGGGCGCGGCTCTCGATGATCGAGCGGGTGCCCTCGACGGCGCGCTGGACGATGGTGCCGAGGTCCAGCACCTCCTTGCGCAGGCGGATGCTCCCCTGGGTGATCCGCGAGACGTCGAGCAGGTCGTCCACCAGCCGGGCCAGGTGCTTGACCTGGCGCTCGACCATCTCGCGCGAGGGCTGGAAGCTGGGATCGAGGGTCTCCACCTGCCGCATCAGCTCGACGGCGTTGCGGATCGGGGCGAGCGGATTGCGCAGCTCGTGGGCGAGCATGGCGAGGAACTGGTCCTTGCGGCGGTCGGCGCCGACCAGCTCCTCGGCGCGCCGGCGCAGTTCCTCCTCCAGCCGCTTCTGCTCGGTGACGTCGAGCTGCGTCCCCCAGGCGCGGACGAGCTTGCCGTCCTCCACCACGCCGACCAGGTTGTTGAGGAAGATCTTGGGTCTCCCCTCGGCGTCCACCTCGTGCGACTCGGCGCCGGTCAGGCGGTAGCCCGACTGGACGAAGTTGCGCAGGTATTTGAGATTGTGCGGGTCGGTGGCGGGGAGGAACTGCCCCAGCCGGCGGCCGACGATCTCCCGCTCGTCGCTCATGCCGTACATCTGCGCCAGCACGACGTTGCACTCGGCGAGCACCGCGTGGCGGTAGAAGCGCTCCACCTGCTCGTCCTCGGGGAGGTCGATCGGGGTGGGCTCTTCCATCTCGAAGCGCCAGATCCCCTCCGAGCTCTGCTCGACGAAGACGCGGTAGCGCTCCTCGCTGTCGCGCAGGGCCTGCTCGGCGCTCTGTTCGGCGGCAGTCACGTCGTGGGCCACCAGCACCGCCCCGGTGCAACCCGCGTCGTCCTCGTGGCAGGGGGTGACGGTGACGTCGAGCCGCCGCTCGCTCCCGGCGGCGCCGGCGAAGAGGGTGCGGTGGACCGCGGCCGCCTGATGGTCGAGGGCGATCGCGGCCGGCTGGCGGCTGCCGGCGTCGAGCAGCGGCAGCACCTCCGCGAACGGCCGTCCCAGCGCGGTCCCGGCGTCCATGCCGGCCAGCCGCTCGGCGGCGGGATTCAGGAAGGTCACCTGGCCCTGTGCGTCCGTGGTGACGACGGCGTCCTCTATCTTGTCCAGGGCCACGCGGAGCCAGTCGCGCTGTCCGGGGCTGGTGGAATCTGACATTTCAGTAGCCTCTCATCAAGCCGGCCGCCCTCGCTGGAAGAAAAAAAGACCCCTCTCTTCCATAAAGAGAGTTGTCTTTCTCTATAAGCGGAGCATATCCCGTGCCATGTCCTGCCCCGCCGTTCACCGCCAGGGGCGGGTCTCAAGCGCCGGCGCCTTCATCACCCGGAAGTAGGGGAGGAGTCCGGCCATCGCGTCCCAGTAGGGGGTACGGCGGAACCACCATTGATAGCGGGCGTTGGTGTCGGCGGCGAACTTCCCGTCCTGGAGGGCGGTCCGCCACTCGGCGGCGGTCTTGGGATCTTTCAGCATCTCGGCCGCGAGCCCCTCGAGCACCCGCGAATCAATATACTCCTTCCCCTCGAAGATCGACGACAGCAGTCCCCAGGAGAGCAGCGAGTCCACGGCCTCGGGCTCCAGGAGCTGGACCGCCAGCTCGAAGTCCGGCTGGTCCGCCGGTATCCAGAGAGCTCCGGCCGGAATCCGCCGCCGTTCCGCCGCGCGCTCGACCTTGGCGGTCACCCGCGTCAGCCCCTGATAGGAGCCCGGCGCGGGCCGCGGCTCGGCGGCCCGCATCGTCTCCACCTCGATCTCCACCGGCTTGCTCAGCCTGGCGACGCGCAGCCCCTGGCCGCGCAGCCGCTGTTCGATCTGCGGCCAGCCGGGGAGCACCAGGTAGCCGCGCGGCCGCGGGACCGTCCGCACCGCCTTCGAGCCGTGGAACCAGGGGACCTCCATGGCGTTGAGCTCGCCGCGGCGGAAGAGGAGGAGGGGCTCACCCGTGACCACCGAGGTCTTCATCTCCCCGGCGTAGACGGGGAGGCGGATGCGGTCCGGCCGGTCGCTCTGCTCGAAGTTGACCACCACGTCCGAGGGCGGCGCGTCCGGTTTCCCCAGGGCCACCTCGGCCGCCTCGGCCGCCGCCACGGCGCGGGTCAGCGCCGCCGGATCGCGGGCCACCTCGTCGAGCAGCGCCAGCAGGAAGTCGTGGGTGGCCATCACCCGCTGCCGGTAGGGTTTGTAAGAGTGCGTCTCGACCAGGACCGACGGCCGGTTGCGCAGCGGGAAGTAGCCGGTGGAGTAGCGGGGCTGGCCCACCCAGGAGCTGAACCCCTTGGCCGGGTCGTTGCGGTCGACCAGGTCGACATAGGGGCCCACCTTGTGCCCGGCCTTCTCCGTCGCCGCGAGCACCGCCGGCATGTGGGCGCGCAGCCAGGCGTCAACCGGCGCCGGGGCCTGTGGCGCCTCGGCCCAGGACCAGGTCAGCACCCAGTCCATGTCGATGCCGTCGGTGACGTGGTCGTCGACGTGGAGATGGGGGCGCCAGTCGTTGACCAGGGCGATCAGCGAGCGCGCCTCCTCGGAGGAGATCTTCAGATAGTCCCGGTTGAGGTCGAGCCCGCTGGTGGTGGTGCGGAACCCCATCCCCTGCTTCGGGCCGTTCTGGTTGGGGCGGTTGAACGGCGAGATCCGCTCGTGGCCGTCGACGTTGTAGATCGGCAGCACGACCAGGGTGACCGCCTCCAGGACCTCCCCGTGCCGTCCCAGCGCGAGGTCGCGCAGCAGCATCAGCGAGGCGTCCTTGCCCTCGATCTCGCCGGCGTGGATGCCGTTCTGGATCAGCACCACCGGCTTGCTCAACCGCAGCGCCTTGCGGCCGGTGAACGCCTTCTCCCGCGAGACGACGACGAACGGCAGCGCCCGCCCCTCGCCCGAGGAGCCGTAGAAGCCGAGGTACATCTCGGGAAAGTGGGCCTGCAGCTTGCGCAGGAAGCCGAGCGTCTCCTCGTAGTTGGAGGTCGCCTCGAAGCCGGAGGTCTCGGCGCGGGTGCGCAGCGCCTCGATCTCCTCCCGCTCCTGGTGGGAGAGCGCGCCCCGCGGCCCCGCCGCCACCGGGATCTCGTCGTCGTCCGGGTCGCCGGGCGGAGTCTGTGCCGAGGAGGCGAAGGGGATCAGGCAGAACAGCAGAATCAACAGGTTGCGGACGCTTCGAGCCATGGAAAGACCTCCCGAATGGGGCGAACTGTAGCAGAGCCCGGCGAAGCTTCCGCCCGGGATTGAAATCCCGGGCTACCCACGGCCGTCCCATCCGGGACTTCCCTGAATCCGTCCCTTTATGCAGAGCCCCGGGAAGGGGCGACTGTCGGTAGCCCGGGATTTTAATCCCGGGCATCCAAGCATGATAGTGGCGCTACTGGCACGAACCATGCAAATTTCATTGGGTGGGAGCTGATGCTCCTTTTTGTAGTCCATCCATTCACCCAGCAGAGAGGAGTTCATCATGACCCGTAATCTTCGCGAGAGAGCGTTCCGGATCGTCCTGGTGACGGCGATCGCGGCGCTTCCGTGCGCGCCGCTCGGAGCGGCGAATCCCTCGTCCGGAAGCGTTTCCGGTACGGCGACGCAGGCGAGCTGGACCGGGGGACCGAAGACCCCCACGGCGTCCAACACTTGTGGCAGTGCCAACAACTCGCAGTGTGACAATTACAAGCTGACCATCACTCCGCCTGCCTATTCCTTCAAGGTCGAGATCTCGATCGCCGGCGGCGCGGCGGACGACTACGACCTCGAGGTCTACGGCCCGGACGGCAGCCTCGCGGGGAGCTCGGGCAACAGCCCCGGCGAGGTGGAGACGGTGGTCCTCACCAATCCGGCGGGCGGAACCTATACGGTGAGCGCCTCGCCGTACGCGCCGCTCACCGGCTACAGCGGCACCGCCAAGGTCTCGCAGATCGCGCCGCCGCCGCCCGCCTCGACCGAGAAGGCGCCGGCCTACGCCAACTACCCGGCGCCGAGCCCCCTGGGCCAGAGCGCGGGTGAGCCGTCGATCGGCTTCGACCGCGCGACCGGGAAGGCGATGTACGTCGCCGGCACGGAGACGCTGCGGGTCTCCTTCAACGACTGCTCCTCGCCGGCCACCGCGAAGTGGGAGAACGTCTCCGCCACCCTGACCTCGCAGATCACTTTCGACCCGATCCTGTGCACCGATCAGGCGCTCGGACGGACCTTCGTCTCGCAGCTCCTGCCGGCCAAGGTGAGCCTGATGGCCTACACCGATGACGACGGCGCCACCTGGCTGCCGAGCCAGGGCTCGGGGATCAACTCCGGCGTCGACCACCAGACGATCGGCACCGGCCCCTTCGCTCCCGGCGTCCTGAAGACACTGGCCTCCTACCCGCGCATCGTCTACTACTGCTCCCAGGACATCGGGCTGGCGCAGTGCGCTACCAGCCTCGACGGCGGCCGCACCTTCGGCGTCGCGGTGCCGATCTACAACCTCACCCAGTGCGTCGGCATCCACGGCCACGTCAAGGTGGCGCCGGACGGCACGGCCTACGTCCCCAACAAGAACTGCGGCGGCAGCCAGGGGCTCGCGGTCAGCCGCGACAACGGCCTGACCTGGACGGTGAAGACCGTGCCCGGCAGCGCGTCGTCGAGCTGGGACCCCTCGCTCGGCATCGCCAAGGACGGCACCGTCTACTTCGGCTACATGAACGGCGACGGCCACCCCTATGTCGCGGTCTCGCACGACGAGGGTGACACCTGGACCAACATCCAGGACGTGGGCACGCCCCTCGGCCTCCAGAACATCGCCTTCCCCGCCGTGGTGGCGGGGGACCCCGACCGCGCGGCCTTCGCCTTCCTCGGCACCACGACCGGCGGCGACCTCGGCGGCGAGGACCCGAACGCGCCGGCCGTCTGGCACCTCTACGTCTCCCACACCTATGACGGCGGGGTGACCTGGGTGACGACGGACGCGACGCCCAATGATCCGGTGCAGCGCGGCACCATCTGCTCCGCCGGCACCACCTGCGGCGGCACCCGCAACCTCCTCGACTTCATGGACGCCACCGTCGACGCCCAGGGCCGGGTCCTCGTCGGTTACGCCGACGGCTGCGTCGGCGGCTGCGTCAACGGCGGCACCAACAGCGGCACGGCGCTGGCGACGATCGCCCGCGAGTCCAGCGGCAAGGGGGTCTACGCGGCCTACGACCTGCCTCTCAGCTATCCCGCGGCCCCTTACGTCCAGGCCACCCAGTCCGGCGGCACCGTCCACGTCACCTGGTCGACGCCCGACGACCACGGCTCGCCGATCCTCGGCTACCGCCTCTCCCGGCGTCCCACCGGGGGCTCCATGGAACAGTTCCTGGGCGTCGGCGCCGACGTCCACGCCTACGATGAGACGCCGCCGGCGGGGACCCAGTCCTACAGCGTCAAGGCCGTGAACGCCCAGGGCGAGGGCCCGGCGTGCGGCGAGGCGACGCTGGTGGTGGCGCCGCCGGCCAACCAGGCCTGCACCGCTCCGGGAGTCCGCCTGGCGACCGATCCGGCCGGCGATTCGCTGGTGCCGGCGCTCGACGTCCAGTCGCTCTCGATCGCCGAGCCGCCGAGCGCCGGCGGCGCGCGCAAGATCGTCTTCACCCTCAAGGTCGCGAGCCTGTCGACCTTCACCCCCGGCAACGCCTGGATGATCCTGTGGAACCGGCCGCTGCCCGACGCCACCTACGACCGCAACTACGTGGTCATGCGGGCGACCGGCCTGGGGACGGTCGCCTACAAGTACGGCAAGATCTCGCCGCCCAACGTCAACCAGGCGACCGACCTCGGCAACGCGGTCGGCAGCTACTCGGCGGACGGCACGATCACCCTCACGATCACGCCCGCCCAGGCGGACAACGTGGCGGTCGGCCAGGACCTGCCGGCGATCGAGGTCCGCACCTTCGCCGCCAACGTGAGCGGCCAGCCGTCGTCGCAGACGACCTCGATCGATCACACCGACGCGGCGAACTACACGCTGGTCGGCACGGCCGCCTGCGGAGGCCAGTAGGAGATTCAGAAACGTCTGACGGGCACGGGCCCGCCAGACGGGAGGGGAAGCGGCTCTGCCGCTTTCGATTGAGTTGAATTTTCTCCCCGCAACGGCGCGCCGGGTTTCCCTACCGGCGCGCTTTTTTATTTCTTCGCCGCCGCCAGCTTGCGCAACTCCCGGAGCGCGGGCTCGATCCGGTCTCTCAGCACGCAGTCGATGATGGCGCGGATCTCCGTGGTGGTGTCCATCGGGTCCACGTCCAGGAGCCTGACGCTCTCGGCGGTCGCCTCCGGCAAGGTGGACTGAACGCCGAGCAGCCGGAATTGCAGGTTCTCGACCTCGCGCGCGATATCCCTGACCTGTTCCATGACGGTTTCCAGCCCGGTCATCTTCGCTCTCCCGTGTGGACCCCCGGCGTGGATTCGCGGCGGGCGGCTGTCGAGGCGCGGTCCCGGCTCCGCCAGGTTCCACAAGCGGCCGGTGACCGCGGTGCAGGCGAGGCAACCCCTCAGGAGATGCCGGACGATCTCCCGCGTCTCCCGCGGTGCCGTCTCGCCGCGCATGAAGCGGTGAAGGTCCTCTTCCACGGGGTGATCGGCGCGCGCTTTTCTCTCCAGCGTACTCACGAGAGAGAACATAGGGTGCTTGCGGCATTGCCAGGACATGCAACTGCAAAATCGAATAAAGTATTGTTCCCAGGTGGTTTTTCCCGGTTGTGGTAATCCGAGGCCGGGTGTCCGGGTCTCGGGTGTCACGAAGGCAGGCCGGCGGTCACTGCTCCCGGTGAACGCCTCGATTCCGGAGGTTTTGCGAACGTGGCGCGAGACAAGCTTTCCCCCGAGGCCCTGGTGTTGATCTACCTCCGCTCGGAGCGCGGATGGCCCCAGAAGGAGCTGGCCGGCCGGCACGGTTTCACGACCTACCGGCAGCTCTCCCGCTACGAGACGGGCGACCGGCCCCTGAGCCGCGAGACGCTGAATGCCCTGGCGGCCACCCTCGGCCATTCGCCGGAAGCCGTGGACGCGCTGCTCTTCATCCACTCCCTGGTGGCGCCGGCCGAGCGGGAGGCCCCCTCGCCGGTGAGGCTCACCGCCGAGGAGCGGCGGCGGATCGACCGCACCGCGGCCGCCGCCGGCTGGTCGACGGCCGAGGATCTCCGTGAAAGTCTCCTGGCCCGCAAGCGGAGGCTGAAGGCGGAAGCGGCGCGGCGCGATGCCGGGGTGCTGTGGGCGCGGTTGAAGGCCCACCCCCGGCAGGCGCGGCGCGGTCTGGTGGCGGCCTCCCCCGAGCTCCGGAGCTGGGCCCTGGCGGAGCGGGTCTGCGAGGCGAGTGTGCGGGCGGCCGCGGACAATCCCCAGGAGGCGCTCGATCTGGCGGATCTGGCCCTCTTCATCGCCTGCCGGTCGGAAGAGGGAGGAGAGGAATGGCGCCGGCGTCTCCAGGGCTATGCCTGGGCCCATGTGGCCAATGCCCGCCGGGTCGCCAACGACTTCGCCGGGGCTGACGAGGCGTTTGTGCGGGCGTGGGATCTCTGGCGGGCCGGCATGGAGTCGGATCTTCTCCCGGAGTGGCGCATGTTCTCCTTCGAAGCCTCCCTCCGGCGAGAGCAGCACCGATTCGGAGAGGCGTTGGAGTTGCTCGACCTCGCGGCCAGCGCTACGGATGGCAATCCGGCAACCACAGGGCGAATCCTGCTCAAGAAGGAGCACGTCTACGAGCAAATGGGAGATCTTGAGGGTGCCTTGGCTGCCTTGGCGGAGGCGGCACCATTCGTAGAGGCCTCAGAAGATCCCCATCTTCTTTTTGCGCTCTGCTTCGAGACGACGAATGATCTATGCGCGGTGAAGCGCTACGCGAAGGCAGCAATGTTACTGCCCAAGATACGGGCGCTTGCTGAGCAAATGGGCAATGAGCTGGACCTGATCCGCGTGGTCTGGTTGTCGGCGAGGGTCGCGGCAGGCGAGGGAAAGCAGGAAGAGGCCATCGCCGGCTTGGAACAGGTGCGTCGGGAGTTCACTGTACGCCAGCTTGCCTACGATGCGGCCCGGGCCTGCTTAGAGCTTGCAGCGCTTTATCTGAAGGAGGGTCAGACCAGAGAGGTCAAGAACTTGGCCCGAGAGATGGCGCCCATCTTCCACGCGCAGGGAATCGCTCGCGAGGCCCTGGCGTCTTTATCTCTCTTCCGTGATGCAGCTCACCATGAGACCGCCACGGCGGAGCTGGCTTGGCGCGTCATCGCAGAGATTGAAAAGACTAGGAGCTGGGCCCCGCGTCTGGAAAATGGGTGGCAAGGGTGTGGATGACGGTTCAAAGGCCGCAGCGGCCGTCCGGGTCGATATTGCAGCCCGTATCCGTTCGGTTCACTGGAACTGGGGCCGGGGCGCAGCGGCCATTCGGATCGATGTTGCAGCCCTCTTTGGAGCAGAGTCCATTGGGATCGATGGCGCAGCCAGTTTTTATCCAGATGCCTGCAAATAAGGCCCAGGCGCGATCGAGGAGAGCCATCGAGGCCGGCGCGGCTTTCGCGGATCTGGAGCTTCTCTCCGCCCGCGGGCTGGCGGCCGAGGCGGTCCAGGGAGTGGCGAGGAGGGCGGCGAGGACGAGGAGGACGGCGAGCCTGCGGAAGGTCGGCATGGAGGGCTCCGTTGGAGGTCGGCTCCGCCACGGCCTCCATGACCGCGAGGGCCGCTCTCGGGAAAATGTGCACTCGGGGAACATAACCTATTCACGATACGGGGGGTAGCGCAAACATGGAAAAGATCTCAGATCCTCCGGAGATCTCGCGGCTGGTGGTGCTCTTCCTGCGCCAGTACGCCCGCAAGAGCCAGATCGGGTTCGGCCGCGCCGCCGGGTTGCCGCAGAGCGACCTCTCCCGCTACGAGTCGGGTCAGAAGATCCCTTCCGAGGAAGTGCTCCAGCGCATGGCTGCCGCCGCCGGCATCCCCTGGCCCCTGGTGCTCCACCTCCGCCGTTTCTACGCGGGGCTGCTCGCCGCCATCGCCAGCCGCGCCGCGGTCCAAGAATCCGACGAGCTCACAGGCCTGGATCTCGGCGGAGCGGCCCTCCTGGCGGTGCGCGCATACCTGATGGAAGATGCCGCGGCCGAGGCCTCCGAAACCCAGGGCGAGGCCCTGGACTGAGGGCTCCTGGGTTTTTTCCTCCACCCGGAACGGGGGGAGGTCAGGAGGGGGGCTTTGCGGAGTCCGCGGGACCGCTCCTTGGCTGGGGCGGCCCCCTCCTGACCTCCCCCTGAAGGGGGAGGAAAAAGGCCGCTTCCTTACCACCATCTCGCTCGGCAAAATTACCGTGTTCCTCCACGTTTCAACGGAGCTCCGCAACCTTGCGGAGGAACGCCGCAGCGTTCTGGAGGAGCACCGCGACGTAGCAGAGGAGCTCCGCAACCCAGCGGAGGAGTAGCGCAACGTAGCGGAGGAACGCGGCGACGTTGCGGAGGAGCAGCACAACCCGGCGGAGGAACGCGGAAACCCAGCGGAGAAGCAACGCAACCCAGCGGAGGAGCGCGGCAAGGCCGCGGTGGAGCGCGAAGACCCCGGCGGGAGCCGCGGGAGAGGGGAGGAGCTCCGCCGGAAATCGTATAAGATACGACCATTCCTGAACTTGAGCCCGCGGAACGAGGCGAGGGTGGACCTTCTACAGTCTTCCGAGTCGATGATCGGCCAGACCATCTCCAAATACCGGGTGATCGAGCAGATCGGCCAGGGGGGGATGGGAGTCGTCTACAAGGCCGAGGATCTGCGGCTGCGCCGGCACGTCGCCATCAAGCTCATCGCCCCCGAGCTGACGCGCGACCCCCTGGCGCGCTCGCGCTTCCTGCAGGAGGCGCAGACGATCTCCAGCTTCGAGCACCCCAACATCTGCGTCGTCCACGAGATCGACGAGACCGCGGACGGCCGGATGTTCATGGCCATGACCTACTACGCCGGGGAGACGCTGAAGCAGAAGATCGCCCGCGGCCCCCTGCCGCTCGACCGCGCCCTCGACATCGCCGCCCAGGTCGCCGAGGGACTGGCGCGGGCCCATGAGCAGGGGATCGTCCACCGCGACGTCAAGCCCGCCAACATCCTGGTGCCCGACCGCGGGCCGGTGAAGATCCTCGACTTCGGCATCGCCAAGCTGCTCGGAGCCGAACAGCTCACCAAGGAGGGGCGCACCCTGGGGACGGTCTTCTACATGTCGCCGGAGCAGGTGCTGGGCGACGCCGTCGACCACCGCACCGACCTCTGGTCGCTGGGCGTGGTGCTCTACGAGATGCTCACCGGCGGGCTGCCGTTCCCGGCGGAGCACCCGCAGGCCACCATCTACGGCATCCTCAACACGCCCCCGCGCATCCGGGAGCTCTCCGCGACGGCCCCGCCGCCGGTGGTCGAGCTGGTGCGGCGCTGCCTCGCCAAGACGCCGTCCGGACGCCCCGCGGACGCAGAGGCGCTGGCCGCGGAGCTCGCGCGGCTGCGCTCTTCCCCCTCGACCCAGAGCGGTGGGGACGCGCTCGCGAGCCTGCCGGCGCTGGATTTCACGGATACCATCCTGGAGCCCCCGACGATCCCGGAGCTCGCGCTGCAGGTATTTCGGCCGGTGCCCTTTGTGGGCCGCGAGAAGGAGCTCGGCCGGCTCGAAGACCTGATGCGGGCGGCCGTCGGCGGCGAGGGGAGGGTGGTCTTCGTCAGCGGCGAGCCGGGGATCGGCAAGACGGCGCTCGTCGCCGAGCTGGTGCGGCGGGCCTCCGCCGCTCACCCCACGCTGATCCCGGTCGGCGGCAAGTGCAACGCCCAGACCGGCATCGGCGACCCCTATCTGCCGTTCCGCGAGATCCTCTCCGCGCTGACCACCGGCGCCGAGCCGGACTGGACGGGCGCGGCCGGCCCGTTCGCGCACGGCGAGGAGACCTTCCAGGCCTGCTTCCGGGCCCTTCTGGAGGCCGGTCCGGACCTGATCGGCACCTTCGTCCGCGGCCAGGCCCTGCTCTCCCGCGCCACCTCGCTGGCGGCGGCCGATACCGCCGGGCTCTCCCGCCTGCGCGCCCTCCTGGAGCGCCGGGAGGCGGCGCCCGGGCCGCAGCAGAGCGACCTCTTCGAGCAGTCCACGCGGCTGCTCCAGAGCCTCTCCCGCGAGCGGCCGCTGCTGATCCTGCTGGAGGATCTGCACTGGGCCGACGCCGGCTCGATCAGCCTGCTCTTCCATCTCAGCCGGCGGCTGCGCGGCAGCCGTATCCTCGTCGTCGGCACCTACCGCCCGGCCGAGGTCGCCCTCGGCTCGGGGACGGAGCGCCACCCGCTGGCGCCGGTGCTCAACGAGCTGCGGCGCGAGCTGCCGGATCTCGAGGTGGACCTCAACGCCGCCGATGGCTGGCAGTTCCTCGACGCCCTGTTCGCCCTCGAGCCGAACCTCCTCGACACCGGATTCCGCGAGGCGCTCTTCCGCCAGACCCTGGGACATCCGCTGTTCACTCTCGAGCTGCTGGTGGGCCTGCGGGAGAAGGGGATTCTGGCCCGGGACTCGAAAGGGGTCTGGGATCAGAAAGCCAGCTTCGCCTGGGAGGACCTCCCCGCCCGCGTCGAGGCCGTGGTGGCCGAGCGGCTGGGGCGCCTGCCGGAGGACCTCTACCGGATTCTGGCGGCGGCGAGCGTCGAGGGGGAGGATTTCACCGCCGAGGCCCTGGCGCGGCTGCAGGGGGTGGGCGAGCGGGAGATGGTGCAGATCCTCAGCGGCGAGCTGGAGCGCCGGTACCTGCTGGTGAGCGCGGTCGGCGTCCAGAGGATCGGCGGCCGGCGGCTGTCGCGCTACCGCTTCTCCCACATCGTGTTCCAGAAGTACCTCTACGGCCGGATGGCGGAGGCCGAGCGCTCCTATCTCCACGAGGAGCTCGGCGGCATCCTGGAGGATCTCTACGGCGACCGCGCCGGCGAGATCGCCCCGGTGCTGGCGCGCCACTTCGCCGAGGCGGGGGCGACCGCCAGGGCGGTGGAGCACTACGGCCGCGCCGGCCACGCGGCGAGCCGCCTCTCGGCCCACGGCGAGGCGATCGCCCACTACGAGGAGGCCCTGCGGCTCCTGCGCGGCCTGCCCGCGGACCGCGAGCGCGACCGCGCCGAGCTCGACGTCCTCACCGCGCTGGCGCCGGCCCTCAACACCACCCAGGGGTACGCCTCGCCGGCGGTGGAGCGGGTCTGCGACCGGGCGCTGGAGCTGGCCCGCGAGCTGGGCGGCGGCCGGGAGTTCGGCTGGGTCCTGCACGGGATCTGGTCCCACGCCTTCGTCAGCGGCGCCTTCGAGAAGGCGCTCGACCTCGCCTCCCGCCTGGTGCAGTTCGGCGAGGCGCAGGACGATCCGGCGCTGCGGATGCAGGGGCACTACACGCTCGGCGTGGTCTCCCAGTACCGCGGCGACTTCGAGGCCTCCCGCGAGCATGGCGAGCGCTGCTGGGAGCTGGTCCGGGAGCACGGCTCCGCGGCGTCGATCCAGTTCTCGGGGCAGGACGTGGGGGTGATGGTCCAGAACAGCCTCTCCTGGACCTGCTGGGTCCTCGGCTACCCCGAGCAGGCCCTGGCCTGGCGGGATGGGGCACTGGCACGGGCGCGGGAAATTTCGCACCCCTGGAGCCTCTCGATGGCCCTCTTCTACTCGACCTGGCTCCGCCAGTTCCTCGGCGATCCGGAGCGGGCCGAGGCCGAGACCCGCGAGCTCATCGCCGCCTCGGCGGGGCAGGGGGACTACCTGGCGATCCTGGGGAGGATGGTGCAGGGCTGGGCCCTGGCCATGCTGGCCGACGATACGGCGAGTCTGGACGAGGTGGAGCGCGCGGTGACCACGATGCGCGAGACCTACGAGCTCAACGCGGCCACCGGCGCGCGGATCTCCCAGGCGTTCTACCTGCTGCTGCGGATCGACGCCTGCCTTTTGCACAGCCGTTTCGAGGAGGCGCGGGAGGCCCTGGAGCAGGCGTTCGCGATCGCCGGCAGCACCGGCGAGGGGTTCTGGGAGCCCGAGCTCCACCGCCAGCGGGGGAACCTGGCCGTGCGGACCGGCGAGGAGGGAGCGGAGGAGCACTACCAGCAGGCCCTCGCGATCTCCCGCCGGCAGCGTGCCCGCTCGCACGAGCTGCGGGCCGCCACCGACCTCGCCCGTCTCCGGGCCGCCGGCCAGGGGCGGCGCGAGGAGGCCCGGGATCTGCTGGCCGCCGTCTATGACGGCTTCACGGAAGGGTTCGCGACCACCGATCTCGAGGCCGCGAGGGCGCTGCTCGCCGACCTCTCCTGATCCTTCGGAGCGTCCAGCCGGTGCAGGCTGGCGATCGAGTCGGGGATCAGGAACTGCACCTGCCCGCCGTACTGCCGGTTGATGATCCCCTGGAAGACGATCCGCGAGAAGGCCTCGACCGCGCGGTCGGGAAGGCGGTCGATCCCGCGCTGCCAGACCCCTACGACCTTCAGCAGCAGCCACTTGAGGATTCCGCGTCCGGGCACCGGCGCGATGCCGAGGTTGGCGCAGGCCGTGTCGCCCATCAGGTCGTACATGTAGATCCGCGGCATGGCGCCGAGCCCTAGCCAGCGCAGCAGGCGGGGGATCAGGTCCCGCAGCATGTTCACGTGGTCCTGGGTAAGGATCTCCCCCCCGGGGTTCCCCGCCACGTACTGGCGGCGGGAGTAGGCGGCGTAGAACTCGGCCGCCTCGGCGATGTTCGCGGGCACATAGGCGGCGCTGTCTGGATCGTCCGCCGGATGGATGCCGGTCATCCGCGCGAAGACCGCCCAGAGATAGAAATAGTCCTCGGCCTCGTCGTCGGTCAGCCCCACGTCCAGCCGCCGCAGCCCGTCGATCACCAGGTAGGAGAAGGCCACGATGGTGGCCAGCATGTCCTCGTGGTTGACCGGCACGCCATGGCGCTCCGTGTAGCCGGGGCGCTTCCCGGGCACGATGGTGCGGACGCCGGCGTGCAGCAGGCGCATCTTCTGGGCCGTGATCACGACCGCGCCGTCGGGGGCGAAGCCGTGCACCGAGCAGACCCGCACCACCATCTGCAGCACCCCCAGCAGCCGGTCGTAGGGGCTCTTGGCGAGATCCCGCGAGATCAGCAGGATCTCGGTCAGGCAGGGCGCCTGGTAACCCTCGGGGAGGCTCTTGCCCAGCAGGGCGAGCGCGGCGGTGAAGGAGTGCTTCATGAACACGGCCTCGCCGCGCGCGACGCGGTCCAGGTCCACGCCGGCGGGGATCCGGTTCGTCTGGGCCAGGAACTCGCGGAACGCCGCCGGCGCGTCGGCGGGGATCGGCTGATCGTCGGAGCGCAGGATTCCGAACAGACGGTTGACCTGGGCGATGCCGCCGTCCTGGATCAGGCGCGCCACCGCCTGATCCGCCAGGGGATCTCCCTGGCGCCGGAGACCGTCGAGGAATCCGTCGTCCGACCATTGGGTCGTTTGCATGATTGGAGGGGAGTGTAGTCCCGGTTGAAAACCGGGGTCAAGCCGCGTATCCTTGCGCTCGTCTCACACAATTCAGAATGGCGTGCGCGTGGTCCGGAGGGTCCTGCTCATGGATAACGTTGTCTGGTTGAATACGGCCAAGTATTCCGAGCCCATGCTCCTGCTTTTCGGCATCGGCTGCTTCTTCTGGGTGGTGGCCTATATCGGTGTGCTGCAGAAGATCCGCGCCCGGCGCTACGTCGAGATCCCCGCCGCCGCGGTGGTGGCCAACATCGCCTGGGAGTTCGTCTGGGGATTCGTCTTCACCACCGACATGGGCATGCTGTTCCAGTGGGGATACCGGATCTGGTTTTTCCTCGACGTCTTCATCACCTGGAACCTGTTCAGATACGGACCGCAGCAGATCGCCAACGCCACGCTGCGCCGCTGGTTCGCGCCGGCCACCGTCTTCGGGCTCGCCGCCTGGACGGCGATGCTCTATTTTTTTGTCAAACAAGGGATGGATTCGCCCTACGGCGGCATTTCCGGCTACATCCTGAACGTCATGATGTCGGCGCTGTACATCGTTCTTCTGGTGCAACAGAACGATTTACGCGACTTTTCCTATCTCGTGGCCTGGAGCAAGATGCTGGGGACCGGAATCCTGAGCGTTTTCAACGCCATCCTGGTGCCACAGAACGGTTTTCTGATGACCCTCTGCGCGGTGACCTTCCTGCTCGACGTGGCGTACATCGTGACCTTCCACAGGATGGCGGCGCGCCTGCGGGCGGCGGCGCCGGTGGGGTTTTCGAGTCAGGCGGCTTAGTTCTACTTTGTCAGATTGCCAGCCCCGCCCGGGCATGAATGCCCGGGCTACGCTTCAACCGAAAAGCCGGGTGAACCCGGCTCCTGGAGAGCGGCTCTGGCTTCGGAGCCGGCTTCAGCCGGCTTTTCGTTTCCAGCGTAGCCCGGGCATTCATGCCCGGGCGGGGAGGCCGCTCGCAGTCTGACAAAGTAGGGTTGGAAACAAAGGACGTAAAGGACGACAAGGACATCAAGGACAAACACGCCCTGCTCTACTGGGCAGCCTTGCTGTCTTTCCTGTCCTTGTCGTCCTTGTCGTCCTTTACGTCCTTGTCTTTCTCCCTCGCCGGATACGTCCCCAGCACCCGCAACTCCGTGGTCAGCGGACCCACCTCGGCCAGGGCGCCGCGTACCGGATCGCGATTGGCGTTGCCGTCGAGATCCAGGTAGAAGCGGTACTGGAAGGGGCTTGCGGGGATCGGCCGCGATTCGAGCTTCGCGAGGTTGACCCCGCGGCGGCTGAGGACTCCCAGCACCTCGGCGAGCGCGCCGGGCTGGTGGGGTAGGGCGAGCAGGAGCGAGGTCTTGGCCGGCGTCTCGGGGGGGAAGCGGATCGGATCGCGCGCCAGCTCCACGAAGCGGGTGTAGTTCCCCGCCTGCGACTGGATGCCCCGCCGCAGCACCTCCAGGCCGAACACCCGCGCCGCCGACTCGCCGGCGATCGCCGCCACCGTGGGATCGTTGCGCTCGCGCACCTTGCGCGCCGAGCCGGCGGTGTCGAACTCCGCCTGCGGACGGATCCAGGGGGAGGCGCGCAGGAAGTCCTCGCACTGCAGCAGCCCCTGGGGGTGGGAGAGCACCGTCCGCAGATCCTCGACGCGGGCGCCGGGGAGGCCGAGCAGGCAGTGCTCGATGCGGCTCACCTCCTCGGCGTTGATCACCAGACCCCCCTCGGCCAGCAGGTCGTAGGTCTCGTTGATGCTGCCGGCGGTGGTGTTCTCGATCGGCAGCAGCGCACGGTCGGCGCTGCCGTCGCGCACCGCCTCGGCGGCGGCGCGGAAGGTCTCGAACCCCTCGAGCAGCACCCCGCCGGGCAATCCGGCGTAGCGGCGCTGGGCCGTCAGGTGGCTGTAGGAGCCCTCGACCCCCTGGTAGACGACGCGCAGCGGCGCCGCCGAGAGCGAGCGGACGTGAGCCTTCTGATGCGCGACCGACATGTCGAGGATCACCCGGTAGAGCCGCTCGATCTCATGGGCGTCGATCCCCTGTTCGACGGCGGCGTGACGCACTCGCTGGAGCACCTGATCCTCCCGCGGCTCGTCGCGGAACGGATACGCCGTCTGGAGCTTCGCCGCCGCCACCTCCTCGGCCAGATCCATCCGCCGCCGGAGCTGCGCCAGGATCTCGCGGTCGATCGCCTCGATGGCCTCGCGCAGGGTCGAGAGATCGCGGGCGGTGGACATGGGGGGAGTATAAACGGGGGCGTTAGTGGCCTGCGACCTCACCCGCGGTCCCTCTCCTAAAGGAGAGGGAGGGCCCATGGAGGCACGGAAAGCGGAGGCGGGGAGATTTTTCCTCCACCCGGAACGGGGGGAGGCCAGGAGGGGGGCTTCGCGGAGTCCGCGGGACCGCTCCTTGTCTGGGGCGGGCCCCCTCCTGACCTCCCCCTGAAGGGGGAGGAAAAAAGCCTTCCTCGCTCGCCGAGCTGCCGAAGCCAAAGGAGAAGGGGGACGACTGCGAGGCGGATTGCCCGTAGGGTGGGCTGACGCCCCAGGCTATTCAAATTTCGCCCCTTCAGGGCGCGGGAGGGGACAAGCCCCTCCCCTACGAACAGAACGGAATGTCTTTGAGTGGACAATATTGGAGCTAGCGGCGGCCCGCTGAGGGGGTGCCGGCGAGCCGAGCGGTCAGCTCCCTCGCCAGCCGCTCGACCTCGGGCCGGCGGAGGAGGCTGTAGTGGTCTCCGGGCAGGATCGTCCGGTCGAGGCCGGCCGGGACGAGCCGGCTCCAGGCGTCGAGCGCGGCGGCGCGGGAAGCGGCGGTCGCCTCGGAAACCCAGAGGGTGAGGCGGCCGGTGTAGGGCTCGGGCACGTAGGCGCGGCTCGCCTGGAGGTTGGCGGCGAAGGTGGCGAAGAGCGGCTCGATCCGGGCCAGGCCGAAATCGGCGGGCAGGAGGCCGGCGGTCTGGCCGAGGCGGACGACGTGCGCGAGCTTCTCCTGCTCCGGCAGGGAGCGCAGCTCTTCGGGGGAGATCCCGGCATTGGAGCCGAGCAGGCGGGCCATGTCCTGGGCGAACGAGGCCACGAGCTCCTCGACCGTGGCCGGCGCGTCCGCGGTCTCCGGCGGCAAGGCATCGATCAGCGCGAGGAGCTCGGTCTCCTGACCTTCCGCCGCGAGCTGCCTTGCCATTTCGAAGGCGATCAGCCCGCCCATGGACCAGCCGCCGAGCCGGTAGGGTCCCTGCGGCTGGACGCGGCGCACCTCGGCGAGGTAGCGGGCCGCCATCTCTTCGACGCTTTTCGCCGGCGGCCGGTCGTCTGGAGTCTGGAGGGCATAGAACGGCTGGTCCGGCGCGAGATGGCGGGCGAGGTCCAGATAGCAGAGGACGTTGCCGCCGACCGGATGGACGCAGAAGAACGGAGCCTGATTCCCTTCGGGCTTTATCGCGACGAGCGGACCGCGCCCTTTCCGGCCGGCCGGGTGGCCGCCGGAGGTCTCGGCGAGCGCCGCGAGGGCTTCCAGGGTCGGAGCGGAGAACAGGGCTGCCAGAGGGAGGGTCTTGCCGAGCCGTTTCTCGATCTGGGCCATCAGGAGGACGGCGAGGAGGGAGTGGCCGCCGCGTTCGAAGAAGCTGTCGTGAACGCCGATGTGGGCGATGCCGAGGAGCTCGGCCCAGATCTCCGCCAGGACCTCTTCGACCGCGGTCCGCGGCGCGACGAAGCCGGGGGCCGGTCCGCTGTCCGGCTCGGGCAGGGCCTTCCGGTCCACTTTGCCGCTGGGGGTGAGCGGCAGGGCCGGGAGCGCCACGATCGCCGAGGGGAGCATGAAATCGGGCAGCTTGTCGCGCAGGGCCTGGCGGAGCGCGGCGGTGTCGGCTCCGCCGGTGACGTAGGCGACGAGGCAGTCGGTCGATGATCCGCCGGATCGGTCCGATCTCGCCACCACCACCGCCTCTCGCACGCCGGGCAGGGCGTTCAGCACGGCCTCGATCTCTCCCAGCTCGATGCGGTAGCCGCGCACCTTGACCTGGTTGTCCAGGCGGCCGAGGAAATCGAGGGAGCCGTCGGGGAGCTGGCGCACGAGATCGCCGGAACGGTACAGCCGGGCGCCGGAATCGCCGCTAAACGGATCGGGAACGAAGCGCTCGGCGGTCAGGTCCGGACGGCCGAGGTAGGCTCGCGCGAGACCCGCGCCGCCGATCCTGAGCTCTCCGGAAACGCCCAGCGGGGCGAGATGGCCGGAAGCCGCGACGACGTGGACGCGGACGTTCGGCAGCGGCCGGCCGATGCGCGTGGGCGGCGTGCCGGCCGTGAAAGGAGTGGCCGTCGTGTCGACCGTGCACTCGGTCGGCCCATAGACGTTCCAGAAACGGGTCCGGCCCTGCCGGCTCCGCGCGAGGGCCGCGTCGCGGAGGTCGGCGTCGACGGCTTCGCCGCCCACCGTGACGAGCGCGGGCGCGGCGTCTTCGCCTCCCTCCCCGAGACCGGCGGCGAGGAGCGGCCGGAGCTGCGACGGCGTGCAGTCGAGCACGTCGATCCGCTGCCGGCGGACGGTGTCCACCAGCGCCGCGGGGTCCAGCCGCACGGCCTGCGGCAGGACGTGGAGGGAGTGCCCCCAGGCGAGCTGGACGAGTTGCTGGATGGAGGCGTCGAAGGAGAACGAGGCGTTGAAGCCGACCCGCAGCGCCCCCGCTTTTTCACCGTAAACCTCACTGTAGACCGCCTCGCGCAACGCCCGCGCGAAGCTCACCATCGCGCCGTGCGGGACGACGACGCCCTTGGGCCGGCCGGTCGAGCCGGAGGTGTAGATGATGTAGGCGGCATGATCGGCGAGGAGCCTCACCCCCGGCCCCTCCCCCACCCTCTCCCCTGCCGCCGGGACGTCGAGGAGGATGGCCGGGGTTCCGTTCGGCAGGCGGCCGGCGAGCTCGGACGTGGTGACCACGACCGGCGCCTTGCAGTCCTCCAGGATCCAGGCGATCCGTTCCGCCGGATAGGCGGGATCGACGGGCACGTAGACGCCTCCCGCTTCGAGGATCCCCACAAAGCCGGCAATCGCTTCGACCGAGCGGTCGAGGAAGTGGACGACCGGCACCTCGGGACCGACGCCGTGCTCGCGCAGACGCAGGGCCAGGCTCGCGGACTGCCGGCCGAGATCTCCGAAGGTCAGCCGGCGGTCTTCGCAGACGGCGGCCAGGGCCTCGGGAGCTTCCGCGATCCGCCGCGCGATCCAGTGATGCAGGCACGGCGGATCCGCCGAGGCGCTCGCCGTGTCGTTCCATTCGATCGCGAGCTGGCTCCGTTCAGCGGCGGTGAGCAGTGGCAGCTCGGACAGCCGCCGCGCCGGGTCGTCCATGGCGCCGAGCAGCAGTTGCTCGAGGTGCGCGAGGAAGCGCTCCATGGTCGTCGCGTCGAAGAGGTCGGCGTTGTAGTCGAGCACGCCGCTCAGCCGGTCCGCGGCGTCGGTCAGCGAGAGATCGAGATCGGACTTCGCCGAGCGGGCCGCGAAGGAGAACGGGTGGAGCGTGATGCCGGGCAGCTCCAGGGGGGACTGCGGAACGTTCAGGAGCTGGAAGCCGACCTGGAAGAGCGGCGTGTGCCGCAGGTCGCGCTCGGGCCGCAGCTCTTCGACCAGCTTCGCGAAGGGGACGCTCTGGTGGCCGTAGGCGCCGAGCGCGGTCTGGCGGACGCGGTCCACGAGGTCTCCGAAACCCGGATCGCCGGAGAGATCGGTGCGCAGGACGAGCATGTTGACGAAGAAACCGATCAGTTTTTCCACGTCGCCGTGATTGCGGCTGGCGATCGGCGTTCCGACGGAGATGTCGGTCTGGCCGGTGTGGCGGCAGAGGAGCGCCTGGAAGCCGGCGAGGAGCGTCATGAACAGGGTGGCGCCGCGGTCGCGGCTGAAGGCGCGCAACGGCTCGGTCAGGGAGGGCGGGAGGAGCGGATGAAGCAGGCCGCTCGGCGCCTGGGCGAGGATCGGCCGCGGCCGGTCGGTGGGCAGCTCGAGCACCGCGGCGCCGGTGAGCTGTTCGCGCCACCAGGCGACCTGGCGCTCCAGCACCTCCCCCTGCAGCCATCCTCGCTGCCAGGCGGCGAAGTCGGCGTATTGGATGGCGAGTGGAGGCAGGGAGGCCGGCACGCCCGCGATCCGCGCGCGATAGAGGGCGGACAGCTCGCGCGTGAAGACGCCGGCCGACCAGCCGTCGAAGACGATGTGGTGGAACGAGAAGAGCACGGCGTGGTCGTTCTCGCCGAGCCGCATCAGGAGACCGCGCACGAGCGGGCCGTGCGCCAGGGAGAACGGCCGGAGCGCCTGGGAGAGCGCGAGGCGGTGGATCTCTTCTCCGTGCAGGTCCTCCGGGAGCGCCCGCAGGTCGACCACGGGGATCTCGAACGGAGCCGCGGGCCGGATGACCTGCACGGCCTCGCCGTCGACTTCGGGGAAGACAGTGCGCAGGCTCTCGTGGCGGAGCAGGATCTCGTCCAGAGCGCCGCGGAAGGCGGCAGTGTCGAGCGGTCCTTGCAGACGGAAGGCCGCCGCTTCGTTGTAGGCCAGCGTCCGCGCTTCGAGCCGGTCGAGGAACCAGAGGCGCTCCTGGGCGAAGGAGAGCGGGAGGCGGCCGTCGCGCGGCACGGGGACGATCGGCGGCACGTCCGGCTCGCCGCCGCCGAGCCGCAGCCTCAGGATCTCGGCGGCCACCGAGGCGACGCTCGGCGCCTCGAAGAACGTGCGCAGCGGCAGCTCGACGCCGAACGCCTGGCGTACGCGCGAGGCGGCCTGGGTGGCGAGCAGGGAGTGGCCGCCGAGCGCGAAGAAGTCGTCCTCGACGCCGATCCGGTCGACGCCGAGCAGCTCCTTCCAGATCGCGAGCAGCCGCTCTTCGGTCTCATTGCGTGCCGCCACCAGCGACCGGCCGCTCTCCGGCAAGCCGCCGGGAGCCGGGAGCCGCCGCCGGTCGACCTTGCCGTTCGGGGTGATCGGCAGGGCATCGAGCAGCACGAAGGCGGACGGCATCATGTAGGCGGGCAGGCGCGCCTCCAGGAAGGCGCGCAGCTCGGGGACGATGCGGCGGGCGAACCGGCCCTGGAGGGGGTTGTTGGCGTAGGCAGCGAGGGACGCCGCGGCGAGGGGGCGGCCCTCCCCCACCAGGGCGCTGCCCTGGGGCGAGGAAGCCCGGATCTCCGGCTCTTCCCCCAACCCGGAGGAGGTCCGGATTGTCGCCTCGAACGATCCATCCGCGCCCTGATCGGCCCAGCTCAGCTCGACCTCGCAGGGCAGGTCCAGCCCCAAGTCCCAGAGGTCCTGCGGGTCGACGGCTCCGCGGGTGGCTTCGGCGGCGCGGCGGCGGAGGTCGGCGGCGGTTTCGATCCCCTCGGGAGCTTCGCGCAGCAGCCGGACCGCCGCGGTGTCCTCGGCGATGCGGGCGTTCGGGATGTTGCGCAGGCGGACGATCGGCGGTGCCTCCTCGGCGAGCCGGCGGCGGAGGGCGGCGAGCGTCAGCCCTTCGCGGCGCCAGTCCAGGGCGCCGTCCTCGACCGGCTCCTCGCGCCCGGGGCCCACCCGCAGCACGGCCTGGTAGCGGAAGCCGGTCAGCTCGTTGCGGGCGCGGCCGCGCTTGAGATGGATCTCGATGCGGCCGAGCTTCGGCAGCCGCTCCCGCAAGGCGGTAAAGAAGGTGGGATCGATCGCCAGCTCGTTCTCATCCATCTGGCGGGCGTGCACCTTCTGGCGCAGCCGGGAGAGCGGCGTCGCGGGATCGGCCTGGAACAGCTCCAGCGAGGTGTGGAACGCCTCGAGGAGCGGCAGGCTGCGCAGGTCGCCCAGGAAGACCGCGCCGCCGGGACGCACCAGCTCGACGGCGCGCGCCACCACCTCGGCCAGATAATCGGCGCTCGGGAAGTACTGCGCCACCGAGTTGACGACCACGGTGTCGAAGGAGCCGGCCGCGAAGCCGTCGAGTTCGTGCGCGGACTTGCGCAGCAGCCGGACGCGGCCGTCGTCCAGCCCCACGCGGCCGAGCTGGCTCTCGATGTAGCGGAGGGCGCGGCCGGAGAAGTCGATGCCGGTATACAGCTCGCAGCGCGGCGCGATGCGGAAGAGAATCAGGCCGGTGCCGCAACCGATCTCCAGCGTCCGCCGCGGCTCGAGCTCCGTGATCCCGCGGACCGTGTCGTCCAGCCACTCCTCCATCTCGCTCGCCGGGAGAGGCAGGCCCGTGTAGGTGCTGTCCCAGCCGATGATGTTGAACGTCGGATCGGCCTCGGCCGACTCCTCCCGGTAGATGTCGTCGAAGATCTCCCCCCACTGCGAGACCTGCTCCGCCTGCTCCCCGCTCCCGGCGGACTCATAGGCCGGGTTCTGCACCACGTAGGCGGCGAGGCGCTTGTCGCCCGGGACGTCCTCGCGGGCGAGCACGACGGCCTGCCGCACCGCGGGGTGCTCGGCCAAGCGGGCCTCGATCTCTCCCAGCTCGATGCGGAAGCCGCGGATCTTGACCTGGTGGTCGATGCGGCCCAGGATCTCGAGGATCCCGTCGGCGCGCCGGCGGCCCAGGTCTCCCGTGCGGTAGAGGCGGCTGCCGGCCGGTCCCGCGGCTGGTCCTGCGGCCGATCCCGTAAAATCGGGCACGAAGCGCTCGGCGGTCAGCTCCGGCCGCCGCCAGTAGCCCCACGCGAGGCCCTGGCCGCCGACCGCCAGCTCCCCCACCACGCCGAGCGGCACCGGCTGGAGCCAGCGGTCCACCACGTGGACCGTCGTATTGGCGACCGGCGATCCGATGGGGAGCGGGCCCGGCTCCACCGCGCGGACGGGATACCAGGTGGAGGTCGTCGCGTTCTCCGTGGGGCCGTACAGGTTGAGGAGCCGCCGGGGCGCCCGGCCGGCGAGCACCCGCCGCGCGGCCGCCGGATCGACGGCCTCGCCGCCCACAAACAGCTCGCGCATCCCCGCGAAGGCGTCGGGCTCCTCCTGGGCCATGCGGGCGAACAGCACCGCGGTGAGGCTCATGTTGGTGATCCGGTGCTCGGCGAGGGCCGCGGCGAAATCCGGAGGCGACAGGACGACGTCGCGCGGGATGATCACCAGGGTGGCGCCGTTGAGCAGCGCGCCCCAGATCTCGTACGAAGCCACGTCGAAGCTGAGGTTCGACACCTGCGCCACGCGGTCGCCCGGCCCCAGGGGCGCGTAGTTGGTCTCTCGCACCAGCCGCACGACGGCCCGGTGCGCAAGGGCCACGCCTTTCGGCCGGCCGGTCGAGCCCGAGGTATAGATGACGTGCGCGAGGGCCTGGCCGTCCAGGCCTCCGGTCTCCAGCGCCTCCCCTTCTTCCGTCTCGCCGGGGGTGAGGCACTCCCGGCCGGCGAGGAGATCCGGCGGCAGGAGCGCCCGGGTGGTCTCGTCCACGACCAGCAGGCGGAGGTCGCAGTCGTCCATCATCAACGCCAGGCGCTCCGCGGGGTAGTCGGGATCGAGCGGCACGTAGGCGGCGCCGGTCTTGAGGATGGCCACCAGCGCCACCACCGCTTCGGCCGAGCGTTCGACGCAGAGGCCGGCGAAGCTCCCGGGGCCGGCTCCCCGGCACCGCAGCGCCCGGGCGAGGCCGTCCGCGCGGCGGTTCAGATCCGCATAGGAGAGGCTGGCCGCGCCCGCGATCACCGCGGGTGCGTCCGGTGCGCGGCGCACGTGCTCCAGGAACAGCTCCTGGAAGCTCGACGTGGCGGGCCAGGCTGTGGCGGAGTCGTTCCATTCGTGGAGGAGCTGGTGCCGCTCCGCCGCGCCGAGAAGCGGCAGGAAGGCGACCGGCGCTTCCGGGTCGGCGACGGCCGCCGCGAGGAGATTCTCGAAACAGCGCAGCAGGCGCAGCATCGAGGCCGCCTCGAAAATCTCGCTGTTGTATTCGAGCGCTCCGGTGAGACGGTCGCCGTCCTCGAAGAGGAAGAGAGAGAGATCGAGCTTGGCCGTGCCGCCGGCCACCTTGCCTTCCTCCGGCAGCGAGAGAGCGAGGCCGCGCACCTCCGCTTCGGCGCGCGGGAAGTTCTGGTAGGCGCACACGACCTGGATCAGCGGGTTGCGGCTCAGGCTCCTCTCCGGCTGCAGCTCCTCGACCAGGCGCTCGAACGGCAGGTCCTGGTGCGCGTAGGCGGCGAGGGAGGTCTCGCGGACCCGGCCGACGAGCCGCGCGAAGCCCGGAGCGCCCGACAGATCCGTGCGCAGGACCAGCGTGTTGACGAAGAGGCCGATCAGACCCTCGACCTCGCGCCGCGTGCGGTTGGCGATGGCCATGCCGACGGGGACGTCCTCGGACCCCGCGAAGCGGCCGAGGAGCGCCGTGAAGCCGGCGAGGAGGGTCATCGACTGCGTCGCGCCACGGCGGCGGGTGAGCGCGGAGAGCGCGCGCGCAAGCTCCACCGGCAGCGCGAAGGTCTCGGTCGCGCCGCGGAAGGATTCGACCGCCGGCCGCGGATGGTCGAACGGCAGCTCCAGGCTCTCCGGGATGCCGGCGAGCTGCCGCCGCCAGTAGTCCAGCTCCGCGGCGAGCCGTTCGCCGGACAGCCATTCGCGCTGCCAGACCGCGAAGTCCGCGTACTGGATGGGCAGCTCCGGCAGCGGCGACGGCGCCCCCTGGCAGAACGCGCCGTACAGGGTCGCCAGCTCGTGGAACAGGATGCCCATCGACCAGCCGTCCGAGACGATGTGGTGCAGGTTCACCAGCAGCGTGTGCTCCCGCGCGGCGATGCGGAGCAGGGCGGCGCGGACGAGCGGTCCGCGGGCGAGGTCGAACGGGCGCCGCGCTTCGTCGCTCGACAGCCGCGCCAGCTCCCGCCTCCGGACGTCGTCCGCCAGCCCTTCCAGATCGACCAGCGGGACGTCGAGGGCCGGCGGCGGCGCGATCCCCTGGACGGTGCCGTGCTCACCAGGCTGGAACGTGGTGCGCAGCGCCTCGTGGCGGCGGACGATCTCGCGGAAGGCTCCGCGCAGGGCGTCCAGGTCGAGAGCGCCGGCCAGGCGGACGGCGGTGAACATGTTGTAGAACGGGTTGTCCGGCGCCAGGCGGTCGAGGAACCAGAGGCGCTGCTGGGCGAACGAGAGCGGCAGGTCGCGGTCCCGGGGCACCGGCAGGATGGGAGAAGGCCGCGCGGGCTCCCCGCGGCGCTCGCCGTCGATGCGCGCCGCGAGCGCCGTGAGCGTCGGCGCCTCGAAGAACGCGCGTAGCGGCAGCTCCACCCCGAAGGCCTCGCGCACCCGCGACATCACCTGCGTCGCGAGGAGCGAATGGCCGCCCAGGGTGAAGAAGTCGTCCTTCGTGCCGATCCTCTCAATCCCCCGCCGCTCGCCGCCGAGCACCTGGGTCCAGATCTGCGCCAGCACCTCCTCGACCGGACCCTGCGGCGCCAGGAAACGCGCCACCATTGTTGCCAGAGAACCTGCCGGAGAACCCGCGGCCGGCGCCATCTTCGCGAGCGCGCGGCGGTCGACCTTGCCGTTGGCGTTGAGCGGCAGGCTCGGGAGGACCGTGACCTCCGCCGGCACCATCGCCTCGGGGAGCGTCCGGCGGAGCGCCGTGCGCAGATCTTCGGGTGCAAGCGCCGGCTCCAGGGCCGTAACGGTGTTCGCGACGTAGGCGGCCAGGCGCTTGTCCCCCGGCTCGTCCTCCCGCACCAGCACCACCGCCTCGCGCACGCCGGGGAGGCGGGTGAGAGCGGCCTCGATCTCTCCCAGCTCGATGCGGAAGCCGCGGATCTTCACCTGATGGTCGAGGCGGCCGAGGTAGTGCACCGTGCCGTCGGCCAGCCGGCGCACCAGGTCGCCCGTGCGATAGAGCCGCCCGCCGGCTCCTTCGCCGAACGGATCGGGGATGAACACCGCCGCGGTCAGGTCCGGCCGTCCGAGATAGCCGCGCGCGAGCCCCGGACCGCCGAGCAGCAGCTCGCCCGGAACCCCGACCGGTTGCGGTGCGAGCGAGCGGTCCACCACGTGGAGCTGGTGGTTGGCGATCGGCCGGCCGATCGGGACCAGATCGCCGGGAGGCTCGGGAACGCAGGGCCAGAAGCTCACGTCGACCGACGCCTCGGTCGGTCCATAGAGGTTGTGCAGCCCGGCCTGGGGGAGGCGCGAGAAGAAGCGCCGTACGAGCTGCGGCGGCAGGGCCTCGCCGCTCGCCACCACCCGGCGCAGCGACGCCAGCGCCTCGAGCCCCGGCGTCTCCAGGAACACCTCCAGCATGGAGGGCACGAAGTGGACGGTGGTGATCTTCTCGCGCGCGATGAGATCGGCCAGGTAGCGGGGATCCTTGTGCCCTTCGGGCTCCGCGAACACGAGGCGCGCCCCGGTCAAGAGCGGCCAGAAGAATTCCCACACCGAGACGTCGAACCCGAACGGCGTCTTCTGGAGGACGCGGTCCCCGGCCGTCAGGCCGTACGCCTCCTGCATCCACCGCAGCCGGTTGACGATTCCCTCGTGGGGGATCATCACCCCCTTGGGAGTCCCCGTCGAGCCGGAGGTGTAGAGGACGTAGGCGAGGCTCTCCCCCATCGCTCGGCCGGGCCTGTCCGATCCGTCCGCTCTCCAGGCCCGGCCCCCGCCGGCGTCGAGGAGCACCACCGGCGGCCCCCCTACCGGCAGCAGAGCCGAGAACCGGTCCTGGGTGACCACCGCGGAAAGGCCGGCGTTTTCGGCGAGCGTCGCGAGGCGCTCTTCGGGGAGCGTGGGATCGAGCGGCACGTACGCCGCGCCCGCCTCCAGCACGCCGAGCAGCCCGGTGATCATTGCGAGCGAGCGCTCCAGCAGCACGCCCACCCGGCCGTCCGGCCGCACGCCGAGCCCGGCCAGATGGCCGGCCAGTTGGCGGGCGCGGTCCACCAGCTCGCGGTAGGTGACCTGCTCGTTCTCATCCACCGCGGCCACCGCGCCCGGCGTCCGGTCGGCTTGCGCCGCGACCAGCTCGTGCAGGGTATGGCCGCGCGGGTAGCCCACCGCCGTGTCGTTCCATTCGGCCAGGAGCTGGTGGCGCTCGCCCGGAGCGAGGAGAGCGATCTCCGCGAGCGGCCGTTGCGGCTCGGCCAGCACGCCGGAGAGGAGCCGCACGAGATGTCCGCCCAGGCGGACCATCGTCGAAGCCTCGAACAGCTCCCGGCCGTACTCGAGCAGGCCGAACAGGCCCTCCCCGATCTCCCGGAAGGTGCAGGTCAGCTCGAATTTCGCGCCCCCCAGCCCGGTGGCTTCCGGGATGATCCTGATGCCGGGATGCTCGAGCGTGCCCTCCGGGGTGTTCTCCAGGGTGAACATCACCTGCACGAGCGGCGGCCGGCTCAGATCCCGTTCCGGCGCGAGTTCCTCGACCAGGCGCTCGAACGGCAGCTCCTGGTGCGCGTAGGAGGAGAGCGTCGTCTCGCGCACCCGGGTGAGGAGATCGCTGAAGCTCGGATTGCCGCCGAGGTCCGTCCGCAGCACCAGCGTGTTGACGAAGAAGCCGATCAGCGGTCCGAGCTCGGGCCGCATGCGGCCGGCGATCGGCGTCGCCACGGCGAGATCGTCCTCCCCGGTGTAGCGCTGCAGGACGGCGAGGAAGCCGGCCAGCAGCGTCATGAACAGCGTCGCCTCATGGCGGCGGGAGAGCGCCTGAAGCTCCGAGAGCGCCGCCGGCTCCAGGAGGAAGGTCCGCACGGCTCCCCGCGTGCTGCGGACCGCCTGCCGCGGGTGGTCGGCCGGCAGCTCCAGGACCGGCGACATGCCGGCCAGCCGGCCGCGCCACCAGCCGAGCTCCGCCTCCAGAAACGCTCCGGACAGCCGGCGGCGCTGCCAGACGGCGAAATCCGGATACTGCACGGGAAGCTCCGGCAACGGGCTTGGGCTGCCGGCGAGAAACGCCGGATAGAGCGCTCCGATCTCGTTCACCAGCACGCCCATCGACCAGCCGTCGCTCACGATGTGGTGTATCTCGAGCAGGAGCAGGTGCTCGTCGTCCGCGCAGCGGAACACGCAACTGCGCAGCAGAGGTCCCTTTTCAAGGTCGAACGGCAGGCGGCTCTCCAGCGCGGACATCCGCCGGATCTCCGGATTCCGCCGTGCGGCCGGCAGGGCGCCGAGGTCGACCACGGGCAGCCGCGGCACGAAGCGAGGCGCGATCACCTGCACCGGCTCGCCATCCTCGGTGGCGGCGAACGTGGTGCGCAGGGCCTCATGGCGGTCGGCCACGCCCGCGAGCGCGAGAGCCAGAGACGGCAGATGGAGAGGCCCGAGGATACGCGTCGCCGACGGCAGGTTGTAGACCGGATCGCCGGGGTGCAGACGGTCGAGGAACCAGAGCCGGAGCTGGCTGAACGAAAGGGGGAGCGGAGCGAGCCGGTCCTCCCGGGGCTCGATGCGATGTGTCGCCCCCTCCGCCGGCCTCTTCTTGCGCAGAAGGTCGCGAAGAACCGCCTGCTTGGCGGAAGAAAGCGCGGAGAGCTTGTTCTGCTTCTGAGTCACCGGTCGTCCATCTCTCCTCGCGAGCTCTTGCCACGATGGGGAAACAGGGATGATAGACGATCCGGGCGGGCCGGAGCCCCCGCGTCCGGCGCCAGCGAAGAGGCAGGGTGAGGAGGGTCTAACCCACCACGAACTCCGCCAGAATCGGCAGATGATCGCTCGCCACGCGCGCGATCTGCAGCCGGCAGGAGTGGGCGGAGACCAGCCGCAGGGGCCCGCGGTGGTAGATGCGGTCGAGGCCCCCCTGCGGCGAGAAGGAGGGATAGGTGGGGATCACCGGATAGGGGCCGCGCTTGCGCTCCGTGGCGCAGGAGAAGCCCATGCCGTTGGTGAAGGCGGGCATCAGGAGCGAGCGCCAGTCGTTGAAATCTCCGGCCACCAGGACCGGGGTGGTGTACGGGACGCCGCTGAGCTCGGCCGAGCGCTTGATCAGCTCGATCTGCTTGGCCCGTTCCCGCGCCGAGAGCCCCAGATGGAGGTTGAACACCTCCAGGTGCCCCTCCTTGCCGCCGAGATCCAGCGTCGTGTGCTGGCAGCCGCGGCGGATCCAGCTCTCGGCGATCGAGAGGTCGATGTTGCGCTCGCGCAGGATCGGCAGGCGGCTGAGCGTCGCGTTGCCGTAACGCCCCTTCTTCAGGCTTACGTTGTGCCCGAGGGCGAAATTCGGGTATCCCGCCTCCTCCGCCAGCTCCTTGGCGAGGTTGAGCTCCCGCGAGCGCGGCGCCCCCTCATCCACCTCCTGGAGCATCACGACGTCGGGATCGTAGTGACGCAGGATCGCCACGATGCGCTCCGGCCGGAACCGGCGATCGACCCCGATCGCGCGGTGGATGTTGTAGGTCATGACCCGTAGCGGCATCAATTCGTGGCTCTCCGAACTGCTCGAGGAATGGAATCCTTCACCCGGTACGACAAAACCACCCTTCACTCTCCGGACGATATAGTAGCCCCATGCCGCCCGTCTTCACCGTCGGCCACTCCACCCGCTCCATCGAAGAGCTCCTGGCCCTCCTCGCCGAGCACGGCGTGCGGACCCTGGTGGACGTGCGGCGCTTCCCCGGCTCCCGGCGCCACCCTCAGTTCTCGCGCGACGCCCTCGCCGCCTCGCTCGCCGCCGCCGGCATCCAGTATGTCCATGAGCCCGGCCTCGGCGGGCGCCGCGCCGCCCGGCCCGGCTCCCCACATACCGCGTGGCGCGTCGAAGCCTTCCGCGGCTACGCCGACCACATGGAGACCCCGGAGTTCGAGACCGCCCTCCAGCGGCTGATCCAGCGCGCCGCCGTCGAGACCGCCGCCATCCTCTGCGCCGAGGCGGTGCCCTGGCGCTGCCATCGCCGGCTCATCTCCGATGCCCTGGTCGTCCGGGGCATCCAGGTATTGCATATCCTGGGCCCGAACCGTGCCGACCCCCACGAGCTGGACGCCAACGCCCGCGTCCTCCCCGGGGATCGGCTGCTCTACGACGGGACCCCGGGCGATCAGCCCTCGCTGTTTGAAGACATACCCGAAGACGTCTCGGGATCGTAACTTTCGCCCCATTGCCGCAGCACGGGATTTCTTCTACGATCCCCGAAATCAACCAAACCTTTGGAGGAAAACCCTCATGAGCATCAGCCAGTCCCTTCTGCCCGAGTTCGACCAGGAGATGGCCGGAACCCGCCGCGTCCTCGAGCGCGTGCCCGCCGACAAGTTTTCCTGGGGCCCGCATGAAAAGTCCATGAACTTCGGCCGTCTGGCGGTCCATCTCGCCGAGCTCCCCTCCTGGACCACCATGACCCTCAACACCAGCGAGCTGGACTTCGCCGCCACCCCCTATGCCCCGACCCAGGTGGAGACGACCCAGGACCTGCTGAATATTTTCGACAAGGCCACCAGCGAGGCCCGGGCGGCCCTGGCCGGAGCCGGCGACGAAGTGTTCTTCCAGAACTGGACGCTCCGCAACGGCGACCAGACGCTCTTCACGCTGCCGAAAATCGCCGTGCTGCGCAGCTTCGTCATGAACCACATCATCCACCACCGCGCCCAGCTCACCGTCTACCTGCGGCTCAACGACATCCCGGTCCCCAGCCTCTACGGCCCGTCGGCGGACGAAGGGAACATGTAGTCGCGCGGCGCGAAGACCCTCCACCCTCCAACCGACCTTCAGAGGAGATTCCATGAACCTGAGCCAGTCGCTGCTTCCCGAATTCGACCAGGAGATGGCGGGCACCCGCCGAGTCCTCCAGCGGATGCCCGCCGACAAGTTCAACTGGCAGCCGCACCCGAAGTCCTTCAGCCTCGGCAAGCTGGCGACCCACGTCGCCCGGCTCTCCTCCTGGGCCACCATGATGCTCGCCTCCGAGGAATTCGACGTCTCCAAGCCCCAGGAAGCCCCGAAGGTGAACAGCACCGAAGAGCTGCTGGCGCTCTTCGACAAGACCAGCGGCGAGGCCCGCGAGGCCATCTCGAAGGCCAGCAATGAGGACTGGGCCAAGCCCTGGTCGCTGCGCAACGGCGACCATGTCGTCTTCACGATGCCCAGGATCGCCGTGCTGCGCGCCATGGTGATGAACCACATCATCCACCACCGCGCCCAGCTCACCGTCTATATGCGGCTCAACGACATCCCCGTCCCCGCCCTCTACGGCCCGTCGGCGGACGAAGGGAACCTGTAGGCCCCAGGGGGCGGCTCCTCGCCCCCATCCTCCCCTCTTTCGTTCCTCCCCCCGCCCTCTCCTCCCGGCTCCAGTGACGGTTCGTGTGCGTGCTTCGTATGACTATTTAGAAAACGCACCGGATCGAAACTAACCCTCGAGGAGACCACCATGAGCTTTCGGTATCTCGCGATCTGTCTGCTTCTCACCGTGCTGTCCCTCACCTCATCCCGGCTCGCGGCGGATCAGTTGCCACGCTGGACCGCCATCGGGCCCGACGGTGGCAACGTCCAGGCCCTGGCAGTATCGCCGGCGCTCCCCGACTGGATCCTGGCCGGTCTCCCGCAGGGCTACGGCATCTTCAAGAGCGCCGACCGCGGTAACAACTGGGGAGCCGCCACCGACGCGTTCGGCCGGAACGTCCTCGACCTGGCCATCGACGCCCAGGGAAAAGCCTTGTATGCCGCGACCCAACGCGGGCTCCTCAAGAGCACGAACGGCGGCGTCCTGTGGCCGGCGCTCGACGCGAGCGCGGACGTCTACACTCTCGTCGCGGCGCACCCGCGCAAGGCCGCGATCGTCTTCGCCGCGCGGGGAGGCGTCCTCCTGCGCAGCACGGACGGCGGCGTCACCCGCACGGCCGTCGAGGGTCCGGAAGGGGTCGCGAAGATCGCGTTCGCGCCGACCGGCCGGCGCACCGTGGTGTACGCGGGAGCCGGCAACGGGCTCTGGCGGAGCACCGACGACGGCCAGACCTGGACCGACGACAGCCCTCCCTTCCCGGCTCCTCCCCACATCGCGGCGGTCGCGGTCGATCCCGTCGATCCCCAGGTCCTCTACATCGGCCTCCAGCAGGACAAGAGTGTGCTGTTCAAGAGCCTGAACGGCGGCGCCACCTGGCGGCTGAGCCAGCGCGGGCTGCCGACGGCGGCCGACGGCACGCTGCCGGCGATTTCGGAGCTCGCCGTGGACCGGAAGAATCGCTCCATCGTCTATGCCGTCGCGGGAGGTGAGCTCTTCCGCAGCGTCAACGGCGGACGCGACTGGTCGCGCCCCACCTCCCAACCCCCCGGCGGTTTCATCAATGCTCTGGAAACGACCGGATATGGCGTGCTGGCCGGCACCCCGGCGGGCGTCCTGCTGAGCACCGACCGGGGGCTCACCTGGCAAGTCCGCATCGCCGGCCTGACCGCCACCTCGATCGCCGGGATGGCCATCGACCACCAGGAGCCGGCCCGGCTCTACGCCGCCGACGCGTCCACGGGGATCTTCAAGACGGCCAGCCGGGGCCGGCCGTGGCTGCGCCTGGGCGACCTCGCAGGCCCGTCGACCTCGGACCGGCCGCTCGTGGTCGATCCGGCCGACCCGAACATCGTTTACAGCCTGACGTCCAACAGCGTCGCCAAAAGCACCAACGGCGGCCGGCGCTGGACCATGCCCCTGTCTTCTTCCTGCCTGCTGCTCCGACGGATCGCTATCGATCCCCGGGAGCCGGCCCACGTCTTCGCCTCCGCTTACATCAATGGTCTCCACTGCGACATATCGATCTGCACCTTCTTTCGCAGCCTGGATGCGGGCGCGACCTGGTCGTGCATCGGCAACGTCCTCTCCTTTGTTGCCGGGAGAGACGCGCTCCTGGGGGTCGACCCCTTCACCTCGGCCATCTACGCGCAGGTATTTCAGGATCTCTTGCGGAGCACAGACAACGGAGTGACCTGGACACCGCTGAGTCGAGAGTCTCTGCTCGGCAGCTCCTTCACTCCCTCACCGCTGGTCGCGGGCACCCTCTGGGCCGGTCAGGGGGCCAGGGTGACGCGGAGCCGCGACGGCGGGCAGACCTGGGAGTCCTTCTCGACCGGATTGCCCTCCGACGTGTCCGTGGTCGCCCTGGCGCCCGATCCGGTCGAGCCCGCGACGCTCTATGCCGCGACCGTGCAGAGCGGCGTCTTCAAGAGCACCGACGCCGGGGAGACCTGGAGTCTGGCGGGCCGCTGGCCGCCGGGCGTCCCTTACAAAGGCGGCCTGCTGGTCGATCCGGGGGATCGCGAGATCATCTATGCCGGGACCAACGGTCTGGGCGTGCTGCGCCTCGACCAGAGCGGAAACTGAAGCTCGTCGCGGAGGCCGCAAAGGAAGGTAAGATTCAGCCGCACCCCCGAGGTGCCATACACAAGGAGGACGCGTGAAGAAGCAGCTCAAGAAGGTGAAGAAGCTGACTCTGGACAGGGAGACGTTGGCCCGCCTCAACGTTACGGGCGGCCTCGCCGCCGAGCAGAAGCTCGCGACCGAGCCGGCCAGCGGGGGCCCCGATATCTGCTATTTCTCGGACTGCAATCCCTGCGACACCGACCTCAACTGCTCCGCCGTCTGAGATAAACCAGGGGGCGACTCCTCGCCCCCGTCCTTCCCCCTCGTTCTCGCGAAGCTCGCCCCGGTTTCCGCGCTTCTCCGCAAGGTTGCGGAGAACCTCCGCTACGTTTCCGGAGACCTCCGCAAGGTTGCGGAGAAGCGCGGCAACGTTGCGGAGGAGTACGGCAACCCTGTGGAGGAGCGCGAAAACGTAGCGGAGGAACGCGGCAACGTAGCGAAGAAGCGCGGAAACCCGGGCGAGGTCTTACCGAACCTTGCCCCCACGGTCTTACTGGACGCCCATCAACTCCACCTTGAAGACCAGCGTAGAGTTGGGCGGGATGGGACCGGAGCCCTGCTCGCCGTAGCCCAGAGCCGGCGGGATCACCAGCGTCCGTTTCTCGCCGACCTTCATGTCGGCCACGCCTTCGTCCCAGCCCGCGATGACCTCCCCTCGCCCGATCCCGAACGAGAACGGCTCGCCGCGGTCCCGCGAGCTGTCGAACTTGGTACCGTTCGTCAGCCAGCCGGTGTAGTGGACGGTCACCGTCTGACCCGCCCGCGGCTTGGGGCCGGTGCCGGGCCGGTCGATCGCGTACTGCAACCCGGACGGGGTGGTCTGGAGGTTCGCGGGCATGGCGAACGTATCCGCCCCGGCCCCCTGCGCCGCGGCGGGAGCGCTGGCGACGGTGGTGGTATCGGACGGGGCCGTGCCCTCCTCCGTCTTCCCCGAGCAGGCCAGGAAGGAGAGGGCGAGGGCGGCGGCGAGGAGTCTCAGGTTCATCTCGATTCCTTTTGGAGGTTCGGTGCGTGTCGGGCGCGGATTTTATGACGAAACTGAAAAGCGGTGGCGCGCGAAGGCCCCAGCCTGGAAAATCAGCCAGGCCGGCCGTCTAGGTCCCCGTGATTTGAAAAGCAAGGAGAAACCGCATCATGGCCAATGAATCCCTAGACCAGATCCCGGAGCTCGAACCGCACGCGGCGGCCCTCAAGGCGCTCGGCTTTCAGACCATGGAGCAGGTCCTCGGAGCCGCGCAGGCGGCTGGAGACGACCTGTCGCGCTTCCTCGGCGTCAATGTTACCGAGATGCTCGCGAACCTGTTGCCGGCGGGCCTCGAGGCCGTGGCGCCGACTCCCCACCCGCTCGGCGTGGCGCTCGACCTCATTCCACAGCCACGGTTCGCCTTCGCCCTGCCGTCGGTCGAGGCCATGGCCGCCGCCGCGCCGCCCCTTCCCTCGTCGGTCGATCTCTTCGCGCAGTTGCCGCCCCCTCGCGACCAGGGGCAGAGGTCGACCTGCGTCGCCTTCGCCTCGCTTGCCGTCGTCGAGCAGCGCGGGATGAGCACGGGCAGCTTCCAGGACATGTCCGAACAGTTCCTCTACTGGAACTGCAAACAGAACGACGGCATCCCCACGCTGCCCGGCACCTATGTGGGCGTCGCCTTCCGCGTCCTCCAGAGCGGCGGCTGCTGCCAGGACCCCCTCTGGCTCTACAACCCGAACATCATTCAGGGCAACGAGGCGCAGGCACCGCCGCCGGCGGGAGCCCAGGCGGACGCGGCGACGCGCAGGATCACCGCCTTCAACACGCTGCCGCCGACCTCGGTCGCCGACATCAAGCGCGAGCTGGCCGGAGGCAGGTGCGTCGCCTTCTCCATCCCGGTCTTCAACTCCTGGTACCTCAACCCGGTGGTCGCGAGCACCGGCGACATCATCAATCCCATCCCGGGGGAGACGGTCGCCGGCGGCCATGCCATGACCATGATCGGCTACCAGGACTCGGCGGATCCGGGTTTGGGGGGCGGCCGCTTCCTGCTCCGCAACAGTTGGCCCAACTGGGGCACCACCTCGCACCACGGCACGGGCTACGGCACGATCCCGTACTCGTACATTGCCTGGTTCGGACGGGAGGCGTACTCTCTGGTCTAGCTCCAGGCGCCGGCCGCGCCGGCGATGGGGCGGGAGGAGACGCAATGAGCAGCCACTACCTCGACCGCCTCAGGATCTCTCCCGAGGAACGGGCTCGGCTGGCCGGCCTCGGGGCGCCGACTCCTCTGGCCGTGCTGGGAATCCGCAAGGCGGCGCCGGAGGCGTTCGATGGGCTCTTCGGAACCGAGCGGGCGTCGGAGATCGCCGCCCAACTCGCGGGTTTTCTCGGGGAGGGGGAGCAGGCGATCCTGGAGGCTCCCCTCCCTCCTCCCTACCCGCTCGGCGCGCGTCTCGACGAGCCGCCGGAGCCCCCTCCTCGGCTCCGGCGAAGCCCGGTCCCGTCGAAGCCGCCCCGGGATTGAAATCCCGGGCTACCCACGGCCGTCCCGTCCGGGACTCCCGTCTCCAGTACCAACTTGACGGTTGATAAAGGCAGGTTTAAAGTAGAATTTTAGATATAGCAGGAGGTGAACAGGGGACCAACCACAGATCGCAAGGAGGTCATCATGCACAAGTTGGCTCTCGTCCTGAGCATCGCATTCATCGGTCTAGGATCCAAGGCATACGCGATGTGTCCGACTCCACCTTCGGGCCCGGTCCGCGCCGGTGGATTCACTTGGTACGACTACACGCCCGACTTCAGCTGCTGGGAGGTATCCTCCTCCATCTCTACCGCCAGCTCCTGCTTCAACTCGGACGGATTCGATTTCGGCGTCGCTTTCGACAACCTGGTCACCTACACCTTTCCGATCGGCCCTAATGATCCTTTGACCGGCTCCTTTTCCTTCGCCGCGACGATCGAATTCGTGGACCCGAACGACAGTGTTTCCAACCAGATCCAGGGCTGGGCGTACGTCGTCCACAACGGCTCCGGCGTCTTCAACTCGCTTTTCAGCCACAACGGAGTCAACGGGGATCTGAGCTGCACCCAGCTGTATGGAAACTTTCAGGCGACCACGGGAGACACGGTGACCGTGGCTATCCAGGTATCCAAGGTGAACAGCAACACGACCATCAAAGCGAGCGGCCTTCACCTCTACACCTGGTATTGAGAGGGCTTGAGAGAAGCGCCACGCGGGCGAAAGGCTTGACTAAGACCGAGACCCGTCGTTGAGGTCGCCGAACCAGACTGCGGCGTGCCCCTTGTAATCGCTCCGGTGGCGGCCACGGCGGCGGCGCATGCCGGGAATCTGCGCCGTCGCCTCGCCGTTACCCCCGCCCACCCTGCCGCACCGGTCCCGGTCCAGCCACCCGCCCCGCCACCCCGGGATCCATCCCCACCATTAGCCCGTCGATCGAGGGCCTTAGCGTCTCCACGAAGCGCTCGGTCTCCACGATCTGCTCGACGAGGCTGCTCATGTAGCTGGCGACCTCGGTGGCGTTGAACTGCGAGGCGCTGAGGCGGCCGTGGATGACTTCGAAGGCGTCGGAGAAGGCTCCGAGCTGGGCGACGACGCACTGGTCGCGCTTGTGGCAGTCCAGCAGCAGCTCGCGCTGCTTCTCCAGGATGCCGACGTGGAACTCGCGGGTGCGGACGGTCGCTGGCTCGCGGGTGGCCAGGTCGCGGATCTGGCGGATCTTCTCCCCCACCTCGGAGAGGCGCTTCTCCAGGCTCGGCAACGGCGGCACGAAGGCGGGCGCGATGCGCGCCGAGAGCCGGCGCCAGTCCCGCCGCCATCCCGGCAGCGAGTTCGAGGCGGCCGGCGGGACCGGCACCGGCAGGACGCTCGCCAGGATATGGAGATAGGAGACCCGCTCGTTCACGAAGCCCAGGTAGGCGGTCAGCATGGTGCTGAGCTGCTGGAGGATGTCCTCCTTGGTGAAGGCGTCGAGATCGCGCCGCTCGACCAGCACCCGCGAGACCCGGTTGCGGATCTCGAGCAGACGGGCGAAGACCGCCATGTAGTCGGGCAGATAGCCAGCGCGGATCCAGAGATCGAAGGGGGTCTCGTCGAGCATCCGCTGCGTCCGCAGACGCAGGGCCTCGCGGTCCCGCTCCTCTTTCAGCTCCCGCCGCCGGCGCTCCTCTTCCTGGATACGCGGCCGGTAGCGCTGTGTTGTGGTGGCGATCACCACCCAGCCGGCCGCCCCCGCCCCCCAGACGATCGCCCAGGTGGGATCGTGGAGCCACCACGTGGCCCCGACGCCGGCCGCGCCGGCTACGAAATTGAGGGGGGTCTGGAGCGCCTTGGCGATGCTCCGCCGGAGCAGGGTTCTTTTCTTCAGGAAGGGCATGGTGTGTCGCGCTCGATCCGGCCGGCGCTTTACGGGAAGAACCGCAGCAAAACGCTGGCCAAGATGATTGTAGCGCGCTGGGGGGCGTCCGTGGCCTGCGACCTCATCCTCTATCTCCTTCTCCTGAAGGAGAAGGAGGACGACTGCGGACCGGGTTGCCCGTAGGTGTGCTGTGCACACCATCAGGACCTTGAAGGTGCGCACAGAGCACCCTACGGGCAACACCGGTTCTGAAAGGCCCTCCCTCTCCTTCAGGAGAGGGACCGAGGGTGAGGTCGCAGGCCGCGGACGTCCCCTATTTTTTTCCCGCCGCCGGTGGCGCATACAGCAGATCCAGCAACTGCTTCTCCACCGCCCGGAACTCGGCCGCGGACTTGAGGGCCACGTCGCGCACGGGGAAGAAGGGCACGTCCACCTTGTGCAGAATGCGCGCGGGCCGCGACGAGAGCACGTAGACGGTGTCGGCCAGGTAGACCGCCTCGGAGACGTCGTGGGTGACGAAGAGGATGGTGTTGTCCTCGGTGCGCGAGACGTCGAGCAGGAGGCTCTGCATCCCCCAGCGGGTCTGCGGGTCGAGCGCTCCGAAGGGCTCGTCCATGAGCACGATCTTGGGCTGGTTGATCAGCGTGCGGGCGATCGCCACCCGCTGTTTCATGCCGCCGGAGAGGTCCTTGGGGTAGCGGTCGGCGAACTCCGCCAGCCCGACGGACTGGAGGTACTTGTCCGAGCGCTCGCGGCGCTGCGCCCTGGGCACTCCCTGGAGGCGCAGGCCGTACTCCAGGTTCTCCCGCACGGTGAGCCAGCCGAAGGAGGTGTAGGTCTGGAACACCATGCCGCGGTCGCGGCCGACGTCCTCGACCGGCTTGCCCTCCATCAGGATCTCACCCTTCGTGGGCGTGAGCAGGCCGGCGATGGACTTCAGGATCGTCGACTTGCCGCAGCCCGAGGGGCCGAGGAAGACCACGATCTCCCCCGTCCCCGGCTTGTCGGCGATGTCGAAGGAGACGTCCCGCACCGCCTCGGTCGCTCGCCCCGCGCGGTCGATGTAGGTGATGTGGAGGTTCGACACCCGGAGCTTGGGCATCGCGGTTTCCGGCTCATGGCGGTAGGAGGGGGCCTGCGGCTCCCCCTTGCCCGGGACGGTGACGGCGACGGTCCCCGGCTCGCCCGCGGTGGGCAGGGGCATGGGGGTTTCGGGATCGCTCATACCGTTTCCCTCCAGCGGAAGAGCAGGCTGCTGAGCAGGCGGATGAAGGCGTCGGTGAGCAGGCCGATGCCGCCGATCACCAGCAGGCCGGCGAACGACCAGGAGGCCTTCTGGTGGGTGCGCGCCAGCTCGACCATGTAGCCAAGCCCATGCTCCGGGTTGACCGCCTCGGCGAGGATGACGTAGGTCCAGGCGATGGCGTTCATCACCCGGAAGGAGTCGAAGATCTCGGGCAGCGCCGCCGGCAGCAGGACGGTGCGGATCACCTGCCAGCGGGAGGCGCCCAGGGTGAGAGAGGTCTGCACCAGCTCCTCGGGCACCACCCGGATCGCCGTCACCACCACCGGCAGCAGGTAGACGAAGACCCCCAGGAAGAGGAAGGCGATCTTCTGCTTCTCGTAGATCCCGAACCAGAGGATGAGGAGCGGGATGAAGGCCGAGATCGGCATGTAGCGCAGGGGCGACACGATCGGCTCGAAGAAGCGGTTGACCGGCTCGAACGCTCCCATCAGCACCCCCAGCGGCAACGCCACCGCCGAGGCGAGAAGGAAGGCGAAAAGGATGCGCTTGGTCGAGACCAGGATCGATCCCATGAGGTCGTACTGGATGAAGAGCTGCAGGGTGCCGCGCAGGGTCTCGGTGGGAGACGGCAGGAAGTCGGGCTGCGTGATGCCGCCATAGGTGAGCAGGCACCACGCGCCGGCCACGAGAATCGGGGCGAGCAGCCCCAGCGCCGTCGAGGTCGAGCGCGGCAGCGGCTGGCGCAGGGCGAAGAAGCTGGATTTCTTGCGTGCCATGTGGGTCCTCGTGGAGCGCCTTTCCTGTAGGGGCGGCCCTATGTGGCCGCCCTGTTCGGAAGGCGTCTGTCTTCGAAGCGTTGCAGGGCGGCCACATAGGGCCGCCCCTACAAATCTCTTCGCCCCCCTACTGCGTCGCCAGAACCACCTTGATATCCGTCCGGCGGTTGAGCTGCCGCCCGGCCTCGGTGGTGTTGTCGGCTACCGGGTTGGCCGCGCCGTGGCCGATGGTCTGGAAGCGCGCCGCCTGGATGTTGGGGAAGTTCTCCAGGATGTAGGTCCTCACCGCCAGGGCCCGCTTCTCGGAGAGCGTCAGGTTGGCGTTCTGAGAGCCGGTGGCGTCGGTGTTCCCCTCGACCCGCAGGTAGGTGTTGCCGAAGGAGGTCATGGTCTCCCCGAGGGCGTCGAGGACGATGTAGGAGCCGGCCATGATCTCGTCGGAGCCCGGGGTGAAGTGAATCTGGATCTGCTTGTTGATGATCGCCCGGTCCTTCTCCGACGGCGCCTTGGCGGCGATTTTGGGCTCCTCCACCTTCTGCCCGGGGTAGTCGGCGGCCAGGGCCTGCAGGAAGCGGGGGTCGGCCCAGTCCTTGGCCTCGACCGGCCGGGTCACCAGCCCCTTCTTGCGCCAGATGATGAACGCGGTGTCGAACAGGGCGTCGAAGTGCGCCTTGCCGCCGGCCAGGCCGTAGAACTGGGCGTTGTCGGCGTAGGGGGTGAGCTTCAGCCCCGAGAGCATGCCGGAGATGGTGTCGGAGTCGAGCTTGAGTGCCTTGCCGACGATGGCGTAGGACCCCTGGGGGTCGTTCTTGACCACCTCGATCCCCTCCAGCCAGCCGTGGACGAAGTCGCGCACCGTGTCCGGGTAGCGGTCGATCAGATCCTGCCGGGCGACCAGGGTGTCGGCGATGATGTTGGTCGCCGCGGCGGTCGAGACCAGGACGTGGGCCTCGGCGCCGCGCGCCTCGACGGCGGACGAGAGATCCGGCTCCCAGGTCACGGCGGCGTCGACCTGCCGGGCCTTGAAGGCGGCGGCGGCGGCCGGGGCGTCCTGGGTGAAGATGATCCCCTGCTCGACCGCCGCGCGGTCCGCCGGAGAGAGGCCGGACTGGGCGAGCAGGTAGAGGAGCAGGAAGTGCGAGGGGGTGAACTGGGTGCAGGCGATCTTGTGCCCCTTCAGCTCCTCGATCGACTTGATCGAGGAGAGCGAGACGATGCCGTCGCCGCCGCGCGACCAGTCCTGCATGATGATCGACTTGGCCTTCTGGTTCTGCTCGGCCAGGATCGAGGCCTCGCGGGCCCAGTTGTCGACCGTGTCCCACATGATGTCGACGTCCCCCTTGCGGAAGGCCGCGAGCTTGGTCGCCGGGTCCTCCATGAGCACGAACTTCACGTCCAGCCCGTACTTCTTCTTGTAGCTCGACGCGGAGTTGGGGTCGAGGCCGTTGTTGAAGACGACGCCAGGCGCGTGGCCGGCCCAGGTGTTGATGGCCACCACCAGCGGACGGTCGAGCTTTCCGCTGCCGCCCAGGTTGCTCGCCGGGGAGACCCCTTCCGAGCCCTTGCCGCGCTCCGGATCGGCTGGGGCGTTGCCCAGGGCGTTGAAGTCGTCCTTGCTCACGGTCTCGTTTCCAGGCGCTGCGGCGGTGCCGTTCTTGTCTCCGACCGCCCAGGTCTTGAGACCCGGGACGAAACGGCGGACCGCGAAGAACGCGGCGACCAGCAGAGCCAGCACGACGATTGCCTTCCCCATGGGGGTGAGCTTCATTGTCTTATCTCCTCTCGACCTTCAGGTCGAAATGTTCTCGCAACTTGCCGGCGGATCAGCCGGGACTCCCCAGCCCCACGATGAGCTCGTCCATGGCGGGCCGCAGCGAATCGACGAACCGCTCGGTCTCCACCACCTGCTCCACCACGGTGCCCATGTAGCTGGCGACCTCGGTCGCGCTGAACTGCGACGCGCTGACCCGGCCCAGGATGACTTCGAAGACGTCGGAAAAAGCTCCCAGTTGCGCTACCACGCACTGGTCGCGCTTCTGGCATTCGAGCAGCAGATCGCGCTGCTTCTGCAGGATGCCGATATGGAACTGGCGGGTGCGGGCGGTGGCCGGCTCCTTCTGCGCCAGCTCCTCGAGCTGCTTGACCTTGGCGTCCACCTCGGCGAGCCGCTTCTCCACGCTGGGCAGCGGCGAGGCCGGCGCCGGCGGCCGCGCGGGTTGGATCTGGACCTGAATGCCGCGCCGCTTGTCCACCACCGGGATACTCGGCCCGGCGGGCGCCGCCTGCAGGGTCGGGGTGTCCGATCCGGGGCGGATGGTGGCGAGGATCTGCAGATAGGCGACCCTCTCGCGGACGAAGTTGAGATAGGCGGTCAGCATGTAGCCGAGCTGCTGGACGATGCCCGCCTTGCTCAGGGCGTCGAGATCGGTGCGGTCGGCGAGGACCTTTCCTACCCGGCCGCGGATCTCGGCCAGCCGCCGGTAGACGGACATATAGTCCGGCAGCAGGCCGGCGCGCATCCAGTTGTTGATCGGGTTTTCGGCGAGGCTCGCCTCGACCTTCTGGCGCAGGAGCTCGCGGTCCTTCTCGGCCTTGAGCTCGGCCTCGCGCCGCTCCTCTTCCTCGATCTGGCGGATGTAGCGCTGCCCCGTCCCGGCGAGGGTGACCCAGCCGGTGGCGCCTAGCCCCCAGAGGATCAGCGGCAGCGGATTCCAGAGCACGGCCGAGGCGGCCAGGCTCACCGCGCCCGTAACCAGGTTGCCCGGGGATTGGATGGCTTTGGCGATGCTCTTCTTGAGGAGCGTCCTCGTATCGATGGGCATCGGGTGGATTCTATACGGATCTCTTCCCTTGAAGTTGTGCGCTTCCGGGCGAAATGATTTCATCCGGCCGCACACTCTGAGATGAAGACGCCTCCCCGGCTCTGGGGAGCGTACCCCGGACAAGGAGGACCCGATGCGCGCACGTCATGGTTCCCGCTTCGTCCTCGGCCTGCTCCTCGGTCTCGCCGCTTGCACGGCGCGGGCCACCGCCGTCGAATTAACCGTTGAAGAGATCCCCACTCCCCGCCCCGCCGGCTGGGCGGTCGATCTGACCCATACCCTGCCCCCCGAGAGGCTGGCGGAGTTGAACCAGCTCGGCGACCAGATCAAGGAGAAGACGGGCGCCGAGATGGCCGTCGTGGTGGTGAGCTCGACCGGCGGCGCCGACGCTCACGAGTTCGCCACCCGCCTGTTCAACACCTGGGGGATCGGCGAGCGCGGGAAGGGAAACGGGCTGCTCGTCTTCGCCGCCCTGGCGGACCACAAGGCGGAGATCGTGCTCGGCACGGGCCTGGACGGCGCGGCGAGCCGCCGGGAGAGCGAGGCGGTGATGCAGGGGGAGATGGTCCCCCGCTTCCGGGCCGGAAACCCCGCCGGGGCGATCGTCCTGGGGGCCATCGCCTGCGCCCGGCGGATCCTCCATGTCTCCCCGATCCATTCCGGACTGGACGAGTTGGGGATCGTCCCCGAACCAGCCCCCGAAACAACCCCCGAGACGACTTCGTACGCTCCGAGCCAGACTCCGGCGCCGGTCGTGCCCTACTCCCCTCAGCCGGAGGCGGCCCCCGAGCCCTACGCTCAGACGTCTTATCAGGCGGAACCCCGGAGCGGTACCGTGGGGGGGATTCTCGTGTTCTTCTCTCTCCTGCTCGTGATCGTCGGGAGGATCGCTTTCTGGGGCTACACGCAGGGTAGGGGCATGGAGACGGGGAACACCTGGGCGAACCGCTCCTACGAAGACCGCTACGACCGCTTCAGGGAGAGACTGGAGGAAGAGCGCACGACCGCTTCGTCGTCGGCCGCCGCGTCGTGGGGGGCGTTCTCTTCGGATAGAAGCTCGTCGAGCTCCCCGCCCTCCGACTCCAGCTCGGGATCGAGCTCGGGCTCAAGCTCCAGCTCGGGCTTCAGCGGCGGCAGCTCTTCCGGGGGCGGGGCGAGCGGGAGCTGGTAGGGGTGTCAGCCCCGTAGGGCTGGCCTCCGTCTACCCCAGAAACCGCCCCCGAAGCTCCGGCGTGGGCAGCCAGCAGGTCTCCTGCTTGCCGAACCAGCGGTAGCGGTTGCGTGCGATGAGGCGGTAGACGGCGTCCCGGATGGGTCGCGGGATCACCCGCAAGACCGCGAGCGCCTTCCAGGCGCCGCTCATCCCGCAGGCGATGCGGAGGGCGGCGTCGCTCTCCTTGTACCAGCGATCCCCCTCGACCAGAAGGACGCTGTCGAGCCGCCCGGGGTCCATTCCGAAGCGGGTCTGGAGATCCTGCCCCACGGGCGACTGGAGCGAGGCGAAGCGGAATCGCCCCTGACGGTCGTGCCGGATGATGAACTGCACGGACCCGTTGCAGAGATTGCAGACGCCGTCGAAGAGGACGATGGGGTTCGCGGTGGCCATCCCGGGTTCATTGTAGGGCAACGCTACCCCTCGATCTCCTCGCGCAGCCCCAGGGTCGTGATCAGACGGTGGAGATGGTTGGGGTGGAGCCCCAGGCGCTCGGCCGCGCGGGTGATCGTGCCGCCGCTCTCGCGAACCGCCTCGACGATCAGCCGGCGCTTCAGGCCGTTCAGGGCATCGTGGTACTGGGTCGTAGGGGCCGCGCCCGCGCCGCCGGCGGGGGCGGTCTCGAGGAGGGTCTCCGGCAGGTCCTCGGGGCGGATCGTGTCCTCCATCCCCAGGACGACCGCGCGCTCGATGGCGTTGCCCAGCTCGCGGACGTTGCCCGGCCAGTCGTAGCGCAGGAGGAGGGCGCGAGCCTCGGGCGAGATCCCCGCCTCGCGGCCGCGGATGTTCCGGCCGTGCAGCGCCGCGAAGTGGCTCGCCAGCAGCGGGATGTCCTCCCGGCGCTCGCGCAGGGGGGGTATGGTGATCGACACCACGTTCAGCCGGTAATAGAGGTCGGCCCGGAAGCTCCCCTCGGAGATCGCCTTCAGGAGGTCGCGGTTGGTTGCGGCGACCAGGCGGATGTCCACCCGGATCGGCTTCGTGCTCCCCAGCCGCTCGAAGGTGCGCTCCTGGAGCACGCGCAGGAGCCGCGCCTGGAGGGCGGGCGGCATCTCCCCCACCTCGTCAAGGAAGAGAGTGCCGCCGTCGGCGACCTCGAGCTTGCCGGTCTTGCGCTCCACGGCGCCGGTGAAGGCCCCTCGCTCGTGGCCGAAGAGCTCGCTTTCGAGCAGGGTCTCGGAGAGCGTCGCGCAGTTGATGGCGACGAACGGCTTGCCCGCCCGGCGGCTGGCGCCGTGGAGGGCGCGGGCCGCCAGCTCCTTGCCGGTGCCGCTTTCGCCGAGGATCAGCAGGGTCGACGGCGTCGGCGCCACCCGCGTGATCACATCGTAGATCCGGCGCAGGCCGGGGCTCTCCCCCACCAGCCCGTGCCCCAGCTCGGCGGCCTGAAGACGCTGGTTCTCCCGCTCCAGCCGCTCGGCGCGGAGAGCGGCGGCCAGCGGGCCGGCCGCCAGGGCGGCCGCCGCCGCGAGCCACTGGAGATGCTCCTCGTCCAGATGCGCTCCGGAGGTCAGCGTGTCGGCGTAGAGAAGGCCGGCCAGCCCCGGGAGCGGTACGCAGGCGAGCGAGCGGACGCCGGCGGAGGCGACGCTGCCGGAAGCCTCGTCGCCGCGCCCGCGATCGATCAGCAGCGCCTCGCGCCCGGCGAGAACCCGGGCCACGATCGTCCGGCTGATGGCGAACGGGCGATCCCCGGCCGGCGAGCGGTGGATCGGCGCCAGCCCGTCGCCGTCCTCCTCCACGGGCAGGAGCGCGGCCCGTTCCGCCGGCACCGCCGCGAGAACGCGCTCCAGGAGATGGGTCCCCAGAGCCGCGGAGCCGCCCGGCGGCGCGGCGGCGATCTCGAGCAGGCCGGCGAGCGCCGCCGGCAGCCGGTCCCGCCGCAGATAGACGGAATCGGTGACAGCCAAGCGGATCTCGGTCTCGCCAGCGAGGCCCGAATCCTCCGGGTCCCCCGCCGGCTCGGACGCTCCGGCGCGGGCGGCCCGCAGCGAGACCAGGAACGTGGAGTCCCCGATCGCCAGGAAGTCGCCGTGGGCGAGCTCGCGCTCCCGCACCGGCAGGCCGTTGACGAAGGTGCCGCGGCTGCTCTCCAGGTCCACCACCTTCCATTCCGTGGCCGTACGGTGCAGGACGCAGTGATGGCGCGAGACCGACGGATCGGCCAGCCGCAGATCGTTCGAGGGGTGGCGCCCGAGGGCGAGCTCGCCGCCGCGCAGCTCGAACGTCTGCCCTTGCAGCGGGCCGGTGAGGGCGACGAGGGAAGGAGTCAAGAAGCGGGCGCCTGTCTAAGGATTCCGCGTGTACTCTAGCGTATCCGCTGGAGTGTAGACAGTCCGTCCTGGGAAGGCGCCCCTGGTACGTTCCGTGCTCTATCCGGAGATGCGCCGAAAAAAACTCAAGGAGACCTCGCATGGCAGACGAGCAGAAGGCCGGTCCCATCGATCACTTCGTCACCGTCGATTGCGACATGACGAGCTCGACCCTGACCCTGAGCCAGCCGGCCCTCGACCTCAAGCCGGGCGACCGGGTGGTCTGGCAGTTCTTCGGCATCCCGTCCGGCTGGTCGCCATGGATCGAGTTCCGCCCCCAGGAAGGCGGCACGCCGTTTCTCGGCCCCTTCGAGGAGCTGAGCCAGAGCGCCGTCGCGCTCTGGGGCGTCTGCCGGACCGACATCGACCCGGCATTCGCCGAGTCGGTCTATCGCGTCGCCATCCAGAAGGGGCTGGGGGCGGGCTGGGAGAAGGGGGCGGCGGTGATCAGCAGCGGCGCGGGCCGGCTCAAGATCGGCCCGGAAAAGGCCGGGGTGACCCAGGTCTTCACGGTCACGCCGAGCCAGGGCTCGGAGGTCGGGCTCGACGTCTCGCCGATCGGGTTGATCATCCAGCCCGGCGATACGGTCGAATGGATCTTCAAGGACATCGCCGAGGATCAGGACTCCTGGCGCCCGGTGGTGAGCTTCACACGCTACGACGGCAAGGGGGAGGTGCCGAACAACTTTCTGGGGCCGTTCACCAGCCTGACGACCGGCGCCGACCGGGTGCGCGGCACGGGGAACAACCGGGTCTCCGGCACCTACTACTTCAAGGTCTCGGTGGTGCGGATCGGCACCGGTGAGATCCTCCGGATCGGCAGCAGCGACCCGGCGATCGACAACCGGGGAACCGTGCTCGACCCCACGGGAGGGAGCGGCGGCTAGCTCCGGCGCGCGGCGAGCATCTCGCGGAACGCCGGCTCCGAGCGCAGCGAATTGAACGCGGGAACCCCGAACCACCGGGACTGATAGCCGAGGGAAAGGGCCTTGCGGATGAGCGACAGGGCCGAGGCCCGCTCTCCCGAGACCGCGAGGACCAGGGAAGCCTGATAGACGACGTCCGCGTCCTCCGGGCTCCCCTGGAGAGCGCCCAGGGCGATGTCGACCGCTTTGCGGCTCTCCCCCAGATATGCCAGGCACTGGGCGCGAAAGGTCTGCTCGATGGGCAGCAGGGCCGCCCCGCGCTCCTTGGCCTCCAGGGCCGCGAGGATCTGGCGATGAAGCTCCGCGGCACCCTCGCGGTGCCCCAAGGCCAGTTCGGCGTCGGCGAGGTTGAGGGTGACGGTGATGTGGCCGGGATCGATCTGGAGCGCCCGGCGGTAGTCGGCGGCGGCGTCCGCGTAGCGCCCCTGCAGGAAATGGATGAGACCCAGATTGGTGAGGTCGCTGCGCTGCGGGCTGGTCTGCGCCAATCCACGGTAGGTCGTCTCGGCGCGGGACAGATCGCCATAGGCGAGCTCAATCTCGCCCATCTTGGCGAGCACCCAGGTGTTTCCAGGCGCCAGGCGGAGCGCGCCAGCCAGGTGCTGGCGGGCCGGCGCGAGCTGTCCCGTGCGGACCTCCCATTCGCTCAACGTCACCAGGTTGCGCCAGGTCGGCGCGCGCTGGACCACCTGGCGCATCCAGGAGACAGCCTCGTCCAGGTGTCCGCGCTGATACGCCAGGGAAGCGCGCTGGACCTGGACCCGCGGATCTCCCGGAACCAGCCGCTCGAGCTCGGCGATCAGTTGCTCCGCGCTCACCCAGTCCCCCTCGGTGACCGCGAGACGGATCTCGATCGACAGCACGTCCGGCAGCTCCGGCGCCAGCAGCCGGGCGCGCCGCAGGGACGAGCGGGCGCGCTCCAGGTAGGCCGGATTCTTCGAGTCCTCGTAGAGGTAGATGGCGAGCGAGGCCGACTGGATGTAGGCGTCCAGGAACCGGGGCGAGCCGGACAGGATGGCGTTCAGCCGCTCGAGCTCCGGCGCCCAGGCGCCCCGGCCCGCTTCGACCCGCCGCTTGATCCGGAGGAACTCGGCATAGTCGGCCGCGCGTACCACCAGCTCCGGAGCCCCCTTCCGAAGGGGGCGGCCGCCGTACGCCTCCCGCACCGCCGCCGTGACGTCCCGCGCCAGCAGCAAGGCATCCCGCGGGTCCAGAGACTCCTCCACCCCGCCCTTCCAGAGGATCTCCTCGTCGCTCCCCCGGATCCTGCGCAGCGAGATCTCGGCCCGCTTCCCCTTGCCTTCAAGGGCCGTGGCGAGGACCTCCTGGGCCGATACCGCCCGCGCGATCTCCCGGTTCCCCCCGCGGACGTCCCGGAACTGGGCCGGATCGATCGCCGTCACGCCGTCCAGGGACGACAGGGTCCGGAGGACGCCGTTCTGAATCCCGAAGGCGGCGAAGTCGAGCGCCTCGCCACCACTGCCGGGACGGGTGGGGGGAAGGACGGCCACCCGGAGAGGCTCGCCCGCCTTCCGGGACTGCCGCGCGCCGATCACTCCGAGCAGGACCGCCAGAGCCGCGACCGCGAGGGCCGCGGCGGTCCAGGCCAGTCTCCTGGGGCTCATCCAGCTCCGCCTCGAATCGAGAAACGATCCCCGCATCCCGGCCGGCCCCTCGATCACCGTCGGCATCTCCCCCTCGGCCGTGGCGGAACCGGCCTCGGAGAGCGCCCAACCGGAGGGCGGGGACAGCTCGGGACGGGCGGCGAGCCCGCGGAGGTCCCGCGCCACCTGCTCCGCCGCCGCCGGACGTCGGCCGGGATCCTTCTCCAGCAGCGCCGCGACCAGCGCGGCGAGCTCCGGCGGCAGCTCCGGCCGCAGGCGGTCGAGCGGCTCCGGCGGAGCGCCGGCCACGTTGCGCAGGGTCTCGATCGGAGTCTTGCCCAGGAATGGCGAACGGCCGGCCAGCGCCTCGTAGAGGAGGACGCCGAGGGAGAAGAGATCCGAACGGGCATCCGCCGTGTCCCCCGCGGCCTGCTCGGGGGACATCGAGCGCCAGGTCCCCACCACCATACCGTCGCCGGTGAGCGTCTCGCCGGTGCCGGACTCCAGGGGGCGGGCGAGGCCGAAGTCGAGGATCTTGGCCTGGCCGGCCGGGGTGACCATCACGTTCTCGGCCTTGAGGTCGCGGTGGACCAGCCCCTGGGCATGGGCGGCGGCCAATCCCTCGGCCACCTGGCGGGCGAGATCGACGGCGGCTCCCGGCGGGAGCGGGCCCTTCCGGAGGAGATCGGCGAGCGATCTCCCCTGGACGTACTCCATGACGATCCAGTCCCCCGCCTCGTCGCCGGACTCCACGAGATCGAAGATCTGGACGACGTTGGGGTGGTTCAGCCGCGCCGCCGCCCGCGCCTCGCGGCGGAACCGCTCCCGCCGCGCGCCGCCGCGGTCGCGGTCCGGCCGCATCCTCTTCGCCGCCACCGTCCGTTCCAGACGGCCGTCCCAGGCGAGAAAGACCTCCCCCATGCCCCCTGATCCCAGGCGGCGGACGAGGCGGTAGGCCCCGATGCGTTCGTTCGGCTCGCTCATTCCGCGTTGAATCTCCCGGGGATTCTACGCCGTCGCGCCGACCTCTAGCGGACTCGCTAGACCGCTCTCGCGGAAACGCTGGACATCCGGGCTCCGGACCCTTCGCTGCGGTGCCGGCCAGATCTGTAAGTCATTTTTTTACAGTCAGTTGAGAAAACCAGAAGTGCCCGGCACAGACTGGCACGGCGGCTGCTATTACCGAAGACATCGACGTTCTGGCCAGGACGAGAGAAGCAAGAGCCGGGGGCCGCGATGTGTGGCACCCGATCCCGAAAAAGACCCACTCATTGGATGAAGAGGAGAATCGCAATGGCCATCTACCAGCCGATCGCCGCCCAGGTTTCCGCCCCCGCTCCGCTCAGCGGCCAGAAGAACCGGTCCAGCAACAACTTCCAGTTCCTCAAGGTGCCGGCCAGCGGCAACGTCACGGCCTCCATGCCGGGCGGGGTCACCTGCTCGATCATGCAGGACGTCAGCGGCGGCACGGACCCGGTCATCACCACCATCACGAACGGCTCCGCCTTCCCGGCGTCCAAGGTCAAGATGAGCACCAACTACTACTACGCCACGCCCGGCGGCGCCGGAACGAACTTCGAAGTGACCCTCAGCGGCGAAGTCTAGCCCCTGTCCAGCCGCCGCGCTCTCCGGGAAACAGGGGGCGCGGCGGCCCCGCCTTTACGCCGCGCCCGCTCTCCCACAGAATGCGCCAGGAGGGAGACGACGAATGGCAGAGCTGACCGGCGCGCAACGGAAGTACCTGAGGGGCATGGCCCACTACATCAAGCCCATGATCCAGGTGGGAAAGAACGGCCTCACCGATTCGGTGGTCGAGATCATCGACAAGGCCCTGGACGACCACGAGTTGATCAAGGTGAGGATCTCCAACTCGGAAGGTCGCAAGAAGGAGATGGCGGACGAGATCGCCCAGCGCACCCACAGCGCCTGGGTCGGCCTCATCGGCTTCGTGGTGACCCTCTACCGCCAGCAGGCGGACCCTGAGAAGCAGACGATCGATCTGCCGGAGTGAGGTAGGCGCCCCCCCGCCGGGCGACCGCAGGTCGCCCCTACAACCTGCGCCCCACATACACCTGATGCCGGAGGTTGTAGGGACGACCTGCGGTCGCCCTTCGAAGGGCACGCCGCCCCATCCACCCAGCAGTCCTGAAGACAGACAACACCGAAGACAACTCCGGCAACCCCGCCGACCACCCCAGACATCGATATCCTCGCCCTTTCCACAGGCCTTCCCAAGGCTTGTGGCAGCGCTTTTCCATGGCGTTTCGGAGCCTCTCCGGAGCCGCCCATTCCGCTTGTCTCCTTAAATCCCGTCCTGTCTTTCCACCTCACTGTCTCCATCGTAAAGACAAAATCAGACAAGCCGAATGCTAATCTCCGCCCCGATGAGTGAAGCCGAATCGAAGAAGAAGGTGCGCAGCCCCTCCTTCCCGTTCATCGGGCTGCGGGAGGCGCTGGATCGGGCGCGGGCGTTCTATGAAGCGGAGCAGCGCAACGCGGCGCGGCCGGAGACGGCGGCGGCGCATTGGGGGTATTCGCCGAAGAGCAGCGGCGGCAAACAGACGATCGCGGCGCTGCGGTCGTTCGGGTTGCTGGACGGGGACTCGCTGGTGAAGCTGTCAGGGCGGGCGCTGCGCATCGTGCTGGACGAGCGGAGCGGTTCCGAGGAACGGGAGCGGCTGCTCCAGCAGGCGGCGCTGATGCCGCCGATCCATGCCCGGCTCTGGGAGCGCTACGGGGCGGAGCTCCCCTCCGCGCAGACGCTGCGGCTCTGGCTGATCCTGGACGAGGGGTTCAACGAGAACTCGGTGGACGACTTCCTGACCGAGTACCGGGAGACGCTGGAGTATGCCCGGCTGCTGCAGACCGGCCCGGCGCGCGAGGAGGCCCGGGAGGAGCGGCCGGCCGCCGCTCCGGCTCCCCCACCGGCGCGGCCGGCGGAGACTACGGCGATCGATCCCCTCGTCTTTCCGCTGCTCGACGGCAACGCGGTCGAGCTGCGGATCCGGCGGAAGATCTCAGCCGAGGAGGCCGAGGACCTCCGTACGGTCTTCGAGCTCTGGCTGCGCAAAATCGTGGAACGTTGAAAGCAGCCGCTGGCGCACCCGCACCACCTCCCCCACCACGATGGTGGCCGGGGCCCGCAGGCCGGCGCGGGCCACGTCGCTGGCGATCGTGTCCAGGGTGCCGACGACCGCCCTCTCCGCCGGCAGGCTCCCTTGGGCGATCACCGCGACCGGTGTCTCCGCTCCCCGTCCGTGGAAGAGCAGGGAGGCGGCGATCTCGGGCAGCCGCGAGAGCCCCATCAGGATCACCAAGGTCTCCACCCGCGCCAGGGCCGACCAGTCCTGCCGGTCCCCTTCCGCGCAGTGGCCGGTCACCACGGCGAAACCGCCCGCCAGCTCCCGGTGGGTCACCGGAATGCCCGCGAGGGCCGGCACCGAGAGGGCGCTGCTGATGCCGGGGACGACCTCCCACGGAATTCCGGCCTGGGCGCAGGCCAGCGCCTCCTCGGAGCCGCGGCCGAAGACGAACGGATCGCCGCCCTTCAGCCGCACCACGATCCGACCCGCCGAGGCGTGCCGCACCAGCAGCTCGTTGATCTCCTCCTGGTGGGCGGAGTGCTCCCCCGGCGCCTTGCCGACGAAGATCCGCTCGGCTTCCGGAGGCGCCTCGTCGAGGAGCTGGGGGGAGACCAGCCGGTCGTAGACCACCACCTCCGCCTGACGCAGGCGGTCGAGCCCGAGAACGGTGATCAGCCGCGGATCGCCAGGGCCGGCGCCGACCAGGTAGACGATGCCGTGGCCCTTCATCCGTTCTCTGGCTCCAGAGCCCCTTCCAGGGGTTCGGGCAGGATCCCCAGGATCTCCTTGATCCGGGCGAGAGCCGCCGACTCGTTGCCGCGCCGCAACAGGTGAATGACGTCGGAGTCGATCAGCCGGTACCAGAGCGCCCGCCGGGTCTCGAAGTCCGGCCAGAGGCGGGCGAGAGGGGCGCGCAGCATCCCGGCCAGCTCGAGGAAGCGGGCATGCTCGGGCCCCAGCTCCTTCTCCAGCTTCTGGCGCAGGCGCACCGCCATCACCGGCGCCTTGCCGCCGGTCGAGATGGCGACCGTGAGATCGCCGCGGCGGACGATGGACGGAGCGATGAAATCGCAGTGGGGGACGTTGTCGAGCGTGTTGACCAGGATGTTGCGCCCGCGGGTCTCCTCCCAGACCGCCTGCACGATGGGCGGCGCCTGGCCCACGACCACCACCAGAAAGGCGGTGCGGAGATCCCCCCGCCGGTAGCGGCGGGCGATGAAGTCCACTTTCTCCTCGATGCCCAGCTCGGCGAGCCCCGGGGTCATGTCGGGAGAGATCACCGTCACCCGCGCGCCGGCGGCGACGAGCCCCTTCACCTTCTCCTCCGCCATCGCGCAGCCGCCGATCACGAAGCAGGGGCGCCCGGTCAGATCGAGAAAGACGGGATAGTGCTGCATCAGACCTCCAGGCTCTCGACCGTCACGCCGTGGCGGTCGATCTCCAGCGTGAGCTTGACGCGGTCGGTCTCCAATCCCAGGCGATAGACGCCGGGACCCTGGCTGGTGAACAGCATCGTCTCGATGGTCTGCCCGGCGAGCGAGGCGAGGGTCCGGTTCACCGCCTCGGTGGCGCGGCGGGAGGCGCCACCCCGGGGCGTCTGGTGGAAGAGGCGCAGCAGCGCCTGCTCGCTCTCGGCGCCATGGACCCGCCGCACGCGGCCGGTCTGCAGCGTCATCTCCAGGATCTGTTCCAGGCGGCCGAGCAGAGCCTCCCCCACCGCCCCCTCGTCCACGGCCTCGGCCAACTCCTCCCAGGGAGCCCGGGTCTCGGCATCGCGGAGCGAGACCACGAGCATCGCCAGCTCCTCGAGCAGGACCTCCCGCTGGTTCGGATCGATCGCCAGCGCGGGCGCGGTGGCGATGTCGTTGGCTACCCGCGCGCTCAAGCGTCGGCCCTCCGCGGCCCCGGGTGCAGCATGGCCTCCAGCTCGTGCTCGAAGGCGCCGGTCTCGATCGGGCAGTGGATGCCGCACTCCTTGGGGGCGTTCTTCTCCCACCACCAGCGGCCGGCCCGCGGGTCCTCGCCCGCAGCCGTGGCCCGCGTGCAGGGAGTGCAGCCGATGCTGGTGAAGCCCTTGGCGTAGAGCGGGTGGACGGGGACGTCGTGGGCCTCGTTGTACTCCTTGACCTCGTCGAGCATCCAGTCCGCCAGCGGGTTGATCTTGGCAAGCCCGCCGTGATCGTGATCGATCTCGATCTTGCGGATGTTGGCCCGGCTCGCCCACTGGTCGCGGCGCAGGCCGGTGACCCAGGCGTCGAGCCCCTGGAGCACGCCGCGGATGGGATCGACCTTGCGCACGTTGCAGCAGACCAGCCGCGCCTGGACGCTCTTCTGGAAGAGGTTGGGCCCGAAGCGGCGCACCATGTTCTCCACCTGGACGGCATCGGGGAAGTAGACCTCGACCTCGATCCCGTAGCGCTGCCGCACGGTCTCCATCACGTCGTAGGTCTCCTGCGGCAGCCGGCCGGTGTCGACCGTGAACAGCCGCACCTTGGGATCGATCCGCCAGGCCATGTCGAGAATCGCCATGCCCTCGGCCTGGAAGCTGGTGCAGATGGCGAGCTGCGAGCCCCAGCGCTCCATTGCCCAGGCGAGGAGCTCCTGCGGGGTCGAATCGTCGAGCTCGACGGCCAGTTGCCCGGCCTCGTGCTCGTCCAGCAGGTCCCGATGATCCATGATCCGGGAGGCGGCGGTCGCTATTTCCAACATGATCCGGTCTTCCTTTCTAAGGCTCGCCGGAGACGGCCACCGCCGCCTCCTGTCCCACCCCGAGGGCCGACAGCTCCTCGTCGGAATGGCGGGTGAAGAAATGTTGAATGCGCTCCCCTTCGCCGCGTCCGTCGAGATAGGCGCGGAACAGACGCTCGATGACGAGGTGGACCTCGGTGCCCGGCACCCGCTTGAGCACCGGGCGGCCGATCGCGGCGTGCGCGCCGAGGCCGCCGCGCAGGAAGAGGTCGTAGCCCTGGATGCGCTCGCCGGCCGGCCCGCGCTCGCGCAGGGTGGTGCCCTGCAGGCCGATGTCGCCGATCCAGTGATGGGCGCAGGAGTGCGGGCAGCCGTCGAGGTTGAGCCGCAGCCCCGAGACCGCCGCGCCGAACGTCGTCTCCAGGTGCTCGACGATCCCCTGCAGCCGTCCCTTGGTCTCGGCCACCGTGTAGTTGCAGAAGGGATCGCCGGTGCAGGCGATGCTGGCGCCCCGCAGCCCCATGCCTTCGAGCGGAAAGCCGAGCGCTCCGACTTCCCGCACGGCCTCGGCGAGCCGCGCCTCGGGGATGTCCGCCAGGATGAGGTTCTGCCGCCGGGTGATGCGGAGGCCGCCCCCCCAGCTCTCCACCAGATCGGCGAGCCGGAGCATGGCCTCGCCGTTCATCAGCCCCAGGTGGACGGGGATGCCGGCGTAGAAGAGCCCCGGCTGCTTCTGGGCATGGATGCCGGTGTGGTCCTTCTCTTCTTCCGGGGCCGGTGGCACCGCGCCGTCCTCCAGACGCCGTCCCAGCCGCTCCTCCACCCGGGCGCGGAAGGCCTCGGGGCCGAGGTCGGCGACCATGAACTTGAGGCGGGCCTTGGCGCGCGACATCCGGTACTTGAGATCGAGCCGCCAGACGTCGACGATCGCCCGCAGGGCCGGCAGGGTCTCCCCGGCGGGGATCCAGACCCCGAGATCGTCGGACAGGCGCGGCCAGGTCGAGAGCCCGCCGCCCACCCGCACGGCGAAGCCGGGGCGCCCCTCGCGCGGCGCGCCGATCAGGGCGATGCAGTGGATCTCCGGCGCGTTGCACTGGTGCGGGCAGGCGGAGATGGTGATCTTGTGCTTGCGCGGCAGGTCCGAGTAATCGCGGTTCTCGATGAAGAACGCGGTCGCCTCGTCGATCAGGCTCTGCACCTCGAACAGCTCGTCACTGTCGAGGCCGGCGACCGGGCAGCCGGTGATGGCGCGGACGTTGTCGCCGCAGGCGCCGACGGTGGTCATGCCGCCGGCCTCGAGGATCGCCAGCACCTCGGGGAGTTGCGCCAGCTCGATCCAGTGGAGCTGGACGTTTTGCCGCGTGGTCAGCTCGCCATAACCGCGGCCGAACCGTTGCGAGACCTCGCCGATCGTCCGCAGCTTCGCGGGAGTCAGGACGCCGCCCGGGAGCTTCACCCGCAGCATGAAATACCCGAGCTTCGGCTTGTCGTGATACAGGCCGTACCACTGCATGCGCACGAAATCCTCTTCGGGCACCGCCTCGTAGCCGGTCTCGATCATCGCCGGCAGGTCGTCGATCACGGCGAGACCGCCCTTCTCGGCCTTGAGGCGCTCGACGAAGTTGCGCTTGCGAATCAGGTCCCAGGTGATCTGATCCCCTTTCGGGACCTGGGGCTGGGGCTCTCCTACGGCCATGTAAGACTCCTCTAGCGTCTCCTCGGAGCGAGGAGATACACCGATCGCGTTCGCGGCTGAAAGGCCAGCCGTCAGGACGTCAAGTTTCCGGGAGTTGCGAGGAGAGGCGGATGCGAACGGTCAGGAGCCGCTCACACCCGCTTGCTACAGGTGCAAAGCGCCCAATCCGCCGGTCGGGGCGGCAAGGCGATCGCGGTGGTGACAGGGCGGTGATTCATTTGTAACCAGATTAGTATTGTTCTCTCACTTTGTCTAGTGTCGCCGGGTCACCCAGGCGTGACAGCGCCCTCCAACTTTCTTCGCCCCCAGTCGATCCGCCGGGTCAGGAACATGACCAGGGCGAGGATCGCGAACAGGCCGAGCGAGCCCATCAGCAGCGCGTAATCCTCCAGTTGGAGCAGCACGAATAGATAGCCGTAGAGCACGCCGAGCACGAGCGTCATCAGCAGCGCCCGCAGCCGGCCGCGCAGCACCGCCACCGAATAGCCGCCGATCAGCAGCACGGTCGCCGAGGCGGCCGCCAAGTAGGAGATTCCGAACGGGACGTGCTCGGAGATCGAGAGCAGGAGCAGATAGAAGAGGCAGAGCGCCGAGCCGACCAGGAAGTACTGCAGCGGATGGAGCGACACCGCGCTGAACACCTCGTAGAGGAAGAAGGTGAGGAAGGTCAGCACCAGGAAGAGCACGCCGTACTTCACCGACCGCTCCGTCTTCTGGTAGGCGTCCACCGGCAGGAAGAGCTCGACGCCGAACGCGGACCCCTCCAGGGCGGCCTGGGGCGCCAGCTTCTCGGCCTCCTCCCGCAGCCATTGCTGAGGATAGCTGCGGCCGAACCAGGAGAGGTTCCAGCGCGCGTCGAAACCCATCCCCGTCACCTTGCGGCTCTCCGGCAGGAAAGCGCCGCTGAAGCTGGGCGAGGACCAGGTGGAGTGCAGATCCACCATCGTCTGCTGACCCAGGGGGAGAAACTGGAGCGCTTTGCTGCCGTTGATACCGAGGTCGAAGGCGAACCCGAAGAAATCCGTCTCCTTCCCCGCTTCGAGACCGGGGACCGGCACGCGCAGCCCCGAGCTCCACAGCCCTTCCTCTCCGCCTCCGGGCTGGAACTGCAGGGTGCGCCCATCCCAGTCGATCCCCACGCTGGAGCGGATGCCGCGCAGGTCCGGCACGCCGACGCTCAGATAGGCGGAATTCCAGAGGATGTCCTGCGGCGCGATCGCCCACCCCGCGAAGCTCGGGCGGGCGAACGCGCCCGTCCAGCGCAGGTCGGCCCGGTAGACGACCGCCTCGAAGATGCCGCGGTTCCGCCGCTCCGGGATCACCCGCCCGTCGACCTTGAGCCGGGCGGGGAGGAAACGGGCGTAGGAGATCCAGACCTGCTCCTTGCCCTTGTCGTCCGTCGCGTGCTGCCGGTAGGGGACGGTCAGCACCGGGCCGCCGAGGAGCTGGGATTTGCCCCAGGTGGCGGCGACCTCCCCCGCCGCCTGCGCCCGCCGCCCCTCGCGCTCGCCGATCAGCGAACCCACCATCCCCAGGGGGATCAGGAGCAGGAGCACCAGGACGCCGAGGATCACCATCTTGAGACCGGTCGAGTCGCGCAACCGCCGCTTTTCGAGCTCATGTTCGAACATTGGATCATTCCCTCCGTTGAAGTTCGGAGGGATCAGACCGCGCCGGCGAGGAGCGGCGCGGGCGGGATCGGGGCGGCGGCCCGCAAGATTGTGGCGGAATTGTGGAAACCGGGCCGCGGACGAGGATCTGCGTTAGATTTCCGCCATGACGACCCCGGCGCCCGGCGGCCTGATCGCCCTGGTGGACGACGAGGAGAGCCTGCGCGAGACCGTCGGCTTCGCCCTGCGCCGCGAGGGGTACCGGGTGGAGAGCTTCGCCGACGGCCTCGCCGCCTGGCAGACCTTCGAGAAGGCGCTGCCGGACCTCGCGATCCTCGACGTCCTGATGCCGCGCATGGACGGCCTGGAGCTCTGCCGGCGGCTGCGCGCCCTCTCCGAACGGCTGCCGATCCTCTTCCTCACCTCGCGCGACGAGGAGTTCGACCGCGTGCTCGGGCTGGAGCTGGGGGCGGACGACTATCTCTGCAAACCGTTCTCAATGCGCGAGCTGGCCGCCCGCGTCAAAGTGCTGCTGCGCCGGGCCGCCCACCGCCAGGAGCCTCCCGGCACCGGCGAGCGCGGGCTCGAGGCCGGCCGGCTCCGGCTCGACATCGCGCGCTATCAGGCCTTCTGGAACGGCGCTCCCCTGTCGCTGACGGTCACCGAGTTCACCCTCCTCCACGCCCTCGCCCGCCGCCCCGGGCACGTCAAGACCCGCGCCCAGCTTCTGGAGGAGGGTTACCCCCACGACGCCTACGCCAGCGACCGCACGATCGACAGCCACGTCAAGCGGCTGCGCAAGAAGATCGCCGAGGCGGACCCCTCTTTCGAGGCCATCGAGACCGTCTACGGTCTCGGCTACCGCTTCCGGCCGGATTGAAACAGGAGCCGAGCCGTGCGCCTCCGCCTCCCCTCCCGGATCTCCAGCCGGCTCCTCCTCTTCAACATCCTGCTGGTCTTCCTGCCGGTCGCGGGCTTCCTCTACCTGGGCGTCTACGAGACTCAGCTCCTCCAGGACCAGGAGAGGTCGATGGTGCAGCAGGGGCGGCTGCTCGCCGCGGCGCTCGGAGAACAGCCGGCCCTGGACGCGACGAACACCGGCGATCTCCTCCGTCGGCTTCAAGGGCGTACGGAAGCCCGGCTGCGGATCTTCGGCAAGGACGGGGGGCTGCTCGCCGATTCGAGCCGCTTGGGGCCGCGGAAAGCCGAGGAGACCGCCACGGGGAGCGCGGCGCAACCGCGGAACAATCCTTTATACAGGGCCGCCGCGGGGACCTACCGGCTCTGGAGGCGGCTCCGCGAGGGATCGCTCTCCCGGTACCAGAGCGGCATTCCGGCCGAGCCCTACCCGGTCGCCGTGGTTGGGACCGCCCTTGCCGGCCGCTACGGCGCGACGACCCGCAAGACCGGTGGCGAGCTCTGGCGCCCCTCGCTCACCCTCCACAGCGCCATCCCGGTGCGCGGCGGCAATCAGGTGATCGGGGCCGTGCTCGTCTCCCAATCCACCGTGCGGATTCTGCGCGAGCTCGATCAGGTCCGCCTGGACGTCTCCAAGGTTTTCCTGATCTCGGTCGCCGCCGCCGCCGTCCTCTCCCTCCTGCTCGCCGGCACCATCACCCACCCCGTCCGGCGCCTGCGAGATGAGGCCGCCGAGCTCCTCGACCGCCGCGGCCGGCTGCGCGGCAGGTTCGGCGGCTCGCGCCGGGCGGACGAGATCGGCGACCTCGCCCGCGCCCTGGAGCAGATCACCCACCGGCTGGCGGCGCACCAGCACGCCGTGGAGTCGTTCGCCTCGGACGTCTCCCACGAGCTCAAGAATCCGCTGGCATCCATCCGCTCCGCCACCGAGCTGCTGGCGGAGGTCGAAGATTCCGCGGACCGCGAGCGCTTCCTAGCCCTGGTCCAAAGGGAGGTGGCCCGCATGGAGCGCCTGCTGACCGCCGTGCGCGAGATCGGCGAGATCGACGCCCGGATGGAGACCGAGGCCCCGGAGCGGGTGGATCTCGACGCCCTTCTTCAAGAAGTGGTTGAAGGGTTTCGTCGGCGCGCCGACAATCCGAAAATCCTCCTCGTCTCCCCCGGGGGGCCCATCCTCGTCCGCGCCGGAACCGAGCGCCTCCAGCAGGTCTTCGAGAACCTCCTCGACAATGCCCGCGGCTTCTCCCCCGCCGGCGGCACGGTGACCGTCACCCTAGCGGCCTGGAACGGCACCGCCGCCGTCCGCATCGACGACGAGGGGCCGGGCATCCCCGACTCCCACCGCGACCGCATCTTCGACCGCTTCTTCACCTACCGCCCGGACGAGCCGAACGCCCGCGACGGCCACACCGGCCTGGGGCTCGCCATCGTCAAGACGATCGTGGAGGGCTACGGCGGAACGGTGACGGCGGCCAACCGGCCGGAAGGGGGGACGAGGTTCGAGGTGCGGCTGGTGGCGGGCGGCTAGGCTCCGGCGTTTCTCTCGCGGCGAAAGCGGGCCAGTTCCTCGTCGCGCTCTTCCTCCCACAGGAGGCGCTCCCCCGTGGCGGCATCCACCAACCGAAGGCGGGGTCCTTCGATTCGCAGCAGCAGGCCGGTCACGAGGCTGCGCAGGGAGCCGTCCGTCTCTGGCTCGATCCGCTGATAGCGATCGTTCGTCAACCGGAAACCCTGAAGTGCGGGATCGAGATAATCCTGATAGGGGTCGTGCAGGAAATACTCCTCGACGCCCAGGCGCTCGTAGCAGACCTTCTTCCTGGAGAGATCCTCATCGCGGGTGCTATCGGAGGTGAGCTCGATCACCAGGGAGGGCACACGCCCCTCCTCCCAGAGCTTGTAGGTCCGGCGCGGCCTCTTCTCGACTCCCTTGACGAGGAAGACATCGGGAGCCACCACGGCCCTCGGATCGCCCTTGATGTAGTAGAAGAAGAGATTGCCGCTGACGTACACGTCCGGCACACCCCTGTACCGGCGCTTCAGCGCCTGGATCAGGTCGAACATCTCGTCCCGGTGGAGATCGGTCTCCGCCATCGGTTGGCCGTCGGACTCCGGATAGTAGATGTCACGCTGGAGAGGAATCGCGCTCATGTGCCACCTTTTCTCCAACAGGTCGCGGGATCAGATCACGTCGGCCTGCCGAGAGGCAACTTTCTTGTTCGGGGACATTTTAGCACGCGGGCTCAACTCTGCGCCGGCTCGATCATCACGTACTCGAAGCTGCCCGAGATGGAAGACCCGCCGGGCGGGATCTTCCCCGGCCCGGCCACTTCGCAGAGCACGAAGTAGCGATTGCCGAGGCGCACGTAGGCTTCATCGGCCCGCGGCTTGCCTTCCACCCCGACCAGGGCATGCCCGGGGACGAGGATCAGAATCGCCCTCTCGGGGCGATGACGCCAGAGTGCGCAGAAGGCGGCCGATTTCGAATCGCAGTCGCCGGCTCCCTGCGCCAGCACGGCGCTCGGCGGCCGGAACCCCAGGATGTGGCGGCCGCGCTCGACCGGGGGCGGCAGCTCGTAGCGCAGCTCCTGGAAAAAGGAGAGGAACGTGCCGAGCAGACGGCGGTCGCTCGTCCCCTCCCCCGCACGCCGCAGCGCCTGGAAGCAGTCCTGGAGCGGACCGGTGTCGCGCTCGACCGCCTGCTGGTAGTCGATCTCGATCGTCTCCCCCTTCAGGAGCAATCCCCGCTCGTGGAGATACCGCCCGATGAGCTCCTCTTTCTTCCGGGGGAAATCTTGCTCCATCCACTCGTCGAGGGACCGCAGCCGCGCCTCGAGCCGGTCCGCCACCAATGATTCTAGACCGCCCGGCACCCGCCATCGCCAGCGGTAGCCCGTGCCCTCCTGGATCTCGAAACGGACATACGGCCTGACCTCCCGCAGCTCGGCCTCGCGTTCGAAAACCTCGCGCAGCCCCTCTCCCACGACCCTGTCGAGCTCGTCCTCGGAGTAGCCGAAAGAGGTGACGTCGCTGTCGTAGACCCGCTTGTCGATCTCGCACGAGACGTGGCGCGCCCGGCCGCTGTAGTCGATGAACCCATAGGTGAGGCGGAGGCGCTCCCCCACGTCGTCCCGCTGGAACTGGTTGAGGGTTCCAACCTGACGGTAGAGGTCGGGATCGGCATCCGGGACGGACGGGAGGGTCGCGACCCCGGCCACCAGGGCCAGGACGGCCACGAGCCCCCCGGCGCATCCGAGGGCGGCGCAGCCGGACCGCTTCACGGCAGGCGCACGACCCCGGAGCGGCCATAGGGGATGAGCGACCGCGCCAGATCCTCGATCCCCTCGTTGAGGATGACCGTGATGGCGAGCAGGACGAAGCCGTAGAAGATCGCCACGGCCACGTTGTCGCGCAGGATCTCCTCATGCTCGGGCAGATCCCCCGTCATGCGGGTGAACAGCCAGCCGGCGAGCCAGACCGAGCCGATTGAGACGGCGCCGATCACGGCAAAGAAGATCCCGCACTGGCCGGCGACCGCGAAGACCGTGAACAGCGAGGCCCGCTGCAGGAAGAGGTCCCGCATCACCGCCATCACCGGGAAGACGACGTGGCGCAGCAGCAGGGCCTGGCTAAGGATCGTGGCGCCCAGGGCGATGGCGATCGCGCGGTTTCCCGAGAGCAGCAGGCGTTCCTGCTCCTCGCGCCGCCGCAGCATCGTGTTCAGCCGGAAGGTGAGGAAGACCAGCGCCGTGCTGACGAACACCGCCACGCCGCAGGCCAGCAGGCCGGCCAGGATGCTGGGGAGATCGAAGTTCTTCATGAGATCTGGACGGCAGTATATGCCGCCGGTACCCCAGGTAGGGGACTTCCTGGATAGAATGGGGTGCCATGAACGCTTTGCCCCCGAAGATCCACGACGTAGTTGTCGAGCTGGTGAAAAGGCTCAAAGACTTTTACGGCGACCGCTTCCGGGATCTACTCCTCTACGGCTCTTATGCTCGGGGTACCGCTTGGGAGGGGAGCGACGTGGACCTTCTCCTGTTGCTGGAGGGGCCGATAGACCCGGTCGAGGAGATCCTGCGTGTGCAAGCCGTCAAAGCTCCTCTCGCCCTTGATGCGGACCTGGTGATCTCCATCATGTCTTTCAGCACGGAAGCGTTCGAACGGGCGGAGAGCATGTTCCTGCGGATTGTGCGTAGAGAGGCTATACAGGTCGCGGCATGATCGTTCTGCCAGCAGCCCCGCAGGGGCGCAGGCATAAAGCCTGGGGCTTCAGCCCCAGGTACCGAGATCCCAAACAATTTCTAAGCCCCGAAGGGGCGCAGGCAGATTTCTCTAGGACGCTGCCTGCGCCCTTTCAGGGCTCAAAATTATTTCTATCCTCCCCACCTGGGGCTGAAGCCCCAGGCTTTATGCCTACGCCCCTGCGGGGCTGGTTACAGGTTCTTGCCCCCGCCTAACCCCCGCTCCACCTGGAGTCCGCTGCGGCACACCATCTTCCGCTGGCTGTGGATCGCCAGCGTCGCCTCCAACATCGGCACCTGGTTCCAGAACGTCGGCGCGTCGTGGATGATGACGACGCTCAGCCCCTCGCCGGTCCTGGTGGCGCTGGTGCAGGCCGCCACCAGCCTGCCGATGTTCCTGCTCTCGCTGCCGGCCGGCGCGGTCGCCGACGTGCTCGACCGCCGGCGCCTGCTGCTGGTCACCCAGATCTGGATGACCCTCGCCGCCTTCGGCCTCTGGGCGTTCACGGCGGCCCATGCCACGACCCCCTCGATCCTCCTCTCCTTCACCTTTCTCCTCGGCCTCGGCGCCGCCCTCAACGGCCCCGCCTGGCAGGCGAGCATCCCGGAGATGGTGCCGCGAGAGGATCTCCCCGCCGCCGTCACCCTCGGAAGCATCGGCTTCAACATCGCCCGGGCCGCGGGCCCCGCCCTCGCCGGCCTGGTGGTGGCCACGGCCGGCCCCGCCGTCACTTTCCTGGTGAATGCCCTCTCCTTCGTGGGCGTGCTGATGGTTCTCTACTTCTGGCGCCGCCCGGTCGAGGAGGCGATGCTGCCGGCCGAGCGGATCTGGGGCGCCATGACCACCGGCCTGCGCTACGTCCGCCACGCGCCCGAGGTGATCGCCCCCATCGTGCGCGGCTGCACGTTCGTCTCCTGCGGCGCCTCCCTCTGGGCTCTCCTGCCGCTGATCGCCAGCCACAAGCTCAAGGCGGGTCCGGAAGGCTACGGCCTGCTGCTCGCGGCGCTCGGCGCTGGTGCCGTGGCCGGCGCCATGGCCCTCCCCCACCTCAAGCGGAACAACTCGATGGACGCCGTGGTGGCGGTGGCGACCCTGGTCTTCGCCGGCGCGACGGTCGCGCTCGCCTACGTGCCGTCGTTCTGGCTGCTGATGCTCGCCATGCTGCTCGCCGGCGGCGCCTGGCTCTCGCTCCTCTCCAGCCTCAACGTCGCGGTGCAGACGGTGGTCCCCTCCTGGGTGACCGGCCGGGCGCTCTCGGTCTACATGCTGGTCTTCTATGCCGGTCTGGCCGGCGGCAGCGCCCTCTGGGGCGTCGTCGGCGAGCACATCGGCATCTCCCGGGCCCTCCTGGCCTCGGCGATCGGGATGATCGTGGGGCTCGCCGCCACCTTCCGCATCCACATCCGCTCCGGCGAAGGATTGAACCTCGCCCCCTCCCGCCAGTGGCCCGCTCCGGTGGTGACCCACGATCTCGAGCCCGACCGCGGGCCGGTGCTGGTGACCGTGCGCTACCGGATCGATCCCGCCCGCTCGGCGGAGTTCACCGATGCCATGCACGCCGTCAGCCGGATCCGGAAACGCGATGGCGCCATGCAGTGGGGGCTCTTCGTCGATTCCGCGGACCCGAACCTCCACACCGAGGTCTTCCTGGTCAAATCCTGGATCGAGCACCTGCGCCAGCACGAGCGCGTCACCCACGCCGACAGCGACGTCCAGGAGCGCGCCCGCGCCTTCCACCTCGGCCCCGAACCCCCGGCCGTCGAGCACCTGATCGCCTCGCCACCGCGGCGGGAACGCTGAGATCCGCTAGGGTCTTGACCCTGGACTCGACTCCACCCTTTACGCTTCGCGCCATCATGGACGAACGCCCTTCCGAGCGGTTTCTGCAAGCAGGCGAGCTCGCCGAGCGGACCGGCGTGAGCAAGGACACCCTCCGCTTCTACGAGCGCGAGGGATTGCTCGCCCGGCCCGACCGCCTGCCGAACAATTACCGTGTCTATCCGCCTGAGGTGGTCGAGCGGGTGCTGTGGATCCGGCGGGTTCTCGCCGCCGGGTTCACGGTCGAGGAGCTGAGCCGCATCCTGGCCGAGCGCGAGCGCGGCGGCGTGCCGTGCCGGAAGGTGCGGGACCTCGGAGCCGCCAAGCTGGCCGAGATGGAAGAACGGCTCCGCGACCTCCAGGCCGCCCGCGACACCCTCGAATCACTGCTGGAGGATTGGGACCGCCGCCTCGCCGGGACCGCTCCCGGCGAGCGGGCGGGACTGCTCGACAGCCTGCGGGAGCCATCCCGGAAGGGCGCCTCGAAACGAAAGGTGGAGATGCGATGAAAACGATTCTGCTATCGACTGTCCTGGCCTGCGCTGCCGCGGGCTCCCTCGCGGCCCAGACCGATGCTGATTCCTGCCCCCTTCACGCCCGGCACATGGCGGCCGCCCACGATCAGGAGGCGGCTCTCGATCAACGCGGCGATCAGGTGATGGGCTTCGAGCATGCCAGGACCGCGCATCATTTCCTATTGACCCAGGACGGCGGCGCGATCCAGGTGGAGGCGACCGATCCCAAGGACAGAGAGAGCCTGGCCCAGATCCGCAGCCACCTCACCCAGGTCGCCTCGGCCTTCGCCGATGGCGACTTCGCGATGACGCGGCGGATTCACGACCGGGTCCTTCCCGGCACGGCTGAAATGGCCCGCCTCAAGGGCGCCATATCGTACCGCTACGAGCAGACCGACCGGGGCGCCCAGGTACGGATCGCCACCAGCGATCCCGCGGCCCTGGAAGCGGTCCACGCCTTTCTCCGGGCGCAGATCGAGGATCACCGGACGGGTGATCCTGTCGCCTCGCCACCCAAGCAGGAGAACGCTGACGGAAATTGAGGGAAAAACTCGCCTACCCGTTCAGGGTAGAATTCCTGAAACGGTTTCCATCGGAAAGGGCGGGTGAAATGCGCGGATCTCGGATCGCGGGAGCGCTCCTCTGGCTGATTCTCGCCGCAGTGCCCATACGGGCCGCCGAGACTCCTTACCGATTGGCCGACGTCAACCAGACGTCCGCCGGCTCATCCGAGAACCTCCTCTTCGAAGAACCCTCGAATTTCTTCGAGTTGGGCGGACGGCTGCTGTTCTCGACGGCCGGCTCCGCCACGGACGAGGGGATCCTCTGGAGCACGGATGGCACGGCGGCGGGAACGGTGCAGATCTCCTCGTCGATCTGCCCGCTGCCCTGCCACAACATCGTCCCCTTGAAGGTGTGGAACGGCATCGCCCTGCTGCGGATCGGGGTCGGCGATGCTTTCAGCTCTACGTCCTTCCGCCTCGCGCGGACGGACGGCACCGCCGCCGGCACCTACCTGCTCGCGGATTCCCTCGACGCCGACCCGGTCTTCGGACCGCCCGGGTTCTTCTACTTCATGAGCTGCAGGAATTATGATAGCTGCGAGATCCAGCGCAGCGACGGGACCCGCGCCGGCACCGGGGCCGTGCCGGCCGCCAATCATCTCCCCTTCTTCTACGCCCCCCACAGTTTCGCCAGTTGGCAGGGCAAGCTCTGCTTCATCGCGTATCAGGATGGGGACTCCGCCAACGGCCTCTGGTGCAGCGACGGCACGACACCCGGGACGACCCGCGTCGCCGATATCCAGGAGGCCCCCGATTCGGAATCCCGCCTGGCGGCCACTCCTTCCCGCCTCTTCTACCCTTCCGGCGAGACGGGGGAGGATCTGTGGGTGACCGATGGCACGCCGGCAGGCTCCCGGCGGCTGGCCGACTTCGAACCGGTCTCCTGCTCCTCGCAGCCTTATATATGCGAGGTCCCCGACATCAATTCAATATTCGCCGACGGCGACGAGGTCTATTTCTTGACTCACCGGAAGGGGCATGGCACGGAGATCTGGCGCAGTGACGGGACCGAGGGGGGAACCCGCCCGCTCACCGAGTTGCCGGTGGTATTCGTGACGGACTCGCCCCGCCGTCTCGGCAAGCGTTGGGTTTTCCTCGCCGCCGTCAGCGGTCAGCCCGCCACCCTCTGGACGGCGGGCGAGGGATTTTCCTCGGCGGCTCCGCTCACCGTCTGTGACGGCGGCGAGTGCCCCGCCTTCCGCGGCTTCTTTTCCGAACCTTCCACCACGCCCCAGCTCTTCCTCGGCGAGGACGCGGTTCACGGTATCGAGCTCTGGGTCACGGACGGCACCGGCCCAGGCACGCGGCGGCTATCGGACGCCTGCCCGGGCCCCTGCCCGGGGCTCCGCGTCATTCCGGCGACGGACGCGCGGCTCGGCGTCTCCGCCGGCCGGACCTGGTTCCGCGCCTATCCGAGCCCCGAGGCTCTCGACGAGACGGGGGACGAGCTCTGGGTGACCGACGGCACACCGGAAGGGACCCACCGCGCCGCCGGGCACGTCGCGGGCTCAGGCGCCGGTTTCCTCGGCGGGCTCACCTATTTCGGCGCCGGCTACCTCAAACACCCCGCCACGGAGCTCTGGTCGACGGACGGGTCCGCCGGCGCCGCCCGCCGGGTGGCCGTCCTGAGACGATTCGTGCCGGGTTCCTACCCGAGGTTTCAATCGTTCCTCGACGGCGCGCTCCTGGAACTTTACGAGCCTGGCGAACCGTTCAGGCTCTGGAAGAGCGACGGCACGCCGGAAGGGACCGCGCCGCTCGCCGGCTTTCCGCAGGATGCGAGCCGGAGCTTTTCGGGGTTCCTCCCGCGGGTGGGATCTCTCCAGTTCTTCGAGGTCTACCATCAGCCGGGGGGACCCGAAAGCCCTTTTTCCACTGAGCTCTGGCGTAGCGACGGCAGCTCCCGGGGTACCTGGAGGCTCACCGAGCTGGATCCGGATGAATACATCGAGCCTGTTATCGCCTGGGCCGGCAAGCTCCTTTTCCTGGTCGGAAATTCCGAGAGCTGCTCCATGTGGAGCAGCGACGGCACGGTGCCAGGAACGCGGCGGCTCCTTGGGCAACCGCCGGGGGTTCGGTGCCCGACGGCATTGGCGGACCTCGGCTCCCGCTTCCTCTTCGTCGCCCGGGTCAAGGCCGGCAGGCGTTTCATCCCCCAGGTCTTCGTCTCGGACGGCACGCCGGCCGGAACCCGGCAGATCTCGGCCATCCAGGGCGCCCGCGAGCCGCTCCTGTATGACCAACCTGTCGTGATCGACGGCACAGTCTATTTCAGGATCTCCGGGCCGTTCGACTACGAGCCCGAGATCTGGCAGACCGACGGCGCTTCCCGAACCCGCCGGGTGTCTCTCCTGACCGCGGCCGCCGACCTGTACGCCTTCCAGGGTTCCCTCTACTTCACCGCTCTCCTGCCCGAAAGCGGACGCGGGCTCTTCCGGATCTCACCCGGGAGCGGTCCGCCGGTCCTGCTGGCGAAGATCAGCTCCTTTTCCGACGGCGCTTTTTTCTCTCTGCCGGCGCGGTTCTCTCCAGCGGGTGACCGGCTGCTCTTCGCCGCCGAGGACGCGGAGCACGGCGCCGAGATCTGGATCACCGATGGCACCCCTGCTGGTACGCGGCGACTGCGGGACCTGCAGCCGGGCCCTGGATCTTCATACCCGCAAGAGCTCGTCTCGGCCGGCGACCGCGTCTTCTTCAGCGCCGACGACGGCGCCCACGGCCGGGAGCTCTGGGAGAGCGACGGCACCGCCGAGGGGACCCGGATCGTCGCGGACCTCGCGCCGGGAGGGTTCTCCGCGCTTCCGCCCGACTCCAGCCTCACCATCGCGAATGGGGTCCTCTTCTTCAGCGCCGACGACGGCAGGACCGGCGTGGAGCCCTGGGCCTTGCGGCTGGAGCCTTAGAAGCAAGGGACGTAAAGGACTGCAAGGACAACAAGGACAAAGAAACCCTGATTCCTTTTCGTCCTTTCGTCCCTGCAGTCCTTTACGTCCCCTCTTCCCCGCGCTCCGTCCCCAGAGCCCGATCCAGATTGAAAGCCGCGCTGATCACCGCCAGGTGGGTGAAGGCCTGCGGGAAGTTCCCCAGCGCCTCGCCGCGCAGGCCGGTCTGCTCGGAGTAGAGCCCGAGGTGATTGGCGTAGCCCAGCATGCGCTCGAAGAGCAGGCGGGCTTCGTCGAGCATCTCGGGCTTGACCTTGCCGGCGCGGGTCATCGCCTCGACCAGCCAGAAGGTGCACATGTTGAACGTCCCCTCGTCGCCGGGGAGGCCGTCGATCCCGCGCGCGGCGTTGTAGCGGTAGACCAGACCGTCGGCGACCAGCCCCCCCTCCTCCGGCGGCCGGCGGATCGCGTCGAGCGTCTTCAGCATCCGTGGATCGTTGGGTGCCACGAAGAAGACCAGCGGCATGATCAGGTTCGAGGCGTCCAGCCACTCGCCGCCGAAGGTCTGGACGAAGGTCTGGCGCTTCTGGTTCCACCCCTGGGTCATCACCGCCTCGTAGATCTCGTCCCGCGTGGCGAGCAACAGCTCCCGGTTGACCGGGAACGACCGCTGCTCGGCCAGGCGATAACCGCGATCCATGGCCACCCAGCACATCAGCTTCGAGTAGACGAAGTGCTGCCGGCCGCCGCGCACCTCCCAGATCCCCTCGTCCTCCCGCTTCCAGTTGTCCCCGACGTAGTGCAGCAGCTCCCGCAGGTTGAGCCAGGTGTCGTAGGAGATCGGCGAGCCATGCTTGTTGTAGATGTAGACCGAGTCCATCAGCTCGCCGTAGATGTCGAGCTGGAGCTGGTCGACGGCGCCGTTGCCGATCCGTACCGGGCGCGAGCCCCGGTAGCCCTCGAGATGATCGAGCGTCATCTCGGTCAGGTCCTTGCGGCCGTCGATGCCGTAGACGATCTGCAGCCCCTCGTTGCGCGTGGCCTCGGTGCAGCGGGCGTCGAGCCAGCTCATGAACTGCGAGGCCTCGCCGGTCAGGCCGATGCGCAGCAGGGCGTAGATGGTGAACGCGGCGTCCCGCAGCCAAGTGTAGCGGTAGTCCCAGTTGCGCACGCCTCCGAGATGCTCGGGCAGGCTGCAGGTCGGCGCGGCCACGATCGCCCCGGTCGGCTCGAAGGTCATCAGCTTGAGCACCAGCGCCGCGCGGTGCACCATCTCCCGCCAGCGGCCGTGATAGGTGGAGGCGGAGATCCAGTGGCGCCAGAAGGCGACCGTCGCCTTGAACAGCTCCTCCGTCTGACCCGCCGAGGGGGGCGCGCCGTGCTGCCCCCCTTTCTCGATCGGGCGGATCACGAAGATCGCCTTCTCCCCCTCGCGCAGCGTGAACTCGGCGGAGACTCCGCGACCGTCCGGCCGCAGCGGCGTCTCGGTGGCGAGGCGGAGGCTCAACCCCGGCGAATGGAAATCGGCGCCGTTCCCCGGGTCGATCACCGTCTCGTGCTTCGCCCGCGCGTAGTCGAAGGCCGGATGGCAGCGCAGCCGGAACTTGAGGCAGCCGCGCACCACCCGCACCCGGCGGATCAGGTGATCGCGCCAGTCGTTGGTTTCGCCGCCGCCGACCGGCATGAAGTCCTCGATCTCCCCGACGCCGTCCGGCGACAGGAAGCGGGTGACCAGGACGTTGGTCTCCGGCCAGTAGAGCTGCTTGGTGGCGGCGCCGTTGCCCACCGGCGCGATCTCGAACCGGCCGCCCCGCTCGTCGTCCAGGATGGCGGCGAAGACGCTCGGCGAATCGAAATGGGGGACGCAGTACCAGTCGATCGACCCGTGCTTGCCCACGAGCGCCGCGGTCCGCATGTTGCCGATGACGCCGTAATTCTCGATCGGTTCGTACGCCACGCAATCCCCCTCGTCCGGGCGGATGCCCGCTCGGGGGAGGGGATTGCAACTTGCGCGCCGCCTCCGTCCTACCCCGTCGAAGGCACCAGCGCCGCGCTCTGCGGCCGCCAACGCGCGGCGCTCTCGCGCAGTTCCTCCATCTCCTTCCAGTAGCTCTCGACCGCTCCCCGCCCCTGATCGCTCAGGCGCACCAGGGTCTGGGTCTTCTTCTCCACGAAGCGCTTCTCGATCTCGACCATCCCTGCCTCTTCCAGCTTCGAGAGATGCGAGGAGAGATTCCCCTTGCTGAGGCCGGTGATCCGCTGCAGGAACAGGAAGTCGGCACGCTCGCAGGCCGAGAGCGCGGTCAGGATGGCCAGCCGGGCGGGATCGTGCACCAGCCGGTCCAGATTCGCGAGCTGTTCGAACGGGGTGCCGCTCATGATGCCTCCTCCACCGCGGGATTGAAAACCCGGACGAGCTGCCAGTGATCGATGAGGCCCACCAGGATCATCGCGGCGCCGCAGACGGCCACGGCGACCCAGAGATGAGCCAGCGCCGGCAGGAACCAGGTGTCGAAGATCTGGACCATGCGCGGACCCCAGGCCCCCGACAGGGGAAATCCCATGAACGCGCCGACCGCGGAGAGACCCAGCAGCAGGATGCCGAAACCCAGGAGGTAGCTCTGCGACCGATGGCGTCCCCGCGACAGCCAGAGACCCAGAAGAAGGGCGCCATAGATGCCGTACATCATCTGCACCTCGAGCGCGGGCCAGAGCCATTGAAACGGCAGGGGCTCCGTGAAGCCTGTCGCCGCGACCGCCGAATTCAGGGTGAGCCACGGCATCTGCACCAGAGACTGGTCCGTGCTGATGGCGACGGCGGGACTGATCGCCCTCAGCGTCAGGAGCAGAGCGAAACAGAGACCCAGGGTGGCCGGCAGCCACCGCGAGGCGGGATGGCTCCCCCGGGAGGACGCGAGCCGCGGCGCGGTGCCGGCAGGACTGTAGACCGACAAGGAATCGACCGGTCCGGGAAGGATCGGCTGCCGCTTCACCTCTCCAAATGTACGCCGGTAATACCGCCCCGCGCGCGCCATCAGAAAGAGCCCTCCCAGGAGGAATGCCGCGCGAAGGAGCCGGATCGGGCCGTTCTCGAAGTATGTCGTCCCCCCGACACTCAGGGTGATCAGGCCCAACGGGACCAGATATCGCAACCCTTGCAATTCGTTGAAATGGGCGGTGACGAAACGGATTTGGTCGAGCCTCTGAGCCGTCATGATTACTCCTCTATCGCGGGCTTGAAAACCCGCACGAGTTGCCAGTGATCGATCAGGCCGGCCAGGATCATCGCGGCGCCGCAGAGGAGCAGCGCCACCCAGGGGTGCACCAGAGCCGGAAGAACGAAGTTGATGATCCGCACGGCCAGCTCCCGGTCTTCCCAGACGACGTACCCCAGGCAGGTGCCGAAAGCTGAAAGCCCCAGCAACAGGGCTGCGAGCGCGAGATGGTGACGCTGCGACCGGCGGCGCTCCCGCCAGAGCCACATGCCGAGAAAGAAGGAACCGCAGAGAGCGAGCACCATCTGCCCGCCCATCGCCCTGACCGTGGAGCCCGGCAGAAAATTCGGTTCGATCGTTGCCCAGATCCCCCGGGACCAGGACGGATCCGCTTCGACGATGGAATCGAGCGTGATTCCATAACGCTGGCCCAGAAAATCACCCTCCTCGACCCTGATGTTCGGAGTGATCGCCTGGAAGACGAAGAAAAGGGCGAAGGCCATCCCCATGATTTTCGCGGCATGGCGGACGGCGGGCGTCAACGGCTCGAAGCCCCCTGTCCGGGGCGCCGGTCCCACCGGGCTGAACGAGAAGGACTCCAGTTCCTCGGCGCAAGCCGGCGCCGGCTCCACCTCTCCGAGCGTCCGCCGGTAGTACGCCTTCGCACGGAGCATCAGGACGAGAGCCGTCAGGATGAACGCGCCCCGGAGCAGCATCGGCCAGCTCGAGAAATAGGCCGGGCCCCCCACGCTCAGCGTCAACAGGCCGATGGGCACCAGGTGCCGCAGCCCCTGAAAGTCGTTGAAATGGCGCGTGACGAATCGGATGCGATCGGGCGTCTGAGCGCTCACGGTTACTCCTCTACCGCGGGCTTGAAAACCCGGACGAGTTGCCAGTGATCGATCAGGCCGGCCAGGATCATCGCGGCGCCGCAGAGGAGCAGGGCCACCCCAGGATAAAGCAGGGCCGGAAGAAGAAAATCGACGATCGGAGCGCGCTCCGCGTCCCGAGCGAGAAATCCCAAGGAGGCGCCGAGGACCGCAAGCCCCAGCAGCAGGACCGCCAGGATCAGATGATGGGTTTGGGATTGCCGGCGTTCCCGCCAGAACCAGAAGCCGAGGAAGATCGAACCGAAAGCGGCGTACGTCATCTGTCCGCAGATCGCCCGGAAGGCGAGCGGCGATTTGAAGAAGCTGCCGAAGGCGTTGACCCACACCAGGTAAGAGTCATACAGGGGAGCGGTCTCGGACCGGATCTGAGGATGCTGGCCGGTGGATTCGCCCCCCGCGATCAGAATGTTCGGCGGGATCAACTCGAAGATCGCGAAGAGGCTGACGACCAGCATCGCGGTCGTCAGGAAATGGCGCGCGATCGGCGTCACCTGCTCGAAACCCTCGAGCCGCGGAGTCGGACCCGCCGGACTGTAGATCGAAAGGCTGTGCAGTTCCCCCGCGGTGTACGCCGGCCGCGTCTCGACCGCTCCGAACTCATCCCAGTAGTACCGCTTCGCGACGGACATCAGGAGAAAAGCTCCCACGGCGATCAGGCCGAGAAGCAGCACCGGCCAATTCGCAAAGTGGATCGTGCCCCCCACGCTCAGCGTGATCCAACCGATGGGCACCAGGTACCGCAGCCCCTGGAGGTCGTTGAAATGGCGCGTGACGAATCGGATGCGATCGAGATTCTGGGATTCCATTTCGGCTCCTTGATGAACCGGTCTGTGCTGCAAACCAATTCTCGCCCGATAAGTTCCGGATGTCAACTGGTTTCCGCCGCAAACTTCTGTCCAGATCCCAAGATCTCGATATATGCTGTACTCCCATGCGTCACAACGTCTTTCTCTTCTCCGCTCTTCTGGCGACTGCTCTCGCTTGCCGAAAGGAACCCGCGCCCGCTCCGAAACCCGGCGCTCCTCCCCCGCCCGCTCCCGAGATCGCGCGGGCCACGCGGGAGACGACGCACCCGGTGATCTTCGTCGGGCTCGACGGGGCGGACTGGGAGTTGCTCGACGACTACATGGCCGCCGGCACCATGCCCAACCTCGCGGCCCTGGCGCGCGAAGGGCGGACCGCGACGCTGAAGACCATCCAGCCGCCGCTCTCGCCGCTGGTCTGGACGACGATGATGACCGGCGCCTCCCCGCTGGAGCACGGCATCCTCGACTTTACCCGGCGCAACCCGGCGACCGGCGCGCTCGAGCCGATCCCCAGCAGCGAGCGGAAGGTGCCGGCGATCTGGAACATGGCCGCCGACGGCGACAAGAGCGTCGCCGTTTTCGGCCTCTGGGCCACCTGGCCGGCCGAGCCGGTCAAGGGGCTGCTGGTGGCGGACCGCTTCTCCTCCTTCACCTCACGCGACCACGAGCCTCCCCCCGGCACCGTCTATCCGCCGGAGCAGGAGGCCTGGGCGCGCGAGACGCTCGCCAAGACCGAGGCCGCGGTCGGCTACGACGCCCTCCACGCCTACCTCCCCTGGCTGACCACCGAGGCTTACGAGAAGGCCGCCGCCGATCCCGACCCCTACGCCAAGCCGGTGAGCGCGCTGCGCCGCATCCTGGTCGAGACCCGCGCCTATCAGGCGCTCGCGACCTCCTGGCTGACCCGCGAGAAGCCGGACCTCGCCGTCGTCTACTTCCAGGGGACGGACACCCTCGGCCACGTCTTTGCGCCCTGGGCGCCCCCCCGCCAGGACGCGGTCAAGCCCGAGGATTTCGAGCGCTACTCCCGCGTGCCGGAGCTCTATTTCGCCGAGATCGACCGCATGCTGGGCGAGATCCGCAAGATCGCTCAAGCCCGCGGCGCCGTGCTGATGATCGCCTCCGATCACGGCTTCCGCTGGAAGGCGGGGCGCCCTGGACGGCTGGCGAGCGCCGCCGCCGCGACCGCCGGCCGCTGGCATCGCGAGGAGGGGATCTACCTGCTCTGGGGGCCGGAGATCGAGGCGGATTCCAATCGCGGGCACGGCGAGGTCGGCCAGGTCGCCGCCACGCTCCTCGCGCTCCTCGGCCTGCCGCCGGGCGACGGCGTCGCCGGCCCTCCCCTGCCGGGGGTCGAAGCCGTCCACGCGGAGCTCGCCGACTACCGGGCCCACTACAAGCCGGCTCCCGAGATCCAGGGGAACGAGGAGGCGAACGCGGAGGAGGTCGAAAAGCTTCGCGCCCTGGGGTATCTGGGAGCCAAGGAAGGGGAAGCCAAGGAGACCGCCCCCACCGGGGCCGCCGCGCCGACTCGCACCGCCGGCTCCTACAACAACGAGGGGCTCATCCGGCGCGAGCGCGGGGAGATGGAGGCCGCCGTGGCCTCGTACGAGAAGGCCCTCACCGTCGATCCCCAGAACGCCTCGGCGATGTGGAACCTGAGCGATCTGCTCCACTCCCAGCACCGCGATCTCGACCGTTCGGACGATCTCCTGCTGCGCTCGCTCGCCGCCGGTCTCCCCGAAGGGATCGACTTCACCGTCGGCCGCACCGTGGCCTACGCCCGCGGCGGCGAGTCCGAGCGCGCCCTGAAGCTGCTCGAGCAGGCGCTCGCCGCCAAGCCCCAGGACCCTCGCCTCCATCTGCTCCGCGGCCGCTACCGCCTGGAGCGCCACCAGTGCGAGAAGGCCCTGGGCGACTTCGAGGCCGCGGCCCGCGCGGATTCGAAAAACGCCCTCGCCTTCGCCTCCGTGGGGCTCGCCCGCCTTTGCATCGGCGACGGCGAGGGAGCCGCCGCCAGCTTCCACCGCTCGCTCGCGATCAATCCCAATCAACCCGAGATCCGGCGGGCCCTGGGGCAGATCGGGGGGTAGGCTTCGATGGAACATCTCTTCCTCTTGAGCTGTCTTTTTCCTCCCCCTTCAGGGGGAGGTCAGGAGGGGGCGCCCCAGCCAAGGAGCGGCCCCGGACTCCGGAAAGCCCCCCTCCTGACCTCCCCCCGTTCCGGGTGGAGGAAAAATCCGGGCATCGCGGACAGTTCACACCTTCTCAGGAGAAAGTGGATTTTCCTCGCCGCCCTCGCCCTGACGGCCTGCACCGCAGTCCCCCCTCCCCGCACGCCCCCGCTGGCCGAAGAAAACCTCACCGAAAAAGCCGACGCCAGCCGCAAACAGGAAGAGTGGTTCCTGCAACGCCTTCGGGAAGCCGACGGCACTGTCCGGGAAAACGCGACCGCCTCCGCTGCGCAAAAATGGCAAGCGTGGTCCGTTCGGACCGGCAAAGCCACCTCGCCGCTGGGCGCGCGGGTCTGGCAGGAGGCCGGTCCCCGCAACATCGCGGGCCGTGTCCTCGCGGTCGCCTTCGATCCCACGAACTCCGACGTGATCTGGGCCGGCAGCGCGGGCGGCGGACTCTGGCGCTCGGGAGACTTCGGCCAGACCTGGAAACAGATGGGGGGCGATCATCTGCCGAGCCTCTGGATCGGCGCCATCGCGGTCGACCCCAACAATCCCCAGGTCCTCTACCTGGGAACCGGTGAGGCGAACGTCGTCCAGTACGGCTATGGCGGCTTCGGCGGCCTGCTGAAGACGGCCGACGGCGGCCAGACCTTCACCAGGATTCCGCTGTCCGAGCCGGCCTTCTACCGCATCCTCGTTCCGCCGTCCGATTCCAATCTCGTGCTGGCCGCGGCCAGGACCGGCCTCTACCAGTCGGCGGACGCCGGCGCCCACTTCGCCAAGGTGCTCGCCGGACGGGTCACCGACCTCGTCCAGGATCCGAAGAACCCCTCCCGGTATCTCGCCGTCCTGGAGTCCGCAACCTTCGCCGATCCGAACGCCGGGCTTTTCGAGTCGCTCGACGACGGCCTGACCTGGCACCGCCTGGGTAATCTGGGAACCGGGGGGCTGCCGACTCCGATCCAATGGGGACGCGCCGCCGTCGCCTTCGCGCCAGCCCCTTCCCGGACCGTATATATCGCCATCGCCGCCTACACCCCCGAGGGGCCGACCCTCTTCCGTTCGCTGGACGACGGCGCGACCTGGGCCGTCCACCAGAACAACAGCCGGCGTGGATACACGGGCGTGGGTTTCTACGGCGCTCACCTCGAGGTGCCCTCCGATTCCGTCCTCTATCAGGCGAACGGCAAAACCATCCTGGTTTCTCGCGATGGCGGCACCAACTGGCAGCCCGCCGGAGGGAACTGGCACGTCGACACCCACGGCATCGCCACCCACCCGCGGCAGTTCAACCGCATGGTCCTCGCGACCGACGGCGGGGTCGCGGTATCGAGTGACGGCGGCTTCACGTTCCAGCGGGTGGACCGCGGCTTCCCCACCGTCCAGCTCTACACCTGCGCCATCGGGCTCCGCGCCTCCTCCTCTCTCTTCGGCGGCACCCAGGACAACTACATGAACATCTATCGGGGAGCCGCCGGGGACGCCTGGGAGCTCAGCTTCCCTCCCCAACGGGGGGACATCACCGGGATCAGCGTTCATCCCAGGAAGCCCGAGGAGATCGTGGCCGTGACGGCCGAGGCCCTGGGCGTCGGTATCAGCGTCGACGAAGGGGAGAGCTGGCAGTCGACCCGCGGCGGGATCCTGACCAGCGGCAACTTTCCCTGGGTTGCCCGGCTGGCGCGCAGTCCGTTCCACCCGGAGCGGGTCTACCTGGGACAGGGCCGCTACCTGAACGTCTCCCCCAACGGCGGCCGGAACTGGGACCCGACTCCGGTCCGGGAACCAGACGACAACCCCGTTCTCTCCATCGTCGAGGTCGCCCTCTCCCCTGGCGTCGACGGCGAGATCTGGACCATCTGGACCGACGGCAAGGTCTTCGTTTCCGAGGACGACGGCCGCACCTGGCAGGAGCATTCACCTCCGGGCGGCGCGCGGGCCGGCATGCGGATCAGCGCCGGTCCGGTTGCGGGCACCGCCTACGCGGTCCTGAGCGGCACCACCGGCGCCCGCCTGTTCCGCACCCGCGACCACGGCGCCACCTGGGAAGACATCAGCCGCGACCTGCCCGAGCTGCCGCTCAACGCCGTCCTCGCCGACCCCCGCGCCGCCGGCCGCCTGTTCGTGGCCACCGACGCCGGCGTGGCATTCTCCCAGGACGACGGCGCGACCTGGCAAGACGCCAGCGGCGCGCTTCCCAACGCGGTCGTGCTCGACTTCTGCCTCGACCCCATCTCCGGCCGCCTCGCCGCCGCCACTTACGGCCGCGGCCTCTGGGAGCTCGAGTCCCCGCCCCCCTGCCAGCCGGACGCGACCACGCTCTGTCTCAACAACAACCGTTTCGAGGTGAAGGCGGCCTGGACCACCACCACCAGCACCGGCGCCGGACAGGCCCATCCGCTGACCGCCGACACCGGCTACTTCTGGTTCTTCGATCCCGCCAACGTCGAGGCGGTCGTAAAAGTGATCAATGGCTGCGGCGTCAACCAGAGCTTCTGGACCTTCGCGGGGGGCCTGACCGATGTTCAAGCCGTCCTCACCGTCCGCGACACCCTGACCGGCAGCGTGAAGACCTATACCAATCCCCAGGGCCGGGCGTTCCAGCCCATCCAGGACGTCGACGCCTTCCCATCCTGCAACGTGCCGTCGAACGCGACCGCGGCGGACAACGCTCCGCCCCCTTCGAGCCGCACGGTCTCAGGCTCCTCCCTCCTCCTCAACGAGGACCGCTTCAAGGTCGACGTGACCTGGGAGATCCCGGACGGCACCAGGGGGACCGGCGTGCCGGTGGCGCTGACCGCCGACACCGGCTATTTCTGGTTCTTCGCGCCCGGCAATGTCGAGATGGTGGTCAAGGTCCTGCGCGGCTGCGGCGTCAACAGCAGCTACTGGGTCTTCGCCGGCGGATTGACCAACGTAAAAACCGTTCTCAAGGTGACCGATACCGTCACCGGCAAGGTCCGAACCTACGTCAACCCGCAGAGCACGTCGTTCCAGCCGATCCAGGACGTGGACGCCTTCGCGGTCTGCCGGTAAGAAGAAGCCAAAACGTCAATCCTGGGCCGGAAAGCCGGGTTTCCGCCCTGGAAGCTGAGACTCCGGGCCAGAAAGTCGGGATTCAATGTCCGAAACCCAGGATTAGACCTCCGAGGCTCCAGATTTCCACACGAAACCCGAGATTCCAGGACGGGAATGCCGCATTCTCGGACAGAAGCCTGAGTTTCTGGCGCGGAATTCATACATTCCCGGACAGAAGTGAGGAGTTCTCGGACATAATTCACGCATTCTGGGACAGAAAGCGAGATTCTCGCGCTGCAAGCCGGGATTCTGGCGCGGAATTCATACATTCTCGGACAGAAGTCACACCCCCTCGGACAGAAAAGCGGGATTCGGCGCCGGAAAATCGGGATTCCGGCGTCGATCCAGGAGCTTGCGCGCCAGAAACGCCTTTAGGAGAAGAAAAGCACCGCCCCCTCGGGGCGGATATGGGGTTGGGGCCGCCTACCCGGCGCTGAAGCGCCGGGCTATTCAAATTTCGCCCTTTCAGGGCGGGGTTCCGGCGCTCCTTCGGGCGTGCTCCGGCAGCCCTGATAAACTGGGCCGGTCCTTTCCCAGGAGGCCCCTTGCCCGACGACATCTTCGACGTCTTCCTGAGCCACAACAGCAAGGACAAGCCCGCCGTGCGCCAAATCGCGGAGACGTTGCGGGCTCGTGGGCTGCGGGTTTGGCTGGACGAATGGGAATTGCCTCCGGGCCGCCGCTGGCAGGACGAGCTCGAAAAGATTATCCGGACCGTCCGTTCCTCGGCTGTTCTGATCGGCAAGGACGGGCTGGGTCCGTGGGAGATCCCCGAGATGCGGGCCTGCCTCTCCCAGATGGTTAAACGGGATCTGCCAGTCATTCCCGTATTGCTTCCGGGTGCCCCCGATGCTCCTGAGTTCCCCCTCTTTCTCGCGGAAAACACCTGGGTGGATCTCCGTAGCGGCATATCGGAAGACGGGCTGAGTCGGCTTCATTGGGGTATCACCGGCGAGAAGCCAGATCCAACCAAGGCCCGACCTCATGCGACCGCCCCCCGCCTCCACAACCTCCCCTTCTCCCCTCTTGGAGACCTCCTCAAGGGTCGCGATGAGGAACTTCAACGTCTCCAGGAGGGACGGACCACCGCCATCACGCAGGCACAGACGATCCACGGTCTCGGAGGCATCGGCAAGACCCGGCTCGCCGTCGAGCGCGCCTGGCGCTCCGGGAGTCAATACGACACCGCGTTTTTCGTCGTCGCGGAAAGCCCAGAGGCTCTGCAGTCCAATCTGGCGAATCTGGCCCGGCCTGAGTTGCTCAACCTTCCTGAGTCCAAGGCCCCGGCTCAGGAGGAAACCGTCGCCGCCGTCATCCGCTGGCTCCGAGAGCACGACCGCTGGCTGCTGATCCTCGACAACGTCGATACCCAGGAGGCGAAGGAGGCGGTGCTAAAGGTGTTGCCGTCCCTCTCGACGGGCCGTGTCCTCATCACCTCCCGCCTTCGGGAATGGCCGCCGAGCGTCCAGAGGCAGCCCCTGGAAACGCTCAGCTTGGACGAGGCGCAAAAATTTCTTCTCGAACGCACGGCGAGCGACCGTACTCGGTCAGAGGACGACTTGGCGCAGGCTCGCCGCTTGGCCGAAGAGCTCGGAGGTCTCCCTCTCGCACTGGAGCAGGCGGCGGCATACATCGTTCACCATCAGATGAGTCTGTCCGAGTACCTGAACGACTGGCAGAGCGAGCGCGAACAGGTCCTCAACTGGTATGACGGGTCGGTGATGCAATATCCCGCCCCCGTGGCGGTGACTTGGCAGAAAACCTTCCAGCAGCTCAGCCCGACGGCGGCCGCGATCCTGCGCCTCACGGCGTATCTTGCGCCCGATCCCATTCCTGACGCGATGGTCGAAAACGGCAAGAGAATCGTTAAGAGTGCCCTGAGACTTCTCCGTAAGGAGAAAAAATCAGAGATCCGAGTCGTCAATTTCTTTTTCAGACCGAAAGTTGGCAATTTGCCTATCAAAGAGGCTATTACCGAACTCGCGACGTACTCCATGGTAACACGCAAGGGGAAGAGCTTTACGGTCCACCGAGTGGTTCAGGATGCTTTGCGGTCCAGGGTTCCAGTAAAAAACCGGCGGGACTGGATTGAGCTATCCCTGCAAGGGGTGAATGATTTTTCTCCGGCTGAGCCGGACGATGTTGGTACTTGGCCGATTTGGGACCTTCTCCGACCGCATGCGACTCTAGTTGTCCAGTATGCGGATGATGCTGGGATTGCTCATCCGACGGGTCCGCTCATGAGCCAATTGGCGTTGCTATTTCTAAGTAAAAGTCTGTACCGAGACGCTGAGCCTCTGATGCGACGCGCTCTCCAGATCGACGAAGACTCCTTCGGGCCGGATCACCCCAAAGTCGCAGGTCGACTCAATAACCTAGCTCAATTGCTTCATACTACGAACCGCTTGTTAGAGGCGGAGCCTCTAATGCGGCGCGCCCTCCAGATCGACGAAGACTTCTTTGGACCTCATCACCCTACCCTCGCTGTCCGACTCGGCAACCTGGCGTCATTGCTTCAGGACACGAACCGGTTGGCGGACGCCGAGCCACTAGAGTATCGCGCCCTCCAGATCGAAGAAGACTTCTTGGGACCTCACCACCCTAGCGTCGCTATTCGGCTCAACAATTTAGCGTCGTTATTTCAGGCCACAAATCGATTGTTAGACGCTGAGCCTCTGATGCGACGCGCCCTCCAGATCGACGAAGACTCCTTGGGACCTCACCACCCCAAGGTGGCTATTCGGCTCAACAACTTAGCGTCGTTGCTTCAGGCCACGAACCGGTTGGCGGCCGCTGAGCCTCTGATGCAGCGTGCCCTTCAGATCGGCGAAGACTCCTTGGGGCCTCATCACCCGAGCGTCGCCATTCGGCTCAACAACCTAGCTCAGTTGCTTAAGGCCACGAATCGGTTAGAGAAGGCCGAGCCTCTGATGCGACGTGCCCTCCTGATAAGCGAAGATTCCTTGGGGCCTGATCACCCCAATGTTGCCATTGCCCTTAACAACTTGGCTCTCTTACTTCAGAGCCTGAACCGGTTAGGGGAAGCCCAGCCCCTGATGCAGCGCGCAACGGAAATTTGTGAGCGAAGCCTCGGGGCCGATCACCCGACTACACAAAAGCTGCGAAAAAGCCTCGCCACGTTGCTCCAGGAGATCGGATCGAGAACCGAACAGGAGCCGTCCAAGTAACACTCCGCACCTTCAGGGATCGGCTAAGATCCGGGGCCACCACCCTTCCCTACGTTATAGTGCGAGAGGAGATCCAGATGCGGCAGAAGTCCCAAATTTCGCGGTTCATTCCAAGATTGCTTCCGGCGCTCCTCTGCGCAGCCCTCTCCGCCGCCGCCTTCGCCCACGACACCTGGCTGGTGGCGCAGCGCCCCACCGCCGCGCCGGGCAGCTCCGTGACTCTCGACCTGACGAGCGGCATGGCCTTTCCCGCTCTCGACTACGCCATCAAACCCGACCGCGTGGCCCGGGCGTCTGTCCGGCTGGCGGGCAAGACCTCACCGGTCAAGAACCGGAAATCCGCCGCCCATTCGCTCCTCTTCACCGCTCTCCTGCCCGAGCCGGGGATCGCCACGCTCTGGGTGGAGCTGGCGCCCAAGTCGCTCGACCTCACGCCTCCCAAGGTGAAGGAGTATCTCGACGAAATCGGCGCCTCGCCGGAGATCCGCAGCGCCTATGAGGCAGCACCTAAGCCACGGCGCTGGCGCGAGGTCTACGCGAAGCACGCGAAGACCTTCGTACGCGTCGGTGAGCCCAAGGAGGACCGCTCGTGGGCGGAGCCCGTCGGCATGGCTCTGGAGATCGTTCCGGAAAAGGATCCCTCCACCCTGCGGGCCGGCGACGATCTGCCGGTGCGGGTGATCCGGCAGGGGAAACCGGCCGCTTCATTCCCCGTCGGGCTCGTGCGGGAAGGGGACGCGCACGGCACTCTCAAGACCACCGACGCGGAGGGCCGCGTGACCTTCCGGCTCGACCGCGCCGGCCGCTGGATGCTCCGCGGCACCGACCTGCGCCGCTCGGCGAAGCCTCAAACGGACTGGGAGAGCGATTTCACGACGTTGACGCTCGTCGCGCGGTAGAAGTCGACAAAGCATCCGCGTTGCTTGGGAACCATGTTCCCCTTCCGCCAGTCTATTTCTTGCGGGGAGGTACCTTATCGGGCTCATGGTTTCGAAGATCCCACAGGTCGCAGGTGCGGCGGTGCTGCTTGGCGCATGCGCCGCCTGCGTGCTTCATGGAGAGTTCCACTCCACTCTTCGCGCGCTCGAGCTTTTCTTCTGGCTCGGGACCGGTCTCCTCTTGATCGCCATCGTGCCCGCCGTATCCGGCCCTCGCTTTCGCCGTATTGGCGCCGTGGTGCTTCAGGGCGCTATCGTTCTCTTGGTTGCCATCCCGGTGACCTTCGGATTCGGGAGGGTGATCTTCGCGGCGGATCTCTGGTATCTGAAGCGCTTCGTACAGGCTCACCTGTCTCCACAATTGGCGGCGGTCAAGGCAGCGCAAGGCGCTTATCCACTGGCCCTGCCCGAGTTGAAGTCCCCACCCCGCCCGACCCCATGGCTTCTTGCACGCTGCCTGTACCGCTCGAACGGAGCGAGTTACACGCTGTCGTTGATGGATCCGGGTATCTGCGGCCGTACCTTCACTCTTGAATCCGGCGCTCGCGCCTGGCAAGAGCGAAACGTGGAATGTTGGTACTGATGGGGCCTGGGCTCCACGAACCCGTGGAAGGATCGATCATGCATATCCGTCCCCTTGAGATCCCCGATATCCCGCGATGGACCGAGCTCCGCGCCATGCTTTGGCCAGGCCAGCCGTTGGACGAGCTCGAGGAGGAGGGACGAACCGCGCTCGCGGCCGATCCGCCCCTGGTCGTCTTCGTCGCCGAGGAGGACCGCGCTCTCGTGGGGTTTCTCGAGCTCGGCCTCCGGTCCGTCGCCGAGGGTTGCGCGAGCTCGCCCGTGCCGTATGTGGAAGGCTGGTACGTCGAGGCCGACTGGCGGCGCCATGGCCTCGGTGGCGGCTTGATGCGGGCCGCGGAGGAATGGAGCCGGGCCCACGGCTACACGGAGCTGGGATCGGATACCGAGGAGTTCAATCGCCTCAGTCGTACCGCCCACGCGGCGCTCGGTTTCGAGGAGGTGGAGACACTCGTCGTCTTCCGGAAGCCGCTTTAAGCCGTTGAGGGCGATCGCAGGTCGCCCTCAACGGCGCGATCTTCGAATGCGGTATGCTCAATCCGCTCAGATCCAATAAAACCGCAATGCGGCACAGGAGATCGTTCATGAAATGTCATCGCGCGTCTTTGGCCATGACCCTGTTCGGGTTCCTTCTTTGGATGGTCGTCCCCGTTGCGGCGCGGGCCGACAAGGTCGACGACTACGTCCGCGCCGAGATGCAGGCGCAGAAGATCCCCGGGCTCTCGATCGCCGTCGTCCAGGACGGCAAGGTCGTCAAGGCACAGGGCTATGGGCTGGCGAACGTCGAGCTCAACGTCCCCGCCACGCCCGAGACGATCTATCAGTCGGGCTCTATCGGCAAGCAGTTCACGGCGACGCTGGCGATGATGCTGATCGAGGAAGGCAAGATGGGTCTGGAAGACCCGGTCAGCAAGTACATCCCGGACGCGCCGGCGATCTGGAAGGACATCACTCTGCACCGCCTGCTGACGCACACGTCGGGGATCTCGAACGGCCTCTACGCCAAGATGGACATGCGCAAGGACTACACCGAGGACGAGCTGATCCAGCAGATCGCCGCGCTGCCGCTCGACTTCCAGCCCGGCGAAAAGTGGCACTACAGCAATCCCGGCTACGTGACGCTCGGCATTCTGATCCACAAGGCGACGGGCAAGTTCTACGGCGACCTGCTGCGGGAGAAGATCTTCGCGCCGCTCGGCATGACCACCGCGCGCATCATCGACGAAGCCGACATCATCCCGAACCGCGCCGCCGGCTACCGGCTGGTGGACGGCAAGCTGAAGAATCAGGAATGGGTCTCCCCCACCCTCAACACCACCGCCGACGGCGCCATCTATATGACGGTCCTCGACATGGCGAAGTGGGACGCGGCGCTGTATTCGGAAAAGCTGCTCAAGCGAGCTTCACTCGACCTGATGTGGACGCCGGTGAAGCTCAACGACGGCAAGACCGAGAACTATGGCTTCGGCTGGCAGATTGACGAGTACCACGGCCACCGGGTCATCCAGCATGGCGGGGCCTGGCAGGGCTTCACCACGCAGATCTCCCGCTATGTCGACGACAAGCTGACGGTGATCGTGATGACCAATCTGGCGGGAGCCCGGCCGGGCAAGATCGAGCGCGGCATCGCGGCTCTCTATGACGCCGATCTCAAGCCAGTGGAGCACAAGGCCGTGCCGATCGCGGCGAAGGTCTTCGACGCCTACACGGGCGGGTACGAGATCGAGCCCGGATACGTGGCCACCATCTCCCGCGAGGGGGACAGGTTCTGGGTGAAGTTTCCGGGCGGCTTGCCGCCCATGGAGATCTTCGCCGAATCGGACACGACGTTCTTCGTCAAGGGCGAGGAAATACAATTCACTTTCGTCAGGGACGCCAGCGGAGCGGTGACGCACCTGCTCCTGGATCAGGTCGGCTCGCAGCTCAAAGCCCCAAAGGTCAAATGAGGCGGCGCCGCGGGGCGGGGGACGCCGTCGCGATGCTTGCTTTTTGGCGCAAAGCTCTTTATCTTAGCTTTAGATCCACTCCTATCAATGAAAGGAGCCCACCAACCGTGCTGAAGCACCCGAGCGCCTTCCTTCCCGTGGCCATGTCCCTCGGTGCCCTCGCCACCGTGCTGATGTTCATCGCCTTGCACGGAACCGCCCCGCAGGCGGATGAGGGTGCAGCCGCCCACATCTGGCAGCTCCTCATGGCTGCTCAGGTACCTATCGTATTTTTCTTTGCGGCAAAATGGCTGCCGCGGTCACCAAGACAGGCTGTGCCCGTCCTGGGCCTTCAAGCCGGCGTTGCGCTGGCAGCGATGTTGCCCGTGTTCTTGCTCCACTGGTAGGGACAGCGGGCGCGATTCTCGCGAGAGCGTTCTACCTGGTCTTGGAGAGGCGTGACCTGAAAACGAGCCGCGCAATCCCGAGCAGGACCAGTCCTCCGACCAGGACCGGCAGGGATAGGAACTGGAGGCCGACCAACACCACCGCTCCGCCCGTCGTTTCCACGAAGTAAGGGGAGCGTTCCATGCCTCTACTTTACTACTCCATGACGGTGCGCGGGAATGGTAGGCTCGCGGGGTCTGGAGAGCGAAGATGACCCTGCAAGATCTATTCGGTATCGAGCTTCCGATCATTCAGGCCCCCATGGCGGGAGTGCAAGGCAGCGCGCTGGCAGTGGCGGTGTCCAATGCCGGCGGGCTGGGGGCGCTCCCCTGCGCCATGCTGAGTCTCGACGCGATGCGCAGCGAGTTGGCGGCGATCCGGGCGCGGACCACCCGGCCGTTCAACGTCAACTTCTTCTGCCATACGCCGCCCGCGGCCAGCGCCGAGCGCGAGGCGGGCTGGCGGGCGGCGCTCTCGCCCTACTACGAAGAGCTCGGGATCGATCCCAGCTCCTTTTCCCCCGGAGCTGGACGCGCTCCCTTCAACGCCGAGGCCGCCGACGTTCTCGACGAGTTCAAGCCCGCTGTCCTGAGCTTTCATTTCGGCCTGCCCGCGGCCGGCCTGCTGGCCCGCGTCCGGTCCTGGGGCTCGAAGATCATCTCTTCGGCGACCACCGTCGACGAGGCGCGCTGGCTGGAGGCGCAAGGGGTCGATGCCGTCATTGCGCAAGGTCTCGAGGCGGGCGGGCACCGCGGCATCTTCCTGTCGGACGATCTGACGACCCAGGTGGGGACGTTCGCGCTGCTGCCGCAGATCGTGCGAGCGGTGAAGGTCCCGGTGATCGCCGCCGGCGGCATCGCGGATACGAGAGGCGTCGCCGCAGCGATCCAACTCGGCGCCGCGGGGGTGCAGGTCGGCACGGCGTATCTGCTCTGCCCGGAGGCCGCCACCAGCGCGGTGCATCGCGCCGCGCTGAAGAGCGAGGCCGCCCGTCACACGGCGCTGACCAACATCTTCTCCGGCCGGCCCGCGCGCGGCATCGTCAATCGCATCGTCCGCGAGTTGGGCCCCATCTCCACGGCCGCGCCCGCCTTTCCCCTGGCCGCCTCCGCCATGGCTCCCCTGCGCGCCAAGGCCGAAGCCCAGGGCAACGGTGATTTCTCGCCTCTCTGGTCGGGGCAGAACGCGAGCGGGTGCAAGGAAATCCCGGCAGCCGATCTCACGCGGGAGCTGGCCGGGGATCTGGCCGCCCGGCGGTAAATCGCCTCTGGAAGCATTCCGCCCCGCCGCTTGTTCTCGCCCATAGAGCCACGCCTTGCCGTCTCGGGCGGCGGCTGTGTTACCGTGTCGTTAAATATCTTGCAATTGAGAGTTTATGTCCGCTAGATCGATCTCGAAACAGGCACGTCTTCTCCTCACCGAGTCCCGGTATCTACTGCCGGTGATCTTCGCGGGGTTCTACATGACCGTCTGGCTGCTGACGCGGTTGGGGTTGCTTCTGTTCCAGCATGCCCTGACACAGAATGGCGCGGCGGCGGTGCTGAAATCCCTGGCCGTGGGCGAGGCGTTCGACCTCGTCTCGGTCCTCTGGCTGGCGGCGCCGATGGTCCTCTTTCTCACCGTCCTGCCGGAGCGGTGGTTCCGGTGGCGGGCGACGCGCGGGTTCCTCTTTCTCTGGATGGCGGTCGCCGCCTTCTCGGGCCTGTTCGTGGCGGCGGCCGAGTACTTCTTCTTCGAGGAGTTCAACGGCCGCTTCAACTTCGTGGCGGTGGACTACCTGATCTATCCCACCGAGGTGGTGGACAACATCTGGCAGAGCTACCACACCGGAATCATCCTCACCGTGATCGGCCTTGCCACGCTGGCTCTGCTCTACGGGCTCAGCCGGCCGATGCGGGCGGCCTGGCTGCATCGGGCCTCGCGGCTGCAGCGCCTGGCCTTTCTGGGCGTCTACGCGACGGTGCTCGCCGCGGTCACGATGGTGATCTCGCCGGCGCTGGCGCGCATCTCGGAGGACCGCGCGCTCAACGAGCTGGCGGGCAACGGCTACTACTCCTTCTGGATGGCCTTGCTGGGCTCGGACGCTCCCTATGAGGGGCTGTACGCGACCCGGCCGCAGGCCGCCAACCTCGGGCGCCTGCACCGGCTGCTCGCGGAGCCGGCGGCCGCGGCGACCGCCTTCGCGGCGGATTCGACGCTGCGCCCCATCCTCCCCTTGAGCCCGGAGCGGAAGATGAACGTGGTGATCGTGCTTGAGGAGAGCCTCGGCTCGGAGTTCATCGGCGCGCTCAATCCGGAGATGAAGGAGAGCCTGACGCCGCAGTTCGACGCCCTAACCCGGGAAGGGACGCTGCTCACCCACGCCTTCTCGACCGGCAACCGGACGATCCGGGCGATTGAGGCGACCACGTCGTCGCTGCCGCCGTTGCCCGGCGAGTCGATCGTGCGGCGCGACCAGTCGGTGGACCTCTTCACCCTCCCCGAGCTGCTGAAGAGCCGCGGCTACCAGACGATGTTCGTCTACGGCGGCCGGGCGCTCTTCGACGGCATGGGCAAGTACCTGAGCCACAACGGGGTGGACAGGATCGTCGATCAGAAGGACTTCCCCGACGGCACGTTCACCACCGCCTGGGGCGCCTGCGACGAGGCGATCTTCACCAAAGCGCTCCAGGAGATGGACGGCCTTGCGGCCACCGGGAAACCTTTCTACTCGCTGGTGCTCAGCGTCTCGAACCACCGGCCGTTCACCTTCCCGCAGGACCAGATCAAGGCGGAGCCGCGCTTCCACCGGCGGGAGAACGTGGTGCGCTACGCCGACCACGCGCTCGGCCGTTTCATGCGCGAGGCGAAGAGCCACGACTTCTACAAGAACACGGTGTTCGTGCTGATGGGCGATCACGGCGCCCGGGTCTACGGCGCGGCGGAGATCCCGCTGGCGAGCTACCAGGTGCCGATCCTCATCGTGGCGCCCGGCGTGGTGCCGGCCGGCGCGCGGCTGGACACGATCGCCTCTTCGCTCGACATACCGTCGACGGTCCTCGGCCTGATGGGGATGGGCTACGACTCGAAGTTCTTCGGTCACGACCTGTTCCGGATCGATCCCTCGGCCGGACGGGCGTTGATGACGCACAACAACGACATCGCCCTGATGCGGGGGAACCGCATGGCGGTGCTCGGCCTTCACGAGTCGGCCGACCTCTACGACGTGAATCCGGCGACCGGAGAGATGGCTCCGATCAAGAAGCCGGACGCCGCCGGCCGCGAGCTGATCGAGGACGCGATCGCCTACTTCAACGGCGCCGATCGCCTCTACCGCAATGGTGCCTACGCTTTCCAGCCCAGCCGCGCCCAGGAGCGGCTGGCGGAGCGGACGATTCCCGCGACGAACCCGTAACACCCGCCGTAGCCCGGACCTGACGAAGCCCTCTACGCCGCCTCCACTTTCCCCTCGCACGGGATCGGCAGCCGCACCTCGAAGCAGGTTTCGCCGGGCCTGGATTCGAAGCGGATCTCCCCCCGGTGGCGGGTCTTGACGATGCGGCGGGCGATGTCCAGCCCGAGGCCGCTCCCCTCCCCCATCTGCTTGGTCGTATAGAACGGCTCGAAGATGCGCTTCTCCACCTCGCCGGGGATGCCGGAGCCGTCGTCGAGGATATCGACGATCGCCTCGTCGCGCTGGCGGGAGGTGCGCAGGGTGAGCGTGCCCTTGCCTTTCTCTTTCATCGCGTCGATGGCGTTATCGATCAGGTTGGTCCAGACCTGGTTGAGCTCGCTGCCGTAGGCGCAGATCCGGGGCAGGCCGCGGTCGTACTCGCGGACGACCTCGATATTCCCCTTGCGCAGCTTGTGGGCGAGGATCTTCAAGGTGCTCTCCAGGCCCTCGTGGAGATCGATCTCCTGCTGCGGCGCCTGATCCATGTAGGAGTACTCCTTGATGGCGGCCACCAGCTCGGAGATGCGGCCGGTGCTCTGCTCCACCTGGTCCAGAAGCTCGGCGAGGTTGAGCATTCCCTCGATCCAGGGGAGGACGCAGCTCAGGGACTCGTCGCCGACGCGGTCGGCGATGGCCGTCAGCCGGTCGGGGCCGAGCCCGGAGCAGACGAGGGTGGGAGCGAGGCGCCAGGGCTCCTCGACGTTGCGCTCCTCGAGCCACTCGGTCACCGCGTCCTCGAGGTCGCTCTGCGCCATCGGATCGAGATGCGGCCGGTCGCCGCGCTGGGCGATGGCCGCGAGGGCCTCCCGCTGGACCTCGCTCATCACCCGCCGCTCCTCGGCGGTGAACGGCCGCTCGCGCTCCAGGACCAGGGACTGCAGGCAGCGCAGGGAATCGCGGAGCTGCCCCGCCGACCGCGCCGCCGCCGCGGCCGGATTGTTGAGCTCGTGGGCGAGGCCGGCGGAGAGCTTGCCGAGGGCGGCCATCTTCTCCTTCTGGCGGAGCTGGGCGTCGACGTCGGTCGTCCGCCCGGCCATGGCGGTGAGCACGACGCGGGCGACGGTCGGGCATTCGGCGATCAGGCGGCGGAACTTGTCGGGCGCGACGCGGATCACCCGGCTCCGCCCCACCAAGCGGCCGGTGGCGATGGCCGGCTCGCCGGTCAGCATCGAGATCTCGCCGGTGAACTCGCCCGGGCTGTGGATGGCGAGGAGCTGCTCCTCGCCGCCGACCGTCTTGGTGACGCGGATCTCCCCCTCGAGGACGACGAAGAAGTTGTAGTCCGTGCTCCCCTCGGAGAACAGGACGGCCCCGGGCTCTAGATCGAGCTCGGTCCCCTCCGCGCGGACGAGCTCCAGGGCATCCCCCTCGAGCCTGGGAAAGAGCGCCTCCTCGTTGGGGTCGTGAAGCATCTGGATTCTCCCGTCACAGCCGGCTCAGATATTCGTGGATGAAGGAGATCGCGATCGACCCCTCGCCGACGCCGGAGGCGACGCGCTTGACGGAGCCCTGGCGCACGTCGCCGGCGGCGAAGATCCCCGGCACGCTGGTCTCCAGCAGGAAGGGATCGCGGTCCGGTTTCCACCCCTGCGGGCGCTTGCCGTCGCGCATCAGGGCGGGGCCGGTGAGGATGAAGCCACGCTCGTCGCGCTCGACGACCCC